>ENA-UOOI01003202-UOOI01003202.1-fermentation-metagenome-genome-assembly--contig:-NODE-3202-length-12721-cov-4.049424_pt1 | contig 12721 bp, 10 predicted proteins | sample MGYA00245779_ERZ724027 | MGnify/ENA primary metagenome ERZ724027 (study PRJEB28704, sample SAMN03018318) | fermentation metagenome | biome: anthropogenic terrestrial biome; feature: soil; material... | reverse complement strand
CATGTCAATCCTGCCGTCGTAGAGTTTGGGTCTTCCCCTCTTGCCGGTAGGTTTTGCGGGGTGGGATAAAAAAGGACGGTGTCATTCCTGAAACGGCTCACCAGGGCAAAGCCCATCTTGTGTAAGCCCTCCACGAAGGCACTTTTGGAAAAGTATGCATCGGCAACCACGTGACGGCTTGCCTGCAGGAGTTTCTCCTTCTTTGAGTCCAGTACCCTCAGGTACCAGTCGAGCAGGTTAGAATCCCGGCTTTCCAGGGTCTGGCTGTCCGGTGTTTGAACTGCATCCAGGCTCATACAACCATTGTTATCGATATCGACCAGTCCGATTCCCAGGATCTCCAGTCCCCGTTTGGACTGGCCTGCAACTCCCGACCAGAAGTAACCAATCCATGGGGTATTCTTTCCCGATTTGGATATGTAACTCGGATCAATGGCTATCGCCTTGCGACTCCCGGTCAATATCCGCCCGGAGAGTGACAAGTTAAACCCACACCAGTCAAAATCCTTCGAGAAGTTCTGGCGGAAGCGTTGTTCACACGATTTGCCATACCTTCCCAACTGAAGGAAGTTGATCCTTCCGGGGATGACCATATATAAAATCAGTGTCTCCATCAGGAATGTTTTGAAACTTTTGTTTAACTTCGTTGTCACTTTACTAAGTACATCACTACAGATACCCCTATATTGGTTAAGTACGCTGAATCTTTCCACCTTCTTATAATCTTTGGTCAGATATAAAGATAGTGAAAATCAGCGGCTTAACCTTCTTTTTTATGTTAAACTCTGTTCATATGTGTCTAAATATTAATTAGTTGTCAAATATTTACCGAAGTATTATCATTTATGAAGAAAACTATATTCAGATTATTGGTCGTAATTCTTGGACTGATTATTATATTATTGAGTAAACCGCCTATTATTCATCCTTTCTAAATAAAACAGCGATAGATTATCCTGGCAGTTACCCTACTGATAAGAGGCAGTATAAGGATAAAATAACGATCGTTGTTCATTAAATGCTTGGGCGTCAAAAGTGCATAAGTTATAAAAACAATTAAGGTTTTAACGATTATATGCCTGATGTCGGCATCCATCGGGCTGATGAATGCCCAGACGGTCACTAAAAATGACATAATACTAAAATATACGGATATATTGACAAGTAGCGGAGACTGTTTTTTGTAAATCAACCAAAACATGAAATATTTGAATTATAATTTCTCCGACATTTTGAAGCCTCGTCGTATTCTTGGCATTATCGGCGATAATTATCAACGCCTCCAAATAAAATTCTTGAGTATCAAAAAAATGAAGGTATTCCATCAGAATATATTGTTTGCGGGCAATCTAAAGTCAATATCTGCGATTTTAAAGGAAAGATTATCGTTGAAAAAATACAAGAGACTATTCGTTTCAGAAATGGACTCGATAATATGTATAAAGGCAAATACCTTGTTTCGGGAGTGTCAGCCGCCAGATACATTCTGTATGAAGATAGTACGCAAAATAATGCGGGCCTCTTTGGCGGAACCCTGCAATTTATTATGGTACATTGATAATAGCAAGAACTTAAAATATGATGACATGTTTGCATTTTCAGACTGTTATTATAACAATGCATTCGTAGGGACCTGGCAGGCATACGAAACCAGCAAGAAAAAAATCTGTAATTTCGGTGAATACAGGATTCCTTTTATCAAACCAGATCTTGATGTCGGGTCTGGAGAATTTTATCCAAATCCCAAATATAAAAATAATAGATGGCAAAAATATGGCTATCCAGAAGAAGAATAATGAAAAAGAACTTAATAAAACGAACATAAATGCACCAGCCGAAAATATCCGTATTAATCCTGCTCTATAATTCAGGATCATTTTTGAGGGAAACTATTGACAGTGTGTTGGCTCAAACGTTCAAAGATTTTGAGGTGTTGTTGATGGATGACGGTTCCGAAGATAATACAGCCGGAATTATTGGAACATATCAAGACCCACGCATTCGGTACGAACGTTGTCCACGCAACTTTGCCGGGACATTTAACCGGGGCTTGTCCAAAGCAAAAGGGAAGTACATAGCACTGTTTGACCACGACGACATCATGGTGCCAAACCGACTGCAGGTTCAGTTCGACTTTATGGAAACTCATACTGATATTGTCGCCTGTGGTGCGTGGATGCAAGAATTTGGAGTTTCTTCAAATAAGTGGCTCGCCGTTAATGAATACGACCAAATAATATTGGAATTTATTGATAGGAAAGCCATATATATGTGTAATCCGACACTGTTTATCCGTAAGGAAAGTATAGATACTCACAACTTACATTATAAAGAGGGTTATTATTTCCATGCAGATATCAAATTCTGGCTAGACATTATCAAAATAGGTAAAGTTGCAAATATTCCTGAAATCTTGGTCTGGTACCGGACTTCTAAGACACAAACAAGTAAGCAGACCCGTTTGGAATTGCAAAAAACCGCCGAAGTAGTTTTTCTTGAACTTATTGATTACCTGTTCTTCAGAATAGACGATAACGAAGAAGTAAAATCGTTGTTGACCAAAGACGTTATACCGGTAGTAAAAGAAATGACCGAGTTATCCTTTTTTTCGAACAATATTTATTTTTCGCTTATGCGGGAGATTATCGAAGGACTGTATAAAAACGGGTTTATCAACCTAAAAGAACCGTTTATCTTACAATCTTAGCACAATGAATAAGATACCTACTATATCCGTTTTAATTCCAGTTTATAATTCAGCGGCTTTTATACGCGAGACCATCGACAGTGTTTTGGCGCAAACTTTCAGCGATTTCGAACTGTTGCTCATGGATGACGGTTCTTGCGACGGCACAGCCGATATTATAAGAACTTACAAAGATCCGCGTATCCGGTATGAACTTTGCCCTCACGATTTTGTCGGGACATTCAACAGGGGAGTAGATATAGCTCGGGGCAAGTATGTCGCACTGCTCGACCATGACGACATGATGGTTCCACGCCGTCTCCAAATGCAATACGATTTTATGGAATCCCGTTCCGATATAACGGCTTGTGGCGGAATTATGCGGACTTTCGGCAAAATGTCGATAGATTGGGTTCCGGTACTTGAATATGACCAGATCATTCTGGAATATTTAAGGAGAAGAACCGGACCTGTATTTAACCCTACCTGTTTTTTCCGTAAGGAAATCATCAATAAATACAATATCCGTTACAGGCGGGGCTATCACTTTGCCGTTGATACCAAGTTCTGGACGGATGTTATCAAAATCGGAAAAATTGAGAACATTCCTGAAATACTGGTTTGGTACCGGACTTCCGATACACAGACAAGCCGGGTCACTTTACCGGAATCTTTTAAGTCATCACATGTGATATACCAGGAGTTTATCGACTATCTATTATCCAAATTAAATGACAATGAGGAAATAAAGCCTAAATTGGCGGAAAAATTCATACCGGCCATGAAAAAATTGACGGAATTATCCCTATTTACGTCAGACCTCTATTTTCTTTTTATGAGGGAAATCATAGATGGATTGTATCAAAATGGATTTTTGAACTTAAAGAAACCTTTGGGTTTGTAATTTTTACACAATGGAAAATATTAAAACTTTTTTAAGCCAAATCGTTGACAGTTTTTACAGGGAAAAGAAAATACCTTATTTCCCGGGGTTATATCGTGGAAAAATCGGGATAGCCGTATTTCTCTGCCATTATGCCCGCTGGTCCCAACAAGAAATATACAACGATTTTGCTTTCGATTTAATCGAAGAAGCCCAAAGGCAGATGAAAGGCAAAAATCCCGTTAATTATCCCTATGGGTTAAGTGGTATGGGGACAGGGATTGCCTATACGATCCAAAATAACTATTTTGATGCCAATCTGGATGAAATTCTGGAAGATTTCGACAACATCTTATTTAAACACATGTCAACTTTTATCGATTTATCTTCTTTCAAACAGACAATCGGAATAGGAAAGTATCTCACCATCAGGATAAAAGACAGCAAGAAGCAGGACAAAATTAAAGAAATGATCGAGAAAGTAGTGCTCCTGACTCAATTGCAACTGACACGGACACCCTACTGTTTTCCCTATGCACTGGATCTATTATATAACCTTCGGGATATTTCGGAAAGAGCCTATAAGGTGTTTGAGGAAAATATGAAGTTGTTCGACAGTCACTATATCAAAGACGATCCTTGGGGATGGTTCAATTTCTTTTATAAAACACGAACATTATTCTCTGAAAAATATACCGAGGTTAATGAAACCATTGTGTCAAATAGACTGTTTCGAACAGAAGCAGAACGCATTCGCTGGCATATCGTAACAGGGATAGAGGTCGAACCAATTATGGTGCAGATAGCTATAGAACAGGCGCAGGCGAAAAAAGATGCGGGTTTGTTAACCGGTCTTTCCGGACTCGGCCTGTCGCTGATCTGCATGTTGGACAAAAGCCATTTGACATGGATAGAGCTGATATAGTTTTAACTCCTCTCCTCCATGAGGACTCGCAAATCCGTCTGGACGAGGCGAAAACAGAAAAATAACATACAACCCCGTATAGGGGCTAATTAACTCAAATTACAAACAATTTTAAATTTGGAAGCTATGAAAAAGGTACTGAAAAAAATTTCAATTTTAGATGAACTGGCAAAAGAAATGCAGGTGATAAGTGAAAATCAACAAAGAACTTTTATTGGTGGAGGGGTTTATGGCGATGGAAATAATAATTCCGGTTATTACACCCTATCTCAATTTTTTAGTTGGGAGGGGGACTGGACTGGAGGATTTGTTGAGGGGCTCGGATATGTATCTGCTGATATAGTTATTACGGGAGCTCCTTCTGGATATTACAATCCAAATCCTTATCCAGGGCAAGAGGCTCTATACCAAGGAGCCTATGATGCTGCTTTTGCTAACGCTGCGTCGGGTGAAACTTGGGACGCAATAAGAACGATAGGATATGGGATATTAAGTGGAATTGTAATGAATCCATATGGAGAATTCAACGGGAATGATCCCGGCATGCAGGCCATCAATTTAGGTACATGGCAAGGATTTATAGATGGCCGAAAAGCTTACGGAGCGAGCAACGGAGAATGATAATTAAGGGTTCTTTGATTAATAAAAGTTGTATGAAACGGGCAAGATAATTGTTCTCACACAAGAATATGATTGAAAAAGAGTTCCATATGAACTTTGAAAATAATTATTATCTCCATTAATATTCATATTATCAGTAAAATACAAATATAAATTGTTTAAACTGATTTCAAATTGGCACATATGAAAAGATACTTTGGTCTATTAATCCTTTTTATATTTCTCTGCATACAGTGTTCATCCCATAATAAAGAAACATATACGGAAATATATAATTTAAATCTTAGAAACCCGACAGACTCTTCCACTTTATATCAGTGGCGTATAAATCCCCGCTATTATGCCAATCCTTATACCTTTTTTTGGGGGGTAGAGAACAACCCTCCTTCCATTCAGTACTATAGCACAGGTTACTCTCCGGCAGACCAACTTCAATCCGAAATAGCACAGCGGATATTATTGCCCCTGCATAGTGAAAAAGATGGTATGGTGAAGCTATCATATAAATCAAAAAACATTGAATCCGCATACATGGTTATGGCCGGAATTGACAAGCAGGAGCAAATACTGTATTCCGATACCCTTCATCTTATTCCCGACACTAATATCGTATCTCTTTCAAGGAAAATCCATTTACAGCAAGCGGAATTAATGGATTTGAAAATTTTTGTACGAGGGGAGGAAAAAGGTAAAAATGCGGCCCCTTATTATCCTAAATTGGAAGTATCCTCTCTAGATATATTTATTGGCAAGAAGCATATAGATCAATATCCGGTAAGAAAGCTGTCATTCCCTTTTTCCGCAGGGAAAACGTTAACGATTCCTATTAACGGGAACGATCGTAACAGTATTGACCGGATTGAAGCCTTAAAAAGAAAGAAAATTGTAGGTTTCGGTGAATCGGTTCATCATAACATGTGTGTAACAGAGATGATAAGCCAACTAATAATGCATCGGGTGAGGGAAGGAGAATGCAGGCTTGTTATTCTTGAGCAGCCTATGGAAAAGGTACTGCATTACAATTATTACATACAGCATAAAGATGCCGGGGCAACGTTGGATGATTTACATAGTTCTCCCTTCACGGGGCTTTTGGAGCAGTTAAGGGAATATAACTTGACAAAAGAGCCGGAAGACAGGGTATTGCTTTTCGGAATGGATTATGTATACAGGTCGAATGCGGCGGAAAACTCAGCCATCACAATATTTGATTACATCAGCAACCGGAATAAAAAAAGTAAGATAAAACTTCTTGATGAATTTGCGTTACTATTAGCAGATTATACAGAACCGGCGGTTATTTTGTCTTATCTTAAAAAAAACAGGGAATTACTTGAAGAGCATTTATCCAGGGAAGATTACAAATGTATTTCGCATATTCTTAATCTTTCATGCGGACTTGGAGAAAATAACAACGAACGAAATTACATGCGGGATTCTGTAATGTATCTGAATACACGTTTTATTATGGACAATTTCTGTCCCGCAGACAAACAGGCCATAATATACGGACACACCTGCCACCTCAATCCGGTATCTACCTATCCGTCTATACCTTGCCAGCCCTTAGGATATTATCTGAGAAAATGGTACAAGGAAGATTATTCCTCTTTACTCTTCACTATAGGTACGGGATTTGCCGAAGCCACAGGTATTACAGGTGTTTTAGAAGAAAAGGGACTAATGTCGCCACCTGAAGGAAGCATGGAAAGCTTCTTGAATTCATACACCGAAAATGTTGTATATCTCCCGTTAAACAAAAACTTTAATATCTTGATGTTAAGTCGTAATAAAGGGAATCGCCATGTTCCCCAGGAGTTTTTTCCCTACAACTTTTATCAACGCCATGCAGGCGTGGTTTTTATTAAAGAATGTACTGAAAAGTCCGGTAAAGAAGACGTTATCAGGTTAAAAAATAAAATAGACAGCCTGGTTCAAAGCCAGGATCCTGATCCCAAAGAAATGGACAGACTTTTCAACAAAATATATGGAGAAGCTAATAATCGCGTAAAAGAACGTGAAGAACTTCTTCATGAAATAAAAAAGCGATTAAATAAATATCAATAAAGACAGCTTTAATAAATACAATACTTCGGTAAATATTTTACAACTGATTAATATTCAGAAATATATGAATGAAATTTAACATGAAAGAGTTGACCAAGAGACTGAATTTCAGCAACTTTATGGTATCCTACTACGATAAAGTAATGAAAAGAATCAGCCTGGAGGCAATCCAGACACCTGACAGCCAGACCCTGGAAAGCAGGGATACAAACCTGGTCGACTGGTACCCGCAGGTACTGGATTCAATCAAGGGGAAGCTCCAGAGGGTAAGCCGCCATGTGGCTGCCGATGCATACTTCTCCAAGAACACCTTCGTGGAGGGTTTACACGGAATGGGGTTTGCACTTATGAGCCGTTTCAGGAATGACGCCGTCCTTTTTTATCCCACCCCGCAAAACCTACAGGCAAGAAGGGTCGGCCAGACTCTATGATGGCAGGATTGACATGTCAATCCTGGACAAGTCCAGAGTAGAGAAAATCGATATCGACAACGAGGAACTCTACACCCTGGTCGCATGGTCCAAATCACTTAAACGGAAGGTGAGGCTTGCCATCTGGTACGACAGGTAAGGAAAGAATCCCAAACTGTACTTCTCCAGCAATACCGCTATGAGCTGTAAGGACGTTATCGAGTACTACCGTACACGTTTCCAGATCGAGTTCTGCTTCCGCGATGCCAAGGGCTTTACCGGACTTATGCAATCGCAGGCAAGGGACGTGGCAAAGCTTTCCTTCAACTTCAACGCCTCCCTTACCACGGTAAACCTTGCAAAGGTGCTGGCAAAGGAGATGCGGGTTTGTTAACCGGTCTTTCCGAACTCGGCCTGTCGCTGATCTGCATATTAGACAAAAGCCATTTGACATGGATAGAGCTTATATAGTTTTAACTCCCCTTCCATAAGGACTTGCAAATCCGTCTGGACGAGGCGAAAACAGAAGAATAACATACAACCCCGGATAGGGATTAATTAATTCAAACTACAAACATTTTTAAATTTGGAAGCTATGAAAAAGGTACTGAAAAAAATTTCAATTTTAGATGAACTGGCAAAAGAAATGCAGGTAATAGGCATTGAGGAACAGAGGTATATCTGTGGAGGCTCTGGAGGTGATTCTTATGGTAGCGGCTCCGGTTCTTACCCGGGACAAGGAGTTAGCGATTGTGTCATTCAATCCATCGCATATATGTTTGGGTTGTCGCCCGAGGAGGTTCACGCTAGATTGACTGGAATCGTTCAAAACGAATATGGTATGAGTGTGGATGCCAGTGCTGTTTGGGCAGGAACTGGTGCTAATTTTAGTGAAATAGAACTTCTTATGTATTCAATCGCAGGTTCATGTAATGTTAACTCTTATAATGCAAATACTTCGATGTCTGCGTTAGGTTTAATAGGCCCAGGGAGAAGTAATCAGGGTCATGCGGTAGTATTGAACTCTTACGACGCTTCAACAAATACATATCAATATACCGATCCTCAGAATAATTACTCGACCGGAACAATTTCAGCATCTGATTTGCAATGGATTATTTCAGGAAATTAATGAATGTAAAGATCTTCTTGATCTTTCTGCATCTTCTGCCGGCTTCCGGATTGTTTCCACAGTCGGTAGAGGATACGTATGACCTCCGTTTTGAAAGCTATGCCAGATCATACCGTGGAGACTGGACAAATATTGCAAGGATGATTAAGTTTTCCATGGACAGTACGGAAATTATCGACAAGAAATTTCCCTTGAAAATATTTTCAAGATACACAAGGAGAGCCGGGGGATGGGACGAAAAGAAAGAGATGCACTTTTCCCGTAAGGTAACCCTGCCCCAATATAAATATGGGGATACATGCACCGTCTTAATCAATGGCAAGAGTGAGAACATCGAGAACTGGAAATTTGAAGTCAGGGGGCTGGATGAAAACGAGTGTGTTTTATTTGCGGATTCTGTATACATTGAAAGTTGTTCATGGAAAATTAATTCCGTCTCTTTTCTGCTGCGCCATGAGAAAGCCCTGTGGATCATAATTGCATTCACGGACGAACATCCAAAAGAGAACCAGCATGCGTGGATCGACCGGATAAGGATTTCCATTGGTGATAAGGATATCAATACAATGGAGCTGGTGGACTTTTACGGAGGCTTCTCTACCGATTTGAATGAGGATCATGTGACACCATTATCGTTTTCCGAAGATAATGCGATTTTAAAAATACCGGAGATAAAAGATAAACAGATAATAGGATTGGGGGAATGCACCCACGGGAGTCAGGATATCAAAGAGGCTTGTTACCAGTTTATGAGGGCTTTAATTTCCGAACACAGTTGCAAGGCAGTTTTGTTTGAACGTGCCCCCGATATGTGCTTGAAATGGGATCTATATGTAAACGGGGTGATTTCCGAAGAGATAGAAGCGGATATAGAAGTGGAAACGAGAGCCTATTTTGATGATGAAGACTCGTTTGTCGATTTTTTAAAATGGCTCAGAAGCTATAATGAGACATCACAATCCAACGTGCATATTTTCGGGTTTGATACATTCGGTCAGCCCTGCCTGTTCTTTTACGACTATTTCAGGTTGCTTCTTGGAGAGGAATGCTCGCAGCCTTACCTGCAACTATTGAACGCTAATGATTACAAGGGGGTCATCGATCAGATATCGGGTGATTCGCAGTTACAATCTGTGCTGGACACAAAAGGCCTTGAATATTTGTTGTTTTTATTGGAAGAATCGACCCGGACAGGAACAGTTTTTGAGGAAAACGACGAAAGGGAAATAGACATGGGGCGCAGGGCCGATAAAATTATCCAACTCTACGTGAAGGAGGGTGATAAGGCTGTCATTCATGCCCATACTTCACATACCAATAAAATGAGTGATTTTTTCTTTGATGTCGTCGAGAAACCATCCATGGGCAATTATATTTATAGTAAATACGGGGATAAGTATTTTTCAATCGGGTTTCAGGCAGGCGAAGGCCTATATACCCAGGACGATTCGGGGATTTTCAGCAAAACCGTTACGGATACCCTGCAAACACCTATCCCTGCCAGTTTCGAGTATTCGGCCCTGAAGGTTGATAACCCATATTTCTATTATCCCACCGATAAATTGCCAGAGGGTATTTCCAATATAAGGATCGTCACGAGAGAACGTAAAAATTCAAATCAATTTTTCTTCTGTTCGATAAAGAAACGATTCAACGGATTGGTCTTTATACGTGATAATTCCCCATTACACGATATTGAACAGTACCCGTCTTATTACACGAAAGGGCTTATGCAGATCAAGGATAAGCAACAACGAGGATTATTATCCGGCAGTAAAGAGTATAAACGAGACCGTTAGAGATAAAAGCAGGAACATGAAAATGAAGTCATGGGCATGAAAGAGAATACTATACGTAATACGAATGACAAAGAGACCCCGAATCTGCCCGCAGTAATCCCTAGGCAACCGGACTCCATGGCTGAAAGATCAGAAGAAGTGCAGTCCATCATCGAGCGGATGCCCACCTGCTGGACCAAATGGGTCGCCCTTTGTGTGGGTATTTTAATGGGTGTCATCATTTTGTTGGGTTTTCTTATAAAATACCCCGACACGGTGGACGGACAGGTATCGGTAACAGCCGTAACCGCACCCGTGCGCCTGGTGGCCAACACCAACGGGCGCCTGATCCTTCTACAGCCGGATAAAACACAAATAGGGGAAGGAACCGTGATCTCCTATATCGAAAGCGGGGCCGACTACCGGCATATCCTTTGGGTGGATTCCCTGTTGAACAACCCCGTTCTGTTGGAAAAAGGGAATTGCAAGTTACCCGACTCGCTGCTGCTGGGCGACGTGAGTTCCGCATACAATGCCTTCATGCTTTCTTTCCTGCAATACAACCGGCTGTTGAATTCCGACATTTACGCCACCATGCGGCAAAACCTGCAGCACCAGGTCAATTCGGACAGGCTTGTCATTGAAAACCTTGACGGGGAATTAAAACTGAAAGACAATATACTGAAAGACTCCGAACATCGGTTAAGACAAGACAGTATCCTGCTGGAAAAACAAGTGATCAGCGAGCAGGATTACCAACAGCAACGGACATCACACCTGTCGTTAAAGGAATCCCTCCTGAACCTGCAAAGCAGCCGTTTATTGAAGCAATCGGAAATCAGCCGCAACCTGATGGAGATCCAACGCATCCAGCTCGAAGAGGTTGAAACCGGGGAAAAAGCCCACTCCGAATTCGTCACCCAGAAGAACGCCCTGTCCAATGCCGTGAGCCTCTGGAAGGAGCGTTACCTGCAATACAGCCCGGTGGAGGGGGAACTGGAATACCTCGGCTTCTGGCGCGACAACAGCTTCGTGCAGTCGGGGCAGGAACTGTTCACGGTGATCCCCGACAGGAACAACATCCTGGGGGAAGTGATGATACCCTCTTTCGGAGCCGGGAAAGTGGAAGCGGGACAAACGGCGAACGTAAAGATCAATAACTACCCCTACGACGAATACGGGTTGCTCAAAGGGGTTGTAAAATCCGTTTCGCGTATTACCAAAAAGATAGAAACAGCCAATGGAACAAGCGACGCCTACCTGGTAGTGATCGATTTCCCCGGAGGGACAACCACCAACTTCGGGAAATTCCTCCCGCTCGACTTCGAGTCGAAAGGGACGGCCGAGATCATCACCAAAAGGAAACGCCTTATCGAGCGCCTGTTTGACAACCTGAAAGCGAAGACTGAGAAATAAACAACAAATAATAAACGACAAGAAGGCAAGCATATGTTATTCAACCGTTTCCCCGTGGAATACCAGATGGACTCGCAGGATTGCGGGCCGGCATCATTGAAGGTCATCGCCAAACATTTCGGGAAATTCTATTCGCTGCAATACCTGCGCGACCGTTGCGGGATTACCAAAGAAGGCGTTTCACTGCTCGACCTGAGCACCGGCGCCGAAAGCATCGGACTGCGCACCCTGGCCATCAAATGCACCGTCGACGATGTGGTGAACAGCATCCCCTTCCCCGCCATTGTCTTCTGGAACGACAACCACTTTGTGGTGGCGTATGCGGCGGACAGGAAACACATTTGGGTTTCCGACCCGGCGAAAGGGCGCGTCAAATACACCCATGGACAGTTCCGGAAAGGATGGTACCGGAAAGATGAAAAACAGGGCGTGCTGCTTGCCGTGGAACCGGCAGCGGATTTCAAGGACTCGAAAGCACAGAGGGAACAACGCAAAAACAGTTTTTCAGGTATCCTGAAATATTTCCTGCCTTACAAGAACAATTTTACGCTGGTCTTTATCATCATGCTGGTGGTAACCCTGTTGCAGGGAGTGCTGCCGTTTATTTCCAAGGCGGTGATCGACGTGGGGATCAAGACCTCCGACGTGAACTTCATCAACATGGTGCTTATCGGCAATATCTCCATCCTGCTCAGCGTGATGGTCTTCAATGTGCTGCGCGACTGGATACTGATGCATATCACATCGCGCGTGAATATCGCCCTGATATCCGACTACCTGATAAAGCTGATGAAGCTGCCGGT
>ENA-UOOI01003201-UOOI01003201.1-fermentation-metagenome-genome-assembly--contig:-NODE-3201-length-12727-cov-17.782592_pt1 | contig 12727 bp, 12 predicted proteins | sample MGYA00245779_ERZ724027 | MGnify/ENA primary metagenome ERZ724027 (study PRJEB28704, sample SAMN03018318) | fermentation metagenome | biome: anthropogenic terrestrial biome; feature: soil... | reverse complement strand
CCTTGCGTTGTCCATAAGCTCATAATTGAGTAGCGGCATAATATTGCTGTCCACGGAAATTGAGCCTTGTGGAGGCACAGGGAGTAATATTGGAGGTATATCTTCTATTTTAGGCTGTGTTAATTGATAATACAGGCGGTATGGAGTATATGCGCTATAACTAGTTTTGGGGCATGCGGCAACAATAACCCTTTCACCAACAAGCCTTATCCAGTCTTTAGTACCTGTACCATTGTAGATGCCGGAAGATAAAGCCTCATCAGCAGTATAAGTTTCTGAATCATACATTTTCCATCCATAGAAATATGCTTTTATTTCCTCTGGCGTTGGCGTATAGTCAGGCCCCCAGCCTGAATCTAAATTAGGAATACGAACAATAATACGCCCAATTGTTGCATAGTAAACTGTATCATTGGCAAATTCAGAACTGTGTGACAGAATTTTACCATTATATTTAATACAAAACTCTTCTCCGGATATAACATTAGTATCCATGCCATTAACATATGCTTCCTTATATTCGGCATCTCCACCACTATAACTCCATCCTAAACTCCCATCCAAAACCTTGTACCCTATACGCCCGATAACCTTTCCATCCTTTGTTATTTCATCCCGCGCTCCACCACATTCACGCAAAGTATATGGTACTCGTATCTCTTTGCCTTGATATGGTTCATAATCAGTAGCTACAGAGCCTTCTTCAAGCTGAATATTATTATTGTTAAGGTCATTCAAACAAAAGTTTATATATGTAGTTTTTGCAGGAGTTACAAATTGATTAGAACCTGTCGCTAACCCTATAAAAGCTTTATTCTTATCATAGAAAAATACATAACTTGTGCCAGTCATATTGTGTACATACTGTGTATTAGCTTTAACAAGTATATATTTATTTTTATTACGCTTATAATCTAAATCTGTATGTTCAGCACCATTGCCATCTGCAAAACTGCCACTTTCAAATATACCGTCAAACAAATTCTTCCCACAGCTTTTAACCACAGGGTTGGTCGCACTTACATCACTATTCACATACTCTGGTGGCTTATAGTTGGCATCGTTATATTCTTCTTCTGTAATTTCATTAACCATAATACCATCAAAATTTAATTCTTCAGTTGAGCCAGTGAATAAAGCCTCTCCAGCAGAGTTTAAATGCTGTATCCTCAATATAAGCAGTGTAGTATCATCTAAATAGCGACCCTTTACGAAAATTCGGCTATATATAGATGAGTTACTAGCAATAGCACTACCTAAAAATGTAGTACTTTCACCTACATTTATATTCCTTAGAATTGCTTTACCAACAACTGGTTTTACATATACAGAAAAGCAATAATAGTTGCCCTTAGTAGCTTTTTGAGTAAGGTAAAAATCTATATAATGCTCTCCATAACCAGTTGCTACTACAGATTTGAGCGAATTACTGCCAAAGACTTTGCTTGTAGAATCTAAAGATAGTGTTACTTGATTTGTTATATTCCATATACCTGTATTTTCACAATCACCAATATTCCCCAGCAAATTAATTACTGTTCTGCCTTTTAATCCTACAGCTACAGCTTTCTTCTCTGTATTACCTATACTTACAATATTGGCAAGTGTATCTCCATGGAGAGTACTATGCGGGATTAAGTGTGAGGCAAATCTTGATTTTATCTGCGTCGGATCATCACTTAATTTTACGTCTGTTATACTACTATCCGGGATGCTACCTATTGCGGTAGTGTTAATCTGTTCTTTTAACCATAACATATTAGACATTGTGGTATTTCCGCTGTCTTCACCCAATGGCTCAGCCCCAATTTTAGAAGCTCCGCTCTCCTCTGACGCTGTATCTCCTAATTCGGTTTTAGTATAATACCTATCGTCATGGTCGCCACTTGCTTTATGTTCTTCCAATGCTTGATTTTGTGCATTATCAGAGGCATCTTGCTGTTCTTTAGTGTAATATCTGTTATCATGATTATGGTTTTCCATATCATCATCCAATGTTTGAAAATGTGAATCTGCCTCTGTCGTCAAAGTATTATTTATATAATCCTTTACATCATTTACGCCTTGGTCAAATCTCTGTTTAATTACATCTGCTGTTAATCCATCTGTTGAATTTGGCCTGTTAGATAATTTCTGATGATAACTCACATCTTTTGTAAACTTTGTCAAAGCCATTTATAACACCTCACTTCGCTTGCCCTCCGATATTGCATATCATTGAAATGCTTAATATTGTCACAGTATCAGTTAAGCTGCTATTCTCAAGGATTATCTTGAAATAAACAAATTTTTTAGCTTTTGCTTTTATCCTGAAAGGCTGTGGATTGTAACTTGTGTCATAGCTCCAATCAGCATAATCTATGCTATCGTAGTCAAGCAGATTGTATCCTATTTTTACCGGGATACTATTAACACCTATTCTATTTGTATCCCATCTTACGCTTATACCTGATTTACTCCTTGGCATAAGTGAAATGTATATTTTATTAAGGTATTTGTTTAAATATTCATATTCCCAGTCGTAAAACCCCATATCCCACTCGGCTTTAATTACATGCCCATTGTCGCTCCTTACTCCATCAACAAATTTTAATATTCTTCCATCTTTGGTCCCAAAATATAAAACACCATCTATGTTTAAAAAACATATTGGTGCATCATATAACACGTATTTATACCACGTATCATTACGGTAGTTATATACCCATATTGTATTATCAACACATAGCCAATACTCGCCTTGTTTTTCGTAATCAAGCGTTATGGCTTTTTTTAAACCAACATTGTCAAGTGAAGACTGTACTCTTTCGGATTTATATGTTGCATTAGTTTCTGCCCTTACGGCCGTACTAATCCATTCATATAAACCTTCTTGTATGGAGAACGGATTATTCAATACTACCTGTACAGGTGCTACACTCCCCTTTTCACTGTTTAACGGATATACAGGGAAGGTTACCAACGTTGCCCCTGTATCATCAGTTGTTTCTTCCATGTTGGAATAGAAAGCCTCATTTTCCTTAAAAATTACTTGTCTATCATACTGCCGTACAATATCTGTAATGGCAAATTCACTATTACCAACATCTGAATAACTATTTGCTGGAAAGTATTCAGCAGAAGGTACACCATCAGCCAATCCTGTATATATGCGTCTATTCTTTGTATCGGGATTTCCCCACATGAATACCCTTGTATCGTTGCTGCCACCATATAACATAGCATGATAATTCTTGCATACCTGTGCTCTATCTCCGTTTCCTTTAGTCCACCCTATATCTATGCTGTCAGGTATTTGGTTGTTATGGTCTGTTGTCGATGTAAACGTCACTTTGCCATTAACTAGATCCGCTGTATAGTCTGTCGTTGCAGTCTTTAATACGCCATTAACCTTTACGAAATCAACACTTGTTATATCCTTTTCTACAAGCTGATATTCGGTAGGCTTATCTTCTGTCGGCGTAAATGTCTGATGTCTTTCCCCGTTAAGCAAATTGATTTCTTCATATGTTGTACCACCACCTGTTGGAGGAGTGCCTATAACAACTAGTGGCCTATAGCCTCCGACGTCACCAAATGTTGTACCGTCCCAATATTTATATTCATGGCCGTTTAAAATGTATAGCTTATCTCCAAACGTGAAAAATGATGTAATATCGTCAGTTAATGTGCCTATAGATGTATATGTGTTATCGTTATTAAACTTATAAATACGCCCATTGCAAGCAAACAAAAAGTAATATGCTTCTTTAATTTTGCCATGCCACATGCCTCTTATTGGTGAGCCTATACTTTGTATTATCTGAATATAGCCATATCTTTTTTCTAACTTATACATATCTGTTACCTTAAAATTTACCATGTAAGGGCTTTCGCCAAGCTTTAATTGTGTTTCAATGCTCTCATTAAGCCCCAAAAACGTATTGATTGTTGCAGGTGCTTCTTTATTCGAAAGTTTAATTGTTGCCATCGCCATCACTCCAAGTAGAATAATCCCCGCTCCAATCAATAGGATAAACATCAGTTATTAAAGTTTCTGATGCTGGGATGTCCCTCTTTAGTTCTTCATATTTTTGACTATAGAAGTTAGCAATTGCAGGATTTTCTTCAAGCAGCAAATGAGTAGCTAAATTATAAGGTAGTATAGTTAATGCAGATTTATCGCTTATTACCAAGGTATCAGATAGGCTTGATATTTCCCCTGGTAATGGAGCTATACCTTCCTTTTCTGCTATCTCCATCTGTCCTATAGTCAAAATAGCAGGAGTTTGTGCAGCATACTCATCAGTATTTGTTGGATTTATTGCACCCGTGCTTTCAACTTCTCCAATTAATTTCATTGTCAAATTAAAGACATCTTGTGCAGTAACCATACCCAATCACTTCCTTTTAGGATGTTTCTCCCTACAATGAACTAAAAAGTCGCCTTTATTTGTAAACTCTGCACCACACTTTTTACACTTTATGGTTGCGACGTTGTTTTCACATTTTATAAAATTTTTATTTTTCTTCATCCATTTAATCAGCTTTTCATCTTTGGTTACATATTCGCCATTCTTATCAAATTGGAACACCTTTTTACCCTTTTCATAGTCAATAATATAAGCATTAGGTTTATATATATATTTCAATTTACCACCCCCATTAAAGGGGGAAATTAATCCCCCTCTATAGTTGTATTACTCCAACAGTAATGCTTGCCGTGGCCGACAAATCAAGCTCCATCACGCTGTTGTTGCCGAAACGAGCGGATTCAAGCGGCCCAATTATCGCTATATCCCCTGCGCCAATGCTAACAGTAAAATCGCCTTGTACCGAGCATATACCGTTGCCTGCCTTAACAGTTGCAGTTATAGCAGTTGACCCACCATTGTTAACGTATATTACCATACGTTCATCTTTTGACACTGGTATTGTTTGTGAGGCTGCACCTGCAACTGGCGTAAATACCACGCTGCCATTTTTAACAGCCATTGTTTTATCTATATCAGCCATAATATCACTCCTTTTAAATATAAAAGAGAAGAGGACTAAGCCTCTTCTCCTGGTTGTGCATCAAATACCATGAATTCCTTTGGTCTTACCACTTTAGCACCCCAAACCTGTAACGACTTTATAGCATCAGCAAATCTCTTTTCAGGCCTGTATGCCACTGTTTCAGTTACCTGTGATGCATAGGAAATTGCAGCTTTTGTTCTTGCAAAGCATTTGTGCCTTCCATCTGTAAAAGCTATGTTGTTAGATTCTTCTATCTGTATGCCGTAAAGTAACGGAGTTTCCCCATTGTTTATCACTTTTGTGTTCTGTGTTTCCTTTGCTATCCTTGCAAGTACAAATTTAGTGTAGATAGCAGGGGAAACTTCAAGATAAATTACTTCTGACTTTGGAACATCTGCTTCCTTGAACTTTTGCCTTATTTCTGCAAGGAAGTTTATAACATTGGCACTTGTTACAGGAGTTGTATGCCCATCTATAACATTGCCTGCTTGGCCGTAAAGTGAATAAATATATGTGTCTACATCGTCAGCCATCCTTAAACCAATCTGCCTTTGCCCTTCAGTCATAAGCTTCTCGTTTGCCTGTGCTTTATCAACATCATCAATACCAACGTTGACGTATTTAGCTTGGTCAATATCAAGCCATTGAGCTTCATCCGAAAGCTCTTCCGGATCATTAATGTTTTCCCCTTTTATATAGTCATGAGAGCTTACCTTCCCAACAGTCAAGATTTTTACACGATCGCCACGCTTTTTAATTTCTCCTTCATAGTCACGATTGCAGTTTTTTGCTGCGACCATAACCCTGTCTCTCTCTTTCAATATACCTGTAGCCCATATCTCTGGTATAAAATTCTGTGTTGACATATAATCATCTCCTCTTGCAAATTAAAAAAACGCCCCGTTTAGGCGTTCCATTTATTCATTGATTTTTTCAATGCGTCGTAATGGTTATATAACCATGACTGGTTGTTTCTATTTTTCTCAAATTCTTCCTTTGAGATATATTCATTTGGTACAGCCTCTTGCCCTTGTATACTCCCAGTCGAGCTTTCCGCATTAACTTTATTTTTCTGTTGTGTTTGCTGAGATTGTGTAAATTTTGTTAACTGATTTTTTAACTGTTGGTTCTCATATCTTGTGTACGCATCAACAAGTGATATCCCTTGGTTAGCCATCTGCCATACTTCCATTGGTATGCCGTTTGCCTTGGCCGGGTCCATAAATTCAGGATATGCCTTTAAAAATTCCTGATATTCGGTTTCTTTCTTTTTTTGCATTTCTAACTGTTGGTGCTCTGTTTGATACTGTTCACGAAATTTCCTGTTTTGCAGCATTTCCTGTGCTAATTCTTGAGGAATATTTTTACTAACAAGCTCATTCAACTTTTGCCGTTCCAATTCCTTATTAGCCGCCTGAATATACTGGTCAACGGTCATCCCATTTATTTTTGCTAAATTATCAACAAATCCAATAGCAGGATTATTTTGCAATTCCGTATATTTGTTATATATAGAATCATAATTTAGTCCTTTCTGATAATTGGTTATAACATCATCTATGCTCTCAGGTTTTACAGGTTCATGGTTAAACCTTGCTTTCTCACCTATAGCATTAAGAAATGGTGCGTAATCAACTTGTTGAGCTTGTGTCTGTGTCGCTTCTGGTTGTTGGGCTTGATTGGTGTTCTTACCCTGCGTATCAACCTGTGTTGCTTGCGGTTGTTCTTCTCCCTGTGGTATGGGATTTGTTATATTATCCATGTTTCAATTCATCCTTTCTGGCTATGGTAGGCCATACAAATCAAATAAAGGCACCATTTAGTGCCTTTATTTGCTATGGTTAACTTTATGAGTTTGCCCTTTTATCTTGATTGCCGTGTTACCCTTTGCTTTGTCTAAATTGTGCATTTTCACATATGTTAACCATTTGATATAATCATCTTTACTTTTGAAATTCATTGAAGACATATTGTCACCTTCTGACTAAGCCGCTGGTACAGTAACCTGCGCTGGTGTCTCATTGTTTCCTTGAGCCATTGCAGAATTCTCAATGTTGCCGCCTCCCATAATCATTTGTTTAATTTGTGCTTCCATTTGTTCTGGTGACAAGCTTTGTAATTGCCCTTGTACATTTGGCGGTAAGCTTGCGAAATACCTTGCCATAAGCTCATATAGCACTTGTTTATCAATATCCTGCTGCTGTATTTCCTCAATTAGTTCTTGTGTCTTTGGAACTATGCCATTTGGCAGCCTCTGCAAATATTGTATAAATGTTATCCTTTCCTGCTGTAATAGGCTATTTAAGGTATCTATAGCCGTTACTTCGCTCCATTGAGTACTAGGACCTACATCTATTTTTAATTTAAACTGCACGTCTTGATATTCTTCAGGGCTAAACAAAACGACCTTTGCAATATCATTATCCTTTATGGTTATATCCCTTGCACCATACATGCGCATCCAAAAGTCAAGCCATATCAGCCCTATATCCTCAATGTATTGGTAAAATCTGTTCTGTATATCCTTTAATGGTACTTGTGTCTGTTTCTGCAAGGCAATAATGCCGCTTGCAGTCTTCGTTATGCTGTCATCGCCTAAAGCGGTCTCATTTGCACCCAACATTTCTTTTGTATATTTGATTACTGCATCTATAAGCTTATAAACGTCATAGGAAATTTGCCCCGGCTGCATATAGTCAGCAGCATTTGTTATGTCTCCTTCAACGCCTATTGCAGCGCCGACAGCATTGTCCCATGAATTTATTCTTGACCTGTCATATAGTACCTTTGGAAACGCAGTCATTTTTGTTGACAATATAGCCTGTGCAAACAACTGATTTATAGCTATTTGATTGGGTATTATTTCGCTTGCCTCGCTCAAGCCGTGGCAGCTTCCTTCTCTTTCTTCCCAATTCATCATTGCCACAGGATATCTTGTAAGCCCTGTATCCCATTTATCCCTGATAATACATTGCTTGACTGATTTTCTTGCCAATACATGACCATTTTCTTTCCATAGTTTCAACAGAACAATGGTTTTTCCGCTATCTTCAAGCTCAATCTTTGCTAAATCGCCGAATTGGTCTTGTGTTTCACTGTCACCGCTGATTTTTTCTATATCAATAGTAGGCCGTTTGTATTTCTTTGCCTCGGCCCTTACTTCATTAACCATTTTTCTGAAGGCTAATATGATATATGGCTGTGTCTGCACATCAACATTGTTAGGATTACCAGGGATATAGTTCACATTATCAACTAGTTCCTCGCTTATATCACCCTGTGCCTCCTGTCCTGTGCTTACGGTATCATCCCAATAAAAATAAGAGATTAAATCGCCGCTTATGTAAGCTTTCTTTAATCCCTTACTATTTAAATAATCCTGTTTTAGCCTTTCCCATGTGGTTTCAGAGTATTTACACAATAACTGTGCAAATTGTTTTACACTTATTTGCCTTGGATCCTGCGCCTCATCCGATATGCCTTCAGCGGAATATACCATTTTGACAGGAGAAGACAATATAGACGCCACTTTGAATTGTCTTACCCTTTTTAGTATGTTAAATACTGGGGTAGGCAGCCCATTACTCTTTACACCGGCCCACTGTTTGCCTCTATCAAAACGTTCGTTTCTGTCTACCTCGGCCATAAGGTTTATCTTGCGTTTATAATCAATTCCACGTTGATATTCAGCCCATTCCTGTGTGTATTCTTCCATTTACTCACCACCTTTTTAAAGGCAAATAAAAACTGCTCAAGTATTGGCTCTGCTTCATTCCACCCTATCGTTGCTCGCCATCCTTTATATGCAGTGCTTCATCTGCATTGTATGAAAATATATTATTTAATCCTTCATTAAATTCATCCTGTGCGGCCTGTTCTTTTTTTGCCTGTTTTCGCCCCTGTAAGGCTTGCGCAGGCGTTTTAATAGGTTCTATAGTGTTACTACCCTTCTTTATAGACAGACCGTCTTTAAGCCCTTTACGATAAGCCCACAATGGCAATAAAAAAAGGCATAATCCATAAATTATACCTGTTATAATGTATTCCATTTATTCGTCTCCTTTTGGTTGACTATATATTTGTCATTTGCTTTACCTGCCACCCATTCTATATTTGGGGATTTCGGATAATAAGGTTGTATATATGGGTTTAAAGGTACCGGCATATGTGGTTTCTTTCACCTTTACCATCCTCCATAATCAACGTCTATATATGTTCTATCTATCTTTTGCCCATAAAATTCATTATGCTGTGGTTTCTCTGATTCAAAATTATAATGCGGTTCCCCAACCGGCTCAGTTGAAGCACAATGCCTGCTACTGGCAAAATATCTAATACTGTCAGGAGCATGTGTCAATTCATGCGGCTCGTTTGAAGTATCATTCGGGTTGTTTTTATCTTTCTGTATATTAATAAGGCAACGCCATAGATTAGGCGCAGCCCTTTCTTCTATAACCATATGTGCGGTAACATACTCTTTGCCTGTTTGTTCATCTTTGGCTGTATAAGGTTGTAACCATTCTTTCAAGTTAAGCCATCCCTGCTCCCTTTGGTTACTAGATCTTATCAAACATATCCCATGTTCAGCGAATATGTTGGAAGCGCTCTTTCCTGTATCCCTGTTCCTGTTCCATAAGTCAGGGGGAGCATAATAAGCATATATTTTATCCTTGCCGTTAGCCTTCTTTATTTCCCTCGCAGCCTCAGACACTATCAAATTACTTTTATATAATTCCCGGTATATCCTGTCATTGCCCTTGTCGTCTATGCAATGCCAATATGCCGCTAACATATCAAGCCCATAGTCTATAGATACATATCTCCTCCACCAATAAGGTTTATTTATGGCTGGCTGTATATGGATACTTGAGCGCAATTCAGGGAAAAATGACCCGCCGGGAATTAAAAAAGCCTCCTCCTCTGTTGCCGGATACTCTGCAAGTATGGCATCCCCCAAATCTTTCTTTGTCTGCTTATACCACTGTTGAGTTCTTCTCGGGTCCGTATCCCATCCTAAAAATATTCTGTTGAATGTATTGCTGCCTTCCTTTGAAGCTAACCATATATCTTCGAACAACGTCCCTCTTGACATGGTAGACAATCCTATCAATTGCCCGCCTGTAGGCCTGTTGATTGTCGGATATGCAGCTGTCCATATCTCTCTTGCCCACTGTTGGAAGGCCCATTCATCCAATATAACAAGATTTGCCGTGAAGGACCTTCCACTGTCAGGCGCTGCGGTAAAGGATTTAAACATTGCATCTTCACCATTGGGATAATGTACCGTGATTTGAGATGTTGTATCTTCCCATATCAACCCACTCCATCCAACAGCATCTTTTTTATATCTTATCAACCATGCTGGCATATGCCGCAGTATAAAACCGACACGGCGTACAAGTTCCTTTGCATCATCATCTTTCTTCGATAATGCAACAACCATATAACCAGGCTTAAATATAATGTTCCATACCGCATATGCCAACGACAGCCATGTCAATCCCAGTTGTCTTGCTTTCAATACGATATTAAGCCTATTATACATAAAGGCCTGTAATGTTTTACGCTGCCCATCCCACAGATGGAACAGTATCGCAAGCCCTGGTGCATCTCTATCCTCAATATATACAAAGTTTTCAACAAAAAAAGCGCAATCTTTCTGCGCTTGCCGCTTGTTAAACTCGTTATATAATATTTCATATTCCTTTTGTAACTTATTCATTTCCACTCCATCAGCCTTATGAAAAATTATAAAAAATTTTAAACGGGCTATATAAAAGTACCCACCCCGGGGGGAGTTCCTTTGCACATGCTCTTATCATCCCCGGTCCCAGCCTGGCAGCTGCAAACTGTCCCAGCCTGCCGGCTTGTGCCGCACGTCCGGCCAAAGCCCAGGTAAAAAACAATGTAGCATAGCATACACATACATCTATAGCAGATGTACCTATTGCTGATCCGACACATAAGCTGTACATTGCGCTAAACAGCTATTTAGCGCATAGTATTAAATACTGCATAACAGCTTAACCTATCCTGCAGAAAATGGGCATTCGCCAGCCGACGGATAGCCATTTTATGCATTTATGGTGCTTTGCGCTTGCATGTAGCTTATACCAATGTATAATATACATCAATATACGCAAATACTGTATAAATATAATGTATAAAGCTACTCTATTTTTTTAGCCAAGTCCATGATCCGAGCCTTTAGCTCTGCATCTGTTAGGCTTGCCGCCTCTGTCTCTACCTTGGCGTTGATTGTGCTATCTATACTTTGCTCGTTTTTCCAGCCGAAATTATTTTGAAGCGAAAATTGTGCACCTCTTGAGCCGTCTCGGTTATACAGCTGTTTTTCCGCGTATTCCTGTACCCGCATTTTTGCGCGCGTAACTGTGTCAAAAAACTCCTGCCTATCCTGGTAGTTTAGCAGCGCTTGCCTGCTCGTGAATCCCAGTGCCAAAGCCAATCCCGTAACTGTCGGAGGCTCTGCGCCCAATATAATAGGATTATTATACTTATCCAATATAGGTTTATTATCTTTAGTCCTCAGGACCTCTCCTGCACATTTTTTAAAATATCTATCTATTACTTTTTGCATCTCTGCTGGATGCTTATATTTTTTTGGTCTCCCTGTTTCCATGCCGATCCGCTCCTTTTTGTTTATTTCAATCCCTTATATATGTTCTATCTTTATTTTCCCTGCATTCCCTTTGCTTTTTTATTCCCCATTCCCATTTTTATCCATATAAAAATAAGCCCATCGGCTTTTGTTTTTTCCCATATTTATTTTCCTCTCATTATCATTATATCGCTTTTTTTCAAATTAAAATTCATATCAAACTCATATGTTTCAAGGGTTCCAGGCATTTCAAAAATATTTTAAAAAACTTTTAAAAAAGGTATTGACATACCGTATAACATGCCGTATACTAATGGTGTCAACAAGAGATGGACGGATAAAAAAAATAATAATTTAATTTAGAGGAGGAAACGAAAATGAAGAGGTACAGCAAAAATGAAATTAAAAAAGCTTTTGAGACACAGACACATCTACCAGTGGAAGGATTTGTAAGTACGGCATCCGTGCTGATCGACAACACGGAGTACAACCAGAACATAATAGATAGCGGGGAGCACTACGGAGAACTTACCTGCACCACATATGGGCAGGATAAGCAGATCAACAGCTACCTGCCATGGCCGCTTAAAATTTTTATCCAGGTTTATAGGTAGTACCGTCGTGCCGGCGACGTAAAACAGGATTTAGGCCGGCAGCGTGGAGGCCGGGAAGCCTCCGGTACCAAAATTAAAAAAAAGGAGCGAATGGAATGGTTAAACTAGAAAATTTGGAGGGCAAAACGAAAGACGAGATAATTACCCTCTGTAAAAACGATGGATACAGATGCACTGTACAGAACCCAAGTTTTTTTACTAATAGTATTAAGCCACTAAACGGCAATCCAATGGTACTGGCGGGGATAAAGAGCACTGATTATGTGCGGTACACAGAGATGAAAAAAAACGAGGACGAAATATTGATAGTAGATGTGTATGATGGTTTTCGCCGGCCCATTGCCGATGAAAACATTACAAGGACGCTGCTATTTAGCAGCGAGTTGAAAAAAGGTATGTATACCGTCGGATATGCATGGGATCTATTTTAGGGTTCATGGCGGCATCCCACAAGCCGCCTACCAAAAATATGGTGCCGGCAACCAGGAGAGCCGGG
>ENA-UOOI01003200-UOOI01003200.1-fermentation-metagenome-genome-assembly--contig:-NODE-3200-length-12733-cov-15.981622_pt1 | contig 12733 bp, 11 predicted proteins | sample MGYA00245779_ERZ724027 | MGnify/ENA primary metagenome ERZ724027 (study PRJEB28704, sample SAMN03018318) | fermentation metagenome | biome: anthropogenic terrestrial biome; feature: soil... | reverse complement strand
TGCTCTCAAACTGATTTCGAGTCAGCCCCGTTATGACCGCTTCGATACCTCTCCGGATTTCGCGCGGCCGCGCCGCGCTTTTTCACAGCGCCTTCCGCTGCGGAAAGGCGGCAGCGCAGAGCCCCGCGGCACGTACTTATTTAGTCTATCGAAAAGGCTGGAAAAAGTCAAGCTTTTTAGCTCCCGTTTCAAAAATGTTTTCCGGCGGACGGTTACCTGCTTTCCCCATGCGGAACGCGCCAAGGCGGGTGAAATACAAAAAAGTAAAAAATTTGATTTTTCTGCTGTTCGGTCAATATCTGCCCCCGGTCGGTGCGTATGATAGGAATGGTCGATGTGAAAGGCGGGGCCGATGATCCCTGGTTTCCCGCTATTCTCCCCAAAATATATTTTTATTTAAGAAAAAAATAAAACTATAAAAGGAGCAGCGGAACATGATCAGTCCAACTTATGGGGAATGCGATATGGAACGGGTCGTACGCATTATCACGGATTATATCCGGCTGCGGGAGAAAGAATCCGAGGGATTCAATCTGATTGTGGGAACCGACAGCCAGAATTACGACAATACGAAAGTGGTCGTCGTAATCGCGGTCCAGAACATCGGCCACGGCGGGATCTTTTTCTATGAGATCCGGCGGATCAAGAAAATCAAAGATATCCGCCGCAAGCTGCTGTATGAGACTAATATCAGCCTGCTGTACGCCGACCGGCTGCTCTCCGTGCTGGAGCGCTGCCGGGATCAAGAGGAATTCAAGTGGGACAAAGTCAATTTCTGCGTCCATATCGATGCGGGGATGAACGGAAAAACAAGGCAGCTTGTTCCCGAGCTGGTCGCGTGGGTGAAAGCGACCGGCTACGACTGCAGGATCAAGCCCGATTCGTTCGCGGCGAGCAGCATTGCAGATAAGCTGAGCAAATGAACACAAACACCCCGCTTTACCGCAAAATCGCGATGAGGCGGGGCGGAAAATTTTTGCCGGAACAGCAAATCGTTGTGACCGCGGAAAATGATGGGAACCAAAGCTCACGCGCTTTGTATGCGGAGCGCTGCCGCCGCCAGCGGCGGAAAAAGGCAGCGCCCGGGCAGGAAGAAACAAGGAGCGGGACGCCCGCCACGAGGGCGCTTTCCGGCGTTAATTCTGCGCAAAGCGCGCTTCGCGCAACTTCTTCGGGGAAGCGCCGAAATGCTTTTTGAAAAGCTTGGAAAAATTATAAACGTCGGCATACCCGACGGACCGCGCGATATCCCCGACGCTCAGCGAAGAGGAGAGCAGCAGCTCTTTCGCGCGGTCCATTTTGTACCCGAGCACATATCCCTGCAGCGTCTGCCCCGTTTCTTTCTTGAAGATCCGGCACAGATAATGCCGGTCCAGCCCGCAGTATCCGGCGAGGCGGGAAACCGGGATCGGATTGGACGCCATTTTTGTGACATAATTCTTCACTTTCCGGACATACCGCTCCCGCTGCCCCGCGGCCGGCATCGACTGGGGAAAAGCGGCGAACAGAGCGTACAGAAACGACAGCATCCCCAGCTCGTTTTTCTCCCCGTCCAGCTCGCCGTCCGCCATCTGGCGGAAAAGCCCTTCGAAAAGGGCCGATACCCGCGCGTTCTCGAAGACCGAGATCCCGTCCAACTTGGCGGACCGCAGCAGCACCGGGGCCATCTCGCCCCCGAAGGCGATCCAGACGTAATGCCAGGGGTCCCGGGGGTCGGCCCGGTAGAAGGTGATCTCATTCGGACGGATCAGGAAGCACTGCCCTTCCGAGAGGCGGCTTTCCCTGCCGCCGGAGGAAAACGTGCCGCCGCCGCTCCGGACATAGTGCATCAGATAATACCCCCGGACGGCCGGGCCGTAGGCGTGGCCGGGGCGGCAGTCCTCGCATCCGCAGAAAAGCGGAAACAGGTCCCGCAGGTTCCATCCCTGCGCGGGGATGTTCTTTTCCATCGGGTTTTCCCCCTCATCAGGTTCCATTATACCATCCTTTCGTTACAGTAATCAATTCCCGGATGCCCGCTTTTTTGTTATGATGGCAAAAGTAGAGTGCATTCAAAAATGCAGCGAAAGAAAGGGTGGATCACATGCTTTCCCAGACCCCTCCGATGGGATGGAATTCCTGGAATACGTTCGGCAAGGACATTTCGGACTCGCTGATCCGCGAGACGGCGGACGCCATGGCGCGGAACGGCCTGCGCGACGCCGGATACCAGTACGTGACGATCGACGACCTCTGGAGCGAGCGCCAGCGCGACGAGGACGGACGCCTACGCCCGGACGCCCGGAAGTTCCCCCACGGGATGGAGGAGCTCAGCCGCTATCTCCATTCAAAATCCTTCAAATTCGGGATGTATTCCTGCGCCGGGACCCGCACCTGCGCCGATTTTCCCGGCAGCTACGAATATGAATTCCTCGATGCCGAGACCTTCGCCCAATGGGGAGTGGACCTCCTGAAATACGATTACTGCTATAAGCCGAACCACGTGGAGGGGCATCTGCTGTATAAGCGCATGGCGATGGCGCTGCGCTCCTGCGGCCGCGACATCCTGCTGAGCGCGTGCTCCTGGGGCAAGGACGGCGCCGAGACCTTCATGCGGAACGCAGGCGCCCACATGTGGCGCTCGACGGGGGACATCAGCGACAACTGGCAGTCCGTCAAGGGCATCATCGAGCACCAGAAGACCCTTACGCCCTACGGCGCCCCGGGATGCTTCAACGACATGGATATGCTGGTCGTCGGAATGCGCGGGAAGGGCAACGTGGCCCTCGGCGGCTGTACGGACGAGGAGTACAAGACCCATTTTTCGGCCTGGTGTCTGTTTGCCTCGCCGCTGATCATCGGCTGCGACGTGCGCAAGGTGGACGGAACGTCCCTGCAGATCCTGACCAACCGGGAGTTGATCGCGGTGGATCAGGACCCTGAGGGCCGGGAGCCGTGGATCGTCACGGACGCTTATGATATTCTGGTCTGCATGCGCCCTCTGGCAAACGGCAACTACGCCCTCGGCTTCTTCAATCTGTCGGACGACGCGCGGGAGGTTTACCAGAATTTCTGGGACCTCGGGCTGCCGACGGGTTCCGGCTATCGGCTGTTTCTGCGCGACCTTTGGGCGCACGAAGACGTCGGCGCCGTGCGGGAGGGCTGGCGGGTGCGCCTGGAGCCGCACGCATGCGCCGTTTACGGGGCTCGTCTCGTGAAAGGATAACCGGCGGAATGGCGGAATTCTGCAAAAAATGCGGCAGGGCCGTTTCCGGCGACGAGATCGCGATCTGCCGGAAGCTGATCGGCAGCACCGTCCGCGGCTATCTCTGCGCGGGGTGTCTGGCGGCGCATTTCCGCTGCTCCAGAGAGCTGATCGAGGAAAAGATCCGGTATTATAAAGACATGGGCTGCTCCTTTTTCAGATGATCCGGCGGAAAATAACATTCATAGCATAGACCGGGAACGGCGGGGCAAACTATCGCTCCGCCGTTCCCGACGTTCTGCCGGACGGTGAAAGGAGCCGGGGTCAGCCGGCCGTCGGGCGGAACTTCTGCGCCGCGGCCACGGCCATGCGGTCGCAGCATTCGTTTTCGGGGTGCCCGGCGTGGCCCTTGATCCAGCGGACGCTGAGCCGGTGCCGGCCCGCAAGGTCCAGCAGGGTTCCCCACAGATCGCTGTTCAGGGCGGGCTTTTTGTCCGCCTTGCGCCAGCCGTTTCTGCGCCAGCTTTCCGCCCATCCTTTTGAGAGCCCGTCGCAGACGTACCGCGAATCGCTCGTCAGGACGACCTCGCAGGGCTCCTTCAGGCAGCGCAGCGCCTCGATCACGCCCATCAGTTCCATGCGGTTGTTCGTCGTGGCGGCCTCGCCCCCGCTGATCCGCTTTTCCCTTCCGCCGTAGCGCAGGACGGCCGCCCATCCGCCGGGGCCCGGGTTTCCGCTGCACGCGCCGTCCGTAAAGATTTCCACTCGCTTCATAACGATCCTCCCTGCCGGTCTGCGGCTATTATAGCATATTCCGCCCCCCGCCACAAACCGGAGGCCGACCGGAAAGCCGGAGCCGCCGCCGCGCGGGCGGAAGACGGCGCGGTCAAACCGCCGAAAGGCGCGCCGGCTTGACAGAACACCTGTTTTAGGGTACACTAAGCAGGATATTAGGATATGAGGACCCGCCCTGCGGGTATTTTTCCTTTGCAATTTACATTTTGCGCAGGCCCGACGCGGCGCGAAAGGTATAATTATAAAATCTGGCACCCTCGTTCCGTCAGACCCGTTTGTCGGCGGAAGCGTTTGGCTGTGCCTCAAATTTAATGGAGGTCGTTTTGTGACGGAGAAAAAACAAAATAGTCCGGCCGGACGCAACGGCGCGGAAAAACCGCTGGCGGAGGCGGGGAACGAAGCGCGTTCCAGCCTGTATCAGAAAGCGGCGGCGCCGAAGAGGCGGCCGCAGTCCCATGCGAAAAACCGCCCGGAAAACGGCGGGAACGGCAAGACCCAGACGCCGTCCGCGCAGGGCGCGGCGGCACCCCAGCGGCAGCGGACGCGGAAAAGACGGCTGCCGGTAAGGGAAAGCGCGGCGGAGCCCGCGGGGACGGTTCAGCCCACCGCGCAGGCCGCGATCCAGCCCGCGTCAGCCAAAAACAGGCCCGGGCGGCAGGGCAGGACGCCCCGCAAGATCTCAAAGAAACCGGCGCTGCGCGCCTATTTTCTGGGCGGCCTGAACGAGATCGGCAAGAACTTCACCCTGTTTGAATGCCAGGACGACATGGTCATCGTGGACTGCGGCATGGCTTTCCCGGACGGCGACATGCTCGGCGTGGACATGGTCATCCCGGACTTCACCTTTGTGGAGCGCAACGCCGACAGGATTCGCGGCGTGGTCCTCACGCACGGGCACGAGGACCACATCGGCGCGCTGCCGTATCTGCTCAAGCGGTTCAACTTCCCGATCTACGGCACGCGCTTCACGCTCGCGCTGGTCGACAACAAGCTGAAGGAACACGGCCTGCAGAACAAGGTGCGGGCCGTCATCGTGCGCCCGGGCGACCATATCCGCCTGGGCTGCATGGACGTGGAGTTCATCCACGTCAACCACTCCATCCCGGATTCCGTGGCGCTCGCCATCCATTCCCCGGCGGGGACCATCGTCCACACCGGCGACTTCAAGATTGACTGCACGCCCACCCAGGGCGAGATGATCGACCTCGCGCGCTTCGCCGAACTCGGCAAGCAGGGGGTGCTCGCCATGTTCTGCGATTCCACCAACGCGGAGCGGCCGGGCTATACGAAGTCCGAGAGCAAGGTGGACGACTCGTTCGACCGCCTGTTCAGCCGGGCCGAAAAAGACCGCATCATCATTGCGACGTTCGCCTCGAACGTCAGCCGCGTGCAGCAGATCATCAACTGCGCGGTCAAATACGGGCGCAAGGTCGCGCTTTCCGGCCGCAGCATGGTCAACGTGATGACCATCGGGGCCGAAATGGGCTACCTCGACGTCCCGAAGGGCGTGCTGATCGATATCGATATGATCAGCCGCTACCCCAAGGAGAAGATCGTCCTCGTGACCACGGGCAGCCAGGGCGAGCCGATGAGCGCCCTGACCCGCATGGCCTTCGCCGACCACCGCAAGGTGGAGGTCGGCCCCGGCGATTTCATCATCATCTCTGCCCGGCCGATCCCGGGCAACGAGAAGACCATCGGCAACGTGATCGACGAGCTGATGAAGCGCGGCTGCAAGGTCGTGTACGAATCGATGTACGAGGTGCACGTCTCCGGCCACGCCTGCCAGGAGGAGCTCAAGCTGCTGCAGGCGCTGGTCAGGCCGAAGTATTTCATCCCCGTGCACGGCGAGCAGAAGCACCTGCGCAAGAACGCGCAGCTCGCCTACGACCTCGGCAAGGACCCGAAGGATGTGTTCATCGGCGACATCGGGGACGTGCTGGAGGTCCACGAGGACTATATGAAGCGCCTTCCCTCCGTGCCGGCCGGCAGCGTGATGGTCGACGGGCTGGGCGTGGGCGACGTGGGCAGCGTCGTGCTGCGCGACCGCAAGCACCTCGCGGAGGACGGGCTCATCATCGCGGTGGCCACGATCTCCGCGGAGGACGGGCACATCATCTCCGGGCCGGACGTGGTTTCGCGCGGCTTCGTCTACGTGCGGGAGTCCGAGCCGCTGATGGACGACGCGAAGAAGCTCGTCGCCTCCGTGCTGGAAAAATGCGCGGACGCCAACGTCCACGACTGGGGGACGCTCAAGACGAAGATCAAGGATGAGCTTTCCCGCTTTCTGTACGACCGCACCCGCCGCAGCCCCATGGTGCTGCCGATCCTGATGGAGGTTTGATCTTCGCTTTCCGCAGCCCGGGCCGATGAAGGAGAAAATGAAGTGAAACGGAAAGTTTGGGCGTCCTCGCCGGTGTTTTTTGCCCTGTGCGCCGTGATGCTCGGCATGGCGTGCGCCGCCTGGTTCTGGAACCGTACGGTCTTTGCGGTCGAGATCTCGGTCGCGGCGGTGGCCGCGGCGGCGGTGGCCGCCTCCACGGCGGGGTTCCGCGCCTACATCGCCTCGGCGGTGCAGAGCGCGCGCGGCGTCCTGACCGGCGACGAGTACCGCGCGTTTCAGTCGTTTTCCCTTCCGGTCGCGGTCGTGGGGGAAGCGGGGGACATCATCTGGTTCAACCACGCGTTCTGGACCGTCGTGTGCGACCGGCATGAGAGCCGCGGCCAGAACATCGCGAAATATATCTACCCGCAGACCGTGGACGGCATCCTGAAGGGGGACAGCGCGGACGTTTCGGTCGGCCGCCGGCAGTTCGCGGCCTACGGCATCCGCGCGGCGGCGGGCAGCATCCTCTATTTCGTCGAGACCACGCCGTACCGCGCGCTTCAGAAAGAGTTCCACGAGAGCCGCCCCGCGGTCATCCTCGCCTATTTCGACAACCGCGAGGAGCTGGCCCGCGAGGCCAGCAGCAGCGAGGATACCCGCGTCACCTCCGAGGTGGAGGAGACGCTGATCCAGTGGGCGCAGAGCATGGGCGGCTTCCTCAAAAAGCTGAGCAGCGGCCGGTTCTTCATTCTGACGGACGAGCGCCACGTGCGCGCCGCGATGGAGAAGCGGTTCCCCATCCTCGACACGGTGCGGTCCATCAAGGCCGGCGACCGGCTGACCGCGACGGTCTCAATGGGCGTTTCCCGCGGGGCGAAGACTCCCCAGGAGGCCGAGATCTGGGCGCGGAAGGCCCTCGACATGGCCCTCGGCCGCGGCGGCGACCAGGTTGCCGTCAAGCAGGGGGAGGACACGTACGAGTTTTTCGGCGGCCTGTCGAAGGGCGTCGAGAAGCGGGATAAGGTCCGCACGCGCGTGTTTGCCGCCACTCTTTCCGACGATATGAAAGAGAGCGACACCGTCCTCGTGATGGGCCACAAATTCTCCGACCTCGACTGCATCGGCGCCGCGGCGGGCATCTGGAACGCCGCCTCGCGAAGCCTGAACCGCCCGGCTTATATCGTGGTGGACCGCGCGCGCAGCCTCGCCGGCCCGCTGATCGGCCGCTTGCAGGCTGCCTATCCCGGGGAGCGGATCTTCCTCTCGCCGGCGGAGGCCCTCTCGCTGGTCACGCCGAAGACCATGCTCGTGGTGGTGGACACCCATTCGCCCGATTTTGCCGAGAGCACCGACCTTTTGAGCGCCGTCAGCCGCGTGGTCGTGATCGACCACCACCGCATGATGGTGCGGCATATCGAGAACGCCCTCGTGTTCTACCACGAGCCGTTCGCGAGCTCCGCCTCCGAGATGGTCGCGGAGCTGGTCCAGTACCTCGGCGACAAAGGGGTCACGCCCGCCGTGGCCGAAGCCATGCTCGCGGGCATCATGCTCGACACGAAGAATTTCGTCCTCAAGACGGGCGTCCGCACGTTCGAGGCGGCGGCCTACCTGCGCCGCAAGGGTGCGGACACGGTGACCGTCAAGCGCATGTTCTCCGATTCCATCGACGCCTACAAGGCGAAGTACCAGATCGTCTCCAACGCCCGCATGGTCGGCAGCTTTGCCGTCGCCGCGACGGAGGCCGAGTTCCCGGACATCCGCGTCTCGGCGGCGCAGGCGGCGGACGAGCTGCTTTCCATTCAGGGGGTGGACGCCTCGTTCGTCATATTTCCGGCGGGCGGCGTCGTCAACATCTCCGCGCGCTCGCTGGGCGAAGTCAACGTCCAGCTGATCATGGAGGCCCTGGGCGGCGGCGGCCACCTGACCATGGCGGGCGCGCAGCTCGCGGGGCTGAGCGTTCCGCAGGCGCAGGAAAAGCTCGTCGCGGTGATCCAGGCCGCCCAGAAGGACCGGAAGGAAGCGTCGCGCAAGGCCTGACGGGAGCCGGCGCTTCAGAAGACCCGTCCGAAAACAAGAGGGAGGTTCGCCATGAAGGTCGTATTGCTTCAGGATGTGAAGGGGACCGGCAAAAAAGGAGACCTGCTGCAGGTCAGCGACGGCTACGCGCGGAATTTTCTGCTGCCGCGGAAAATGGCGCGCGAGGCCAGCGCCCAGGTGATGAACGAGCTGGAAAACGCCCGGCGCGCCGAAGAGCGCCGCATCCAGAACGAAAAGGAGGAGGCGCGCCGCCAGGCCGGGCTCATCGCGGGGAAAACGCTGAAGCTCTACGCCAAATCCGGGCAGGGCGGCAAGCTTTTCGGCTCCGTGACCTCGCAGGAGGTTTCGGAGGAACTGAAGCGGAGCCTGAAGGTCGACGTCGACCGGCGCAAGATCGTCCTGAACGGGGAGATCAAGGCGTTCGGCACCTACGAGTGCGAGGTCAAGCTTTACGCGGGGATTTCCGCGAAACTATACGTTCTCGTCGGGGAAGCGCAGCAGTAAGTCCGGGCGGGGAAAAGGAGGGGTGCGGCGATGGAGGATTCGGCTGCGGGCGGCTACTCGGGGCTGAATCTGCCGTTCAGCCCGGAGGCGGAACAGTCCGTCCTGGGGGCCGTGCTGCTCGATTCGTCCTGCATGGACCGCGTGGCGGAGATCCTGCCCCGCCCCGATTATTTTTACCTGAGCACCAACGGCCTGATCTATTCCGTGATGCTCTCGATGTTCACGGAGGGCCGCCCGATCGATTTCGTCACGGTGCTGGAGGGCCTCCAGAAAAGCGGCAAGTTCGACGAGGCGGAAGGCAAGACCTATCTGCTGCAGCTCGCGCAGCTGGTGCCGTCCATCTCGAACGTGGAGTCCTACGCGGCGATCGTCCGCGACAAATACGACGTCCGCACGCTGATCACAACGGCGCGCGACATCATTGAGGAAGCGTCCTCCGGCGCGGCCGACGCCTCCGCGCTGCTGGATTCCGCCGAGCAGCGCATCTTCGACATCCGGCGCGGGAAGAATATGCAGGGCCTGCAGCGCGTCAACGAGATCATCCTCGAGGAGTTCGACCGGCTGGACCGTCTCAACTCGCCGGACGCCGACCAATACCGCGGCGTGCCGACCGGCTTCCGCGAGCTGGACGACTCCATCACCGGCCTGAACCGCTCCGATTTCATCCTGCTCGGCGCGCGCCCCGGCATGGGCAAAACCAGCTTCGCGCTGAATATCGCGCGCCATGCGGCCGTCAAGGCCGGCAAGCGCGTCGCGTTTTTCTCGCTGGAGATGAGCAAGGAGCAGCTCGTCTCCCGCCTGCTCTCCACCGAGGCGATGGTGGACGGCACCCGGCTGCGCACCGGCAAGCTGAGCGAGGACGAGTGGGCCCGCCTGATCGAGGCGGGCGACATCCTCTCCAAAACGCAGCTCTATTTCGACGACAACCCCACCATCACGGTCCCGGAGATCAAGGCGAAGCTCCGCCGCCTGGACCACGTCGATCTGGTCGTCATCGACTACCTGCAGCTGATGACGTCCTCCTCCCGGATCGACAACCGCGTGCAGGAGATCTCGCAGATCACGCGGGGCCTCAAGATCCTGGCGAAGGAGCTGGACGTGCCGGTGCTCACGCTTTCCCAGCTCGCGCGCGACAGCGAAAAGCGCACCAACCACCGGCCGGTCCTCTCCGACCTGCGCGACTCCGGCTCCATCGAGCAGGACGCCGACATCGTGCTGTTCCTCTACCGCGACGAGTATTACCAGGACCAGGGCGAGCCGGACGAAAACGCCGACCGCGGCCGGAGCGAGTGCATCATCGCCAAGAACCGCCACGGCGAAACCAAGAGCATCCCCCTCCACTGGCAGGGCGAGTACATGCGCTTCACCGCGCAGGAGGTCATCCACCGTGAATGACGACGGGATCGCGGGGATCGAGCGGAAGATCGAAGAAGCCGTCGCCCGGTGGGACATGCTGCCGCGGGGCTGCGGTGTGGTCGTCGGGCTTTCCGGCGGCGCGGATTCGGTGGCGCTCACGCATTTCCTGCTGCGGTACGCGCGCGGGCGCGGCATCCGGGTCACCGCGGCGCACGTGAACCACGGGCTGCGCGGCGCGGAGTCGGACGCCGACGAGGCGTTCGTGCGGCGCTTCTGCGCCGGGTGCGGCGCGGAGCTGCGGGTCCAGCGCGCGGACGTGCGCGCGCTGGCCGCCCAAAAATCCCAGGGGATCGAGGAGTGCGGGCGGGAAGTCCGCTATTCTTTTTTCCGCGGCCTCTGCGGGCCGGAGGGGCGCATCGCCACGGCGCACACGCTCTCCGACAGCGCGGAGACCGTGCTGATGAACCTCGCGAAGGGGGCGGGCCCCCGCGGCCTGTGCGGGATCCCGCCCGTCCGCGGGAACGTTGTCCGGCCGCTCATCGGCATCACCCGCACGGAGGTGGAGCGGTACTGCGCCCATTACGGCCTTTCGTTCGTCACGGACCGCACCAATCTTGCGGCGGACTGCGACCGCAACAGGATCCGGCTGAAGGTCGTCCCCGTGCTGAAAGAGATCAACCCCGCGTTCGAGGCGTGCGTGCTGCGCGCGACGCGGCTGCTCCGGAACGACGAGGCGTACCTGGAGCGCGAGGCCCGAAAGCGGCTGGAGGACGCGCGCCTGCCCGGCGGGGGATACGCCCTCGAAGCGTTCCGCGGGGCGGAGCTTCCCGTTTCGCGCCGCATGATCTTCCTGGCCCTCGGCGGGCGCGCCGGCCGGCGGCAGGAATTCCGGCATGTCGCGGCGGCGGAGGAGATTGTCGCCCGGGGCCGCGGGGCCGTCACGGCGGCCGGCGGAATACAATGCGCGGTCCGCGGCAATACTCTTTTTATCACCCCGCCGCGCGGGAAAAAAGCGGAGGAGTGGCGGGTGCCGCTCGACCCGCGCGGCACCCGCCTGCCGGACGGGCGGGTGCTTTCCGTCGAGTTTCTGCCGCCGCAGGGCGGGGAAAACCGCTGGAAAATTCATAATTTGTTGTTTCATAATCTGATCGACTATGATACAATATGCAGTACCGGCAGTTTCGTCAGGAACAGACGCGCCGGCGACCGGTTCGAGCCGGCCGGCCGGGGCGTGACGAAGACGCTGAGAAAGCTGTTCAACGAGGCGGAGATTCCGCCGGCCCGCCGCGGCGGCATCGCGTTGCTGGAGGCCGGCGGGGAGATCGTCTGGGTCGAGGGCTTCGGTCCCTCGCAGAACGCGCGCCCCCGGGAAGAAAAGGGCGCCGTGGCTCAAATCATCATGAAGGAGTGCAGTTGACGGTGCATAGCATGGAGGACGATATCCGGGAAGTGCTTTTCAGCAGGGACAGGCTGGGGGAGATCGTGCGGAAGATGGGCGCGCGGATCAGCGCGGACTATGCGGGGAAAAACCTGCTGATGGTCAGCGTGCTGAAGGGTTCGGTCGTGTTCATGTCGGACCTGATGCGCGTGGTCACGGTTCCGTGCAGCATCGACTTTATGGCGGTCTCCAGCTACGGCTCGGGCGTCAAGACCTCCGGCGTCGTCAAGATCATCAAGGACCTCGACATCAACCTCAAGGGGTACGACGTCCTCGTCGTCGAGGATATTCTCGACAGCGGCATGACGCTCAGCTACATACTGGAGCTTCTGCGGGGACGCTCCCCCAAAAGCATCCGGCTGTGCACTCTGTTCGATAAACCCGACCGCCGCACCGTCCCGATCCACGCGGACTATGTCGGCGCGGTCGTTCCGGACGAATTCATCGTGGGCTACGGTTTGGATTACGCCGAAAAATACAGGAATCTGCCGTTCGTGGGGATCCTGAAACCTCAGGTCTACGGGGGATGATTTTTCCGATTGGGCGGCCGGTGCCCATATCGTTCCGATAAGGAGTGAGTCTTGACTTGGACAATAAGAAGGCACTGAAAAATATCGCGCTGTTCATCGGCATCCCCGTGCTGCTGATGATCCTGCTCACTACGGTTCTGAACACCCGCACCGAAGAGCCGCATAAATATTCCGAGATCGTCTACTATTTCCAGGACCAGCAGGTCACGCAGTACACGCTGGACCTCGGCAGCGGGGATATGGTGATCACGCTCAAGAACGGGACGCGCATCTCCTACGTCGCCCCGAACATCGTCTTCCTGCGCGAGGATATTGCCCCTTATGTGGAGCAGTACAACAAAGAGCACCCGGACGCGCGGATGTCGGTGGATATGAAGCCGCCGGCCCAGACCTCGTGGCTCTCCGGTCTGTTGCCGACCATCCTCTTCCTCGTCGTCACGCTCGGGTTCTGGTGGTTCATCATGAAGCGCCTGAACAGCACGATGGGCGACGCCGGCAAGCAGATGAACTTCGGCAAGGCGAAGGTCAAGCAGATGGCCGACGAGAAGCGCAAGACCACCTTT
>ENA-UOOI01003197-UOOI01003197.1-fermentation-metagenome-genome-assembly--contig:-NODE-3197-length-12739-cov-3.719804_pt1 | contig 12739 bp, 12 predicted proteins | sample MGYA00245779_ERZ724027 | MGnify/ENA primary metagenome ERZ724027 (study PRJEB28704, sample SAMN03018318) | fermentation metagenome | biome: anthropogenic terrestrial biome; feature: soil; material... | reverse complement strand
CCCGCACCTTGCATGATACCACGGATTGTTCCGCACTTTGTGCTCCCACAATCCTCGCTCCGCTTCGGGCGGGTCACAGGGATATGCCTTTTTCATGCAAGCATGTAAAAGAGCACGAATTTCCTTGTGGCGTCCCGCACCTTGCATGATACCACGGATTGTTCCGCACTTTGTGCTCCCACAATCCTCGCTCCGCTTCGGGCGGGTCACAGGGATATGCCTTTTTCATGCAAGCATGTAAAAGAGCACGAATTTCCTTGTGGCGTCCCGCACCTTGCATGATACCACGGATTGTTCCGCACTTTGTGCTCCCACAATCCTACAAACATTCAAACTCCGCCCTGACGGGCTTCGTTCTCATGTTTGTTCGGGTCTCAAATTCATGCTTTTTCATGCAAGCATGAAACGCATGAACTTTTGACCCTGGTATCATTTTACATATTATTTGTAATTTATGGATGAAATATGCATGGAAGTAAATAGCCGGGAACTTCTTGTTCCCGGCTAGATCTGATGATATTCTTCTAAGGTCATTCCTGTCAGTGACAGGTATAGGGAAAGTGATTTTCCTACATATCGGATATGCCATGGTTCGTATGCGTACCCTGTGATATTTTCTTTTCCTTTTGGATATCGAAGGATGAAACCGAACATCGGAGCATAGACTGCCAGCCATTTACCTTCGGGCGTCTCTGCGAATATTTCTTCAAGTTCATAATCCACTTCTGGCGAAGAGACATCTAATGCCAAGCCTGTCTGATGTTCACTTGTCCCTGGTTTCGCCACATATTGATTTACCACTTCGGCGGGTGTTTCCTGTAATCTTTGATGGTAAATCTCTTTTTGCCGCTCATAAGAGCGATATCCCGAAACTCCATATAATGTATATCCGAATGATTTTCCATATTCTAAAAGTCTTCCCGCCGCGTCTGCCGCCGCCTTGCGAAGCTTCCTCTTTTCCTCTGATTCTTCTGCGCAGAAGGGGAATTCACATACAACTAAGTCTTCCGGGATATCTTCCGCCTTCAGTATATGTTCCCGATTCACGAGATATGTATAGTTTTGCATAAAAGCCCTCTCTTTCAATTTATCCTAAGAAACAGTATATGAAAGACAGAGGACTGCTATGCATCTAATTTTACTCTTCCAGTGCTTTATTGCTCATCTCTTCCAGAAGATCAGACTTCATCTTGTAAAGTTTATCCGACAAATCTACATATACGGTCTGAGGATTAACAAGACGGCGTGATTCATCCCAGAGAGTATTCTTCTCATGCGTACAGATATCACGAATTTCCATCACAGAGGGAGAAGTATACACGCAGATGCCCTTCTTGAATATGGGAACAAGCAGTTCCCTCAATGTATAACTTCCTCCCTTTACTTTAGTTTTCTTCCACGTCTCATGAGGATCAAACAAAATCATATCCTCCTGATCATCAAATGTCTCCTCCGCCAGGCAGATCAGATCCGCGCGTATCTTGCCGCTTTCCTTATCATATACGCGGTAAATTGTTTTATTTCCAGGATTTGTAACTTTCTCTGTGTTTTCAGACAGCTTGATCTTCGGTTCAAATTTCTCACTCCCGGAGCGCTTGATCGCTGCTAATTTATAGACCCCGCCGAATGCCGGGCAGTCATTAGAAGTGATCAGTTTTGTGCCAACTCCCCATGAATTAACTTTAGCTCCCTGCATCTTCATACTATTAATCAGATACTCATCCAGATCACTAGAAGCTGAGATGATCGCATCCTCAAACCCCTCTGCCGCAAGCATATCATAAGCTTTTTTGGAAAGATAGGCCAGATCTCCACTGTCAATACGAATGCCGTATCCTTTCATCGAAAGACCGCAGTCTCTCATTTCCCTGAACACCCGAAGCGCGTTCGGAATACCGGACTCCAATACATCATAGGTATCTACCAGAAGGATACACGCATCCGGATAGAGGTTTGCATATGTCTTGAAAGCTGTATATTCATCCGGAAAACTCATGATCCAGCTGTGGGCATGTGTTCCCTTCACCGGGACATCAAACATCTTGCCTGTCAAAACATTAGACGTTCCAATGCAGCCGCCAATCATGGCTGCTCTGGCACCATAGATGCCCGCATCCGGACCTTGAGCCCTTCTAAGTCCAAATTCCATGACACCATCTCCCTGTGCCGCGTAGCAGACCCTGGAAGCTTTTGTCGCAATCAGACACTGATGATTAATGATATTAAGTAACGCAGTCTCAACCAACTGTGCCTCCATAACCGGAGCAATCACTTTAACAAGCGGCTCTCTCGGAAAGATCACGGTTCCTTCCGGAATCGCATAGATATCTCCGGTGAAATGAAATCCTCTTAAATATTCCAGAAAATCTTCATCAAACATATGAAGGCTTCTTAAGTAGTCGACATCATCCGGTGAAAAATGAAGATCACGTATATATTCAATCACCTGATCCAGACCGGCCATAATCGCATATGCCCCGCCGCTTGGATTCTTTCTGTAAAATGCATCAAAAACGACAACCTGATCCGTAGGATTTTTAAAATAACCCTGCATCATTGTAAGTTCATACAAATCCGTCAATAAAGTTAAATTCTGTGCTCTCATGATAAAAGCCTCCATGTTTTCCGTTTATTGTACCCGTCTATCTTCGGGTTTTCTCTCATGTTTTTCTTATTATAGTCGAAAGTGTGTCAATTTGCAATGCCAACCAAAAACCATAAAAAGATCTGCCCGATAAGATTATCTCTCTTTTGGGGCAGATCTATCCACTTGAAGATTTTAAATAGGAAAACATTTCAAGCACCTGTTTACATTGCGGCATAAGGTCTTAAGATTTCTTCTAATGCAGTCGCACTGCTTGTATGGCAGCGAACAATTTCAGTATGACTCTTCTTTGCCCCATCCACCGCTGTCTTTACCATCTTATGGGAAACAGTGTTCGTAAAAAGGACAAGAAGGTCCGGACTCCCGATCTGTTTATTCATACCGGCGCTCATCTGTGTGAACACCTTTGCCTTACATTTATTTTTCTTGCAGATTTCTTTATACCTCTGTACCATACGATCATGTCCACCTACAATAACTACACTCATATCAATACCTCCTTTTTTGTTAGTCACGACTAACCCTTTATTAAAAACAAAGTCAGCATCCGCTTCTGAACAGTTTTTGCTTCTGCCGACCTTGTTCTTAAGAATCTTAATTGCGCATTATTTACTTTTTATTTATCATGAAAATTTGTCTTTGTCGCCGGATCACATCCAAAGCAGTTTCCTGAACAATAGGAACAGGATGTTGATTTGCCTGCTTTTTTGTCTTTAATCATTTTCCAGATCACCAAACCAACCACTGCGATTACTATGATTAATACTAAAAATGTTCCCATATAATCACTCTTTCTTATTGTTAAGCAGCTCTTTTGGCTTTTATTTTGCCCCTTTCACTTCCCAATTCCCTGTTTGGGCGAGCCAGAAGATAGATAAATAGTGCTATTACAAGGATTGCCGCCACGGTACCTATTCCAAAGCTTCCGCCTTCAAAGAGATGGCCAATCTGATAGAATACCAGAGAAGCACCATAGGCGAGTGTTGTCTGATAGCCAATTGCAAACCAGAACCATTTGCCATTATTCATCTCTCTCTTAATTGCCCCCATTGCTGCAAAGCAAGGTGCGCAAAGAAGATTGAATACCAGGAAAGAATATGCTGCTGCCGTGGTAAAGCTTGCAGCCAGAGTTCCCCATATCTCATTCCCGTTCTCAGCAACTTCTGCAAATCCATATAGGACACCAAAGGTACCCACTACGTTTTCTTTTGCCACGAGTCCGCTGACTGCCGCAACTGTCGCTTTCCAGTTGCCCCATCCAAGAGGAATAAAGATCCATGCGATGCCGCGTCCAATTGCCGCAAGGATCGAGTTTTCCATATCCTCTACCATACCAAAGGATCCATTCTCGAATCCGAATCCCTGTGTAAACCAGATGAAGATCTGTGAAAGCAAGATTACTGTACCTGCCTTCTTGATAAAGGACCATGCACGCTCCCACATACTCCTTAAGATATTAACTACAGTAGGCATCTCGTATGCCGTCTTCTGCTGCCGGCAGCTCCATGACGAATGGTGCCGGGTCGCCGGCGAACATCTTCGTCTTTTTCAGAATTATTCCCGAGCAAATGATGGCAAGCACACCAACGATATACGCACTCGGCGCCACCCACCATGCACCGTCGAACAAGGCTCCTGCAATCAAGGCGATAATCGGAAGCTTTGCACTACACGGAATAAATGTTGTCGTCATGATTGTCATCTTGCGGTCACGGTCATTCTCAATGGTTCTTGATGCCATGATTCCGGGAACTCCACATCCGGTTCCAATCAGCATCGGAATGAATGATTTTCCCGATAATCCAAATTTACGGAAGATACGGTCCATGATAAATGCAACCCTTGCCATATAACCGCATCCCTCTAAAAATCCAAGGAAGATAAACAATACTAACATCTGAGGAACAAATCCCAAAACCGCTCCTACACCTGCTATAATACCATTAACGATCAGGCTCTGCAGCCACGCTGCACAGTTAACCGCTTCAAGCCCTGCCGTTACAAGATCCGGTATGCTCGGCACATGGAGAGAAGCAATTCCAAGGAAATTCCATCCGTCACCGAAAACCTGTTCATTTACCCAGTCGGTAGCCCATCCTCCGACAGTTGTAACCGATATATAGTAGACAAGTGCCATGACCACGAAGAAAATCGGAAGTCCAAGCCAGCGGTTTGTCACCACGCGATCGATCTTATCCGATGTTGTCAATTTATTTTTGTTTATCTTTTTATATGCTTTCCCGATGACCTTTCCAATATACTCATATCGCTCATTCGTGATAATGCTTTCAGAATCATCATCGAGCTTATCTTCTATTTCTGTGATGATTTTTTCCACATCCGGAGCATGTTTCATACTACCTTTGATCTTTTCATCACGTTCAAAAAGCTTTATGGAAAAGAAGCGTCTCTGTTCTGACGGGATGCTTGCATCCAGCTGAACCTCTATTTTATTCAATGCATCTTCCACAACATCCTGAAATCTGTGAAGCGGAATATGATTATTTCTGATCCTGGCTTGTTCAACAACCTTATCTGTAGCTTCCTTGATCCCCGTTCCTTTTAGGGCAGAAATCTCAACCACTTTGCAGCCCATCTGTTTCGACAGCTCTGCTGTGTTGATTACATCTCCGCTTTTCTTCACCACATCCATCATGTTGATGGCCAGAACAACAGGAATTCCAAGTTCCATAAGTTGTGTTGTGAGATATAGATTTCTCTCCAGGTTTGTTCCATCTATGATATTCAAGATGGCATCCGGGCGATCCGTAATTAAATAATTACGGGCTACAACTTCCTCCAGTGTATACGGCGAAAGCGAATAGATACCGGGAAGGTCCATGATCGTGACATCCTTATGTCCCTTTAGTTTTCCTTCTTTTTTCTCAACGGTAACCCCCGGCCAGTTTCCAACAAACTGATTGGATCCGGTTAGTGCGTTAAACAGTGTTGTCTTTCCGGAGTTTGGATTTCCGGCCAACGCAATCTTTACTGACATTTTTTTCATTCCTCCTCTATGAATCTATCTTTACTCAGAAAGGTTAGATTGAGCTAACCATATGGTAAAAAATTACTGGACTTCAATCATTTCTGCATCTGTTTTACGTAAAGACAGCTCATATCCTCTGACTGTAACTTCAACCGGATCTCCCAGTGGTGCTACCTTTCGGACAAACACATCTGTCCCCTTCGTGATCCCCATATCCATAATTCTGCGCTTGATTGCGCCTGCGCCATGAAGTTTCACTACGGTAACATTTTGACCCACTTTTACTTCTTTTAGTGTCTGCATCTTTGTACTACTTCCTTCCCTATAACTTCCCTTAGATTTCCATACGATAAGAGACGAGTCAAACCATAATCTTATTAGCCAGTTCGCGGCTGATTGCTATTCTGGAGTCTTTGACGTTCACAATTACATTTCCATTTAAAATAGAAACAATTGTCACCTCGCCGCCGGTCACGAAACCTAAATTTTCCAGATGTCTCTTTACTTCACCTCTGCCGCCAACTTTGACAATCTTAGCTGGTATTCCTTCCGCAGCCATTGTTAAAGGCATCATCATCACTCCTTTCAGTTACTCTTCTCTAACTAATTCAAGGTTAGCACATGCTAACTAATTTGTCAACACTTTTATCCATTTTAGGCTTGACGTTTGTGATCATTTTGCATATAATATGAATATATGAACAATCATTCATATGACATTGCTTGACATGGAAATTATTTTATAAAAATGGAGGCATGCATCACATGACTAAAAAAACATACATCATAGAAAATATAGACTGTGCCAACTGTGCGGCAAATATTGAACGTAAAATTTCTGCTCTGCCCGAAGTGGAGGAGGCAACTCTCACTTATGCTACAAAGCAGCTTCGAGTAGCCGCAGAAGACCCTGACTTGCTTCTGGAAAAAATGACAGAAATCGCCTCAGCCGTTGAACCAGGTGTTGTCATCAGGCCAAAAGATCGTGTTTCTTCCTATAATATTTCGTTACATGAACCTCATCATGATCATCCGGAAGAATGTTCCTGTGAGAATCACGCGCATGAGGGATGCTCCTGCAACGGACACGAATATCACGATTCCTGCTGCAATGGGGAGCATGAGCATTCGAATATACCCGAACAAGCTCAGGCAGTCAGAAGATCATCGAAGTCAAACCGCCTGACCGATGAAAATAAGAAGGAGCTTATGAATATCGCTTGTGGTACAGTTCTGCTCATCAGCGCCGTTGTCTTAAAACATTTTGATTTTTCAGTTGCCTCTGTCGTGTTCTTTGTCCTCTCCTACATAGTTCTGGGCAAAGAGATTGTAATGACTGCCATCAGGAATCTGACGCACGGCCAGGTATTCGATGAGAATTTTCTGATGAGTATCGCCACCTTAGGCGCATTTGCAATTCAAGAATATGCCGAGGGCGTTGGCGTCATGCTGTTCTATCGTATCGGCGAACTTTTTGAAGACATTGCTGTGGAGCGAAGTCGTTCACAGATTATGGATGCCGTGGATATGCGCCCTGATGTTGTGACCAGAATAGCTGCAGATGGCCTTCATACCATCCCAGCCGAGGAAGCCGCTGCAGGCGACATCATTCAGATCAAACCCGGTGACCGAATTCCGCTTGACGGAACGATCATAGAGGGCGAAAGCCGCCTTGACACCTCTCCGGTGACCGGAGAGCCGGTTCCGGTCACCGTTGCCTGTGGTGACTCTGTTTTATCCGGATGTATCAACAGCTCCGGTCTCTTAAAGATCCGTGTAGATAAAGTTCTCGAAGAATCCATGGTGACCAAAATTCTGGATTCTGTTGAAAACGCTGCTGCCAACAAACCGCAAATCGAAAGATTTATCTCACGTTTTGCAAGATATTACACGCCAATTGTCGTTTTACTCGCTGCCGGAACCGCAATTATTCCTTCCCTCATCACCGGGAATTGGTCCCACTGGGTTTATACAGCACTCACATTTCTGGTAATCAGCTGTCCCTGTGCTCTGGTATTAAGTGTGCCACTGGCATTTTTCTCAGGGATCGGTGCCGGCTCCAAAAAAGGCATCTTATTCAAAGGGGGAGTGTCCCTCGAGGCGATGAATAATATAAAAACCGTTGTGATGGATAAGACAGGAACGATTACCAAGGGAAATTTCATCCTCCAGCAGACAGTGCCTGAAAAGGGTATTACCTCGGAAGAACTTCTCACTTTATGTGCATCTGCGGAATCAACATCCACGCATCCAATTGCTCATAGTATCGTATCTGCAGCAAAAGAAAAAGGTCTTGAGATTACAGAACCAAAATCTGTGGAGGAACTCGCCGGACACGGGGTCCTTGCTGTTCTTGCACAGGGAAAAGTTATCTGCGGAAATAAGAAGCTTATGGATCAGTTTCATATTAAAACTCCGTTCAACGCCCCATCCTATGGAACTGAGGTATTTGTCGCCCTGGACGGCATATATATTGGAAGACTTATGATCTCAGATACTATCAAGGACGACGCCAGATCCGCGGTTTCCGCACTGCAAAATCTCGGAATTAAAACTGCTATGCTCACCGGAGATGAGACAGACAGTGCCAATGCCGTTGCGGGGGAAACAGGTATTGAACAAGTATATGCAAGGCTGCTTCCCCAGGATAAAGTTACAAAGCTCGCCCAGATTCGCGATGAAAACGGTGCCGTTATGTTTATCGGAGACGGGATCAACGATGCACCCGTTCTCGCAGGCGCCGATGTCGGTGCTGCTATGGGCAGCGGTGCAGATGCTGCGATTGAAGCTGCAGATGTCGTATTCATGACCTCAAGCATGGAAGCAATTCCTGAATCTCTTCATATTGCCCGGGTTTCCAACCGCATCTCCAAACAGAATGTGGTGTTTGCCCTGGCTGTGAAAATTCTGGTTATGGCCCTCGGACTTTTTGGATTCGCAAATATGTGGATGGCAGTCTTTGCGGATACCGGCGTGACGATCCTCTGTGTTCTGAACTCCATAAGGATCTTGTATAAAAAATAATGCCTAAAACCGCTCAGCTATGATTGACATTCGGATAAAAATATGGTGTAATACAAGTTATAGTTATTGGATTTGGGGAATCGGGTGAGAATCCTGAACAGTCCTGCTGCCGTATGGATGGAGCATATCTCAGATTTTAACGGCCACTGGGGGATTATATCTCTTGGGAAGGCGAGTATATGTGTTGATATCTAAGTCGAAAGACCTGCCAATAGCCTGTTTTCATTAAATTTCACAGGTCATGGAGTTTATGATAATTCAACAGCATACACCATAATTGTTATCTTGTAATTTGATTGAATATTGAAACTCCGGCTTTTGCTGGAGTTTTTTATATTGCTTTATACCACCGATTTTATCATTAACAGGAGGAAACAACAAATGAAAAACAAATTCAGAAAATACCTGCTTGTCTTTTTATCTTCAGTCATGGTATTAACAACTTCTGCCTGCGCAGGCAACGAGGCTGCATCAAGATCCAATCGTAGCTCTTCAACTTCACAGACCAGTCAGTCTGCTTCCACTGCAAAAGAAGAAAAGACTATCAAAGACCGTGAGGGAAATGACTTTGTATTACCAGAACATTCCGACAAAATCATCTCGATGGCACCTGCAATCACACAGACAATCGTCGATTTGGGTTTAGCGGACAAGCTTGTCGCTGTCGACAAGTACTCTCTTCCCATTGACGGGGTAGATCAGAGCCTGCCGGCTTACGATATTATGGCCCCAGATGTGGAAAGTATCTCATCTTTAAAACCAGATATCATTTTTACTACCGGAATGAGTAAATCAGGCGGCGAAGATCCCTTTAAGCCCATTACAGATTTAGGTCTTTTGATGACATCAATCCCTTCCGCTTCCAGTCTGGATGATATAAAAAAAGATATTCTTTTTATTGGACAAGTTACAAAAACGGAAAAAAGCGCAAAAAAACTTGTAGCAGATATGGAATCAAAAATTAATGACCTTCAAAATAAAGTAGATAAAGATGCACCGGCTAAAACAGTTTATTTTGAAATCGGTGAATCCCCAAACCTGGTGAGTATAGGAAACGGAACTTATCTGAATGAAATCATAGAAATGCTGGGAGCCAAAAATATCTTTTCAGATCAGGACGGCTGGGTTTCTGTCTCTGAGGAATCTGTACTGGATAAAAATCCGGATATCATTTTTACCAATATCGATTATATGGATGATCCTGTGTCGGACATTTTCAATCGCAATGGCTGGGACGCTATTAATGCGGTGAAAAACAAACAGGTATTTCTCATAGATCCTAATGCAAGCTCACAGCCAAACGCACATGTTGTAACTGCCATAGAACAGATGGCAAAAGTACTTTATCCTGATTCTTTTAAATAACCATGAAGAATATTAAAAAATTTATCATCCTGATTCTTTTATGCATCTTATCCTTAATTGCTGCTGTAGGAATCGGAAGCGTTTCTATAGCTCCACAGGACACCTTAAAAGTAATTGTCGGTCAGTTATTCCATATAAAGTTCCAGGCTCCTGTGGAAGACACCATAATCTCCATCTTGCTGAAAACTCGGATCCCACGTGCATTACTTGCATTTGTCTCTGGTGGAGGGCTTGCTGTAAGTGGTGTCATGATGCAGTCTGTGCTGCAAAACCCCCTGGCGTCTTCATTTACCTTGGGAGTTTCTTCCGGGGCTGCGCTTGGAGCAAGTTTTGTGATTGTCTTAAACCTCTCATTTCTTGGGTTTCTGACACTGCCTGTATTCGGGCTGACAGCAGGTATCATCACCGTCTTCCTTTCTCTCGCTGTCGCAGTAAAGGTTGACAGGGGACTACACAATAACTCTATTATCCTGACTGGAATGGCTTTTTCCATGTTTGCCAATGCCATGATCACAATTCTGATGTCCGTTTCACAAGAAAACATGCAGCGTCTGGTCTTCTGGCAGATGGGGAGCTTCTCCATGAGAACGCCACGTGATTTCTGGATGATTCTGCCTTTTGTACTGACAGGTACTCTTATTGCTATGAACTGTTCCAGACAGATGGATATCATGACCTTAGGAGATGAGCAGGCTCAGACATCTGGTGTTGACGTGCAGAAGATGAAATGGCTTCTGCTGTCTCTGGGAGCTATTCTCACAGGCGCAATTGTCTCCGTTGCGGGTGTCATAGGCTTTGTTGATCTCTTCACACCACATGTGGCCCGAAGAATATTTGGCGCTTCTCATAAATATGTCATCCCTGCTTCCGCATTACTGGGGGGACTGTTTATGGTAACTTGTGATCTTTTAGCACGTACGGTTGTCGCACCTTTGGAGATACCCGTCGGCGCAATCACTTCAGCTGTCGGTGCACCATTTTTTATCTATCTTTTCTTGAATAAAAGGGAGCGTAAAGTAAAATGATTGATGCAGAAAATATCACAGCCGGATATGGTGATGTGGAAATCCTTCACGGTGTGTCCTTTTCTCTGAAGGATAATGAAAACTTAAGCATTATCGGTCCAAACGGATGCGGGAAGACAACCCTTTTGCGAGCTCTTGCAGGAACACTCTCATTCTCAGGAGATATTCTTCTGGATGGTAAGAATGTGAAAGACTACAAGAAAAAAGCTCTTGCAGGCAAGATATCCATGCTTTCACAGTCCACTCAAGTTTACTTCAATTATACCGTATATGATACAGTTATGATGGGACGTTATATCCATGAAAAAGATGGTGTTTTCAGAAAAGTCAGCGCAAGGGATAAATCTATGGTTCAAAAAGCCATGGAGGCGACCGGCATAGAGCAAATCTATGACCGCGAGGTAAATACCCTCTCTGGCGGACAACTTCAGCGCGTGCTTCTCGCCAAAGTCATAGCACAAGATCCCGATATCATCCTGCTGGATGAGCCTACAAACCATCTGGACCTAAGCTATCAGGTTGAACTGATTCAGTTTTTGAAGAAATGGTCAAAACGAAAAGGAAAATCAGTCATAGGTGTCCTGCATGATATGAATCTTGCGATGATGCTGACCGATCGAGTCCTGCTTATGGACCACGGAAAAATTGAAGCTGACGGATCATGCCGGCACATCTTCGGTTCGGATCTATTGAACAAAGTCTACCATATGAACGTATCTCATTATATGGTAGACTCTCTGGGAAGATGGCAGGACATTGCGGAGGATAAAAGGCATCAGGATTAATCCGATGCCTTTTATTCTTTAATGTTTTCAATTATTTAGGTTTTGTTTCTTCCCTCTGGCCACAAACATAATTACACCAACAATGAAGATGAAGATCGAGATAAACTGTGAAGTCGAAAGCGGTCCGACGGTTCCTCTGATTAGATCACCTCTGTAGAATTCGATGATAAACCTTCCCACACTGTATAGAATCAGATATGCTGCAGTAACCTGCCCATCTGCTTTCTTCTTTTTATCAACACCAAGCAGTGCTAAAAACAGCAGGAAATCAAAAGCACTTGACATCAACTCCGTTGGAACAAGTCTTACTCCGTTCGGTGCAAAATCCGAATGGCTAAATGTAATTCCGAACTTCGATTTCGTTTCAATTCCATAGCAGCAGCCTGCAAAGAAACATCCAAGTCTTCCAATCGCCTGCGCCAGTGCAACACTTGGAATTGCAAGGTCAAAATACTTCCAGGTATCCAGTTTATTCCTTCTGCAGAACAGATAAGCCCCTAAGATGCCTCCAAGAATACCTCCATAGATCACCCAGCCTTCACCAAAGCTTTCTATCATAATCCTGGGTTCTCTGATAATCTGCGGCAGTATCGTAATCCAATACAAAATCTTAGAGCCGAGGAATCCAAAAATCACACACCAAATCACAAGGTCTATAATCTTCTCAGAATCCAGTCCTTTCTTTTTCGCCCGCCTCTCAGCAGTCGCATAAGCTGCGATAATTCCAAGTGCTATCATCAGACCATATGTGTGAACGGTGAATGGTCCAACGGAAAATAAATCATTATACATAGATGTCTCCTCTGGTCTTCGTTAATAAGTGAAACTGTCCTAATTATATCCCACATTTCAAAAAAAGACAATCCTTAAGCCACTTTCTTTTAGATTTCAGATATGATAAAATATGATGATACCAGGGTCAAAAGGTCCTGCGTTTCATGCTTGC
>ENA-UOOI01003195-UOOI01003195.1-fermentation-metagenome-genome-assembly--contig:-NODE-3195-length-12745-cov-6.935776_pt1 | contig 12745 bp, 8 predicted proteins | sample MGYA00245779_ERZ724027 | MGnify/ENA primary metagenome ERZ724027 (study PRJEB28704, sample SAMN03018318) | fermentation metagenome | biome: anthropogenic terrestrial biome; feature: soil; material... | reverse complement strand
GAAAGAAGCAGGTGAGAAGGAAAATGAGCAAAGGCACGATCAAAAAAGTTGCCGGACCTCTGGTCATCGCAGAGGGAATGCGCGACGCAAATATGTTCGATGTGGTTCGCGTCAGCAGGCAGCGTCTGATCGGTGAAATTATAGAAATCCACGGAGACCAGGCATCTGTTCAGGTTTACGAGGAAACTTCCGGCCTGAAACCCGGCGAACCGGTGGAGTCTACCGGGGCCCCGCTGAGCGTGGAACTCGGCCCCGGCCTGATCAGCAGTATTTACGACGGAATCCAGCGCCCGCTGGAGGAAATCATGAAGATCAGTGGCAATAACCTTCAGCGCGGGGTGGAAGTTCCGGCCCTGAAGCGCGATGTAAAATGGCATTTTGTTCCCAAAGCCTCCAAGGGAGATCAGGTAAGCAGCGGCGACGTCCTCGGCACGGTGCAGGAGACGGAAATCGTGGAGCACCGGATCATGGTGCCGAACGGCATGGAAGGGACCGTTTCGTCGATTGCGGAGGGCGACTTCACAGTCGAACAAACCGTGGCGAAGATCAAGACGGCGGACGGAACGGAAAAAGAGATCCAGCTGATGCAGAAATGGCCCGTGCGGATTGGCCGCCCCTATCAGACCAAGCTGTCGCCAGACATGCCGCTGGTTACCGGCCAGCGGGTCATTGATACCTTGTTCCCGATTGCGCGCGGCGGAACCGCCGCAGTGCCCGGTCCGTTCGGAAGCGGCAAGACCGTTGTGCAGCACCAGCTGGCCAAGTGGGCCGAAGCGGACATCGTCGTTTATATCGGCTGCGGAGAGCGCGGCAACGAAATGACGGATGTTCTGAATGAGTTCCCGGAACTGAAAGACCCGAAAACAGGTTATTCGCTGATGAAGCGCACCGTACTGATTGCCAACACCTCTGATATGCCGGTGGCAGCCCGTGAGGCTTCGATTTACACGGGGATCACCATCGCGGAGTATTTCCGCGATATGGGGTACTCCGTCGCCCTGATGGCCGACTCCACTTCCCGCTGGGCGGAAGCGCTGCGCGAAATGTCCGGCCGTTTGGAAGAGATGCCCGGTGAAGAGGGCTACCCGGCTTACCTCGGCAGCCGGCTGGCTCAGTTCTATGAACGCGCCGGCCGCGTCAAGGCTTTGGGGAAAGAGGGCCGCGAAGGGTCGCTTTCCGTCATCGGCGCCGTGTCCCCTCCGGGCGGCGATATTTCCGAACCGGTTTCCCAGGCGACGCTGCGCATCGTCAAGGTGTTCTGGAGCCTTGATTCCGCGCTGGCTTACGCCCGCCATTTTCCGGCCATCAACTGGCTGACCAGCTACTCGCTGTACGCCGATTCACTCGGCAAGTGGTTCAATGAAAACGTACATCCGGATTGGATGGACATGCGCGCTCGGATTCTCCGCCTGCTGCACGACGAAAGCGAACTGGATGAAATCGTCAAGCTGGTCGGCATGGACGCTCTTTCCGCCCCGGATCGTCTGAAACTGGAAGCTGCCCGGAGCATTCGGGAAGATTTCCTGCAGCAGAATGCTTTTAATGATGTTGATACCTATACGCCGCTGGAAAAGCAGTATTTGATTATGAAGCTGGTTTTGCAATTCTACGACGATACGCTGGAGGCCCTGAAGAAGGGGGCGCCGGTGGAAGAACTTGTGAAGCTGCCTGTCCGCGAGCAGATCGGGCGCTTCAAGTATGTTGCGGTGGATCAGGTCGGGGAAGAATTTAATAAAGTTACGGCGGAACTGACAAAGGAAATTAATGATCTGCTCAGCCGGAAGGAGGACTTCTGATGCCAAAGGAATATAAGACCATTCAGGAGGTTGCGGGTCCTCTGATGCTGGTGCGCGGCGTGGAAGACGTCGCCTACAACGAACTGGGTGAAATCGAACTGGCCAGCGGTGAAAAGCGCCGCTGCAAAGTGCTGGAGATCGACGGCGGCAACGCGCTGGTCCAGCTGTTTGAAAGCTCCACCGGAATCAATCTTGACAACAGTAAGGTGCGTTTTCTCGGCCGGAGCATGGAGCTCGGCGTTTCAGAGGATATGCTCAGCCGCATTTTTGACGGCCTCGGGCATCCGATTGACGGCGGCCCGGAAATCCTGCCGGAAAAGCGGCTCGATATCAACGGCCTGCCGATGAACCCGGCGGCGCGCAATTACCCCCAGGAATTCATCCAGACCGGCGTTTCTGCGATTGACGGCCTGAACACGCTGGTCCGCGGGCAGAAGCTGCCGATCTTTTCGGCCAGCGGCCTTCCGCACGCGGCCCTCGCGGCGCAGATTGCCCGTCAGGCGAAGGTCATCGGAACAGAGGAGCCGTTCGCCGTGGTGTTTGCCGCCATCGGCATTACCTATGAAGAGTCGAACTTCTTTATTCAGAGCTTCCGCGAAACGGGAGCTATCGACCGGACCGTCGTGTTTGTCAACTTGGCAAACGACCCGGCCGTCGAGCGCATCGCGACACCGCGTATGGCGCTGACTGCCGCAGAGTACCTTGCGTTTGAAAAGAATATGCATGTGCTGGTCATCCTGACGGATATTACGAACTACGCGGATGCGCTGCGCGAAATTTCCGCCGCCCGTAAGGAAGTTCCGGGCCGCCGCGGATATCCGGGCTATATGTATACGGACCTTGCGACCCTCTATGAGCGCGCGGGCCGGCAGAAAGGAAAGAGCGGCAGCATCACGCTGATCCCGATTCTCACCATGCCGGAGGATGACAAGACCCACCCGATTCCGGACCTGACCGGTTACATCACGGAAGGCCAGATTATTCTGAGCCGTGAGCTTTACCGCAAGGGAATCACGCCGCCGATTGACGTGCTGCCTTCGCTGTCCCGTCTGAAAGATAAAGGGATCGGCAAAGGGAAAACGCGCGCGGACCATGCGGACCTGATGAACCAGCTTTTTGCCGCTTATGCCCGCGGCAAAGACGCTAAGGAACTCATGGTGGTGCTCGGCGAAGCGGCCCTGACGGATATCGACAAGCTGTACGCGAAATTTTCGGACGAATTCGAGAAACAGTATGTTTCCCAGGGTTACGATACCAACCGCAGCATTGAGGAAACGCTGAACCTGGGGTGGAAACTGCTCGCAATTCTGCCGCGCAGCGAACTGAAACGAATCAAGGACGAGTATCTGGATCAATATTACGGCAAAGTTTAGAAAGGGGGCGGCGGTATGGCTACCACACATGTAAATCCGACCCGTATGGAGCTGACAAGGCTGAAGCGGAAACTGGTCACGGCATTGCGCGGGCATAAACTGCTGAAAGACAAGCGCGACGAGCTGATGCGGCAGTATCTCGATCTGGTCCGCCTGAACCGCACCCTGCGTGAAAAAGTGGAAGAAGGAATCCGTTCCGCCAACCAGAATTTTGTGCTGGCCCGGGCGGGAATGCCGGACGAAGAGGTCAATGTCGCACTGATGGCCCCCAAGCAGAAAGTTTCGCTGGAAGTTTCACAGCGCAACGTCATGAGCGTGGAAGTCCCTGCCTTTCAATATCAGACCCGGACTTCAGACCCGAATGACATTTATTCCTACGGCTTTGCGTTTACCTCCGGTGACTTGGATGATGCGGTCAAATCCCTTTCGGATCTGCTGCCGGATATGCTGAAGCTTGCGGAGGTGGAGAAATCCTGCCGTCTGATGGCTGCGGAGATCGAGAAGACCCGCCGCCGCGTCAATGCGCTGGAGCATATTATGATTCCTGATATGCAGGAAAATATCAAGTATATTACGATGAAACTCGACGAGAATGAGCGTTCCACGCAGATTCGCCTGATGAAAGTCAAGGATATGATGCTGGAGGAAGCCCACCATTACAAAGAGAGGGCCGAAGAGGCTTTCGCGGGCTAGGGTCCGGCAAAACAGGCGATTTTGACCTGCTTTTAATCATACGAAACGAGAACAGGCGGTACTGACCGGGAGAATCCGGAAAGTACCGCCTGTTTGTTTTGTCGGTTGTACGATAAAATCGATAGATAGCAATATTTGTAGAAATTTGGAAAAATTAGAGGCGCTTTGATTGAAATATTGGCATGAAAAAAGTATAATAAAAGTAGAAAAATGATATTTGAATAGGTCTATGCATGGGGACACCTTTTGATTGGAAACTTATGCGAAATTGTTACGATTACGGTGGATATTAAGGTACTTACACGCTAAAGACCTTGATTTATAATGCGCTTCATTATTCCAAAATACCCAGCACAATCACGGTAATTCAATAAAATATAGGGGGAAAAAATTATGAAAAAGCTGTTAGCAGGTTTATTGGCGGCAGTGATGGCGGTGAGCCTGTCCGTTCCTGCCTTTGCGGCGGATGCAAACTCCTTGCTTGGAACGTATCAGGCTTTTGACGGCAGCATAATTGTTATAACTGCTGGGACAAATTCCGGCGGTAACCCGGATCAGGACCTTGGCGACTACAATTTTAATGTTGAGGGCAAAGTTTATGAGGATGTTGGTTTTAATGGCGGTATGCCTCTGTTTTCTGGGGCCAATACCGACTCGGACGGGAATGTATACTGCAAGGTTGCCATGAGCACGGATAAGTCCGTCATATTTCCGGATCAGCAATTCGTGTACGGATACACGGCTCATGGAGAAGTAGCTGTCGGCGTAATTGGATCAGAAAACCGCTCAGAGGCCATAACGGACCGCCCTGTTTTGCTGAGGGATAGCAATGATAATTTCTACTGGGTCACGTATCAGTCTGAAGATTCCAGCAATGAATATTATAAAATCATCAAAAAGTTTACGCAGGTAAGCAATGCGACGGCAAATACGCCGGGCAGTTCCGCTACCTTCAAAAGCGATACGGGGGCAAAATTGACAGTCGGCCATGGGAAAACTTATCAGTTCAAGATCACATCACTCAATGGAAAAAAGCCGACATTTGCGTCTGGAAATTCTTCCGTGTTTCAGATTAAGTACAAAGGAAACAAGGGCAACGATTACTACTTTGCGGTTCAGGCGGTAGGACGAAAGGGCCAGTCGGCGGGAATCTATATCAATGGGTCTAAAACTCCTAACACGTTGGGAACAATCAGCTGACGCTTGTAAAAAGGTGAATGCGTAAATATCAGTTCAGCACTTCATGTTTATGAGGTGCTGATTTTTTATTTCTGACGGAGCAGGTTAGGGGGCCACGGAGTAATTGTGTCGGGAACTGAAGTAGCATAATAGTAGGATTAGGTGTTACAAGGGACAAGAAACTCTATATGGAACAAAGCCTTTTTAAGTTCAAGACATTGATTGCTTACTGTTATTCCAGCTTTGCCCTTATAATATATTCACCGGCTTTAAGATTCGAAAACAGATAAACTCCATTACCGTTTGCATGTTGAAGCCGAATCAGGCTGTACCCATTGGTTCCTTTACGATAAAGAGCAGTGATTGCATACGGAACTGCGTATCCGTTGTGATGTACAACCCCGCTGATAGTTCCTTTTGCCACTAGAACGGTTCTGTATAAATAAATGTCGGTGCGGAAAATATCTTCCGGCAATATTTCAACTGTAATATCTTTCGGCAATGTATAACCATAGCTAAATGCAGATATCGTATACTTGCCTGGGTTTAGTCCGGTAAACAGATATTCTCCATTTGCGTTTGTTATTGTGATATTCATTGGACATCCAATGTTCCTGTCACTGTAAATACAGACTTGGACGTTGGGCAAAGGGACATTCTCACTATTTCTGACGGTACCGTACAGAATGGCATTTTCTGCATCTTCATCCGGTTTTAAATTGATTGATACATACAGTGGCGCAAATGGTTTTAGAGATACAAATATGCTTTCCGAAACCAGATAATTCTTAGCTGAGACAATGATCTCGTAGTCTCCTGGAATAAGCGTATTAATAAAATAGAATTCTCCGTCAATGTTGGTTTCGGTGTGACAGACCGGTTCGGAATTCTTGCCTAGTATCTTTACCGTCGCTCCTTGGACGTTGGTGCAATTGCTTACGACCTGTCCGGATAGCTCAGTGCATGGCAAGGGCGGCGCTTTTTCTAATTTTAAGTTTATGGATGCTTCCTGCCCGGAATCAAGGTGGAATTCCTCCGATTTGGACAACAAGTACATATATCTGTTAACCATTGGCTATTCATCCTTTTGGGCAAAAGCTTTTACTACATAGTTTGAGGCGCCTACCGAGCCAAATAAATATCTGCCGGCACTGTTGGTTTTTGTCAGCTTTATAAGTGTTTCTGTCGTACCTATGATTTCATACAGCGCGACCGTTGCACTTCCGATGGGGAGCAGGGTAGTGCTGTCCGTTATGATACCGCTTACTGTTCCAGTATTTGTTATTGCGTTGGGGTAAAGTGTCATGTCGAGAGAAGCAATCTCGGCATTAGAAAGAGATGTAACAGCGCTGGTTGTCTGATCGTATCCATCTCTATTTGCTACGACGATATAATCGCCGTCGGCAAGATATGGTGATATATATTGACCGGTAGCGTTGGTATTAGTGGTTGAAATCAGCGTTTGAGTGGTACCCTGCACCAAATAGGTGCTTACTATGGCATGAGACAGCGGAATAAGCGTTCCAGCCTCCCGGATAATGCCATCAAGGGTGTTTAATGCAGCGTCGGGATCTGGAGTAAGCGTAATATTCACAATCGTAGGCCGGTTGGCAACCACAGTTACCGGAATAATAAGCGGCGTAAGATAACCGCCCATCGCGGCAATGACTTTATAAGTTCCCTGAACGACGAAGGGAATTGTATATTGTCCCTGCGGGTTTGTTATGGTATGAGCGATAGGGGTGTCTGAGCTGTCAAATATCTTCACCGCTGCTCCACCGATAGGAGTTGCGTTAGAAGAGGTAACGGTACCTATAATAATTCCCTCTTCAGAAGCTGTACTGACGGTTAACTGAAGATCTTCAGTTGATTCTTCGGTTCCGCTTAGAGTAAACGGATCACTTGCCTTTAAATTATAATCATCAATTTTTGCCATAATTAAGTTCTCCATAAGTTAATTGATAAAGATCTTTTGTCTTATATAATATGAGTTTGAAATATATGTGGTTACTGATTTCGATTGCAGAAAAAACGTTGTGCGAATGGTAACAATACCCTTATGAATATCAATATGTGTAACGAAGAACGTGAATTGACAAGATTGATTGAAATATTGGCGTGAGAAAAGTATAATAGGAATAATTTAAATAGCGAACGGCTACACGGTTATCCAGTAAAATACAATGATTCTATGATGCATCATTGATAGATTCACAAGGCAATTGACATTTTGATGTTTTCTGAAATTCGTGTTGTGGGAGATAATATGCAGGGATATAAAAACAAGCAAGAACTGATTGAGGAAATATCAAAGCGAGCAAAACTGTTCATTCATGAGTTTTCTGATATTCCGGAAACCGATAAAGATAAACTTGTTGACAACGCTGACCGAACTCCTGCGCAGATGATAGCCTATCAGTTGGGATGGCTCAATCTGATTCTGAGCTGGGAGCGGCAGGAACGGCAAGGAATAACGGTCATCACCCCACATCCTGATTATAAATGGAATAATCTCGGCGGCTTGTATGAGAGTTTTTATAAACGATAGGAACGCTATAGCTTGCAGCAATTAAGCAGTATGTTTCTGGAGTCGGAAGAGCAAATTGAACAATTGACGGAAAAATTTACGGATTCCGAACTCTTTCAGCCGGGCGGAAGAAAATGGGCTTCGTCTACGCCCGCCAATTGGCCTGTTTGGAAATGGATTCACATCAATACTGTCGCGCCGTTTATATCATTCAGGGCTAAGATCAGAAAATGGAAAAAGCTTAACCAAAGTTAAAAATCCCTGGTGAAAAGTCTCATTTAATCTCAGGCTCTGCGCATGTGCGCAGGCCGCTTTGCTGCCTCAAATACGAACCGTGTGGCCGTGAATTCTGCCAAATGTTGGCAAAACCGCTTTTTTTCTGATATAATAACCAAGAATTTTCACATTTTCGTCGGAGACTGGGCCGCGGCCCTATCCCTGCCGTAAATTAACGATGAGGAGTGCGGAGTTAATGAAAAGCAAATGGATTTTTTCAGCTATGCTGGCGCTTCTGCTGGCTGTTTCACTCACGGCATGCGGCAGCGCGAAATCCGCTGCGCCCGCGGCTTTCGGCGGGAAATCGAAGGTTTCGGCTCAGGCCCGGATTCAGAGTTCGGCGGTTTCCGGTACGCGCGGCAGCGCGGGTGGGAATATCGCTTACGACGGTCTGGTTGCGCAGGGTGGCGACTGGATCTATTACAGTAACTCTGCAGGCAGTTCCTCAAAAACAAAAACCTTTCAGTTTTGCAAAATCCGTAAGAACGGCACCGGCTGGAAAAAGTTGAATGATGACGGCGCCCATTCTATCAATATTGTGGACGGCTGGATTTACTATGAAAATGAGTCCGACGACTTTACAATCTACAAAATGCGCACGGACGGGACCGGGCGGAAAAAGCTGAACAAGGATATCAGCGGCGATATCAATGTTATAGATGGCTGGATCTATTACTGCGACTTGGACGAAGGTTACTCGATCTACAAAATGCGTTTGGACGGCACTGACCAGACGCAACTGAATGAAGGCAGATGCGATGACCTCAGTATCATGGACGGCTGGATTTATTGCAGAGGCGAAATCAACAAGGAGAAAGGGGTCTACAGAGTCCGCACGGACGGCACCGGGATGACGAAATTGAACGGCGACAACGGCACGGGTTTCATTGCCTTGGACGGCTGGATCTATTACATTGAGATTTGCCATTGCGATCTTGATCGCAACATCAGTTCCGGAATTCTCTATAAAATGCACCCGGACGGCACAAAGCGAACGGCGCTGAGTGACGACTACAGCAGCTATTTTAACATCGTAGACGGCTCGATTTATTATAATACTTGGAATGCCGATGATAAGCCCGGACAAAAACTTTACAAAATGCGCCTGGATGGGACGGGGAAAACAAAGCTGAGCAATGATGACTGTAGATCTATCAATGCTGCAGATGACTGGCTCTATTATCTGAACGGTGATAGTGAAAAGCTCTACAAAATCCGTACGGACGGCACCGGGCGGCAGGCGGTTCGGTAGCCGCAGGGTACTTTCGGGCGGCAGACAGTGATCTCTTCTTTAAAACGGTTGCGGTCGGCAAAGCTGGGCCGTCTGCAGGTCTTTATGTAAATGGATCAAATTTCCTGCACAGTGGGAACAGTTGCAAATAAGGCTTATTTTCTTGAAGCGGCCTGTGCGTATGCGCAGGTCGCTTCGCTGCCCAAACACACAAACCGGGGTGGTGTTCTCTGAAGTAATTCAGAGGCGCCGCTTTATTTTTTGCCGTTTTTCAGGAAAAAGCCGTTCAAAAACTTCAGGAAAAGGATGCGCCAAGACGATGATTTCTGAAAGAATGAAATAAAATAATGAAATATGAAATCATAAATAAGCCGGTTTCTCATATTCTTCAAAAAGCATGTTAAAAATTCATGTATTTGCGAATAGAAATTCAAAAAAAATGATGATATTTTAAAAGTAATGTCGTTGAGAATTCATACAAGGGGGATCTATTGAGAAATGGCTAGTTCACCTATCATTACAGATATGAAAGTGATTCCTGTTGCCGGTTATGACAGCATGTTAATGACGCTTTCCGGTGCACATGCGCCTTATTTTACACGCAATTTGGTTGTTCTGCAAGATTCGGCCGGTCATCAGGGCATTGGAGAGATCCATGGGGGAGATTATATCTGCGAATCGCTGAATGCGGTAAAGCCGTTGGTTGTGGGGCGCGAGATCGGGCAGTACCGCCACGTTTTGCAAATGATTCACAGAATGGCAAAAACAGGGGAAAACGATAACGGCGAGGGAATCCAGAAGCTCGATATTTCAAAGTTGAAATATGTTGTAAAGAGCGAATGGGCAATCGAGTGCGCCATGCTTGATCTTCTGGGGCAGTTTCTGAAAGTCCCAATGGCGGAACTTTTGGGCGAAGGGATCCAGAGACAAAAGGTGGAGATGCTGGGCTATTTGTTTTATGTTTCTGATAAGTCCAAATATACCGGCGAGATCCGCTACCTGGACGAATCGGACAGCCCGGATCCCTGGTTCCGCATGCGCCGGGAGGAAATCCTGACCCCGGAAAGAATTGCGGAAGAAGCCCAGTGCCTGCACGAAAAGTATGGGTTCCGAAATTTTAAACTCAAGGGAGGCGTTTTAGAGGGCGAGAAAGAAATGGAATCTTTGCGACAGGTGAAAAAACTGTTCCCGGATGCCAGAGTCAATATCGATCCCAACGGCGCTTGGAGTCTTGACGAAGCGATTGAACTGTCTAAAGACATGCATGATGTCATCACCTATATGGAAGATCCCTGCGGACCGGAAGCCGGATTTTCCGGCCGCGAAATTATGCGTGAATTCAAAAATGCAACCCAGTTTCGGGTAGCCACCAACATGATTGCCACAAACTGGCGGCAGTTTTACCATACCGTCAGCTTAAATGCATGTGATATTATTTTGGCCGATCCGCATTTCTGGGGATTCGACGGGACCATCCGCATGGCGCAGCTCCTTGACAGCTGGGGACTGACCTGGGGGGTTCATTCCAATAATCATTTTGACATTACGCTGGCGGCGTTTGCACAGGTGGGCTGCGCTGCACCGGGCAATCCCACTCCGCTAGATACTCACTGGGTCTGGCAGGACGGCCAGAACCTTCTGAAAGACACGCCGAGGATTCAGAACGGATATTTGTCCCTTCCCTCGAAGCCGGGTTTGGGTGTAACATTAGACATGGACAAAGTTAGAAGGGCAAACGCGCTTTATAACCGCTTGCCTACCCATGAACGAAATGATGCGACAGCCATGCAGTGCCTCATACCCAATTGGAAATACGACCATAAGAAGCCCGCTTTGGTGCGTTAAGCTGCCTGCTGCCGAACTGCAAAGGAATGGATGCCGATGGCGAAAGTAATGTTTGTCTCTCCTCGAATGGATATTCAAAATCTGGCGATCAAGGTCGCTCCTCTGGAGCAGCTGCCGCATTGCCACCCGATCCTGTTCCGGGTGGTAAATGGGCAGGAGGTGCAAAGCGTTGTCGAGGAAGCGAAAAATGAGCATGTGGATATTATGATTGCCAGGGGACAGCAGGCCAGCCTGATAAAGCAGATGATGGGGGTCCCTCTGGTAGAGCTTCTTCTGACCGGCCAGGAGATGGGCGTGATGGTAGAAGCGGCCAAAAAACTGGTCCAGATGGAACACCCTTCCATTGCAGTCATCGGACTGAGCAATATGTATTCGGACATGCAGGAGTTTGACCGGCTTTTCCATGTCAAGCTGCATCAGTATATTGTTGATAATACGGATCAAATCGAGGATGCTGTAAAGCAGGCCGTACAGGATGGAAACAATGTGATTCTGGGCGGAGATATCACGCGGAGATACGCACAAAAATGTGGAATGCCAAGCATGTTTGTCAACTCCGGCCGTGAAAGCATTGCCAACGCACTGCGGCAGGCAGAGCTGATTGCACTTACCATCGACCGGGAAAAAGAAAATACGGCGCAGATGCGTGCGCTGCTGGATTATTCTTTTAATGGCATTTTGCAACTTAGCCCGGATGGCCGGGTAGTCCGGCTAAACCATGTGGCGGAGAGCATGCTGGATCTTCATTCCGGAGTAGCCGTGGGATGTCTGGTGGACCGTCTGATCCCGGAGCTGGACACGACGATCTTTGAGGAGGTGCTGCATAAGGGAAAAGACGCTTTTGCCCGTGTCATGCGGCTGCGGGGGCGTACGTTTCTGGTGAATGTCGCACCGATTTTGGTAGGAGAACAGGTGGGCGGCGTGATTCTTTCCCTTCAGGAAAGCCTGGCGCTTTCCCGTATGGAATCCAATGTTCGGCAGGCAATTTACCGCCAGGGTTTTGTCGCGGCTTTTCATTTTTCAGAATTTTCCTATGTCCATTCGGCCGCGATGAAGCAGATGCTTGGCACGGCGAAAATTTGTGCGAAATCAAATGCACCGCTTCTGATCATAGGCCCGGAGGGAACGGAAAAAGTTCCGCTGGCTCAATCCATTCACAACGAGAGCAACCGCCGGGAGCATTCGTTTGCCGTATTCCACTGCGGCTGCGTGGATCCGGAACAGTGCAGCCTGGCACTGTTTGGCCGCGGCGGCCAGGATGCAGCCTCTCATGGTATGTTTGAATCCGCGCATGACGGCACGCTCCTTCTGGAAGATGTGGAGTACCTAAGTCCGGATGCACAGCGCCGTCTGCTGCATTACCTGCAGACGGGGACCTCCATTCCCTGCGGTGTTTACAGCCCGCAGCGGCTGGATGTCCGTGTGATGGCCACAACCAGCTGCAATTTGGCCGAGCACATGGAACAGCGTTCCTTTTTTGCCAGCCTGTTTTATGCACTGAATGTCTTTAGCCTGAAAATTCCGCCGCTGCGGGAGCGGAAAGAAGATCTGGATCCGCTCATCGATCTGACCATCAACAGAATGGAGCGCCAGTACGGCCGGTACCTCAGTCTGACAAAAGACGCGAAGCACGAACTGTTGATTTACCCATGGCCCGGGAATCTGCCGCAGCTGCAGGCCTTTTGTGAGCGCCTGCTGCTTATGTCGCCGCATCGAAGTGTCAACCGGGACTTTGTGCGCCGCCTGTTGCTGGAAGCGTATCCGGTTGTTCTGGATCTGCCCTCTGCCGGACAACAGCGTGTGGAGAGCCCCGAGGCGGCCGTGC
>ENA-UOOI01003193-UOOI01003193.1-fermentation-metagenome-genome-assembly--contig:-NODE-3193-length-12752-cov-3.990943_pt1 | contig 12752 bp, 8 predicted proteins | sample MGYA00245779_ERZ724027 | MGnify/ENA primary metagenome ERZ724027 (study PRJEB28704, sample SAMN03018318) | fermentation metagenome | biome: anthropogenic terrestrial biome; feature: soil; material... | reverse complement strand
TGAGACTGTCAATTCCGGTATATACCCTCCCCTCTAGAAAACTTTGCTTGACATATCCAATTACCTCTTCTACCTTGCCTTTACTCTGAGGATCTCTAGGCCTGCATAACGAAACACTGTAGCCAATACGCTTAACATATTCTTCAAAGGCCGGTACGAATATGATATTCCCTAGATTTTCGCTAACTACATAGACCCGATCAAGATCATATAGAATTGTCTGAGGCCTTCCTCCAAAGTACTGGAAAGCATAATTGTGAGCTTTTATAGCTGTTTTGGTTGTGAAGGGATCCGGTGAAAAGTAAACAAATTTCATTCTGCTATAACTCAGAACCATGCAAAAGATATATACCCTCACAATTCGTCCATACATATCTTTAAGTTTGTACTGACCAAAATCAGCCTGCGCTTCATATCCTGGTGGCGAGACTTCACGTGGTGAGATTTTCCGCTTACTGGTATGCTGATACCCGTGCTGTTCCCTTAAAGCTTTCATGTAGCGATAGAAAGTAGCTCGTTTAACTTGTAAATCAGGAAAGGCTTCAATTAATTTGAGATAAATATTGGTGTCCCTGATCTGCGGACATAATTTCAATTGTTCTAATATGTACTGCCGGTAATTATCCATATGATACTTTTCCTGCTCAGCTTCCCTGGCATAATCCTCTTTGCTCATATTCCAGTATTTACTGACAGAAGTATAGGTGATCCCCATCGCTTTAGCAGTTTTGGTCTGGGCGAGTCCAAGTGCTTTATATTCCTGGATTTTTTGATATTGCTCTATACCAATCATGTTTTTCCTCCTTTAGTTTGTTATTAAAGCTAGAATACATGTACCAACGCAAGCATAGGCATCACCTCCTTAACATAATTTATAATAGGCGTTTGCGAAACGCCAAAACCCGTATAAATACGGGAATTTTTTTCTGCAAAAAAATATAACCCCTCACCGATTTATGGTAAAATTGAAGTGCCGAGCAACAAATCCACCAAAACCCGAAAGGAGTTATATGTATATGATATCACATAATCAGCTTTCTTTGGCAGATATTTTTTCTGATTGCAAAGAGAAATTTGAAACCGACAAATATCAATTTCTTTCCTTACTGGAAAATACCATTAATCTCGATGAGTTTATTCCTACTTCTTTTTATAATCATTTTTATGCTTCTACTGGACGTCCTCGTAAATACTATCTTCATTCTATGCTTTGGGCTTTGCTTCTTCAGCGAATCTTTTCTATCCCAACAGATACTCTTTTGATTATTTTCCTTAAATATTCTAAGGAATTAAGAGATTTTTGTGGATTTGATAAAGTTCCTGATGGGTCTAAGTTTACCCGTTTTAAACAAGATTTTTTGCTGGACTTACAATCTATGTTCGATACATTAGTTGATGTAACCGAACCGATATGCCAACGGATTGATGAATTTAAAGCATCTATGACTATCTTTGATACCTCTGGTATTGAAGCTTTTGTTACAGAAAATAATCCTAAGTATGCAAACAGGATTATCAAACAGCTTAAAGCTTTTAAAAAGGTTCATGGCCTTGATGATTCTTATGACCCATACAAAGCTGCATATAAATCTATGCCTTCTCATTCTTCTGCTAATCAGCAGATTAAGCAGCTCTACATTAACGGTCATTTCTGCTATGTTTATAAATTTGGTATGATTACCAATGGCCACGGCATTGTTCGAGATATTTCCTTTTATAATAAAGCTTTCTTAGAAGCTCATCCCGATATCATTGTTGATAAAAAATCTGATTCTCCAGATGAAGATAAATCTCTCTATGATGCTAAGGCTGTGATTCCTGTATTAAAAGATTTCTTTGAAAAACATCCTCTTATTAATCCTAAGACTTTTCTTGGAGATGCCGCCTTTGATAGCTGCACTATTTACAAATCTTTATTGCAGGATATTAAGTTTGAGAAAGCTTATATCCCCCTTAATCATCGTTCTAAGATTCAGAATGAACAATGTCCTATAAATGAAAATGGTATTCCTTGTTGCCCTCATGATCATTCTCTTCCTATGAAATCAGAAGGAACTGCAAAGAGAAAAAATGGATTGGTACGTTTTAAGTTTTGCTGTCCTAAAGTAAAGTGGGTTAGGCAAGAAAATAAAAAGTATAAGCGTCAATGCTATTGCGAAAATCCTTGCACTGATTCTTCCTGTGGAAGAATGTTTTACATATATCCTGAAAAGGACCTTCGGGCTTATCCTGGAACCCTTCGTGGTACGGATGAATGGGATGAGACCTATAAAATACGTTGTGTTGTAGAACAATCCATCAACCATTTTAAAGAAAGCTTTTGCATTGCTAGTCGTAAAACTCAGAATGAAAAAACCCTTCATGCAGATTTACTTTTGGGTGGTATTACTCAATTAATTACAGTTGTTCTTGCTGATAAAATATATAAGCATGAATATATCAGAAGTTTAAAACCATTAATTGCCTAGGTATTTAATTTTTCGATTAATTCAATACTTTTATTTTTTGCACCCTTTTTTAAGAATATCTTAAGTGTAGATAGATATCTTTATCCTGCAAGCCTTATTCTCCATTTATGCATTATTGATAGATAGTTTCGCAATCACCTAATAATTTATAAACATTATTTGCATACAACTAAAAAACACCCATTAGGGTGTTTTTTTACATTAGGTCATAATACTGATTTTAATCCTGCAAATTTGTTATCCAACGTGTAAAAGGCTCTCTATGTCGCTCATACCACTGGCTCGTAGCCAAAAACTTCATTCCGTTAAATTCAAAAATCTCTTTCCAATAGCGGCCATACATTCCATCCTTAATTTGAACAGAAATATCTTTATCATCTTCAACTTTTCTAAGAAGTGGATAATCTATGTTCAGTACTTCTTTTGACCATTGCTTTGACAACATTGAGTTTAATTCTTTATCAGTAAATCGGTATTGCCTATTTGAAAGTTGCCTCAGTGTTTGTCGGACTAATTTCCCAATTTTGTCCTCGTTATTGTAATCATATTGCATAGTATCAAATTCATCTTTCACCTTCCCATTTTTATGTAATGCAGTATAATCTGCTCTTAGATAAACATAATAATTAGTCAATTTTATATTAAACTTCTTGAGCAGCTTCCTTATAAGATTTCTTATGCTGTTTGCACTCAAATTAGTCCAGACATAAATATCAATGTTTTTCATTTTGGCATTTTTTCTATCAACATGCTTTTTGCTGAAATAAGAAATCTTTCTTCCTCTCATGGCAGGGTCATTAATAAACTCTGAAAACTTAGCAGCATCTATCTCTGCTAGCAAATCACATGTTTGCAGCAACACATCTTTCCAGTCTTTTGCTGGATGTCGATTATTATTAAATAAAAATGCAACAACCTTTTTATGGGTGAAATCTTCATAAAGGGTATGAGGTATAGAAGAATCAACTGCATAATCCGAATAATTTGGTATGGTTCTCTGCTCTTCTATTTCATCTGGTTCTTCTTCAGGCTCTTCTTCATCAATTTCAGCATCTATGCTTATCAAAGTTGAATATTCATTAATTTCTTCTTGGATCTCTGCCACCGATTTAGAAAACTCCCACAATTCCATTCCTTTGTCAAAATCCTTATTCTTATGGAATTCTGCTATAGTCGTATTTGTGCTACTCAGCAGTCCATCCAATGCAAGGCTTAGTAAATCCAATGCATCAGAGATTTCAGTCGCATCCTCTGGAAAATACAGCTTAATAAAGTCGATCAATTTGTTGGCATCAATCTGAGCCATTTTACACCATCCCCCTTTTCAATAAATGAATAATGCTTACACCTTCTTTGTTCTATGACTTATCCCAAATATATATTCTCATTATGCCATTCTAAATAGTGTGGACCTGGAAGTTGTTCTTTTTTCCCCGGCAAAATTATCAACTTACTTCCATGGTGTGCATAGTACTCTTTTCCATTTCCAAAGTCTTCCTTGATGCGGCGGCTTACCTCAACATTGAATTCTTTATCAATTGTTATGTACCCCCGATCAAACAAGGTATGAAAATCTCTTCTAAGCAGTAGACCATTATTAATTTCATGAGGTCCATCAAGACTAAATGGTTTAATATGGGCTGCCTCTAATACGGGTAATGTCTTTTCACCAGTTATTGCACATCTTCTATGGTAAGCATCAGTAATAAGGATCTTGAAAGCACCCTGCCCTATTCTTGGTTTTATCTTCTGTTCTTTACCATATCGGCTATTTACGGAGTCTTCTCTCAGTAGATTTTTATTGAATCTCTGGCTATATAACACTTCCTGTATTTGTTGATATAACAGCTTTCCATAATGTTCAGAAGTATCGTACATCTTACCTTGTACGATATTTTTGCTCCAATTGTCCGGAACAGTGATCCAGTCATCTTCTTCTAAATAAAAAGGCATCGATAATATAATACAGCCAATCTGAGGATCCGGATCAGATATACGATTTGTCTTTCTATATTTATATATCCTGTCATGTAACTCGAATAGACTCCTAGCTCCATTAGCTAATCCAAAAGCTTCCCATGCTAATGAAGATGGTAATATTGAGAACTTCAGAAAAAAGCCACCGCCTACAATATAATCTTGTGGACTATGTAATTTAAATAAAAACAAATCCCCTTCATCAAGAGCTTTGAAATTTGTTTTTCCTCCAGGTTTCCAAAAGTTTACTTCGTCACATTTTGCCTGCTTTAAAGTTCTAAACCAGTCATAGTCCGTGATCCCAACATACATCTTCAATATCTTCACCAGCTTTCCTTTGTACACCAATAACGCTCGTCGTTAATGTTCCTACGCCGCCGGATAAGTAGTATATACAAACTCATAAATCTTTCGGCGATATTCATTTAATAATCTATCATCGTAACTATCAGGTAGTTCACTCCATAGGGTATCTCTGATAAGTATATCGACTGCTGCCTGAGTTTCTTCCTTTTCTGTCCAATGATCCAATTCACTGATTTTATCCTTGATTCGTTCCAATAATACCTTGGCAAGCTTTTTAATCTTTTTAATCTCTGACGGAGTAAGCGAGTCCTTTAAAAGCAAATCGTACATAGCCAATTCTTCGTCATTGTTAAATCCTTCCCGTACGTACCTTTTTTCCTCATCATCCAGATCATTTACGAAGTTAGTTAAGTCAATAAATGTTTTCTCTATGGCAGCTTTGTCCTGTTCAGCATTGTATTCCTCAATAATTTTCTGATATCGTTCATAATAGTTAATACGTGATGGGTTGCGCTTCATCATATTATCCAGCCTGTCATTGATAAGCTCCTGTAAATCTTTCATAAGAAGATTCTTATTCTTAACACGTGCAAATTCCTGCTGCAAGCGTTCAAAGTCAATATGGCTAATGTCAAAACGGCGACTTTCAACTAAGTATCCACTACCATCTTCGTTTACATGCTCTGGTAGCTTAACAACATTGATATATTCACTAACTATATTGTGTAGCTGAATCATTAAATCTGTATTATCCGAATGCTTCCTTTTTTCCTGCATCTGGTCATAAACTGCACTGATAGCATTTTTATAAGCTCGGTACTGATCTGTGACTTCTTGTTTTTCGACATACTTAAACAGTTTGAATAATTCCCTAGCCATAACTTCAAAACGTTTCTTCACTTCCTCTGAGACGCACATGGCATTGGCTCCCTCTTGAACCAAGGCCAACTTGTCAAAGTCAACTGCCTGAACGAGATCTAACAAGCTAAAACCATGCTGTTTCATGTATTCGATGATATCATTGGTTAATGCAATGATACGAGCAATCAATTCTGCTTTATCAGGAGCAGGATCAGATCCATCAGTACCGCCTTTAGTTTTTGTATAATCAGCCAAAGCCTTCCTCAGTGCTTTAACAACACCAACATAATCAACAATTAGGCCATTGCTTTTTCCCTCATAAACACGATTCGCTCGTGCTATGGTTTGCATTAAGGTATGTGCCTTTAATGGCTTATCCAAATAGATTGTAGAAAGGCATTTCACATCAAACCCTGTCAGCCACATAGCGCAAACAAATACGATTCGAAATGGATTATCAGGATCCTTAAATTCCTTGTCCATTTCTCGTTTTTCCATTTTGCTGCGATGGGGTTTAATATCCAGTCCCCATTTTTCAAAAGTAGCTACTTCATTTTGTTCCTGACTGATAATAACCGCCATTTCTGTGTTTTTCATCCACTCTAGCCTACGGCTGATTTCCATGTATTCCTGCTGTGTGGCTCCAGATAGCGAAGATTCAATTTCTTTTATTTTTAGCTCCCAATATTTCTGAGCTAAATTAAACATTCGAACTGCAGTTACTTTATTGATGCAAACAAACATGGCTTTACCCGTTGTCCACAACTCAGAGTAATGCTCTACAAAATCCTTTGCAATGGTATCCAAACGTTTTTCACTGGTAAGGACATGAATGTCCTTAGCTAGTTCCTGTTCTAGTTTAGCCTGCTGATTAACATCCAGATCAGCCTGTTCTATTGCATCTAGTAGTTCATCATTAATTTCAGGATTGTCTATTTCCAGTAGATCAGCTCTATTCTCATAATAAAGAGGAACCGTCGCTCCATCATCTACAGCACGCTTGAAATCATAAATGGAAACATAGCCGCCAAATGTTCTTTCGGTAATATTGTCATAAGCGAACAGCGGTGTACCTGTAAATCCAATACGGGAAGCTGTAGGAAGCAATGTACACATATTATCAGCAAATATACCATTCTGTGTACGATGGGCTTCATCTGATAAGACAATGATGTCATGGTTGGGAATAATTGGTGGTTCATCTGGTTTATTAAACTTATGTATCAATGTAAAGATAAAGCTTGGATTTCCTTTTAATTTCTGAATTAAATCTTCACCACTAGTAGCAATAAACTGTTTTGCTTTAGTGGTACCAAGTAAGCCACAAGCTTCAAAGGTATCACTAATTTGCTTATTCAACTCTTCACGATCTGTCAGAATAACAAAGGTTGGGGAGCCTGCAAATTTTCTGCGAATTTTTTGTGCAAGAAATACCATGGAATAACTTTTCCCGCTACCCTGAGTATGCCAGAAAACACCTAGCTTACCGTTGTTCAGTTTTCGATTCTTATAAGATTCAACAGCTTCGTTAACACCAAGGAACTGATGGTTTCTTGCCATAATTTTTGCCGTTGTACCACCAGAAGTATCAAAAAGTATAAAGTTTTCAAATAAATCCATAAAGTTTTTCTTATTACAAATACCTCTCAGCATGGTTGCCAGTTCCACAGAGCCGCTATCATCTTCATGTAGACGTTTCCAATCATTAAAAAATTCGTATTTACTACCCAAAGTACCTACTTTGGATTCCAAGCCATTGGACAACATAACAAAGGCATTGAAATGAAATAGCTGGGGAATGGTATCTAAATAGTCAGTGTAATTGCAGGTGTAGGCATCCTGTACATCTACATTTTGCTTTTTCAACTCTATAAAAAGCAGTGGAATGCCATTCACAAAGCCAACAATATCGGTTCTGCGACGATATAAATCACCATGAATCTTCATCTCCTTTACAGCAAGAAAATGGTTCTTTTCAGGATCAGAGAAATTAAACACCCGGACCAACCTATCCTCCTGATCGCCGTTAGCTTTCTTAACTTTTATAGGAATGCCATCTCGAAGCATCCCATATTTTTCGCGATTAATCTGCATTAAGCTACTAGAGGATGTATAAGCAAGAAGTGTTTTAATAGCAGAATCACAATATTCTTCAGTTAGCCAGTCGTTATTTTCAAACAGTGCCTTACGAAGGTATCTGGTAAAAACAATTTCTTTATAACTTTTACGCCCGAAGGTACCATTCTCGCCGAGGACTTCCTTATTATAGGCAAACTGAACATCCCACTCTAATTCATCATGAAGTAGGTTTCCCGCACTATTTTGCACTAATATATTTTCAGAATATTCCCAGCTCATCTTATACACTCCCTTCGTCATACATTCTTATAACTTCATCAACTGCTTTCTCAGAATAAAAATACTTCTTTGTACCTGTTTTTATTTTGGGGTCTAAATATCTTGTCTGACATAATGTGTTATTCTTTTTTATTTCTTTCATAATATCATTGAATATACTATTAAACTTAATGTCTGGCCGATTCAGCTTAATTCGTTGCTGTAGTTCTTTATAGGATAACGGTAACAACTCAGGTTCCAATCGAACCAATGGTGCCTTCTCATCATCTGTAATTCGAACCGCTTTTATTAGTCTAACATCAGCATTTGCTTGGTCTATAGCAGCAACTAAATCAGCGTTTTCTGCCTTCTTAACACTCGCTGTAAATAAATCAAAACCAACGATAATTGTGTCGTGAACTTGTTCTTTGTACAAGGTCTTAATGCTGTCAAGTACTTTATTCACGAATTTATTGCTTCCTTTGCCACCCTTTTGTTTAAGATATTCCACAGGGTCAAAAGGTAGTTTCAAACCAACAGGTAATATTATCAGGTTATCATTTTTAGTAATGTCTTTATTAAAGTACTCCTTCAGAAAATTATCATAATTCAGTACTGCTTTGCTAATAAGCATAAAAATGATAGGATCTAACTTTTCATCAGCATAATGAATATTAGAACATCGAAATTCATTCAATAATATGATGTTATCAAACACAGCTTGAAATTCTTTGTTCTTTTTAACCGTATTTATATTATCTCGCACAAGCACTGCAGCTTTTGTTAATGAAATTGTATGCTCACTATTCTTTTCAAAGATTCTCTTTCTGCCTATAAACTTATATACATATGCTTTAAGCGCTAATTCCCAGGCGTTTACAATTAGTATAGTTGCCGTAGGATACCTATAAGGAATATTAGGCTTATTATGTATCTCAATTCCTGCAAATAGTGCAGCCTGTGATGAATCTAAAAGTAGTTTTGTGATAGATTTTCCTCTTGGCATTATTACACCTCAATTTCACCACTCATTAGTTTAGAAAGAAGTTTATCTCGTGCTTCTTTCAACTTCTCATTTTGCTTACTCAAAGCAAGAATATTGCTAAAGAATGGTTCAACCAAATTGTTAAATTTTTTAAGAATCTCATTTTCTGGCTTTAGTAACTCAATATTTTCAAATTTTGTCTTATTAACATTCGTCATTGTTGCGCCATTGCTTCCAACACCTTCAAGCAATGATTTTATTCCCTTCATCTTAAAAAACATATAATATAAATGATCTTCGTCATTAAGGACTATAGAATTTATCTGCTGATTTGTTTGGCATACCTCGTGAGTTATGCAAACAAGACCTACTGTAGCTATGCAAGAAACCATAATACTCTTCGGTGGCAAAAATTTATTCTTCTGTGTGTTTGCTCCTCTCTCAGATAATTTCACTTCGGTTTTTAATGGGTAGATAACACCATGCATATCTGGAATTTTTACAAAGGGTATATCTTCACCATAATTTTCGACTATCGCTGTAGATGGTGTTTTTCCAGTAATCACTTGTCCCATTCTCTTTACTCTAGTCAGTTTCCACCCCTCTGGTACACCATCTTCTATCTTAGTCTTTTCATGTCCAGGGAATCGCAACTTTACAAACCATTCTTTATATAACCACATGGCAGCCTCTTCCAGTAACTTAATCTGCTTTTGGTTATTTTCTATTAAATCATCATAAGCAGAAAGGATGTCTGCAATTCGCTTTTGCGTGGTGAAATCCGGAACTCTAATACTAATTGAGCTAAGTGTATTTCGATTTAAAGTCGGAACTGCAGAACCTCCCCCGTGCTTATCGGTAGAAAAATTCATTAAAAAATAATAAACAAATCTCGGATAGTTTCCTTTATAATCCTTTACATATAAGGTAGTATTATGTGGCCAGTAGTTATCATTTATATATTGAGCTTTGCCAAGTGTTCCAGATCTTCCAATAACAACTCCGGGACCATCAGCTTTATACTGATTATGATATCCCATTATTGATGTAGAACTTACAACTGGATAGGGGCCATCTATAAATTGTTCTCTAGTTAAATCATGACCTCTTTGAAGCTGTATAAAATCTATAAACTTTTTATTCTCCCACTTCATATCCCCAGCTCCTCAAAATTCGCCGAAATAATATCCATTAACTGGTTTGCTTCTGCCTGCAAAGTTAAGAGTTCCTTATGTATTTCAGTCATTCTTTCTTCAAAGTTTTCATCATCTTCTTCTACACGAGCTACTCCCACATATGCACCCGGAGTAAGGCTCCAGTTCTTTTCTTCTATTTCATCTATAGTTGCAACTTTACAAAGTCCCAGAACATCGGTATATGTGCCGTCTCCGAATTTTTCAGTGAGCCACTTTGCTTCTTTTATAACTGTGCGGCAGGCCTTGATTTGAGATACAACCTCCTCAATGCTAGCAGAAACAGACTTTTTAAAGCGATCCCAAGTTGATGCGGTTTCATCTATAGATTTAGCAAACTCCTTAGCCTCACCCTTCTCCAATCCATCACCGTACTCACAAAGAGCTTTTAACGAAGCATTAAGTTCTGTAGTATACTTTTTCAACAAATCATTCAGTGGCAACAGCTGGTTAATATCCTCTGCATTTTTTATGATATCTAAAATCTGAACTCGTAATGGTTTAAGTTTCTCGCCATAGCCTTTCAACAATACCGACACACTTTCAAACTCAGTATCGAGTTCTTTACAATCATTGATAATTTGAGTCCAATAATCCTGTAATAATTTTGCGTACTTTCCCTTTTCTCCACGATAGAGCCAGACTATAGCATTTAGGTTTTTCATCTGCCATTCACTCCACTCATTGAGTGTTCGATCCACTACGGTATAGTAATTACGTGAATCTATAAAAAGTACTTTATCCTTCAATTCTTCTTTCTTTCCCTTATCAAAGAACCACAGGGAGCAAGGTAATGAAACCTTGTAAAAGAAGTTATTAGCCACTGACATTAAACAGTCTACATGCCCGGTCTGAATAAGCTGTTTTCTTATTTCTCGATCCTTATTGCCGCTATCTGTAGCAGAAGCAGCCATAACAAAGCCAGCTCGTCCGCTATCATTTAAATATGCATAGAAATATGAAATCCAAAGATAATTAGCGTTAGAGACTTCCTTTTTCTGATTAACCCCCGGCAGCCCAAAAGGTAAGCGTCCTGCATTCTGAGTAGATTCTGCTTTTACTTTATCTACATTAAATGGAGGATTAGCCATTACATAATCGCAGCTACCTTCCAGATTATGAGCATCATGATAGAAGCTGTTAGCCTCATCACCAGATTTGATCTTTGCATTCAGACCATGTACAGCCATATTCATGATACATAACTTCGCATTAAACTCTACTTTTTCTTGTCCATAAAAAGTCATTACAGAATTAGCATTGATGCCTTCAGCATTAACAAAGTCACTGGAAGAAACAAACATCCCACCACTTCCACAGGCTGGATCCAATACTATCCCTTGAGTTGGCTCAATTATATTCACAATCATCTTTACTAAAGATTTAGGTGTAAAGAAAACTCCATCATCCGATGCGATAGCTGAAGCAAACTTATTTAAGAAATACTCATAAATACGACCGAGGATATCATCGTTGATTTCGTTTAATGCACTATTGTTAAAAATACGCAATAATTCTTTCAACAAATCATTTCTAAAAGAAGTATATGTTTTAGGTAATATTCCTTTCAATTGAGTACTCTCTGCCTCAATTAACTCCATAGCCTCATTGACTGCCTTCCCACAATCAGCATCGTCTGGCAAATTGAGCAGATAATCATATCGTGCCTTCTCAGGTAAAAAGATAGCACTTTTCTGCTTAAAATCACTTGACTCAACAGGAAGTACGCGACCATTACGTACAGGACGGTCTTTTAGAATTTCAGCTTCCACGTATTTAAACCGACTATATGCATAACGCAAAAAGATTAAACCAAGAACCGGCATGCAATATTCTTGAGAACTTAATTTAGAACCTTGACGTAAGAGATCTGCTGATTCCCATAATTCTGATTCTAATTTTCTTATATTTATCATTAAACAAGCCTCCATTTGATTGATATTTCACAATAATAAATACTAATTCCGTTTGGTATCCATTTCCATGATATCACAGACGTCACATTCCAACGCTATACAGATTTTTTGTATTATTTCTGTACTAACATTTTCGTTTTTACCAAGCTTTGTGATCGTAGCAGAACTAATGCCCGCGAGCTTTTGCAGGTCTTTCTTTTTCATGTCTCTATCAATAAGAAGCTTCCAAAGCTTTTTATAACTAATTGCCATTCTAATCACCTCTATGTATGTATAAGTACATGATATCATTAGCATCATTATATTGCAAACATTTTCTTTACGTCCGCATGATTTTTGATTTGTATTCAATAATTCTTATTCCAAATCCTTCTAAATCCTATCCTATATCCTATCCTATATCCTATCCTATATTGTCAGGTGTATAGAATGTTACATCCATCCTGTCTCCTCAACCCTACTAATTTATCTATTCTGTCCACTCACCCCTACCTAATTTCAGACTCATTTTTACCACAAAAAAACACCCTCGATATGTTTCCACGTACACATATCGAGGGCTTAAGTCGAGTAGACAGATTTACTTTCATTTTATAAAACTCAGTATTCTCAAGGCTTTCCGGACATCACTTTCTAGACATCAATACAACCGTCTCAACGTGCCCCGCTCTCGGGAACATGTCTATAATCTTAACTTTCTTTACCCTAT
>ENA-UOOI01003192-UOOI01003192.1-fermentation-metagenome-genome-assembly--contig:-NODE-3192-length-12762-cov-2.999607_pt1 | contig 12762 bp, 9 predicted proteins | sample MGYA00245779_ERZ724027 | MGnify/ENA primary metagenome ERZ724027 (study PRJEB28704, sample SAMN03018318) | fermentation metagenome | biome: anthropogenic terrestrial biome; feature: soil; material... | reverse complement strand
AGTCACATTTGTCGATGTCCGGAATGCAGGGGTTCAAGAAAGATCCCCTCCCTTGTTACAGTGGAACAACGGTTCCTAAAAAACAGAATACGCTCCTTTCCCGGAAAAGTCAAGAAAGAAGCTCCTCCTCCCCGCGGCAGGAAGAATATTCTGCCGGAAAAGAAGGAAAAAAGAAGAATACGGAATATTTATGCTGAAAAATACCCGCGGTATTGTAAACTTCTGAAAAAATGGGAAAATTCCGCGGCGCGTCGGTTCCGGACGCCCAGGGCGGCGGGAACGGTTAATGTCCTGTCGGAGGGAGAAAGCCGATTTTTTTCATGACCTTTCTTAAGGTGCGGATGGAGATGGCGTAAGCTTTCTCGGCCCCGTAAGTCCAGCACTTTTCCAGATAGCCGCGGTCCTTGATATATTCGGCGTATCGTTTCTGAATCGGGCGCAGGTGCTCGACGACAGCTTCCCCGACGGCGGTCTTAAAGTCCCCATAGCCTTTTCCGGCAAAGTCGGACTCGATCTGTTCCATCGTCTCGCCGGTTATGCAGGAGTAGATCCCCATCAGGTTATTGATGCCGCCCTTTCCCTCCGCGAAGCGGACGGTGGATCCGCTGTCGGTGACGGCCCGGCGGAATTTCCGCATGATATCGTCCGGCCTGTCCAGCACGGCAATGAAGGCATTGATATTTTCGTCGGATTTGCTCATTTTCTTTTGGGGATCCTGGAGCGACATGATTCTTGCGCCGTGCTCCGGAATATACGCTTCCGGGATTTTGAAGACCGGTCCGTAGATACCGTTAAAACGGGCGGCGATATTCCGGGTCAGTTCGAGATGCTGCTTCTGATCCTCGCCGACCGGGACGAGATCCGTCTGATAGAGAAGAATATCCGCCGCCATCAGCGAAGGGTAAGTGAAAAGGCCCGCGTTGATATTGTCGGGGTGTCTCGCGGATTTGTCCTTAAACTGCGTCATGCGCTGCAGTTCGCCGAACTGGGTGTAACAGTCCAGCACCCACGCGAGCTGAGCGTGCGTGGGCACATGGCTCTGGATAAAGAACGGGCTTTTTTTCGGGTCGATTCCGCAGGCCAGAAGAAGGGCGTAGGCCTCGAGGGTGTTGCGGCGGAATCTGGCGGGATCCTGCCGGACGGTAATCGTGTGCAGATCGGCCAGCGCGTAAATGCAGTCGTATTGATCCTGAAGGGAGATCCAGTTTTTCAGAGCGCCGAGGTAATTTCCAAGCGTAATCGTCCCGCTCGGCTGAATGGCGCTGAAAATCACTTTCCGGGGCGCTTCGTTTTTTACGGGTTCCGTCATATTTTCCTCCATTCCTGCTTATCGGGAAATCACGTCGCGGGCGAGAGAACCGAGAATTTGAATTCCCTTTACCAGCTCCTCATTCCCCGGTGTCGTATAGTTGATTCGAAAAGAGCTGCAGGGGAGGGTTTCATCCGTCAGAAACGCGTTTCCGGGAACGACGCAGACCTTCCGCTCCGCTGCTTTCCGGCAGAAGCCGGGCATATCGGTCCCTTTCGGAAGGGTACACCAGAAAAAGAGCCCCCCTTCAATCGGGAGATAGGTGACAAGGGGTTTCAGGTACCGGTCAAGCGCGTCGGACGCCGTTCCGGCCTTATTGCGGTAAACGGTGCGCAGGCGGCTTAAGTGGGCGTCAAAATCGGTATGCGCCATCATCTCATAGCAGACCATCTGCGCCCAGATGTTGGTGTGCACGTCTTCCCCCTGCTTGCAGACGATCATTTTCTGGAGCAGTTCCGACGGCCCGACCGCGTAGCCGACGCGCAGGCCGGGGGCGATCACTTTGGAGAAGGTGCCCGCGTAAAGCACAATGCCGTCCTCATCCAGGGATTTTACCGAGTCTACCGGCTTTCCGGCAAAGCGGAGATCCCCATACGGGTTGTCCTCGAGGATCATCACGCCGTACCGCTTTGCGAGCTCATACATCCTGCGCCGCTTTTCAAGGCTCATCGTGATGCCGGTCGGGTTTTGAAAATTCGGAATGGTGTAAATGAACTTCACGTTTTTTTCCGTTTTAAGCGCCTTTTCGAGGGCGTCCATATCCATTCCGTCTTTCTGCATCGGTACGCCGCAGAGGTGCGCCCGATAGGACCGAAACGTGTTGAGCGATCCGATAAAGCTCGGTTCTTCGCAGAGAACGGTGTCTCCCTCGTTTATTAGGGATTTGGCGGCGAGATCCATGACCTGCTGCGCCCCGCTGGTAATCAGGATACTGTCAAACCCGCGGCCGATGCCGTGCCGCTTTTTAAGATAATCCTTAAGGTATTTCCGAAGGGGCATATAACCTTCCGTAATATTGTACTGGAGGGCCTCGATCGGACGGGAGGAGAAGATCTTTTCCGAAATCTCGGCGATTTCATGAACGGGAAAAGCTTCCGGGGCGGGGTTTCCCGCCGAAAGCGAAATGACCGTCGGGTCGGACGCATATTTAAAGATTTCACGGATAGCCGAGGGCTTTAAGGACAAAACGCGGTCGGAAAACCGGTATTTCATAAGGCGCACCCTTCCTTTGAATTCCGCCTTTCGGACGGAACCATCTGCATTTTTCCCATTGTAGCACAAATGCCCGCCCAATTCCAGAATTTCAGCGGGCGGACATGGATTCGTCCCTGCCTTTTATATTTCGATAAAAACTTCATCGGTGCTCCCCCATGTTATGACAAAGAAGTCTTAATACGGATAGTATAATGAAAAAGGAAAAAATTGGACATGCTCCCTCAAAGGTGGCGTTGACAGATGATGAAAACGGAAGCGGGACGGATCCGCTTTTCACAGGCGGCGGCGGGATCGGCGAGAAATGTTGCGCGGCAGACCGCCGCCTTTACCCTGGGCCTGCTGTTTGCAAGGGCGATCGTGTTCGGCCATTATGCCCCGTTCGCCGTAGCCGCCGTCGCCGCCGCGCCGTACCCGGTCCTGTGGGCCGCCGTCGCCGGGGGGGCGTTCGGGTATCTTCTCCCGTCGTCCGTCGCGGTCCCGGTGCACTGCCTGACGGCCCTTCTGGCGGTCGCGGCGATCCGCTGGACCCTGAACGATCTGACGCGCCTCAGGATGCATCCGGTTTTCGCCCCGTGCGCGGCGTTTTTCCCCATGCTGGTGACGTCGATGTCGATTGTGTTTGTGAGCGGATCGGACGCAGCCACGGCGGCGCTCTACGTGTGCGAGTCCCTGCTTTCCGGGGCGGCGGCGTATTTCTTCCGCCGGACCTCGTCGGCGGTTCATTCGGGGCGCAGCCCGGGGGAGTGGAGCACGCAGGAAATTGCCTGCGGGGCGTTTACCGGAGGGATTCTGCTTCTTTCTTTGTCGGGCCTTTCCGTCGGCGGGGTTTCGCTCGGGAGGGTCGCCGCGGTTGTCGCCATTCTGTTTGCCGCAAGGTACGGAGGCGTCGGCGGAGGAAGTGTCGCGGGCATCGCCGTGGGGATTTCCTTCAGCCTCTCGACGACAGGCCTTAATTACATTTCCGGGGCGTATGCGCTCGGCGGCCTGACGGCGGGCCTGTTTGCCCCCCTGGGAAGGCTGGCTGCCGCCGCGGCGTTCGTCCTCTCAAACGGCGTAGCCTCCCTCCAGGTCGGCGCGCGCCAGGAGGTCATCAGCGGCCTTTATGAGGTCGCCGCGGGCACGGTCCTCTACCTGCTGATCCCGGGGAAGGCCGGCGCGCGCCTCATCGGCCTCTTTTCCCGTCCCGAGGACGCGGGCCGGGCCGAGGGCCTGCGCCGTTCGATTGTCATGAAGCTCGATTACGCGGCCAGGGCGCTCGGAAGCGTCTCCGAAGCCGTGGAGGAGGTTTCTAAAAGGCTTTCCCAGACCTGCGCTCCCGACATCGGCACCGTGTATCACCGATCGGTGGACGAGGTCTGCGCGACCTGCGGCCTCAAAGGATACTGCTGGGATCGAAATTATAATGACAGCATGAACTCCCTCAATGATTTGACGGAAAAGCTGCGCGCGAACGGAAAAACGGATCGGAGTGATTTCAGCACGCAGTTCGCGGCGCACTGCAGCAGGCTCGGGCAGATGGTGGAGTCCATAAACCGGAATTACGGTGAGTTTGCCGTGCGGGACGCGGCGGAGCGCCGTGCCCAGCAGATCCGGGACATGGTGGCGTCCCAGTTTACCTGCACGGCCGATATTCTGGAGGAAATGTCGGCGGAACTCGAACTCTGCGAGAAGTTTGACTTTGCCGCCGCGCAGAAAATTGAGGAAGTCCTCCGGCTTTCGGGAATCCAGCCGGTCAGTGTGAGCTGCCGGAAGGACCGGTTCGGAAGGATGTCGGTGGAGGCTGTCGCGGTTCCGGGGGACTGCGCCCGGCTGAACCGCGCCCAGCTCTCCAGGGAAATCTCCCGTGTCTGCGGACGCACCTTTGAGCTTCCCTGTGTGAGCGCCGCGGGGGGAAAATGCCGGATTCGGATGGACGAGCTGCCGCTTTACCGGGTGAAAACCGGATGCGCTCAGCATATCTGCGGAAACGGGCGCCTTTGCGGGGACAGCTGGAAATGCTTTTCCGACGGCAGCGGACGCGAGATCGCCATGATCTGCGACGGGATGGGATCGGGGGGACGTGCCGCGGTGGACGGCGCCATGGCGTCCGGAATCATGGAACGCCTGATTCGGGCCGGCATCGGATTTGACGCGGCGCTGAAAATAGTGAATTCCGCCCTTCTTGTCAAGTCGGGGGACGAATCCCTTTCCACCGTGGACCTCGCGGCGCTGGATCTTTACAGCGGAAACGTCGAACTGATGAAAGCCGGCGCCCCGCTAAGCGTCCTGCGCCGGAACGGAAGCGCCGTGCCGGTGGATCTTCCGGGACTCCCGGTCGGGATCCTCAACGAAACCCGGTTCGCCCGTTCGTCCGACACGCTGGCGGACGGGGATCTCCTGGTCATGCTTTCCGACGGGGCTCTCAGCTCCGGTTCCGAGTGGGTCTGCGGCGAAATTGAAAAATGGGAGGGAAAACTCCCCCAGGAGCTTGCCGAGTCTATCGTCACTCAGGCAATCGCCCGCCGCAGCGACGGACACGACGACGATATCACCGTCCTTGTCCTGATGCTCTCGAAATCGGATTCCACAGACTAAAATTTCCGGCCGGCCGGATTCCTATTCGTAGCGCAGGGCGTCGATGGGATTGAGGCGGCTTGCCTTGCGGGCGGGATAATAGCCGAAGAAGATGCCGATCAGCATCGAGAAGCCCACGCTTCCCAGCACGACGGGGGCGGAAATAACCAGCGGGATGGAAACCGACATCTGGTGTTCCATGATGGTGACTCCGCCCCACGCCATCAAAAGGCCGGCAATAATCCCGAGGACACCGCCTATCAGGCAGATAATCACGGCCTCGACGATAAACTGCATCCGGATATAGCTGTTGCGCGCGCCGAGGGCTTTCCGGGTGCCGATTTCCCGGGTGCGCTCGGTTACGGAGACCAGCATGATGTTCATGACGCCGATTCCCCCGACCAGAAGGGCGATGGCGGCGATGGCGGCGATGGCGGTAGATACGACGCCGAGCTGGCGGGTCCATTCCGAGATGGCGCTTTCCATGCTCCGGGCCCTGCAGGTGTAGTTTCCGTTGGAGGCGTACAGCTTCCGGAAATACGACTCGACCTTGTCCGCAAAGGCCTGCGCGTCCTGCACCCCTTTTGTGCTGAGGACAAACTGCGAGTAATTCTGATTTTCCGCCGTTTCCTTGACAAGCCCGACGGGAAGATAGAGGGAAGTCCTCGTGTCCTTTCCCTTGTCGCTTTCGATCCCCTGGATGGAAACCGATTCAAACTGATAGACGCCGACAATGGTATAGTCTTCGGAACCCTTGTCCGTATCCACGCTGACTTCCTGCCCGATGGGATTTTCCCCTGTCCGGAAGAGGTTGGAGACCAGACGGTCGGATACGACGGCGACCTTGCGGCGGTTCCGGATGTCCCGCTCCTTGAGGAAACGTCCGCGCGTGATTTTGACGTTGTTGACGGATCCGTATCCGGCGTTGGTCCCTTTCACCGTGATTTTGGCGGAGCGGTGATTCTTCCTCGCTTCCCCGCTTTCGCCTGTCTCCAAATAGGATACGGCGCCGATTTCGCCGCTGTATTTTGATGCGAAGGATTCGATCTGCTCTTCGGAAATCAGATCGGAGTCGTCGATTTTTCCGGAAGAAGAGCCGATGCCGTTTTCCTCTTTCTGGGAGACAAAAACATAGATATTGCTGGTCCCCAGCCTCGAAAGGGTATCGTTGAGGCTGGTGGTGACCGCGTCCCCGATGGAAACGATGGCAATCACCGCGCCAATTCCGATGATAATTCCGAGCATGGTCAGGAAAGACCGCATTTTATTGGACTTGAGGCCGTCTATCGCGAGAAGAATATTTTCTCTCAGGAACACCTAAGCCGCCCCCTTTCCGGGACCGGCTGGATCCGAAACGATGACCCCGTCCCTCAAAGTGACAATGCGGTCCGTTTCCGCGGCCAGGGCCGGGTTGTGGGTAATGAGGACGATGGTTTTACCTTCTCGGCGGTGGACCTGGTGAAAAAGATCCATCACCATGCGTCCCGTCGCGGAGTCGAGGGATCCGGTCGGCTCGTCAGCGAGCAGGATGGGCGGATCGTTTGCCAGGGCGCGGGCAATCGCAACCCGCTGTTTCTGTCCCCCGGAAAGTTCATTCGGCCGGTGCCGCATGCGGTCGCCCATCCCGACCGCTTTCAGCAGTTCCGCGGCCCGTCGGGTCCTTTCCCTGGAGTCCACGCCGGCGTACAGCATGGGAAGCTCTACGTTTTTAAGGGCGTTGCTCCGTGGAATCAGGTTGAAGGTCTGAAAGACAAAGCCGATTTTCCGGTTCCGCACGTCCGACATTTCATTGTCCGACATGAAAGAGACCGGGACTCCGTCCAGCAGATATTCGCCCGAAGTCGGGCGGTCCAGTACTCCTATCATGTTCATCAGCGTGCTTTTCCCCGAACCGGAAGCCCCGACGATGGAGAGGAACTCGCCCTCCCGCACCTTAAGGCTGATCCCTTTCAGAATATGGAGCTCATTCGGGGTGCCGATGAAGTAGTTTTTGACGATTCCGGACATCCGGATGATTTCCCGGCTCACGGCTGACTCCCCCCCGCGGGGGACGAAAACGCGGGCCTGACCGCCTCGCCCGGCTGGACGCCGTCCGTGCTGGTTAGGATCGCGAGGCCGTCCTTGAGGCCCTGTCCCGCGATTTCGGCCGAAATATCCGTCTGCAGGCCGAGCGTTACGGGGAGGGCCTCCACTTTCCAGACATTTCCGGATTTCTTTGCCGCGTAAACGGCGTATCCGCCGGCGTTGTCCGCCAGGGATTCGTAGGGAACCGCGTAGACGCCCTTTTTCTGCTCCAGAGTGATGCTCAGCTTTGCGCGCATCCCGATTTTCAGGTTCGGGTCTTTTCCGGAAACACGGACTTTCACGGGATAGGTCACATTGCCCGTCCCTTCCGTTTTCGGATCCGCGGCGGGAGCGATGCTGAGGATTTTCCCCTCGATGCTCTGGTCGCCCGTCGCGTCCGTCTTGATGGAGACGGAATCGCCCGGGTCGGCGCGCGCGGTATCCGCCTCTTTGATTTCCGCGTCGACAATCAGATCCTCCGGATTTTCGATTTTAAACAGGACACCGGAAGGGGGGCTTCCGACCGAGGCGCCGACAAAGGTCACCGTTCCGCTGCGGGGCGCGGTGATGACGCAGTCCCGCTGGCTGTCGCGCAGTTTGTCAAGAGCCGCTTGGGCGCTTTTGTCGGCGCTTTTCGCGGAGGCGTCCTCATACGCGGTCTTCGCCGCGAGAAGACTCTGCTGAGAAGTCCGCTTTGCGGACTCGACGGCTTTTTCGGCGGTGTCATATGTAACCTGGGCCTGATCCAGCTTTGCCTTCTCCTGATTGAGCTCAATTCTGGAAATCTGTCCCTGCTCATAGGAATACTGGCTGGAAGAATAGACCTCCTTTTCGGCATCGAGGGCGGATCTGGCGTTTTCGAGATTCGAGCGGGCGGACGCCACATCGCTGCTCAGATCGTGGTTATAAAGATAAAGCGCGCTTTCATAGTCCGATTTTGCTTTCTCGAGCGCGAGGGCCGCGCTCTTGCTGGCGTAGGAAACCGTATATTCCTGCTGCCGGATGTCCTGATCCAGAGAGGAAGAGTCGAGACTAGCAAGAACGTCTCCCTTTTTTACGGTGTCCCCGGCCGAAACGGAAACTTTTTTTACGGGGTAGGACAAGGTGGAATAGACGCTGCACGGATCCTCGCTGTGGATCGTGCCGGTCACGCTGACCGTGTCATTCAGGGTGGTCTTTCCCAAAACGGTGCACGATACCGCCTTCGGGGCATTTTCTGCCTTCGTCCTCGAGACGGCGAACCAGGCGGCCAGCAGACCTGCCGCCGCCAGGACGGAAAACAGGATCACGCGCCTTTTCCTGCGTGCGGAATTCCTCTTCGGGGAGGGCAGGGCGTTTTGATTCTCCATCATGTCGGACTCCCGGACCAGGAGATTCCGCCCTTCATGTCCTGGTATTCCAGAAGGGCCAGATAGAGAGTGTTGCGGTCGGTTTCCCTCTGACACTCAAGGGTGCGGAGATCGGAAACCGCCTTCCGGTATTTTATCTCCGACGTATAGCCGAGCGTAAGACGCCTGCTTTCGATTTCCACGTCCTTTTCGCGGCGGGCAGCCTGCTCCTTTTCCTGCTCGTAGGTCGGGAAGGAAATCGTCAGCGTGTCGTAAAGATCGCGGAAAGCGGACGTTTCCCTGTTTTCTGTCTGTGTCAGCTGAATCTGAGCGTTTTCGATATCCCGATCGCTGCTGGAAATTTCCTTGCGCACGGTGGCAAAATTCATGGAATCTTTCTGGATCGACGCGTTCGCCCGCTTCATTTCCAGAACGTCTTCCCCGTAGTTTAAGGTGGGAATCCCGCTCAAATCCATTTCCTCATCGCTGGGCTTCAAAACGTCCATCGGCGTATTCTCAGGCAGGTTCAGCAGGGCGCGGAGCGCCTTTCGGTCCTGTGTCACCCTGGCGTCCTTCTCCTTGGCGGCAGCCTCCAGCTTTTGATAATTCTCAAGGCTTTCCTCATAGGCTGTCTGCGACAGGGCCCCCCGGCTCAATAGCCCGCTGTCCGCGGCCAGCTGCTTTTGAGCGTCCCCAGACGCCTCCTCATCAGCCGACAGGAGGGAAGAGTCCAGACAGTAGGAAAGATACTGCCGCTTTGCCGACAGCACCAGATGGCGGAACGAATCGCGGTAGGTAAGTTCCGCCGCTTCCATGGAGTCCCGGTCCGCCTGAGTGACTCCTTCCCACTCTTTTTTGTCCCGGTAATTTTCACGCGCCTGAGAAAGAGCGTTTCGGGCCGCTTTTACATCCAGACTGTATTTGTCTAAAAGGTTCTCGAGCGTGCCAAGGGATACGACAGCCGCCGGCTGCGAGGCCGGGGCCTCTGCCGCGGATGCCCCGGCCGGGACCGGGACAGCGAAAAAGATCACAGCGGAAAAAAGACATGCAGCAAAACGTTTCAAGAAACTCTGACCCCCTTCTTTCACGGAACGGATTTCCGGATATCCGGCTCTTGAATTCATTTTAAACTGATCCATAAAATTGTCAATCCGGTTTAAAAAAAACGGCGGGAAAGCGGCAGAAACCGAATCGATTTCTATCTCCGCGGGGAACAGCGGAAAAGGGTTTCCGCGTTGCGCCGGGCGAGGTCGATTACCGACTGCGCGTCCGTACCCCGGATTTCCGCGATCCGCTCCGCCGTAAAGGCGAGGAAGGTAGAATCGTTTCGGCGCCCGCGGAACGGAACGGGCGCCATGTAGGGACAGTCCGTTTCCAGCAGAAGACGGTCGTCTGGGACGATTTTTGCCACTTCCACGGGAACGCGGGCGTTTTGAAACGTCACCGCGCCGCCCAGGCCGATATACATTCCGAGTTTGAGAATTTCCCGCGCTGTTTCCACGCTGCCGGAAAAGCAGTGAACCTCGCCTTTCGGCTTCCTGTTTTTTAAAATGGAAAGGGTATCGCCGTGCGCGTCGCGGTCGTGGACGACGACAGGGAGGCCGAGCCGGTTCGCGAGGACAATCTGCCGGTCAAACACGGTTCTCTGGACTTCACGCGGCGGATTTTCCTCATAATGGTAATCCAGCCCGATTTCTCCCACCGCGACGACTTTGCGTCTGGAAAGCAGCGAAAGCAGCGAATCTTCCCAGCCGGGGGGAAGATCCGACGCTTCTTCCGGGTGAATCCCGGCCGCGGCGTAAAAATACGGGTAGCGCCCGGCAAGGGCAATCGCTTTACGGGACGAGGGAAGATCCGCGCCGCAGTCGACCACGCCGCAGATTCCTTTTCCGGGAAGGGAAGCAAGCAGCGTTTCCCGATCCGGATCAAACGCCGGATCGTCATAGTGCGCGTGGCTGTCAAAAATATTGGTATAGCGCAAAAGAGGTTTCTCCTTTCGTACTTTGCGCGGGGCAGTTTATAAAAAACCGGGAGGTGTAAACACTTCCCGGTGCGGAAATGGAATCGTTCAGATTTACCGGATTCGGCTGCCGGCAGGAACACCGTCAAGGAAAACGACTTTCACGTTTTCCCCGGCGTCCGCCGCCAGGATCATCCCCTCACTTTCCACCCCGCAGAGCGTGGCGGGCTTCAGGTTTGACACCAGCGCGACGGTGTGGCCGATCAGATCTTCCGGCTTATACCATTTTGAAATGCCGGACGCGACCGTCCGTGTGCCCGTTCCGTCATTGAGCGTCAGCTTCAGCAGCTTTCTCGAGCGGGGAATCGGCTCGCATGCCGTTACCGTGGCGGCGCGGAGATCGATTTTGGAAAACTCCTGGATGTCGATCGGACTTACGCCTTCGGGTGCCTGGGAAGGTGTTTTGCTTTCCTTATCGGCCGGGTTCGGAATCAGTTGATTCAGTTCCTCGATTTCCTTTTCCACGTTGATCCTCGGGAAAAGTGCCTGGCCTTTCGTGACGCCTGCGTATTCGGGCTGGGCGCCCCATTTTCCGGCGGCTGCGTAGGTCAGGTTTTCCGGGGAGACGCCGAGCTGCTTCTGAATTTTCGGCGCGGTCTCCGGCAGGAACGGGGCCAGCAGCACCGAGATAATCCGCAGCGCTTCGCAGAGATTGTAAAGGACCGCTGCCAGACGGGGCTTCCGCGCCTCGTCCTTGCCGAGGATCCACGGCTTTGACTCATCAATATATTTATTCGCGCACGATATCACTTCCCAGATATCGGTGAGGGCCACCGAGAACTGATACCGGTTCACCGCGGCATCGCATTTTCCGCGGAGAGCGGAAGCGGAGGAAATCAGATCTTCGTCCTGCGGCCCGTTTTCCCGTTTCGAAGGAATATGCCCGCCAAAATACCTTTCGACCATCGCTGTGGTGCGGGAAAGCAGGTTGCCAAGGTCGTTGGCAAGATCAGAATTGATACGGTTGATCAGAGCCTCATTTGTGAACATCCCGTCAGCACCGAACGGGATTTCGCGCAGAAGAAAATACCGCACCGCATCCACGCCGTACCGTTTGCAGAGAATCAGCGGATCAACTACGTTTCCCTTGCTTTTGCTCATTTTGCTTCCGTCGCCGAACAGCAGCCACCCGTGCCCGTATACCTGCTTGGGGAGGGGAAGGCCCAGCGCCATCAGCATCGCCGGCCAGATAATGGTATGGAAGCGGACAATTTCCTTGCCGACGAAATGAACGTCAGCGGGCCAGTATTTCCGGAAAAGGGAATCATCATCCGAACCGTATCCGAGAGCGGTGATATAGTTTGTCAAAGCGTCAATCCAGACGTAAATTACGTGCTTCGGATCAAACGGGACGGGAATCCCCCATGAAAAGCTCGTGCGCGAAACACAGAGATCCTCCAGCCCCTGCTTGATAAAGCTGATCATCTCGTGCTTGCGGCTTTCCGGCTGGATAAAATCAGGCCGATCATGATAGAGTTTCAGCAGGCGGTCCGCATATTTGGAAAGCCGGAAGAAATAGGCTTCTTCGCTTATCATTTTGACTTTCCGGCCGCAGTCGGGGCATCTGCCGTCTTTCAGCTGCGTTTCTGTCCAGAAAGATTCGCAGGGCGTGCAGTACCAGCCTTTGTAGACTCCCTTGTAGATATCCCCGTGGTCGTAGAGCTGCTGAAAAATTTTCTGAACGGCCTTGACATGGTAGTCATCCGTTGTGCGGATAAACTTGTCGTTGGAAATATTCAGGAGCTTCCAGAGATCCTTGAATTCCTTAGCGACCCGGTCCACGTATTCTTTCGGAGTGACCCCCGCTTTTTTGGCGTTCTGCTCAATTTTCTGACCATGTTCGTCAGTCCCGGTTAAAAACATCACGTCATACCCTTGCATTCGCTTGTAACGGGCAATGGCGTCACAGGCGAGCGTGCAGTAGCAATGCCCGATATGCGGCTTGCCGGATGGGTAGTAAATAGGGGTTGTGATGTAAAAGGTCTTCTTATCCATTTTTTTTCAGCCTCCGGGAACAAATTTTACGAATTTGGGAACTAATTTTACGAGTTATTGCCTTAAGAATAGGCTTGTTTTTCTTTTATTATACCATTCCGGTAAGAAAATAAAAAGCTTTCTAAAAATTTTTTATTTCTGGCATTTTTGGGATTCGGGAACAGACGCCTTCCAGGGGCGGATTCTTTTTCATGCATGAGAAATCGGACCGGGGATTCCGGACGGGAGCAGAGAGGCCGCGGTATTTTTACTCTGGAAGTCAAAATGGTACGGCTTGC
>ENA-UOOI01003191-UOOI01003191.1-fermentation-metagenome-genome-assembly--contig:-NODE-3191-length-12764-cov-3.698560_pt1 | contig 12764 bp, 9 predicted proteins | sample MGYA00245779_ERZ724027 | MGnify/ENA primary metagenome ERZ724027 (study PRJEB28704, sample SAMN03018318) | fermentation metagenome | biome: anthropogenic terrestrial biome; feature: soil; material... | reverse complement strand
AGCCTCAGTTCCTTTTCCTGAACATCGATCATATCGATGGCAGGACGCTGCGCATAAACCCCCACCACGATGATTTCCGATTCCTTGCGGCACACCCGGATCGCCTGATTGATCGTCGCCTCCACACCGACGCATTCCAGCGCCCCGTCGAGCCCGTCCACGCCGTAATTCCGCTCAAGCGCTTTTTCCAGGTCCTCCTTCCGAGGGTTGACGGTAAAGTCGATCCCGCACTCCCGGGCGATTTCCAGCTTCGCGTCGCTCAAATCCGTCACCGTCACCGAAGCGGCGCCGAGGCCCTTAGCCGCCTGAGCGGTCAGGTTTCCGATGGTGCCGGCCCCCAGCACCAGAATGTTTTTTCCCTTTATATTTTTCTGGAACGCCCGGACTGCGCTGACCGCCACGGCGACCGGTTCGACCATCGCGCCGTCGTCGAAGCTCATACCGTCCGGCAAGGGGATCACGAGGTTCTGAGGCACGCAGAGGTATTCCTGCGCGGCTCCCGGGACCTGGCAGCCGAGCACCCGGAGATGGCTGCAGACGTTTTCATGGCCGTGCCGACAGTAGTAACATTCGCCGCATACGAGCTGCGGGCGCACCGTGACCGCCATACCCGGCCGGAACCGGTCGGCGCCTTCGCCCAAAGCGGTGATCGTTCCCGAAAATTCGTGCCCCTGTACCACGGGAAGAAAAACCGTCGGGTGCTTTCCGTAATAGGCGTGGATATCGCTGCCGCAGATTCCGACGCGCCTGATCCGGATCAGGACCTCACCCTTTCCGGGAGACGGCACTTCCGTCTGATCGAATACGAGATGCTCCGGCGTGCTCAGCGTCACTCTCAGCATAATAACTCCTCCTTATTTCAGTTTTTCACCGCTCCCATTGTCATCCCGCTGATCAGGTGCTTGCGGACCATGATTCCCATGAGGATGACCGGAAGCGTGATCATAACGCCCGCAGCTGCGATCTCTCCCCAGCGGATCCCCTCAAAGGAGATAAAGCTGGTAATCGCGACCGGGGCCGTTTTCGTATTGCTGGAAGTAAGCACCAGAGCCATCAGGAATTCGTTCCACGACGTGATGAAGCAGAGGATGGCGGTGGATGAGATTCCCCCGCGGATCAGCGGGATCAGGACCTTGAAAAACGCCTGCGCGCGCGTCGCCCCATCCACCATTGCCGCGTTTTCCAGATCCGCCGGGATGCCTTCGATGAATCCGCGCATCATCCAGACGGTGAACGCCAGGTTGAAGGTGAGATAAACGATAATCAGGCCGATATAAGTATCCTGCAGGTGCAGAAAGCGGAAAATCATGTAGTACGGGATGGCGACCATGATCGGCGGCGCCATTTTGGTGGAGAGAATCCAGAGAAGGATTCCGTTTTTATTCGGGACCTTGAACCGGCTCAGGGCGTATGCCATGGGGATGCCGACCACAAGGCTGATCAGCGTGGTGACGACGGCGACGATGATGCTGTTTCGATAGCTGGACATAAACTCGCCCATAGTAAAAACTTTCGCAAAATTTTCGAACACGGGAGTGAAAATCCATTTTGGGGGCATGGAAAAGGCATCCACACGGGTTTTCAGCGCGGTTGTCAAAAGCCAGTAAAAGGGGAACACAAAAAATACGACCATCAGCCAGACAAAAATATTTTTCAGCACCGTTTTTGTTTTGCTTTCCCTCACGGCTCACTCATCCCCTTTCGACAGCAGCTTCATCCCGACCTTATTGCAGATGAAGATGATGATGATCAGCATGATGATGGACATTGCGGCGCTGTACCCGACCTCCAGAAACTTGAAGGTGCTGGTATAGCCGTAGTAGCTCATCGTTTCGGTGGCGATTCCGGGGCCGCCGCTCGTCACGACGTAGATGGTATCCATCCATTTGAAAAGGTCCATGAAGCGGAAAATCAGTGCAACGCTGAATACCGGCCTCAAAAGGGGCAATGTGATCTGCGTGAACAGATCCCACGGGCCCGCCCCATCCACGCGCGCCGCTTCATACGGTTCCACCGGCAGCGTCTGGAGGCCGGCCAGAAGAATCAGCGCGACATAAGGCGTCCATTCCCAGATATCCACAATGATCAGCGCCAGCAGCGCAAGGCTTTTGTTTCCCAAAAAATCGACCGCCGGAATCCCCAGCAATCCCAGAAAATAGCTGAGGGTGCCGAACTGGGGATCGTAAAACATCTTCCACACAAGGCCCACGACGACCGGCGTCGTGATCATGGGAATCAGAATAAAAATCTGGACAAGCCCCTTCCCCAATATCTTTTTTGTCAGGCACATGGCGATCAGCAGCCCCAGGGCCATTTCCACCGCCAGGGACACCAGGGTGAACACCGCCGTGACGCCGAAGGAATTCCAGAAACGTTCATCCAGAAATACGTGAACATAATTTGATAAAAAGACAAACTTCCGTTCCTGGGGCTTCGACAAATTGTACTGCTGCATGCTTAAAAAGAGCGCGTAAATGGTCGGTAAAATCGTAATGACAAACAATACCGCAACCCCGGGATACAGCAGCAGTTTCCAAGAGTTTTCACGCCCGCAAGACTTCTGAAAAAAGGTCTGTCTCGCTGTTGATTTTGAATTCATACCATACCTTCTCCTGTTCCCGCAATCAGTTGTAGAACATCTAGAGCATTTTTTCGACTGATTTTTCGGTTTACTTTTGAAAATGGGCCGCCGGCAGGCGGCCCGAGATTTTCAAAAGCGGGATGCTATTTTTTGTTATATGCCGGATAAGTCATGGAACCGCAGTCCTTCTGTACCTGGTCGAGGGCCGCTTTGGCGTTGTTCTGCCCGGATACGACGCTGCTGACGGCGCCCGCGACGGAATCGCCGAGCTTCGCCCAATCGGCGATTCTGGGGCGATAATCGGCCGGAGACTTGCCCATTGCCGCGATCGTGGTTTTGATCCAGTTTCCATCATCGTAATTATACTTCTTCGTAAATTCGGGGGCGTTCATCGTGCTCTTGCGGGTCACGTCACAGCGGTCGCCCTCGATGGTGGTCTGAAGCTGCATGTCGGAGCTCAGCGCCCACTTGATGAATTCCCAGGCTTCATCGGGATGCTGCGAACCGGTGGGAATGGCGAGCCCCCAGCAGGCCGTGCTCGGAATCGCGACGCCTTCCGGCACTTCGGCATAGCCGATCTTCCCGCTGACGGTGGAATTATCGGGATTTTCCACGCGCGGCGCGAAATTTGTGGCGTCGATCGCCATGGCGACCTTGTTCTGCTGGATGGCGAGCTGCACCTGGTCCCAGGTCAGCGTGGTTCCGCCGGGGATGCTGTGCTTGGTAAGAAGATCGGAGTAATACTGGGTCGCTGCGACCGCCTCCGGCGTATTGAGCGAAAGCTTCCCGGACTGGTCGAACCAGCTGCCGCCCATGCCGAGCAGGAAGCCGGCCCAGACATAGATGTTGCCGCCCGGACTCTTGTCGCCGCGGCAGACAAATGAGGGAATCCCCGCATCCGTCAGCTTTTTCACGGCCGCGTCGAATTCTTCCTTATTTGCGGGAGCTTTTTCGAGCCCCGCCTTCTTGAACAGCTCCTTGTTGTACATCAACATGGTGCTTTCGCCGTAGATGGGGAGCGCGTAGCTTTTCCCGTTGTATGACAGCGCATTGATAAAGCCGGCCATAAAGTCATCCACGTCGTACTTGGATTTTTCGATGTACGGGGAAAGGTCGCGGATCCAGCCGGCCCCGGCGAACTGGGTGGTATACATGTGGTCATACATCACCACATCCACATCGGACCCGCCGGAGGACAGCGCGAGCTGCGTCTTCGCGACGATCTGTTCCTGCGGAAGCACATCGGCTTTTACCTTGATGCCGGTCTCTTCCGTGAACTTGTCGAATTTTGTTTGAAGGACATCGGTCGCGGTATGCTTTTGCAGCATCACATTGATGGTCACATCGCTTTTTGCATTTTCGGAGGACGCCTCCGAACCACCGGAAGCGGTGGTGCCGGGGTTTGCGCACCCGGCCAGACTGGAAACCAGAATGGCCGCTGCAAGGCCCGTTGCAAGTGTTTGTCTGTGAAACCTTTTCATTTTTGCACCTTCCTATTTCCTTTTTCATTACAACCGTGCGCCATTTTGCGCACTTTTTATAGAAACAGCCGTCGGCGGCTGAATTCTATCCGATGCGGATCATGACTTTTCCGCGGCGGCGGTAGGCGGAATCGGAAAACACCTTTCCGATCTCATCGAGGGAAACAATATCCGTGATGATGCTCCTGACGTCGATGCGGCCGGATTCCAGAAGCTTGAGCGCGCGCTCGAAGGTATAGGGGTTGATGAACGAAGCCGTCAGCTTCAGCTCTTTTTTGAAAAGCTGGTACGGCTTGATATTAATCTCCGCCCCGGGGTCGGTAAGCCCGAACAGCATCACCACAGCTCCCCTGCCGGCGCATTCGATCGCCTGAACCTCCGTTTTCGGGTTGCCGACGCACTCGATCACCTGATCGACGTTTTCGCAGCAGCCTTTCAGAATCTCCTCCAGATTTTCGTTTACGGGGTCCACCACAAGGTCCGCGCCGAGCCGTTTCGCCAGCTCCCGCTTTTCCGCAACCGGTTCGGACAGGATCACCTGCGCAGCGCCCGCCTGACGGGCAAGCTGAAGCATAATCAGGCCGATGGGACCGCCGCCGATCACGAGGACGGTGTCCCCTACCTCGATTCCGCACAGATCAATCGCGTGCAGGCAGCAGGAAACGGGCTCCGCCATCGCGGCCTCCTCAAAGCTGAGCCGATCGGAGAACGGATAGACCTGCTTTTCCCGGATCGTCATGTACTCCGCGAACGCTCCATCGAGCGTTGTGCCGATTCCGATGTGGTTGCGGCAGAAATGCTCCCGGCCGTTCCGGCAGAAATAGCACTCCCCGCACATGTCGTTCGGGTCCGCGCTTACCCGGTCCCCCACCTTGATTGTCTTTACCTCCGAGCCGACCTTTTCCACGACGCCTGAGAATTCATGACCCGGAATCAGCGGGGGAGTTACGGGCGCGGAACCGTCGTCGCCGTTGTAGATATGCAGATCCGTGCCGCAGACCCCGCAGTATTTGATCCGGATCAGCACCTCGTTTCCTTTCGGCTCCCGGACGGGAACCTCTTCGACCTTCAGGTCATGTTTCTGATGATACACCGCTGCTTTCATAAATTCAGCCACCCTTTTTCACTCCTTCCAGAACAGACATACAAGGCATCGGAATCAAAACAGATCCTTATTGTGCTTGTAGAGAGTCCTGTAAACTTCGAATCTTTCCTTATAGATTTCCACGTGACGCGGGTCCGGCGCCCAGACCCGGCCGTTGAACCGGATCAGCTTCGCGCAGGCCTGCTCCAGGGACTCGTAGATTCCCGTCCCCACGCCGGCCGCTATCGCCGCCCCGATGCACGCCTGCTCCTTGTTCTGCGTCGTGTAGATTTCCCTGTCGAAAATATCCGCCTGCATCTGAAGCCACACGGAGCTTCTCGCACCGCCGCCGGAGGCGACGATCTTGTCGATGCCGATCTGAAGCGACCGGAAAATCTCAAATGAATCCCGCAGAGAGAAAACGATTCCCTCCATGACGCTGCGAATCATATGGCGGTAGCCGTGCTTGAACGTCAGCCCGAAAAACATCCCTTTTGCATTGGGGTCGTTGTGCGGCGTGCGCTCGCCGCCCAGATAGGGCAGGAACAGCAGCCCCTTGCTTCCGGGCGGGATCTCGCATGCAAAACGGTCGAAATCCTGATAGCTGAACCCTTCCAGGACGTTGTCGCGCAGCCATCTCAGCGCGATTCCACCGCTCAAGCTCGCTCCCATGATCGTCCACAGGTCTTCCCTCAGATGGCAGAACGTGTTGGTTCTGTACCGGCCGTCGAACACGGGCCGGCTGACAGCGCAGGAGATCTGGCTCGCGGTGCCGATATTGGAAACGAGGACACCCGGAACGATGATCCCATTCCCGACGGACTGCATCGGCTGGTCGCCGCCGCCGTAAACAACCGGCGTGCCCGTCTTCAGTCCGGTTTCCCGTGCGGCCTGCGTTGTGATCCCGCCCGCGATTTCACAGGAAAGGCCGCATTCCGGGAAAATCTTTCTTTCCAGTTCGAGCCGGTCGATCAGCTCCCACGCCCAGTCGCGCTGCGCGACATTGAAAATCAGCGTACCGGATGCATCCGACTCGTCGGTCGCGAGCCTCCCGCACAGCCTGTAACGTATGTAATCCTTCGGCAGAACCGCCCGGTCGATCCTTTGGAACAGCTCCGGCTCATGTTTTCTGACCCAAAGCAGCGAACAGATGTAGAACCCCGTGCAGAGGGAATTCAACGTGGCGGCCCGATATTCATCCTGCGGAATCACTTTGTAGATTTCCTCGATCTGCTCCTTGGAACGCTGATCCGCCCAGATGATTGCATTGCGGAGCAGGCCCCCCCGGTCATCGAGCAGCACCAATCCGTGCATCTGCCCGGAAAGACCGATTCCGCGCACCTCATCCGCCGGCATTTTCGAGGCTTCCAACACCCGGCGGATGGTGGATTTTGTCGCCTCCCACAAAAGCTCCATGTCCTGTTCCGCATATCCGGCATGCGAGCTCAGAATGTCGTATTCCTGCTGTGCGACGGCAAGGACTTTCCCTTCCGGCTCCATCAGCAGGGCCTTCACGCTCGACGTTCCCAAATCTATCCCCAATAAACAAGCCATCCTGTTTTTTCTCCCCCTATTCCGCACCGCTTCCGTTTTTCAGTCTGGAGAATATGACAGGATTTTTGAAAATCTCCTCCAGCGCCATGACGCAGGCTCCGGCCAAAATGGAATCGCTGCTGATATTGCTGCATGTAATCGTCGTTGATTTCAGAATTTCCGGAAGCACTCTGGCGGAAACTGTTTTTTTGACCGTATCGAGCATCAGGTCGGGAGCAACGGTCGCCATATCGTCGCCGATGACGATGATATCCGGGTTCAGAATATTGATCAGGTTGATGACCCCCACCGCAAGGATTTCGCATTCTTTGACGTATTCCTCCACGGCAAGACGGTCGCCTTTTCTCACCGCTTCAGCCACTTCGTTGAAGGTGCAGTCTTTTCCCACGATGGAATAGCTGCCCTCCTCCACCTTCTTGCCGACCGCTTTCGGAAAAGCGATGGAAGAGCAGTATTTTTCCAGACAGCCCCGGTTTCCGCATTCGCAGTAAAGGCCGTTGTAATCGACGCACATATGCCCGATTTCCCCGGCGGTGCCAAGGGTCCCTTTCATGAGCTTTCCGTCTATGATGATCCCGGCGCCCACGCCTTGCCCCGCCGCGACATATACCAGCATTTTCTCCCTGCTGATACTGGTGTTCCAATATTCCGCAAAAGCCCCGACGTTTGCGTCGTGCTCCAAGTAAACGGGAAGGCCGAATTCCTTTTCCAGTTCCTTCTCAATGAAGATATTCTGCCAGTCCGGAAATTCGGACATCAGTACAATACGCCCTTCCCTGCGCATAAAAGGGCCGGGGATCGCCACGCCGATCGCCAGAACGATGCTGTCGGAATGATTCTGAATCAATTTTGCGATTTCCCGTTTGATCTGTGAAAAGACATCCGTAGGCTCCTCGTATTTATTGATCGGGAATTTTTCCGCTTCGATCTGTTTTCCACTGATGTCGAACAGCCCCACCAAAAAGTATTTTCTCGAAAGCCGCACCCCGATCACCCGATAGTTTGTCGTATTCAAAACAACGCCGATGGCCCTTCGGCCCCTCTCGCCGTTGATCAGCCCTTCTTCCTTCACCAGCCCCCATTCCAAAAAGTCGTTGATGACGTTCGTGATGGTCGTGGGTTTCAGCCCGGTCATCTGTGCAAGCTGGGCCCGCGAGCACAGCCCGTTTTCCCGAAGCAGGTGTATGATCAGCGAGCGGTTGATGTTCTGAATGTCTTCCTGATTGACGCCTTTTCCCATTTCATATCTCATTCCTTTGCCTGAAAAGGACTCTTGACCTCTAATTGTCAATTCCTATTATTTATTTATTCGATTTATTAATTCATTGATTAAATTATAACATTGAATTTACAATTGTCAAGATTATTTATCTATATTTATTTTTATTTTTTCTTTTTTTGTAGACAGTATGTATAACAATTATTAATCATAAAAAGTAGGAGAACCGTCTTGACTTGTAATTGGTATTATAATATAATACCAATTACAAGGAGGGATTCCCATGAAGGTACGGATTTTCCAGAAAGGGTTTAACTATTCCCAGGATGGAACCGGAAACCGGCTGGTATATCATCTTCAGGGCTGCAACCTGAAATGTCCCTGGTGCGCAAATCCCGAAGGTATGCCGCCCGAAGGAGCCTTACTGCGGGAGGGAGACGGGCCGCTGAAGGATACGACCTGTCCGTTCGGAGCGATAAAAAATGGAACGCTGAGCCTTTCCCTGTGCAAAGGCTGCAAAAGCCGCGCCTGTGTCTCGGAATGCGGAGAAACCGGCCTGCGGCTTTCCGATACGGAAAGCCGTGTCGAAGAGATTCTCCACGAGATTTCCCGCTGCCGCCCGATGTTTTACGACGAGGGCGGAGTGACATTCACCGGGGGCGAGCCGACCCTTCAGTTCGAAGCGCTGAAAAGCCTGTTGGAGGGATGCCGGCGCATAGGGGTCCATACGACCATCGAAACAAACGCCACATCCCCTTTCCTGCCCAAGCTGTTTCCCCTGATCGACCAGCTGATCATGGATTTCAAACATTACGACGGGGAAAAGCACCTCGCCGCGACAGGTGCTCTGAACGATACGGTAAAAAAGAACCTGAAGCTGGCTTTTGGACACCACCCAAACGTACACATCCGCATCCCGGTGATCGGCGGATTCAACAACTCGCCGCAGGACATTGAATCGTTTGCGGATTTTTTCCGCCGGTGCGATCCCGGGAACGCCGCTTTTGAAGCGCTTGCCTACCATGAATTTGGAAAGGTAAAATGGGAGCAGTGCGGGTGGGAGTATCTGATGAAGGATGCCTTTGTGTCCCCGGAAACCATGAAGGCTTTTGAAACGGTTTTCACCGGACGAGGGCTCCGGTACGAACATACCTGATGAGAACGGGAGGAGAAAACATGAGGATCGAAACAGACTTTACTCCGCAGGAAATCACCGATCTGGCCAAAAAGCGTTTTGCGGAGGAACGCTCGCTGGATCACCTGGAGGGCTGGTTCCTGGCCAAAGAGATCGCGCGGGAATGCGACCGGAAGCTGGCGAAGGAGCCGGCCTGCATCCGGATCGCGGAAACGGAGCTGGAGGTGATGCGAAAGATTCCGCTTTCCATCAGTGATTACGGTATCTTTGCCGGAACGCAGGACGATTCTTTTGCGCGTTCCTACGCGCTGATCAATCCCGCCTTCCGCGTGGATTCTTTCACCGGCTACTGCGACCCGGTCGCCGTGTTCGGCGACATCGAACCAAAGGGCGATATCACGCAGGAACGCATTGACAGCTTAAAGGAATACAACGAAAAAACGGAATTTTCCAAAAAGCTGATGGAAGCCTACCGGATCGCGGGCGACTGCACCAGCGAAGCCATTTTCTTCATCGAACAGGTGACGGGACACCTCATTCCGGATGTGCGGACCCTGCTGGCAAAGGGAATCGGTTTCGTCCAGTCGCAGATCCGCGCAAACAGCGGCAGAACGGACGATGAGGAGAAACGCACCTATTACCGCGCGATGGATACAGCGCTGGAGGCGCTGCGCGTGCTGGCCCGGCGTTACGCCGCGCTGGCGCGGGAAAAAGCAGAAAGGGCATGCGGCAAGGACAAAATCCGGTTTGCCCAGATGGAACAGGTGCTGCTCCACGCGCCGGAGCACGGGGCGGAAAGCCTCTACGAGGCCATCCAGTTCTTTCTTCTGATTTGGCAAACCATGTGCCTTGAGCAGACGCCGAACCCCTTCGCCTTTTCTGTCGGAAACGCCGACCGCATCTTTGAACCGTACCGGAAAAAAGACGGGCTCGGCCGGGAGATTTCCGCCGCCCTATTCAAGCATTTCCTCGTTTTCTTCAACGTGGCGGACAGAAGCTGGGCGATTTCCCAGAACATCATCATCGGCGGAAAATCCGGCAGCGGGGAAGACCTGACCAACCCGACCTCTTACGCCCTGCTGGACGCCTATTACGACATGAACCTGCCGCAGCCGATCCTGTCGGTGAAGTTGCACCGGAATACCCCGAGGAAACTGTACGAGAGCATGGGCCGGTTCTTCTTTACCCCGGGGTGCCTGACCCCTTCTCTGTTTAACGACGACTCCATTTTTGAGATTCTCCGGAGCCGGTCCGGCGTGGACCCGGAAGACCTGGAGGACTATTCCGTGGCCGGCTGCCAGGAGCCCCTCATCATGGGAAAGGACAACGGGAATACGACAAACAGCTGGCTCAACCTTGCAAAAATTCTGGAGCTGACCCTGCAGGGCGGGATTTCCGAAATCACCGGAAAGCGCCTGGGAAAAAGCTATGAGAAACTCGGGTACTCGGGGCCGGTCGATCTGCTGAAGCACGTCCGCGAGACCTTTTACCGCAACGTGGAGGAATACGCGCAAAAGATGGCCGACGCAGCCAACGCCGCTTCGCGCGCCGTTTCCTGCCTGCAGGTTCCGTTCCTCTCCTGCTTGATGGGCGGCGTGGAATCCGGCATCGATGTGCGCAACACAAAACGACAGGGCACCAAATACAACGGCAGCGGATGCCTGATCCATGGCCTCTCGGTCGTGGCCGACTCTTTCGTCGCGATCGACACGCTTTTGGAAAAGCGCCCGCAGGACGCGGAACGGATGCTGAAAGCGCTGAAAACGGACTTCCGGGATGACGAGGAAATGCACCGGTTCCTGCTCTCCTGTCAAAAGTTCGGAAACAATTCGGAAAAAGCGGACCGCGAAGCCGCCGATGTGGCAAATCGCGTCTGCGGAATCGTATCCTCCCGAAAAAATTATCTGGGCAATCCGTTCCGCTGCGATTTTTCCACGCCTTCCACCCATCTGATGTACGGATACTGGGTCGGCGCGACGCCCGACGGCAGAAAAGCGCGCGAAATGCTGAATTACGGTGTGGACCCGCTTTACGGCGAGGCGCACAACGGGCTCGGATTCCGCGTCCTTTCCACGATGAATCTTCCGTTCGGCCTCATGAACGGTGGATATGCCTCGTCGTTCGGCATCGACCCCGTCTACTTCAAGACGGAATCATACGAAAGCCGCGGGCTGGAATTTGCGGATAAAGTCGTGAAGCCGCTGTTCTTCAACGACCGAAACCCGAACCTCTCCCCGTTCTATCTTTACGTCAACGTCACGACGCCCGACATACTGAGAAAAGTGCTCGCGGATCCCAAAAAATACGCACCGAGCGGCGTCTACATCATGCGGATCCACGGCACATTCGTGAATTTTCTCGACCTTTCCCCCGAAATCCAGCAGGATATCATCAAGCGGCTCGACCCGCAGTCCACGAAAATCGCCGTTTGAACTTCGGGGCGCAATCTGCTATAATCGGACGCAGGAAAAAGGGGCTCTCATCCCCGGATGAGAGCCCCTTTTTCCAACCGGCCCATCAGGCAGGGAGAAGAAGAAAAGGAGAAAGCCCTATGGAAAACAGGAATCTTTACGCTTCGGTAAAAAGGCGAATCCGCAGACAGATTTTCGACGGCGTCTACCGGGATGGGGAAGCGATCCCACCCGAGCGCACTCTTGCGGAAACACTCGGCGTGAGCCGCGTGACGCTGCGCAGGGCCCTTCAACTTCTGGAGGAAGATGGCATAGTGAAACGGGTGCAGGGCAGCGGGACACGGGTCAAATTCAACCTGGAAGGCCACGCCGGAACACTCGACATCATCACGCTTGCGGCACCTGCGCAAAATCCGTTTTTTTCCTCCTTTATCGACGCATTTCAGCAGACTGCCGAAGCGCACGACTCCCTTGTGCTGTTCAAGCAGAAGCCCGCAGGAGAGACACTGGAAGAATCCCTGTTCAGGCTGTGCCAAAAGGATTTGAATAACGTAGTCCTTTGGCCGGACGACCAGAAAATCAGTGGCGAATCCCTGAAAAAGCTGCGCGGGCTCGGCATGAATCTGGTTCTGTTCGATGTGCGCCTTTCCACCCCCTACGCCGACTGCGTCTTTCTGGACAACCGCGACGCCATTCAAAAGCTGTGCGCTGCCCTGCGCTCCAAAGGATGCGGAGCATTGGGGTATATCGGCTGGGACAACCGGGATATTTCCAGCGTTCGGGAACGGGAAAGCGTCTTCCACGAAACGGAACCATCCGGAAGGATTCTCCTCTCCGTTCCCTGGAACGAAAAGGAACGTCTTGCCGCAATCGCCGCCGAGTTCGCCGCGGATTTCAGCCCGTCGGACGCCGACGGGATCGTATTCGGCGACGGAGAGATCGGTAGCGCCTTCGCGCGAGCCTTTTCCCTGTCCGCGCGGCCTCCCCGCCTGGGAACCGTGGACGAGTTCCCAGGCTCGGCGGAACTCGGGCTGACCACCTGTGCGCAGGATTTTGAAGGAATTTCCCGGCAGGCCTACCTCTGCCTTCGCCAGCAGAATTTCCAGGCGAAAAGCTGGCGGGCGTCCTCCTACCCCATTCCCGGTCGTCTGAACGTGCGGTGACAGCGCGGGAACCCGCCGAATGGCTTTTTTACTCTCCGCAATAAAAAAGCGCCGGCCCGCGTCTCTGAATCGCTCCAGGGGCGCGGGCCGGCATTTTGTTTTTATTGAGGGTTCTTTGGCGCGGAATCCGGGTACA
>ENA-UOOI01003190-UOOI01003190.1-fermentation-metagenome-genome-assembly--contig:-NODE-3190-length-12767-cov-10.040356_pt1 | contig 12767 bp, 10 predicted proteins | sample MGYA00245779_ERZ724027 | MGnify/ENA primary metagenome ERZ724027 (study PRJEB28704, sample SAMN03018318) | fermentation metagenome | biome: anthropogenic terrestrial biome; feature: soil... | reverse complement strand
TGCCGTAAGATTTTCCCTATGTCCTGCCTTAACTTCCCGTAAATCATTTTACGCCGGAACTTCGGCACAACAACTATATGGTATTGACATTTCCACTTTGAATGTGATAAACTTTGTATGTCATTCATGACAAAATCTCCTTTTGTTCTTAATGCGGTTGGCAGACCTGCATCTATTTTAACAAAAGGAGATTTTCTTGTATCTAAAGATTTCTATTCTCACCAGCAGAGCTGGTGGTTGTTTTTCGCTAAAGCTACAGCCGAAAGGATGGGATGCGGTGCATCCCATCCTTTTCTTATTTTCCGCTTTCTTGTCTTGCAATCGCCATCTTGCTGTATTCCGCCACCACACGCGTGGACTCAATCATACTCGCGGCATTTGCGATACCCTTTCCGGCGATGTCGAAGGCGGTACCATGGTCAACCGAGCTGCGCATGAACGGGAGGCCGAGCGTAAGGGTAACGGATTTGTCAAAGTCGAGCGTCTTGCATGCGATGTGTCCCTGGTCGTGGTACATGGAAAGGATGCAGTCATAACGCCCCTGTGCGCCGAGGTGGAAGACGGAGTCGGCCGGGACCGGCCCCACCGCATGGATGCCGAGTTTCTTCGCTTCTTCCACCGCCGGAATCAAATCCGTAATTTCTTCCGTACCAAACATGCCGCCCTCGCCGCCGTGCGGATTAATTGCCGCAACGGCGATTTTCGGCTTTTCAAAGCCGAGCTTCTTAAACTCCGTATCGATATTGCGGATAAACCGCAGGACGTTTCCCTTATTCGCATAAGCGATGGCATCTCTCAGGGACAGATGGCGGCTTACAAAGAATACGCGCAATTTATGGACGTTGAACATGGTAAGCGCATAAGGGGCTTTTGTCAGTTCCGCATAGATTTCCGTATGCCCGATAAAATTGATCTTCGCGGCTCTGAGCGCCGCTTTATTGATAGGGGCCGTCGAAACGGCGTCGATTTCCCCGGCGAGCCCCAGTTCAATCGATTTTTTCACATAGTCGAAAGCCATCATCCCCGCTTTTGCCTGTACGGAACTGAATACGATGCCGGAAGTGTCATAGTTGCCTGGATCCAGAACATCGATCGTTCCGAACGTGTACAGAGCCTCCCGGGGCGACTTTATTTTGTGGAAAACAGGCGATTGATTTAAAATTCCGGCCGACTTGGCAAGAATGTCCGCATTTCCAATGATGAACGGTTTGCATACCTCGTAAATCATCGGCGTCATTAAGGTTTTCAGGACAATTTCCGGCCCGATTCCGGACGGATCTCCCATTGTTACTGCTACGACTGGTTTCACATTTACCGATTGCATGGATTGTATTTCCTTTCATCAAAAAGTCTGTTGACACACTGCACCGCTGTTTTTTCCTCACCGGTAAGGCCTCCCTTGCATACCACTGAAAGGCCGTCGCATATTCCGCCGACAAGCCTTCCCTGGTCCGCCTGGGGAATAACATAATCAATCAGTTTAATCCCTTTTACATCCAGATTTCTGCAGACGCTGACCATGATGTCGCCGCCTGTCAGATAGATGCCGATGACATGGCCAGCAATTCGTTCCATCACCCCGCGGGCAATTTTTCCAAGGCTTTCCGCTATGATCCCGGAAGCTTGGCCGGCTGCAAGCCCGTGAAGCGATTCCTGTTCGATAAGATCGACCAGTTTGCCGGTAAGCGTCGTTTCAAACGCAAGGATCAGGGCTCTGGGCGGTTTGTCGGAAGCAAAAAGCTTTTCCGCTTTTTCCGCGACGGAATTGATTTCCGCTTCGCACTCTTTTTTCCCGGAAAGCAACGGCAATATTTTCACGGGGATGACATGCGTCCCGTTCAGCCTGCGCAGCGCCCTCATCTGCATGGTTGTAACCGGCGTCGCGCTTCCCGCCACCACCATGACCGTGCCCTTATCGCCGGAATCGCTCTCCGTCCTGATTTTTCTGGAGTTTCCGGCACCGGGGTCCGCCCAACCGTGCGCCGCCGCCAGGCGTTCCGTGAAAGGCCCGGGGTCCACGGCAATCGTCTGCCATTTCAGTTCGGTAACGGCCTGCGCGATCATCTCCACTTCGTTCAGGGAAGTGGCGTCGACCAGCAAAATTCTCGCCCCGGATTTGCGGCTTTCCGAAAGAATTTTCTTTAAATTCTCTTTGCCATGCAGCAATTCGTCCAGCCCGATATAGGCGATTTTATTTTTCGTCTGCGAGGCGATCAGCCTTGGAACAAAGGATTCCATCACCGGGGTTTTGACATCGTTCGCCACGGGCGTTTTGGAAAGGGGCACCCCGTCGATCAGCGAATAGCCGCCGATCAGGATACGGTTCGACTGCGGCATCGCCGGAACCATCACCGCGACATAGTCGTCGCCGAGCGCGTCCAGCATTGCGTCGATTTCCGTGCCGATTCCCCCGCGCAGCGTGGTATCAATCCGCTTGGAAAACTGTTTTACTCCAATTTCGCGCAGCTTTATGGCAGCGGCTTTTACTCTGCCATACGCCTCTTCTCTGGGGAGCGCCCGACTGTCCGTGCTGACCAGAACCGCCTGATGTCTGCATACGGCTTCGCCGCTTCCAATATATTCCGTGTTGAACAGGACCACCGTATCGACGCCGGATTTTGCCAACAGGGCACCGACTGTTGTCGCCCCCGTAAGATCATCCGCAATTGCACCGATAAGAGCCATCAACTTCACCCTCCTTTTCCAGTTTGACGAAAAGCGCCGCGTGGGGAAACACGCGGCGCCCCAACGACCGGTCTAACCTTCGGCGCTCTGTCTCGGTTCCTTAAGCGACAGGATGAGAACAAAGCCCAGGATCAGTACCGCCACAAAATATAGAAATGCAATATTGTAGTTGTTGTGAAAAGCATCGAGGAGCGCGCCAATGATAATCGGCGCAAAGAAACCGCCGAGATTTCCTCCGCTGTTGACCAGGCTGATTGCAAAAGAATATGTATCGCGGCTCGTAATCCCCATGGGATAGGCGGTAAAGCAGGGCCACCCGATATTGAGGAAGAAACCCGCCAGCATAAGGCTCGCCGTTACGGCCGCCGTGTTTTGAGGCGCACGGATCAGAACAATCATCATGATCGCCGTGGCAAGCGCGGTAAGAAGCATCGTGGGTTTGCGCCTTCCAAGAAAGATTTTATCGGAAACCCAGCCGCCGATTACGGCGCCGATCAAGCCGCCGACGGATGGGGCCGCGGCGACAAAGCCCATCTTGATAATGGAGTAGTGCCTTGCGACCGTCAAATAGGACGGAATCCAGGTCAGCATCCCATACAGGACGTTGTTCATAAAGAAATAGGCCAGCATATCGCCCCAGATACCCCAGGACCGCAGAACCTTTGCATTGGTATCAAGGGTTGCAACCGGCTGGTAGCGGATGATTTTATCGAGCAGCCCGAGGGATTTCTGCCCCGCGGACTTCTCGGATCCCGATTCGTCGTTCCGGATTTCTTCCAGCTCCGCTTTTGAAACATGAGAGCTTTCCTCCGGTGTGCTCCGCACCACCAGGAACCACACGCCCGCCATAAGGACGCCGGGAAGCGCAAACCAAAGAAAGACGCTGCGCCAGCCAAAATTTGTGGCGAGCACCGCCGCCGCTATGGGGGCGATGATCGGCGCGAACTGCGTTGAGGCGATATAAAGGCCCGTGGCGGTCGCCTTTTCTCTGCGCGGGAACCAGGAATTGATGGTGGTCGTCATGCCTACCGGAGCAGGACCCTCCGCAAGTCCGAGGAGAAGTCGGAGCACCAGAAGCATAATGGCCGATACGACATGGCCCATTAAAAAAGTAACGATGGAAAAGCCGAGGATTGCGACCGAAACAATCGTCCTGGTCCCTTTTTTGCTGATGATAAGGCCCGCCGGGATCTGTGATATCGCATAGCCAAGGAAAAAGAAGCTCGAAATGGCCCCCAGTTCAAAGTTGCTGATCGAAAACTCCTTTTTCAGAAACGGTAAAACCGTTCCGATGTTGGAGCGGTCCGCCATACAGACGACATACCCGATGAAAATAACGGCCATAACCGCCCACCGGAAATGGGTCTTTTTCTCGGACGCCAAAGATCTTGTATTTTTCAATCAAACTCCCTCCAAAATCTGTTTCTGCTCCCGCCGTAAAGGCAGGGCTCGAGGACGCAAAACCCACCGGGAAAACAACACGACATAGAAACGGCATACATCCGCCTTTCTTTTGGGCGTATCCCCGTCAAGTTCAAGATACCTTTTGAGGATTCCCCATAATATTCATTAAAAAAATGGCCATTTTTTAACTACATTTGTATTGTATCACGGGACATTCATAATTTCAATATTTTTAAATAAATAATCCAGAAATGCGATATTTTCGAATGATTCGCCATAGTCCGGGAAAGACAGATTTACCGGGTAAAATACCGGCAGAAGATTTTACTCTTTGTCCGAAAGACTTCGGCTATTCGTTTCAACCGTTATAAAGATCCTTTCCGGAACATGATAGGATCCGAATCGAGTGTCATGCAGAATATTCAGAATAAATGGATATCTTGTCGCTTCTTCCAATTGAACGCAAGTGATGATTCGTGTATAATGTTTTACAGGAAAAGGGGGAACCGCCCATGAAAACGTTGGGGGCTAAAATCAAAGAAGCCCGTTTGCAAAAGGGACTTACGCAGAAGCAGCTTGCTTTGCAGCTTAGCATAAAGAACACAACGCTGAACAACTGGGAACAGGACAGGAACAAGCCGGACATAAACTATATTGAAATGCTTTGCAGGCTTCTGAATGTTCCCCCAGGGTATTTTTTCGAGATCCACCGCGGAGTCAACGACGTTTCATCGGAAGAAAACGAATTGATCGCAAAGTATCGTCTTCTTTCAGATTACGGAAAAAAGGCGGTCGAAGATATGATGGAATCTCTGGTGGAATACGAAAAACGTATCAGTCACGCGGACAATAATGCGGACCGATTCCCCACGTCCTACATGATTACCCCGATCAAAAACGACGGGACCTGAAGCCCGCCCTTTCTTTCCGTATCTTCCGAATCTTGCGGAACGATGCATCACACGCCCTGTCCGGGCTGATAAAGAGCAAAAAGCCGGCGCCTTTTGGCGCCGGCTTTTCCGAGCTCCGGGGGAGCCCGCGCCCCGTCAGGGGCGGCCGTTACTTAGGAAGATTTCATTCGGGAGCCGCACAGAATATGTTTCGCTGCATGTGTCATCGCACGGGCACGCATAGATGGCAGTCAAAATCGTTTTGGAAATTTTTACCCGTCATCCATGCAGGCCCGGAAATTCGTCAATTCCGGAAGCCGGGCTGCAAAGCCGCAGAGACGCATTTTTGCCTACGGAACTCACAGGCATATTTCGCGTTTTCCAGCGGGCACGTCCCTATTCACTTTCTTCGGATAGGCGAAGACCTTTTTGGTATCATCTTTTCCTGCGTCATATTGCAGGTCTTCCAGAATTTCGCCGAGATTATCTGGAAAAACGGAGCAGCGGCGAAGCTGGTAAGCCAGGTCAAGGACTTCCGACAGTTTCCGTGAGACGTATTGATTTGCACATTCTCCGTTGGCCCTGAGAATACGGATTCCGTATCCTTCGCGGTGATTGCCGAAAACATAGTACTTCAGACACACGCCGGGCAAGTCTGCGCTCCCCAAGAATTTAACCATTTGTCCACCTTCCTATCAATGTGAATAATCCTCACAAAATCGTAAGGAATGATAATATTTTATTTCACATTTCAAAAATAATCAAGCAAAAAATGGTTATTCCTGTCGGGAAGTTATCAAATTCGCAATATATTCACTAAAAAAGCAATCGTACGATGTATCTTGTATGGAGAAATTTTGACAGATTTCTACATTTTGTATAAATAAAAAATAAGTATCGCGCAAAATACGCCGAGTAAAGATCCGGCTACCGTGTCGGAAGGATAATGGACGAACAGAAAAATGCGCGAGAACGCAATGCTGCAGGCCAGCAGCAGCGCAATCAGGCCGAAGGATCTGTCGGCCATGCAGATGACCGTTGCGGCGGCGAAAGAGGATGCCGAATGGCCGGACGGGCAGGAATAGCCGCCCGGGGTATGGATCAGGAGCTGACGGCCCGGGTATGCGACGAACGGCCTGGGGCGCCCGATGACCGGTTTCAAAATTTGACTGATCAGGTGGGCCAGAGCGATGGAAAAGAAAAGCATCAATGCGTAGCGTCTCGTGGGCCGCGACGTTCCCAGAAAGATCGCAAAAGCGATCCAGACTGCTCCCGCATTCCCGATGCGCGATAAAAGGGTGAAGACAAAATCGGTAATTTTATTATGGAAGTGGTCCTGAACATAATTCAAAATCGTGACATCCATACTGCTTCCTCCGCTCGGTAGTTGTCACTGGTATTATACCATATTTTCTTACCGTTGCGAATATACATAGTTAAAAAAGCGGGAGATGGTGGTTTTGGAATGGCAAAGCCTGTCCAAAGAAAAGTGCGCTGAAAATTTAAGGACCAGCCTGAATTCGGGACTTTCCGCCAGGCAGGCTGCGCAGCGGCTGCGCGACTGCGGCCCCAACGAGCTGACGCCGCCCAAAAAAAAGAATCTCCTGGTCCGGTTTCTTGCCCAATTCTGCGATTTCATGGTGATTATCCTGCTGGTGGCGGCGGGAATCTCCTTTGTCACCTCATACTATCAGCATGACCGGGATTATATCGATTCCATCATCATCCTGGCAATCGTGGTCGTCAACGCCATCACGGGCATGGTCCAGGAAAACCGGGCGGAACGCGCCATCGTGGCGCTGCGGAAGCTTTCCAGCCCGCGGGCCCGCGTCGTGCGCGGCGGCAGGGAATCCGTCATCCCGGCGGCCAGGCTGGTTCCGGGCGACTTGGTCCTCCTGCAGGCCGGCGACCTCGTTCCCGCCGACATCCGCGTGACGGAAGCCGTCGACCTGAAAGCGGAAGAAAGCGCCCTGACCGGGGAAAGCCTGCCTTCCCGGAAAGAGGCGGACCCCGTTTATCCCGCGCAGACGCCGCTCGGCGACCGCCGCAACCTTCTGTTCTCGGCCACGGCCGTCACGTCGGGGCACGGCAGGGGGATCGTAACGGAAACGGGCATGCATACCCAGGTCGGCCGGATCGCCCGCATGATCGGCAGCCAGTCGGCGCCGCAGACTCCCCTTCAGCGCAAACTGGCGCAGACCGGCAAGTACCTCGGCATCGGCGCCCTCGCCATCTGCTTTGTGATCTTTATCATGGGGCTGTTCCAGCACGTCCAGCCCCTTGAGATGTTCCTGATCGCCATCAGCCTCGCCGTCGCGGCCATTCCGGAAGGGCTGCCCGCCGTCGTCACCATCACGCTGGCCGTCGGAGTCCGCCGGATGGCGGCAAAGCGCGCCATTGTGCGCCGCATGCCGGCGGTGGAGACGCTGGGAAGTGCCAGCGTGATCTGTTCCGACAAAACGGGCACGCTCACCCAGAACCGCATGACGGTGGTGGAACTGCGGAATGCCCGCGGGGTCCTGGCTCCGAAATCCGCGGATGCGGAAAAGCTGCTGCGCATGGCCGCGCTCTGCACCAACTGCGAACGGTCGGGCGGGCAGATCGGCGGCGACCCGACCGAGGCTGCCCTCGTGCGCGCCGTGCCGGCCGGGGATTTCGAACGGGACCGAAAAAAATACCCCCGCGTAATGGAAGTGCCGTTTTCCAGTGAAAGAAAGCGGATGACGACCATCCACCGCATGCCCGGCGGCGGATACCGCTCCATCACGAAAGGGGCCCCGGACCTTCTGTTCGCGCGCTGTGTTTCCGGCGCGGCGTCCGGGCAGAACGATGCGATGGCGTCCAGCGCGCTGCGGGTCCTCGGGGTCGCTTTCCGGGACTGGGATACCTTGCCGGAGAAGCCGGAGGACGCGGAAAACGGGATGACCTTTCTCGGATTGGTCGGGATGGCCGACCCACCCCGGCCGGAGGCCAAACGGGCCGTTGCGCTGTGCAAAAAGGCCGGAATCCGCCCGGTGATGATTACCGGCGACCACGCGGCGACCGCGGCCGCGATTGCAGAGCAGCTCGGCATTGCGGGAAACGGCAAAGCGGTTGTCACGGGGGCCGAGCTGGACCGCCTCTCCGAAGGGGAACTGAAAAGCAGAATCTACGACTACACGGTGTTCGCGCGCGTCTCCCCGGAGCATAAGGTACGCATCGTGCGGGCCTATCAGGCTCACGGCGAAGTCGTCGCCATGACGGGCGACGGCGTGAACGACGCGCCCGCCCTACGCGCGGCCGACATCGGCTGCGCCATGGGCATGTCCGGCACGGAAGTGGCGAAGGCCGCGTCGGACATGATCCTGACGGACGACAATTTTGCCACGATCGTCGCGGCCGTCCGGGAAGGGCGGGGAATCTATGAAAACATCCGGAAAACGGTCCATTTCCTGTTAAGCTGCAACATCGGGGAAATCCTCGCGGTATTCGTCAGCTTTCTGCTCCGCCTCCCCGAACCGCTGGCGGCGATCCAGCTGCTGTGGGTCAACCTTGTGACGGATTCTCTGCCCGCTCTGGCCCTCGGGGTCGAGCCGCTGGACGAAAGGATCATGGAACGGCGCCCGGCGCGGCGCGGCGAAAGCATCTTCGCGGGGGGAATGGGCTACAGCATCACGGTGGAAGGCTGCCTGATCGGCGCGCTTTCCCTTCTCGCTTACAGCGTGGGGCGCGTTTTTTTCGACCCGGATCCCTCGTCGCCCCTGATCGGCCGGACGATGGGGTTTGCCGTGCTGAGCCTGTCCCAGGTGGTGCATACCTTCAACATGCGGTCGGAACGTTCCGTGTTCGAGTCCGGCCTTGCCGCAAACCCGAAGCTGTTCCCCGCGGCGCTGGCGTGCGTCCTGCTCCAGGCGGCGGTCATTGTCGTACGGCCGCTCGGCGCCGTGTTTAAAACGGCGGTCCTGAACGGCATGCAGTGGCTCGCCGTGGCAGCCTTTTCCCTCGTCCCGCTGCTTGTGGTCGAACTGGAAAAAGCCGTGGCCCGGAAAAGCAAAAGAAAAAAGCGCGGAACCCGGCCGAAGCATCCGGGCCGTGCGGAATTTGACAAGACGGCAAAAGGGGGCTAAAATGTCAATATACATGTCTTGACATTATGGCTTGCGGCTTTTTCTTTCCTTTTTCCCGGGCGCCTCGGCCGGAGGAACCGTTTTCTCGCCGCTCAGCAGATGCGGCAGCGCCCCGGCCTGCGTTAAAATCTTGTAGCAGATAATCAGGACGGAAAAGTAAATCAGGAGCCAGAAATTGTTCGCCATGAGCGCAAAGTAAAGAGCCGCGAGCATGGTAAGCGGATGGATATGAATGGACGAGGACACGATTTTCGGCTCGATGACCTGCCGGATCGCGGAAATCAGCAGCCAGCAGACCAGCAGGGCGGCGGCGTGGAAAAAATCGGCCTGGACCAGGTAGATCAGCGCGAGGGGAATATAGACGATCCCCGGGCCGAGCACCGGCAGAACATCCGCAATTCCGGTCACAAGGCTCAGAACCAGCGGATACGGCACGCCGAGCGCGTAAAACACCACAAGCGTTTCCAGAAACGTGATAAAATAGATCAGCAGGTACGAGCAGATATACCGACCGCTGAAATTGAGGCCCGTCCTGGAAAAAGAGCGGATGCTCCCCGCCGTTTCATCCGAAAACAGGCTGAGGATATAGCCTTTGATGGAGATCATGTCCTTGGAAAAAAAGTAAGTGGAAAAGATCATGACGATAAACATGGTGATGATGGCGGGCAGCGAGGTAAGAAAGCCGAGAATCGCGCTGAAAATCTGCTTGGCGGTTCCCGCGCCGCTCTGGATCATGCCGACAATCTGTTCCCGGTTCTGCTGCACGAAATCGGAATCGACCTTTTTGAAAGAACTGCCGATCTGATTGACAATCTCATTGAAAGGGCCGGTCATGCCGCTGAGATTCGCCTTGGAAAGCTCCGAGACGTAGACGATCAGGTTGCTGATTTCGCCGACCAGCCAGTAGCCCAGAAGGAAAAGCAGCCCGAAGATCACGGCGTAAACAAGCATGGTCGCCACGGCGGCGGCCGCCGCGCGCGGAAGGCGCAGGCGTTTTTTCAGCCAGCGGATCATCGGCTGGGCCAGAAGGGCCAGCAGAAAACCGGCCAAAAAGGGAAATGTAAACTTCAGCGTAACGGCAAACAGGTAAAATCCGGCGGTAAAAGCGCAAAAAAACAGCAACAAAGGCTTTCGCCGGACCAGCTGCGGGTATTTTTCAAACAAAAGAATCCCCCTTGTCATTCCGTCGGTAACAGAGTATGATTAATTATAACCCGTACGGCAGGAAAAGAAAAGTGAAAAAGAGCGCCCCGCGAACGCGAAGCGCTCCTTTCCCGGTTCCGGTGTCATTTCTCTCTGCCAAGCAGCCAATCCACCGAAACATTGAGAATGTTGGCCAGCGCGGAAAGCTCAAAATCCGTCACATAGCGGATCTGTCCTTCCAACTTGGACAGGCCGGAAGCGTTCATGTCAACCCCGTTGACCTGAAGCTGGGCCAGAAGCTCCTTTTGCTTCATACCTTGATTCTTACGCGCCATTTCGACGCGTGCACCCACCAAATTGCGGGTTCCCAATGCTTGTTTGCGCAGTCTCAATTCGTTCATCTCCTCATAACGTATTTGGTTTGCACATACCATTTTTTCCACAAAGCTTGCTCTCGGAAGAGATCCGCGGAGTTTCTCAAAAAAAGCGGAATCCCGTTTCACCTTACCGATATTCATTAGTATAATATTTTTTTGGTATTAATACAATAAAAAATGGATTTTTTTCACACATTCCGTAGAAAATTAAGATGTCGTTAATATTTTATACAAACACAAATTTTCGTTTTTATTATTTTATCAAAACAAGCTTATTTTATTCTGGGAATTTTATATAATTTCTTCAAATCAATAACTTAATCTTAAATCCACCGGACAGGCTCCGCGCGGGAACCCGAACCGCGGAAAACACGGGGCCCGGCCGCCGGATCGATTTCGGTTGCGTCATTCCATAATATGTCTGCCGGTATACCTCGAGTCACTAAAAATTTTGAATCTTTCACAGGGGGATGAATTCTTTGGACAAGAAGAACGCATTAAAAACGAACCTGACCATGCTGACGGATTTTTACGAAATTACCATGGCGAACGGCTATTTCACAAACGGATTGCAGAATACCGTTGTGTATTTTGACATGTTTTTCCGCGAGCTGCCCGACAACGGCGGTTTCGCCATTATGGCCGGCGTCCAGCAGCTGATCGAGTACTTGGAAAACCTGAACTTCACGGGGGACGACATCGGCTATCTGCGCAGCTGTAAAATTTTCAACGAGGATTTTCTGCAGTACCTGGCCCATTTTCATTTCGCCTGTGATGTCTGGACGGTGCCGGAAGGGATGCCGATCTTCCCGGGGGAGCCGATCATCACGGTGCGCGGGCCGGTGATTCAGGCCCAGTTTGTGGAAACCATGATTCTTCTGACCGTCAACCACCAGAGCCTGATTGCCACCAAGGCGAACCGCATCTGCCGCGCGGCGGCGGGACGGCCGGTCATGGAGTTCGGCTCCCGCCGCGCGCAGGGACCGGACGGCGCCGTGCTGGGCGCCAGGGCCGCGTATATCGGAGGCTGCTGCGGGACGGCCTGCACCATCTGCGGCGTGGATTACGGCATTCCCGCGCTCGGCACGATGGCCCACAGCTGGGTCCAGCTCTTTGATTCCGAATTGGACGCGTTCCGCGCCTACGCGCGCGAATATCCGCAAAGCTGCACCCTGCTGATCGACACTTACAACGTGCTGAAATCCGGTCTGCCGAACGCCATCCGCACGTTCAAGGAAGAGGTCCTCCCCCGCGGATACCGGCCGGCCGGTATCCGCATCGACAGCGGCGACATCACCTACCTGTCCCGCAAGGCGCGCAAAATTCTGGACGATGCCGGGTTCCCGGACTGCAAGATCTGCGCTTCCAACTCCTTGGACGAATATATCATCCGGGACATGCTGGTGCAGGGCGCCTGCGTGGACAGCTTCGGCGTGGGCGAACGCATGATTACCTCGTCCAGCCACCCCATTTTCGGCGGCGTGTACAAGCTCAGCGGTGTTGAGGACGGCGAAGGAAACATCGTTCCCAAAATCAAGATCAGTGAAAACGTCACCAAAATCACCACGCCGGGCTTTAAAAAAATTCTCCGCCTGTACGATCGCGAAACAGGCAAAGCCATCGCCGACGTCATCACCCTGCACGACGAAACCATCGACGACAGCCGCCCCTATGAAATCTTTGACCCGGACTATGTCTGGAAGCGGAAAACCGTTAAAAATTTCCGCGCGGTAGAAATCCGCCGGCAGATTTTCCGGAACGGGCACTGCATTGCGCCGCAGCGCACCATCCAGGAAATCCGGAACGACTGCCGCAGGCAGGTGGACACGCTCTGGGACGAAGTCAAGCGTTTTGAGAACCCCCACCGCTATTATGTGGACTTGTCCCGGAAACTGTGGGATATGAAGAACCGTCTGATCTCAAAATACTCCGGCTGAACGGATTCCCGGGCTCGCCGTGCGGCTTCACGCGGCCGCACGGACCTTTTTTCCTTTTGGACGGTATGTTTCTGGAAAAGTCTTGACTTTTGAAAAACAATCTCCTATAATAAAAAAGCTGTTCATCGAATGGACAGAATAAAAATGCGCTCGTAGCTCAGCTGGATAGAGTGTCTGACTACGAATCAGAAGGTCCTGGGTTCGAGTCCCCGCGGGCGCACCAAA
>ENA-UOOI01003189-UOOI01003189.1-fermentation-metagenome-genome-assembly--contig:-NODE-3189-length-12768-cov-245.906867_pt1 | contig 12768 bp, 9 predicted proteins | sample MGYA00245779_ERZ724027 | MGnify/ENA primary metagenome ERZ724027 (study PRJEB28704, sample SAMN03018318) | fermentation metagenome | biome: anthropogenic terrestrial biome; feature: soil... | reverse complement strand
TCGTTTTCCCCTTCGGCCGGCTTTTTTCAGTTTTCAGTATAGCATTTTCAAAGAATCGCCGCAAGCGGCCGGGATGAAACCGCCGGGCCAAATTCAGCCGAAGGGAAGCGCCCGGCACCGTTCCCCGGCCGCGTGGCTCTTCTCGCCTCTGCGGCGCTTGGGGCGCATCTGCGGCGCTTCTGCGGCGCTTCATAAAACCCGGGAACCCGCATGAATCCTAAGCTTGAGGCGCTTGAGGCGCTTGAGGCGCGTAATATTGAGTTGTCAATAAAATTGAATAAGAGAGGTGTGCATGATACAGAGAAGAAAAGCTCTTTTTCGCGCCCCATGCGCCGCAATCCAGTGCCCGCGCGGCTTCCCGGGCTTTTCATGCGCCTCATATGCGCCTCTTATGCGCCCCGCCGGGGCGCTTTTCCTTATAAAGAACCGCACCCGCAGACATGCCTTTTCATCAGCCGGATGCCGGGGACGGCCTTGCGGATTTCCCGTGCATTGCAGACCGGTTCGCCATAGGTCAGGACCCGGTTGGCGGTCGGTTGCTCCCTGAGCCGAACGCGCTGCTTTTCACGCCGGCGCCGCCTTCTTTGTGCCCGGCCGGGCCGAAAATCCGCTCGGCGTACCGCACCGCGTCCATCGCGGTTTTGCCGTAGCAGTCCGCGCCGATTTGGTCGGCGTATTCCTGCGTCAGCACCGCGCCGCCCACCATGACCCGGCAGTCCGGCTTTTTTTCGTGCAGCAGCGCGACGGTTTCGGCCATCGCCGGAACGGTGGTGGTCATGAGCGCGCTGAGCCCCACCAGCCGGACGTCGTTCCGGACTGCCGCGTCCGCGACGGCTTCCGGCGGGACGTCCCGCCCGAGGTCGATCACCTGGTAGCCGTAATTTTCCATGATTGCTCTGACGATGTTCTTGCCGATGTCGTGGATGTCGCCTTTGACCGTGGCAAGGACGACGGCCGGCCCCGTCCGCTGGGCGGCGGGCATCCTGCGCCGCGCCTGCTCGAACGCCGCGCTGGCCGCCTCCGCGCTCATCAGAAGCTGGGGAAGGAAAGTCGTCCTGTTTTCAAACCCCCTGCCCACGGTGTCGAGGGCGGGCACAATCTGCCCCCTGATCAGGGAAAGGGGAGATTCCGTCTCGAGCGCTTCCCGCGCGAGGTTTGCGGATTCCTCCTTCAGCCCGTGGACGATGGCGCGCTGAAGCCCCCCGGCCGGCTCCCCGGCGGGCGGACGAGCCGGGCCGGCGGGCGCCGGCGCCGGGCGGGCGCCCGCTTCCGCCTGCACGCTCTGCGCATAGCGGATATACCGCCGGCAGTCCGGGTCAAGCCCGGCCAGCACCAGATAGCTGTGGTACGCTTTCCGGATTTCGGCGGAGAGGGGGTTGACGATTGCCGCGTTCAGCCCGCGGGTCAGGGCCATCGTCAGGAAAGCGGCGGTGATGAAGTCGCGCTTCGGCAGGCCGAACGAGATGTTTGAAACGCCGAGCGAGCAGCAGACGCCCAGCCGGCCGCGGATCATCGGGATGGCGTCGAGCGCGGTCCGCGCGGCTTTCCGGTCGGAGGAGACGGCCATCGCCAGCGGGTCGAAAATCAGGTCGCAGGGGCTGATTCCGTATTCCGCCGCGCGGCGGACGATCCGCTCCGCGACGGCGAAGCGGCCCTCGGCGTCCGGCGGGATGCCGTGCTCGTCCAGCGTCAGGCAGACGACGAGCCCGCCGTATTTTTTCACCAGCGGAAAAACGGCGTCCATGCTCTCGGCACGGCCGCTGACCGAGTTGACCATCGGCTTGCCGTTGTAGACGCGCATCGCGCGCGCCATTGCGGCGGGGTTGGACGTGTCGAGCTGCAGCGGAAGGCCGGTCACGCCCTGCAGCTGCCGGACGCAGTCGGTGAGAAGCGACGCCTCATCGAGCCCCGGCAGGCCCACGTTGACGTCCAGCACGTCGGCGCCCTTTTCCTCCTGCGCGATGCCCACCCGCAGGATATAGCCGATGTCGCGGCGGCGCAGGGCCTCCTTGAACCGTTTTTTCCCGGTCGGGTTGATTCGCTCGCCGATCAGCACCGGCGCGCCGCCGAACTCCACCGCGTGCGTATGGGAGCTGACGACGCAGCGGCGCTTCGGCGTGACCGGCACGGGCGCGACGTCCCGCGTTTTTGCCACCGTCGCCCGGATATACTCCGGCGTCGTTCCGCAGCAGCCGCCCACAATCCGCGCGCCGCCCGCGGCGATTTTGCCCATGACGTCGGAGAATTCCTCAGCCCCCACGCTGTAGACCGCGCGGCCGTCCGCCGGCTTCGGCAGGCCGGCGTTGGGCTTGACCAGCACGGGGACCGACGCGCAGGCGAGAAACCGGGGCAGCAGCTCCAGCATCTGCCGGGGCCCCAGCGAGCAGTTGATTCCGACGGCGTCCGCGCCCAGACCCTCCAGCATGGCCACCATCGCCTCCGGCGTGGCGCCGGTCATCAGTTTGCCGCTTTCGTCGTACACGTTGCTGACGAAAACCGGCAGCGAACAGTTTTCTTTAGCCGCCAGCACCGCCGCTTTCGTTTCATAGCTGTCGCTCATCGTTTCGATTAGAATCAGATCGACCCCGGCCTCCGCGCCGGCCCGCACCTGGCGGGCAAACAGCCCGACGGCCCGCTCGAACGGGATATCCCCAAGCGGGGCCAGCAGCCGGCCCAGCGGGCCGATGTCCAGCGCCACAAAGCGGTCGCGCTGCCCGCCGCGCGCGGTCGCCCTCGCCTTTTTCGCGCAGCCGACCGCGGCGCGGATGATTTCTTCCACCGAAGGGGTGCCGGCGCCGTCGAATTTCAGCTCGTTCGCGCCGAACGTGTTGGTGCAGACGACATGGCTGCCCGCCTCGTAATAGGCGCGCTGAAGGGAGACGATTTCCTGCGGGCGGCTGAGGTTCCAGAGCTCCGGCAGCTCGCCGGGTCCCAATCCCCGCGCCTGCAGCCAAGATCCTGTTCCGCCGTCCAGATAAAGCAGTCCATGGCGGATGTGTTCCAAAAGATTCATAAATCCTCCTGTCGCCGGAACGCGCAGTCCTGCCGGCCGCAGCCCTCGCAGCCGCGGAGCGGGGCGCCGCCCTCCGGCCCGATCCCGACGATCGCGGAAACGGATTTCTGCGGGACCATCAGCAGCGAGTCCGTCAGCGTGATGCCGGCTTTCCGCCCGCTGTCCAGGCATCCGAGCAGGGGCTTCTGAACAGCCAGCGGCAGGTCCCCGTAGCCGGGGCTGAACCGCGTGCGCAGCGGGCAGCCCGCAAATTCCTTTTCCCAGCGCCTGCACAGCTCGTCGCAGAAGCCCTCCACGGCAGCGGTGCCGACGGCTTCCAGCACCAGCGCCCGCGCGGGAGAAACGACGGCGGCCCGCCGGCGCTGGAGCTCCGCCGCCATGCCGGTGGTCGCGGCGAACACGACCGCCCGGCCGCAGCCTTCAAGGTGGCGCGAAAGGCTCTGCCCCGCGGCGAAAAACGCGCCGAAATCCACACCGCCTCCGGTGCGGCGGACGGGCAGCACCAGGTAGCACGCCCGGTACCGCACCACCCGGCCGAAGGCGGAAAGGCAGCTTTCCGTCAGCGCCGCAAGCGCGCCGTCCGGCTTCTGCCCCCTCAGGCCCATATACCGGAAGACCTCCGTCCGGGGAACCCGCAGACTCTCCGCCGGGAGCTCCACCGTCCCGACCTGTTCCCGCACGCTCATTTCAGAATCTCCGAAAGGTTCTGCCGGATTTTCCCGGCCACCGACGGATTGTTCATCGAGTAGACGTGGACGGCCGGCACGCCGTTCGCAAACAGGTCGACAATCTGCCCGGTGGCGTAGGCGATGCCCGCCTGCTTCATCGCGGCGGGGTTGTCCCCGAAACGGTCGAGGATATACCGGAAGCGCTGCGGCAGCGCGGTTCCGGTCAGCGCCAGGATCCGGCGGATCTGTCTGAGGTTGGTGACCGGCATGATGCCCGCCACCACCGGGACGGAAATCCCCGCCTCGCGGAGTTTGTAGACGAAATTGTAGTAGATATTATTGTCAAAAAACATCTGGGTCGTCAGAAAATCGCAGCCGGCTTCCACTTTCTCTTTCAGATGCGCGATGTCCTCCATCTGCGTGCGGGATTCCGGGTGCCCTTCCGGGTAGCAGGCGCCGCCGACGCAGAAGCCGCCGTAGCGGCGGATTTCGCGCACGAGTTCGCTTGCAAAGCGGTAATACCAGCCCGCCTGCGGCTCCGAGCCCGGCGGCAGGTCGCCGCGCAGCGCGAGGATGTTCTCAATCCCGGCGGCCCGCAGCGCATCGAGCTGGCTGCGGACCCCTTCCCTTGTCGACTGGATGCAGCTCAGGTGGGCCAGCACCGGCACATGGTAGCTTTTCTGCAGCGCGGCCGCGATGGATACCGTGGTCGAACTGGTTCCGCCGCCGGAGCCGTAGGTGACGCTCATGTAACTCGGCGAGAGCTCCGCAATTCTGGCGATGGCGGATCGCAGGCTTTCGTACCGCCCGTTGTTTTTAGGGGGAAAAACCTCAAAAGAGAGGCTCGGCTTTTTCTGCGAAATAATCTGTATGAGTTTCACGGCTGTGCTTCCTTTCCGCCGGACGGCGGGACTGATTTCTGCGGCCCCGGTAAAACCGGGGTTCTTGTCAGGCTGAAGCGGCGACAAAAATGCCCGGGGCGACGGCCGCTCCGGGCATGATGCGGTACGGTGTGACGCCGCAACGGAAACCTGAAAGCCGCGGGGCTAACAGGCACGACGAGGACACCCCCGGAGGCAGCATACCCGGGAGCGCAGCATTCGTCCAAACCGGAAATTGCTTTTCAGAAGCCGACGGAACAGCAGCCCCAATTTTACCGCCCTCCGAAGCGCGCGGATGCGTCCGTGCGCTTTGTTTTGATACAAGTATATCGTGGGGCCATGGGGAAAGTCAAGACCAATCTTTAGCGGGGGCGCCTGGAACGGCGGGCAGGGGGCTGCAGGGGGCGTCGCAGCGCGTCTTCCAGAAGCAGACGAACGACCGGCACCGGCTGTATTTCCGGCCGGCCCGGCCGACGCCGAATTTTTCTGCGCGGCGCATGAGGGACTGCCTGTACTTCATCTCCTGTGTGATGCCGTTCATGCGGGAACGGGCCCTTCCTTTCGGCCAGATTCGGTGCGGCAGCTCGATTTTAACCGCTGTGTCCCCTTCCTGCCCGCCTTTTTTTCATCGGTGCAATCTGTATTGCGGTTCCACAGCCCCTGCCAGATTATTTTTCAAAAGGCCTTGACAAATGCAAAAAGCGCTTCTATAATAAATAAAATTTATAAATGAAATCCAACGAGCAAAGGCAAGTAGCGGGCATAACGGTGGCACAGAGAGCACGGCGCTGATGAGAGCCGGCACATACGATACCCGTGAATGGATTTGTGAGGAGCACGGAGAAAGAGGATTTTCCTCCGGTACCCGTCGCCGCGTCCGCGCGTTAGAGCGGAAGGGTATTCATGCGCGAGCGCTGCGTACCTGTTTTATCGGTCGGCGCTGCAGTGTACCTGTTTGAGGGGAACTTTATCGTTCCTGAAGTAGGGTGGCACCACGAGTCCATCGTCCCTGTACTGGGGACGGTGGGCTTTTTTATTTGCCCGTAAAACGATGTTCACGCCCGCAAAATACCGGAAAAGATTTTGCCTGAAAGCCTTCCCTCCCGGATGGCCGGCTTAAATGAACCGAAGGAGAGTGTATTCACGATGTATCCTCCAATCGAAACGGCAGAGACCTTACTGAAAACCTACCGCACCGTGCCTTTGTTTTTCTCTTCCCTGATGGACTGCCGCACGCCCGTGGAAATTTTCTCGGCACTGAAAGGCGGCTCGGACAACTGCTTTCTTCTTGAAAGTGTGGAGAGGTCCAAGCGATGGGGGCGCTACTCGTTTATCGGCGTAAACCCGCAGGAGGAAATCGCCGTCCGGGACGGGACGGTCACGGTTGCGTCAGACGGCGTTTCCCGAACGGAGCCCCTCTCCGACCCCGCCGCGTTCCTAAACTCCTACCTGTCGGATTACCGATCGCCATGCTTCCCCGGATATCCCCGGTTTACGGGGGGCCTCGTTGGATATTTCGGGTACGACATGCTTCGCTTCCTGGAGAAAAAGCTCGGAGCGCCTCCGCGCGACGACCTCGGGATGCCGGACTGCGTACTGCACAGGTATGACGAAGTTATCGCCTTCGACCATCTGAGCGCAAAAATCCATGTAATCCTGCATGTCGACCGCAAATCGGATCTCGGGCAGCAGTACAGGGCCTGCGGGCGGCGCGCGCGGGAACTGATCCGGCGGATCCGCAGAGAGGCCCCGGCATCCCGGCCCGAAAAAACCGGCGGCAGACCCGTCATCCGTTCCAACGTCTCCAAGCCGGAGTTTGTCCGGCGAATCGAAAAAGCAAAGCGGTATATCCGCGCGGGCGCCATCTTTCAGGTTGTCCCGTCCCAGCGGTTTGAGGTGGAAAATCCGCCCGACGCATTTTCGGTTTACCGGCTGCTCCGCTCGGAGAATCCCTCGCCTTATCTCTATTATTTTCAGGCGCCGGACTACCGGATTGCCGGCGCCTCTCCGGAGATGCTCATCCGCGTCGAGGGCGGCGCAGTCACCAACAAACCAATCGCAGGGACGGCGCCGCGCGGGAAGGATGAAGCGGAAGACAAAAGGCTGGAGCGGAATCTCCTCCGCGACGGAAAGGAGCGCGCCGAGCACACCATGCTGGTCGACCTCGGGCGAAACGACGTGGGGCGCGTCTGCAAATTCGGGACGGTGGAAGTGCGTGATTTGATGCATGTGGAGCGCGCTTCCAAGGTGATGCACCTGGTAAGCGAGGTGCGGGGACGGCTGCGAAACGACAAAACCGCCGTTGACGCCCTGTTCTCCGCGCTGCCGGCGGGCACGCTTTCCGGGGCTCCCAAAATCCGCGCCATGCAGATCATCGACGAGCTTGAAACCGTCAAGCGCGGCTTATACGGCGGGGCCATCGGATACCTCGGATTCGATGGAAACATCGACACCTGCATTGCCATCCGCACGGCGCTGTTCCGCGGCGGAAAAGCCTATGTGCAGGCGGGCATGGGCATTGTGGCGGACAGCGACCCTGAAAGGGAATATGCCGAGTCGGCAAATAAGGCGAGCGCCGTGCTCAACGCAATCCGGGAGGCGGCGAAATTATGATTTTGCTTCTTGACAACTACGACAGCTTCACTTACAACCTGTACCACCGGGTCGGGGTTTTCCATCCGGATATCCGCGTGGTGCGCAGCGACAAAATCACCCTTGACGAAATTGCGGCGATGCATCCCGAGGCTATTTTAATTTCCCCGGGGCCGGGGTACCCGAAAGACGCGGGGGTTTCGGTGGAAGCCGTCCGGCGTTTCAGCGGAACAGTCCCCATTCTGGGCGTATGCCTCGGGCACCAGTCTGTTGGAGAGGCGTTCGGCGGCAAAACGGTCCCGGCAGTCCATCTGATGCACGGCAAGGCGAGCGAAATCACGCTCGATCGGGAATGCCCTCTATTCCGCGGTCTGCCGGCCAAAATCCGGGCGGGCAGATACCATTCGCTTATCCTTGACCGCAGCTCCCTGCCCGATTGCCTTAAAATCACCGCGCTCGATTCAGACGGGCAGATCATGGCAGTCCAGCACCGAACGGATCCCACGTTCGGCGTGCAGTTTCACCCGGAGTCCATCTTAACGGCAGCGGGAAGCCGTATCCTCTATAATTTTTTGAAAGAAGTGTGTCAAATGAGCGTGAAAACATCCGCCCCGGCAGTCCCGGTGGAAAAGCGGGTCGGCTTGAAGCCCTTCCTTGCAAAAGTAGTGGACGGGAACAATCTGACGGAAAAAGAAGCCCGTGACGCCATGGACTTCATCATGAGCGGCGAGGCAACGGACGCGCAGATTGCGGCGTTTCTCACAGCCCTGCGCATGAAGGGCGAAACGATCGACGAAATCACCGGATTTGCCAAAGTGATGCGTGAAAAAGCCGTCCCGGTCCCCATGTCCCCAGCCGCGGTGGACATCGTCGGAACGGGCGGCGACCTGTCGAACAGCTTCAATATCTCGACCACCTCCGCCTTCGTTGCGGCGGGCGCCGGCCTGCGCGTGGCGAAACACGGGAACCGGAGCGTCTCCAGCAAAAGCGGGGCGGCCGACGTGCTGGAAGCGCTCGGGGTCAAAATCTCGCTGGAACCGGAGCAGGCCGCCCAGTGCATGAAAGAATGCGGCATCACATTCCTGTTCGCGCAACGCTACCACGGCTCCATGCGGTTTGCGGCCGGGCCGCGCCGTGAAACCGGAATCCGCACGGTGTTTAACATCCTCGGGCCCCTCGCCAACCCGGCCCATGCGGAAGGAATGCTTCTGGGCGTCTACGACGAGGCGCTTCTCGAGCCGCTCGCAAAAGTCCTCTTAAACCTCGGCGTAAAAAGCGCCATGCTGGTGCATGGCAACGACGGGCTGGATGAAATCAGCATCTCCGATAAAACCGCCGTCTGTGAAATCCGGGACAGCAAGTTCATCCGGTATGAGCTGAACCCGTGCGACTACGGATTCCCGCTCGCCAAAAAGTCGGCCGTCGTCGGCGGAACGGCGGAAGACAACGCAAAAATCACGCTGGACGTTCTGAACGGAAAAAAGGGCCCGGCCCGCGACATCGTGCTGCTCAACGCGGGCTGCGCGCTTTATGTGGGCCGGCTTGCCGAAAGCATCCAGCGCGGCGTCAGTCTGGCGGAACATGCCATCGACAGCGGCGCCGCACTGGAAAAGCTGAAGGAGCTGAAAAGCCTGACCAACAGTTTCGCGGTGAAAACGGCATGATTCTGGATGAGATTGCGGCGAACCGGAAGATCCAGCTGAGACGCGAGATGGACGGATCGCCGTTCTGGAAAGTCAAAAAAGCGGCGGAACGGGCGGATGCGCCGAAGAATTTCAAAGCGGCGCTCCAGAAGCGCGGCCTTTCAGTGATTGCCGAGGTGAAAAAGGCCTCGCCGTCCAAAGGGCTTATCTGCCGGGATTTTCATCCGGGCGAAATTGCTTCCCGCTACGAAAGCGCGGGTGCGGATGCGCTTTCCGTCCTCACCGAGGAAACATATTTTCAGGGCTCCTCAAAAGTCTTGCGGGAAGTCCGTGAAACAGTCCCGCTGCCGATCCTGCGCAAGGATTTCATCCTTTCCCCCTACCAGATCTACGAGGCGCGGGCCATCGGCGCGGACGCGATCCTGTTGATTGCGGCCATGCTGGAGACGAAAACGCTGAAAGAATATAAAAAGATTGCGGATTCTCTCGGCCTCGCAAGTCTGATGGAGGCCCATAACGAAGAAGAGCTTGAAAAAGTGCTGGCCGCCGGGGCGGAGATTGTCGGCATCAATAACCGCGACCTGAGAACTTTCCGGGTGGATATCGGGACTTTCACGCGGCTGGCGAAGCTCGTCCCGCGCCGGTGTATCCTCGTTTCGGAAAGCGGCGTCAAATCCCGGGGCGATATGGAAACCGCCGCCCGTTCCGGTGCGGACGCCGTTCTGATTGGGGAAACGCTGATGCGCAGCGGCAATCCGTCCGCGACGCTGCGGGAACTGCGGGGCGAATCATGAAGGTGAAGCTGTGCGGAATCAGGCGGCCGGAAGACGTCGCGTATTTGAACGAATTCCGACCGGATTACGCCGGGTTCGTGTTCGCGGGAACCCGGCGCCGTATCGCGCCGGAAACGGCTGCAGCTTTGGTGCGGAAACTGGACGCGCATATTCGGAAAGTCGGCGTGTTTGTCGACGAGCCCGCCGCCTCCATCGCCCGGACAGTCCGGCTCGCGGGGCTGGACGTCGTCCAGCTCCACGGCGACGAATCGGCGGAAGCCATCGCAAAGCTGCGGCTTCTCGTGCCCGGGGTGGAAATCTGGAAAGCCGTGAGAGTGCGGGACCGGCTCAGCATCCCGCGCGCGCTTAAACTTGGCGCCGACAAGCTCCTGCTGGACGGATATTCCGGGTCGGAGCACGGCGGAACCGGTAAAAAAGCGGACTGGAATCTCATCCGGGAAGCGAACCTCTCTGTTCCATACTTTCTTGCGGGCGGACTGAACAGCGGAAACATTTCGGCAGCCGTTGAGGAACTGTCCCCTTACGGAGTGGATATTTCCAGCGGAATCGAAACAGGCGGTGTAAAAGACCGCGCGAAAATAGAACAGATCATGAAAATCCTACGAAAGGCGGAAGATTAAAATGCAAAGGGCGGGAAGATACGGCGAATTTGGCGGTCAATACGTCCCGGAAACACTGATGAACGCCATCCATGAGCTGGAAGCAGCGTATCATAAATACAGCGGGGACCCGGATTTTATCGCAGAGCTGCACCGGCTGTACCGCGAGTACGCCAACCGGCCGTCCATGCTCTACTATGCGGAGCGGATGACCAGGGACCTCGGCGGTGCAAAAATTTACCTGAAGCGCGAGGACCTGAACCACACCGGCGCCCACAAAATCAACAATGCGCTGGGGCAGATTCTGCTTGCAAAGCGCATGGGCAAAAAGCGGATCATCGCCGAAACGGGAGCGGGCCAGCACGGTGTGGCGGCAGCTACCGTTGCGGCCGTGTTCGGCATGAAATGCGAGATTTTCATGGGCGTTAAGGATATGGAGCGCCAGTCGCTGAACGTGTACCGAATGAAACTGCTGGGCGCAAAGGTGACGGGGGTCGAGTCCGGCACCGGCACGCTGAAGGACGCCATAAACGAGGCCATGCGGGACTGGGCGTCCAACGTGGAAAATACCTATTATCTGATCGGTTCCACAATGGGCCCGCACCCGTATCCCATGATCGTACGCGATTTTCAGAAGGTGATCGGGCAGGAAATCCGGAGCCAGCTTCAAGAGCGCGAGGGAAAACTGCCGGACTGCATCGTCGCCTGTGTGGGAGGCGGGTCCAACGCGATGGGCGCATTCTACGACTTTATCCCCGAAACGAGCGTGCGCCTTGTCGGTGCGGAAGCGGCGGGAAAAGGCGTCGATACGGCGCTTCACGCCGCGACAGTCACAAAGGGTTCCACGGGCATTTTTCACGGCATGAAATCCCTGTTCCTCCAAAACGACGAAGGGCAGATTATGCCGGTCTACTCCATTTCCGCGGGCCTCGACTACCCCGGCGTCGGGCCAGAGCACGCCCAGCTGGCCAAGACCGGGCGCGCTCAATACGTCCCGATTACAGATGAGGAAGCCGTCCGTGCGTTCGAGTACCTTTCCCGCATGGAGGGCATTATCCCTGCAATCGAGTCCGCGCACGCCGTCGCCGCCGCCATGAGAATCGCTCCGGAAATGCACCCGGACCAGATTCTCGTGATCAATCTCTCCGGCCGCGGCGACAAGGACGTCGCGTCCATCGCAAAGTACAGAGGGGTGAAGCTGAATGAATCGGATTGACCACAAATTTGCCGATTTAAAGAAAAATGGAGAAAAGGCATTGATTCCGTTTGTAACGGCCGGTGACCCCGACCTTGCGACGACGGAAAAACTAATACCCGCCATGCTGCGTGCGGGAGCCGACCTGGTTGAGATCGGGGTCCCCTTTTCCGACCCGATTGCGGAAGGTCCGGTGATCCAGAAAGCCAGCAGACGGGCGCTTGATTCCGGTACGACTCTGGCTGAAATTTTCAAGATGGTCGGGCGCCTGCGCAGAAAGACAGACGAACCGCTTCTTCTGATGATGTATTTAAACAGCATCTTCCGCTTTGGGACGGAGCGCTTTTGTTCGCTCTGCGAGGAAACGGGGATCGACGGCGTAATAGTCCCCGACATGCCCTATGAGGAGCGGGATGAAATCCAGGGCGCGGCGGACCGGCACGGGGTCATCCCCATCCGCATGGTCGCCCCGACGTCGCACGACCGCATCAAGACGATTGCGTCTTCCGCAAAAGGCTTTTTGTACTGCGTATCCTCGACCGGGGTCACCGGGACGCGAAGCCAGTTCAGCACGGATTTCAGGAAGTTCTTCGGCACCATAAAGAAATACGCGAAAGTGCCCTGCGCGGTGGGATTCGGCATCTCCAACCCCGAGCAGGCCGGGCGGATGGCGGCATACTGCGACGGCGCAATCGTGGGAAGCGCCATCGTAAAAATTGTGGAGCGTGAAAGACAGGGCGCCGTCCCCGACGTCGCATCTTTTGTGAAGTCGCTTAAGGCGGGCGTAACGCACCGGACTGCATCTCACAAAGGGCAGACAGAAAAATAACAGCCCTGCCGCGGAATCTCAGCGGATAAAACGGCCATGCTCCAAATTCCAAACGGAGCATGGCCGCTTTTATATCGATACAGTCACAATTGTAAAGCTGCACACAGCCTTTAAAAATACCCGTTGTTACGGCGATTCCCTACCTGAATGGCAAAGTAAAAGCCCATGTTTTTCCATAAAAGAAGGATACGGTTGCGGCAGGCTTCCCCTGCGAAAAGACAGGGAGTTACAGCTTGCGAGAAAGCTGCGCCGCCATGGCCGCCAGCACGGGAAACGGAGAGGCTGCAAAGCCGGAGTCCTCGTCCCCGCGGTTTTACGAGAAGCATCAAGGACGAAGGGCACCAGATACTGAAGCTGGCCGGCAACGGAGACGGCACCGATGCTCTGCCTGTCAGAAAGGTCGGGGAATAGGCGGCCGTGTTACCGGTGCGTGTTCCGGGAGCCGCGTCCGGTTTTTCCGCTGCCCGGAAAGACTTGTTGCAAATCCATGAAGCCCATAAAAAAATCAGCCCGGAATTCATTGGTGCTGCGGCTCTTCCCTGCAATTGGATGGA
>ENA-UOOI01003188-UOOI01003188.1-fermentation-metagenome-genome-assembly--contig:-NODE-3188-length-12770-cov-10.667873_pt1 | contig 12770 bp, 11 predicted proteins | sample MGYA00245779_ERZ724027 | MGnify/ENA primary metagenome ERZ724027 (study PRJEB28704, sample SAMN03018318) | fermentation metagenome | biome: anthropogenic terrestrial biome; feature: soil... | reverse complement strand
AAATTCACATTTTTATTGGAGTAAAGCGGATTGTTTAAAATTTCTATGATTGTATCCTGCAGTAGCAGGGTTATGTTTGTCTCTTCTTTTTTTAAAGGTACAGCTTTGTTTTTCAATTTGTAAGTTAAGTTCAAGTCTTCGATTAATGACTGTATATAGGAGGATTTGTTGTATATTATCTCGGAATACTGCTGAATTTCCTCTTTGGAAAAAGCGTAGTCCGGATCTTTCATTATTTCGGCATAGCCCTTTATGGAGGATAGTGGAGTTTTCAGGTCATGGGATATGGAGGAAATCCAGGTAGCTCTCATCTTCTCGAGTTCTTCTCTTCTTTTCCTGTTTTCCCCGAGAGTTTTGCCCAGATTGTTTAAGTTTGAAAAAACGCCTTTATAGACACCTTTTTCCTGGTAATTTGTTTCATAAGCGCCCTTTGAAAGCTCATCTATGCCGTTGATTATATTTTGAAGTGGTTTTCCCATCCTCTTTCCAAATACAAAATAGGAGATAATTATTGCCACCAGTATATCCATGCCCAGCAGCAGCAGAACTCCGTTCCAGAAAAAACTTCTCAGTGAAGAAGGATTGAAGACAAGGGTGTGTTTTGCCACTCTGTTTAGAGGAAAACCTATTATATAGGAAAAGCTCCTGCCGCCGTATTTCTTTTCACCTATAAATATGGAAGAATTGGCTGTGTCATATTTATAGATATGGGCGAATTTTATGGGAATATATTTAACGGGAACTGCAGCGGGCTTTTTAAAAGAATACATCTCCCTGAAGTTTTCATCTACTATTTGAATCCAGGCACTATTTTTTTTAATTTGCCTTATACCTTCCTCTTTTACAAAGGGCATTCCATTTTTAAAGGCCACATATTTGGAAAAATTCAATGTGAATTTTTCCGGGGTGGGGGCAGTAAAGTTTTTCTTGGTATATAAAATTAGCTGATTCCAGAAAAGCAGATTTATGAATAATTCAATTATAATTATAAATACCAATGTCACGAGAAATCTTGTAGTAATATTCCAATTGGTTTTGATCTTATTCCTGATTTTCATATTAAGCTACCTCTTCGTTGAATTTTCAGCTTATAACCCAGGCCCTTGACTGTAATTATGTATTTTGGACTGGAAGGATTGTCTTCTAATTTTTGCCTCAGTTTTCTTATATGAACCATAATTGTGTTGTCATATCCCTCATAGCTGTCTTTCCAGACTTCACTGCATATCATTTGTTTGGTCAGAATTTGGTTGGCATTTTGAGCCATATAACACAGCAGGTGATATTCCTTGGGGGTGAGAGTTATAATTTTATCTGCCTTTGACACTTCGCCGCCTGCAGGGTCAATCACTATATCTCCAAAACTTATTTTTTCCTTTTTCATTGACATTTCATTTTTGATATATACGTTTCTTCGTAAATGTGCCTTGATCCTGAAGGCCACCTCTTTGGGGCTGAAAGGTTTGGTCACATAATCGTCCGCACCAAGTCCCAGGGCAAGTATTTTGTCTACATCTTCAGATTTTGCAGACAGGAAGATAATTGGTACAAAAGAAAAATTCCTTATATTTCTGCACACCTCAAATCCGTCCATATCCGGCATCATTATGTCCAGGACTACTATGTCAGGTTTTTCGTTTCTGCATATTTTTATACCCTCTGATCCATTTTTCCCTTTGAATATTCTCCTGAACCCCTCTTTTCTGAGAACTGTTTCCATAAGCTTTAAAAGCTCGATTTCATCATCTATTAAAAGTACCTTTCTATCTAAAATTTGATCCTGCATTTTTACCTCCAATGGTCAAAAATATATATATTTTAATTATAGCATCATTTAAGCATTCTTCCCCTAAGATACAAAATTTTAATGTTCTGTTAAGGTTTGAATCATTGACATGGATATTGGAGTATAATATAATTTAATGGACAAATAAATGATCATGTGACTGGCGGAAATGGAGTTTACCATGGGAAGCATGATTGAATAGAAGTTGTATCGACCGCCTGGGTAATTAATAATTTACCCGGGTTTTTTTGTGTTCAAATTTGGAAGGGAGTAATGCAGATGAAAAATAATGAAATTATATTAAAGTATGGTTGTAATCCACATCAGAAACCTGCCAGGGTTTATATAAAAAGAGGAGAACTCCCATTTAGAATTATAAATGGCAAGCCTGGATATATAAATCTCATGGATGCACTTAATTCATGGCAGCTTGTTAAGGAATTGAAAAATACTACAGGTATTGCAAGTGCGGCCTCTTTTAAACATGTAAGTCCTGCCGGTGCTGCAGTTGCAGTGCCGCTTGATGACATACTGAAGAAGGTATATGCGGTCGGGGATGAGGAGCTTTCGCCTGCAGCTACTGCATATTGCAGGGCAAGAGGTGCCGATAGAATGTCTTCTTATGGAGATTTTGCGGCTTTAAGTGATGAAGTTGATTTATCTACGGCTAAAGTATTAAAAAGTGCTGTTTCTGATGGAATAATTGCGCCGTCCTATAGTAAGGAGGCTCTTGAGGTTTTAAAGAAGAAAAAGAGGGGGAATTATTGCATAATTCAAATTGACAAAGATTATGAGCCCTGTGAAATGGAAAAAAGAAAAATATTTGGAGTAACCTTTGAGCAGAAAAGGAATGACGCAATTATAACAGATGAACTTTTGAAAAATATAGTAACAAAAAGGAAAGATCTCACTCAGAATGCAAAGAGAGATCTTTTAATATCAATGATTACACTTAAGTATACTCAGTCCAATTCTGTATGTTTTGTACTTGATGGACAGGTGATTGGAGTTGGTGCAGGACAGCAGTCAAGAATTCACTGCACAAGACTTGCCGGATCAAAAGCAGATATATGGTTTTTAAGACAGCATCCTTCAGTCTTATCACTTCCATTTAGAGAGGGGCTTAAAAAAGCTGAGAAAGATAATGCAATAGATCAGTATCTTCGTAATGATGTAACGGAAGAGGAGACACGACACTGGAAAGATGTATTTACTGAAGTTCCGGGAAAGCTTACGGAAGAGGAGAAGAAAAATTGGATTTCAAAACTTAAGGGAGTTTCTCTAGGCTCTGATGCATTTTTCCCATTTAGGGATAACATAGACAGGGCGTCTAAAAGCGGGGTTGAGTACATTGTTGAGCCAGGCGGTTCCATAAGAGATGATGCTGTGATAGAAGCCTGCAATGATTATAATATGATAATGGCCTTTTCAGATTTAAGGCTGTTTCACCATTAGAAGAAAATAGAAAGATACATTTCAAAAATATAAAAAATATGATAAAATTTTAAGCCTTTTATGATAGAGCCTATTTTCATAGAAGGCTTTTTTATTTATATGATGAAATTTAAGGTTCCATTAAGGTTGCGGTAAATAGGATTTAAACTGGAGGGTCTATCATATGACTTAAGCTGATTCAAGGAGGAAATTGTATGGAGAAAAATATTGTAGAAACTGTAAATTTAACAAAAAGTTTTAAAAACTTCAATGCAGTAAAGGGAATAAATTTATCTGTAAAAAAAGGAAGAGTATATGGATTCCTTGGCCCAAACGGGGCGGGAAAATCTACAACTATAAGGATGCTTCTGGGTCTTATAAAACCCACAAGTGGACAAGTCCGTGTGTTTGGCAAAGATTTTCAGAAAAACAGGATGGATATTTTGAGGAGAGTTGGATCCCTGGTGGAAGCGCCATCTTATTACGGGAATCTGACAGCTTATGAAAATCTGAGGGTATCGGCGGAACTTCTGGAACTTGACTATAAATATATTGATGAAGTTCTGGAAGTTGTAAAACTAACAGAGTGGAAAGATAGACGGGCTAGTAAGTTTTCACTCGGCATGAAACAGAGACTTGGAATTGCCCAGGCTCTAATATCAAAACCGGAACTTCTTATATTGGATGAACCAACCAACGGGCTTGATCCCTCTGGAATTCATGAGATAAGAGGTCTTGTTAAAAAACTTCCCAAACTCTACAACATGACAGTCATCATATCCAGCCACAATCTGAGTGAAATTGAACTTGTAGCAGATGATATAGGAATTATAAACAGGGGAAATATGCTGTTTCAGGGAACTCTTGAAGAGCTTCATTCAAAAAGCAAGGGGCAGATCTGTATAGGGGCCAGAGATCCTAAAAAACTTAAAAATACATTGGACAGCTGCGGATACGAGTACAGGACAGAAGGAAAAGATGTTTTATTAAAGCCCCGGGGAGAGGAGCCGGAGGAGATTTTAAGACAGCTGGTATTGAAGGACAATAGAGTATTTAAATTTGTAGAAGTGCAAAAATCTCTTGAAGAAATATTTCTTGATCTTACTGGAGGGGGAGAAAATATATGACATTTACTTCAATTTTAAAATCCGAACTCATGAAGTACAAGAGGTCAATACTTTGGAAGGGTGTATTTTTTATTCCAGTTCTTTCCTTTATACTTTTAAGTATGGATTTACACATGAGATACAGTTTTTTAATGACAGATGAGCATATAAAATCCCTGTCCAAGTTTGGAATTTACGACAGAGTAGGTGCTCTTATCTATGAGAGCCATGCCGCTACCCTGTGGTTTGTCCTACTGAATTTATCAATTGTTGTAGTGGCGGTTATTGTAAATTACATGGAATACAGCGAAAAAACATGGAAGCAGCTTATGGCAAGACCGGTTGAAAGAAGTAAAGTTTATTTGTCAAAGTGGATTGTAGTGCTTGCAGCTGCATTTATCCTGGTGATTTTAAACGGTATGTTTCTGATAATCATAAAAAATTTGTTCCATGTCCAGGGCAGTTACAACTTGATTTTAAGATATATAGGATTTGAATTGTGTACAATTTTGGGAGTGGTGAGTTTTCAGGAGTTTATAAGCTGTTATATGGAAAATTCGCTGGCAGCTGCAGCTGTAGGTTTTGCAGGAAGTATAGGGGCCTATATGCTTGCACAGAGTAAGCTCCTTTCGTATTTGGTTCCCTATGCAAATGTATTGATGGCAATGCCGGTTGGAGATGGCAGTGATGCATGTAAGGCAGCTTTTTTTGGTATAGTTTCCGGAATACTGTGGCTTGTGATAGGTATACTTGAATTCAATAGAAGGGATATAAAGTAGGTGGTGAATAATATGAAAAGTATATATAAAGTGGAATTATTAAAGTTGAAGCACTCTAAAATATTGAACATAGTTATGTTTGTTCCACTTTTCTTTGTAATATTGGGTCTTACGAATTTTCTTAGGTATAGAGAACTTTTTACATCAAAAGGACAAAATGTATGGAATCAAGTATATATTCAAAGCTCGCTGTTTTATGGCTTGTTTATTATAGCATTGTTTATTACTATAGTTGTAGCTATTCTGGTGAGAATAGAAAACAGCGAGGATAATTTTAAGTGGATGCTGACTTTGCCTGTGGAAAGGGGGCAGCTTTATAGGGCGAAGCTTCTTGTGGCCTGTGGCATAGTGTTTTTAAATCTTGTACTGTTTATGCTTCTTACAATTCTGGCCGGATTGATTGTGGCACCGCAGAATCAAAGTATGCCTGAAGAGTTCATATATGCTCCACTGCTTTGTATTATAGCTTCATTGCCTGTTATAGCAGTTCAATATTATCTGAGTATGAAATTTGAAAATATTGCTGTGCCTCTTGGAATTGGACTTGTATTTTCTCTCCCTGCGGTTTTGATTGACAATACCGGATACTGGATGTTTTTCCCATGGGATTATCCGGGCAGGGTATTGGTAGGTGCAGCAAATGAAAGTTTTAATTTTCCTCCTTATATGTATGCGGTATCTGTTATTTTGTTTATAGTATTTACACTTGTGGGAGAAAAAGAATTTAAAAAAAGAGATATTTGAAAAAAAGGGTCCAGCTGCCGTAAAGCAGTGACCCTTTTTTTATTTAAGTCTGATTTTGACAGTAAGTAAAGCTTTTCTAGACACTGTGATAACGATTAAGTTAATATATAATTTTAAATATAAATTAATCTATAGGGATAATATCAAGTGATTAAATATTTTAAAGTCAGTAAATTTTAAATAAGGGGAGTAAAAATTATGGATTACTATTTAGGCATAGATATTGGTGCCTCTAGTGGAAGACATATTTTAGGCCATATGGAAAACGGCAAATTAAAAATTGAGGAAATTTATAGATTTGAAAATGGAATAAGTAAAATAAACGACGAGTACTGTTGGAATATTGAAAAATTATTCAACGAAGTCAAGAGGGGTATAAAAAAATGCAGAGAGATAGGTAAAATTCCTAAAACCATAGGAATAGATACATGGGGAGTTGATTTTGTACTTCTTGATGAAAAGGATAAACTAATAGGAAATGCAGTATCCTATAGAGATGACAGAACTGAAGGAATTATGGAGAAAGCATTTGAAAAGATGCCAAAGGATATACTCTATCTGCATACGGGAATTCAATTTCAAAGATTTAATACTCTCTACCAGCTCCTGGCTGTAAAGGAAAAACATAATGATTATCTAGACAGGACAAGAACATTTTTAATGATACCTGATTACTTGAATTTTTTATTAACTGGAAAAAAGACGGCAGAATACACCAATGCCTCAACCACACAGCTTGTAAATTCTTTTGATAAAACCTGGGATAGCAATATTTTAGATACTTTTGGAATAGATAAAGATATTTTTCAAAAGATAAGACTGCCTAAGACAAGGTTAGGTAGGTTGAAGTCCGAACTTGCTGATGAATTTGGCTTTGATGCAGATGTTATCCTGGTTGCATCTCATGATACTGGGTCTGCTTTTATTGCTTCAGTCTGCAATGATGATGAAAGTATATTTTTGAGCTCTGGAACATGGTCACTTATTGGTGTAGAAAACAGTTTTCCGATATGTGTACCCCAGGCTATGAACTACAATTTTACTAATGAAGGCGGTATAGATTATAGATATAGATTTCTAAAAAATATAATGGGACTTTGGATTATACAGGAAGTGAGAAAAAATTTAAACAATAGATACAGTTTTGAGGAAATAGCAAATATGGCTGGAGAACATATGAATTTCAAGTCAATAATCAATGTGGACGATGACAGATTTTTGAAACCGCAGAATATGATTCAGGAGATAAAGAAGTACTGCAGTGAAACGTCACAGGATATTCCACAAAATTTGGGGGAGATTGCATTTTGTGTTTTCAATAGCCTTGCTCGCAGTTACAAAGCTTCGGTAGAGTCTCTTGAGGAAATATTTGAAAAAAAATTTAAAAAAATAAATATTTTTGGTGGCGGATGTAAAAATGAATTTTTAAATGAACTGGTAGCGAAAGTTACCGGGAAAACTGTAATTGCCGGACCTTCAGAAGCAACGGCCATAGGAAATATTTCAGCACAGCTTCTAAGTACTGGAGTATGTAAAGGTATAAGCGAGGTGAGAAAGCTAATAAGAAAATCTTTTAATATCAGAAAATATTTAGGCTAGTAAAATAAAAATGGAAAAGTGAGGTAAATTAGATGAATGTTGAAGAAAAATATAAAGCGGCGAAACAGGAATATGAAAAGTGGGGAATAGACGTTGACGATATTTTGGAAAAATTGAAAAAGATCAAGATATCCATAAATTGCTGGCAGGGTGATGATATTACAGGGTTTGAAGTGAACCCACGAAAACTGTCAGGAGGGATTGCCGCCACAGGGAATTATCCTGGTAAAGCGAGAAACCCGGAAGAATTAAGAAAAGATTTGAGTGAAGCAATGAACCTTATTCCTGGAAAACATAAGGTTAATCTTCATGCAATATATGCTGAAACTGGTGGAAAATTTGTAGATAGAGATGAAATAAAGCCTGAGTATTTTGAAAACTGGGTGTCCTGGGCAAAGAAAAATGGCCTGGGTTTAGATTTCAACCCGACTATATTTTCTCATGAAAAGGCTGATGATGGTCTTACACTTTCTCATCCAAACAAGGAAATTCGTGATTTTTGGATAAGACACTGTATCATTTCAAGAAAAATTGGAGAATATTTTGGAAAAGAACTTGGTCAAACCTGTTTGACAAATATCTGGATACCAGACGGATACAAGGACATTCCAAGTGATAGGCTAGGGCCAAGAAGACGGCTCAAAGATTCTCTGGAGAAGATATTCCAGGTAAAGACAGATAAAAGGTATAATTTGGATTCTGTGGAGTCAAAGGTATTTGGAATAGGAGCTGAATCCTATACTGTAGGTTCCAGTGAATTTTATTTGAATTTTGCAGCAAAAAATGATGTGCTGTGCTTGATGGATACAGGGCATTATCATCCTACGGAAAAAGTTTCAGACAAAATTTCATCAATGCTTCTATTTTACGATAAAATTGCCCTGCATGTAAGCAGACCGGTTCATTGGGACAGTGATCATGTTATAGTTTTTGATGATGAACTTAAGGAGATTGCAAAGGAGATAGTAAGAGATAATGCACTTGACAGGGTGATAATAGGACTTGATTTTTTCGATGCAAGTATCAATAGAATAGCTGCATGGGTTATAGGAACGAGAAATATGATAAAAGCACTTTTGTATGCGATGCTTCTGCCGAATGGAAAGTTAAAAAAACTCCAGGATGAAGAAAATTATACTGACAGACTTGCCCTGATGGAAGAATTCAAGACATATCCTTTTGGCGCTATATGGGATTATTATTGCAAAATAAATGATGTCCCTATAAAAGAATCATGGCTTGATGAAATAAAGAGGTATGAAAAAGAAGAATTAGCAAAGAGAGAGTAGGGATAAAATTGAAAGTTGAAGATTCAAAATTTGTAAAAGATTTTATAAAACTCACTTATGATGCTTGGCTTAAAGGCTGGCACGAGCGTAATGGTGGAAATTTGAGCTATAGAATATCAGAAGATGAAATAAAGGGCGTAGAGGAGGAATTAGATCAAAATTCGGAGTTTATATCTATAGGTGTATCTGTTCCCAATTTAGCCAATGAGTATTTTCTGGTAACTGGCAGTGGAAAATATATGAGAAATGTAAAGCTTGCTCCCAAAGCTAATATAGGTATAGTCAAAATAGATGGAAATGGAGAAAATTATAAAAAAGTGTGGGGACTTTTAAATGGTGCAAATCCCACCAGTGAGTTTCCATCACATCTCATGAGTCATTCTGTTAAAAAAGAAATTACAGACGGTAGAAATAGGGTCATATACCACGCGCATGCTACTAACCTGATTGCACTTACTTTTGTATTGCCGCTTGACAGCAGAGTATTTACAAGGGAACTTTGGGAGATGGCCACTGAATGCCCTGTGATATTTCCCTCAGGAATTGGGGTTGTACCTTGGATGGTACCGGGAGGTACGGCAATTGCAAAGGAAACCAGTAAACTTATGAGGGAATTCGATGTAGTAGTATGGGCTCATCATGGAGTTTTTGCTGCAGGTGAAACCTTAGATAGCGCATTTGGTCTTATGGATACAGTTGAGAAATCAGCTGAAATTCTTGTAAAGGTATTGTCTATGGGAGGAAAAAGGCAGACTATAACTGCAAGTGATTTTAGAGATCTTGCCGGAGCTTTCCATGTTACTTTACCTGAAAAATTTTTATATGAAAAATAAATTACTTAAAATGTTATTTTGCATTCTGTATTCTATATACCCTGGGTTATGGATGCGGAATGCAGAAATATTTATTATATTTTATGTGAAATAGGAGGTATATGTAAGTGATTAGAAAGGGAACCATAATGAAATTATATAAAGGATTTGAAGATGAATATCAAAGAAGACATAGCCAGATTTGGCCTGAAATGGTTGACATGCTGCACGAATATGGAGCAAGAAATTATTCCATATTTCTGGATAAAAAAACAAATACTTTGTTTGGGTATATTGAAATAGAAGATGAAGAAAAGTGGAACAGGAGTGCAGAGACAAAAATCTGTAGAAAATGGTGGAATTATATGAAGGACATAATGGAAACGAATCCAGACAATAGTCCTGTATCAGTGGATTTAAAAGAAGTATTTCATATGGATTAATAATGGTAATTGGGAGGAATTTAGATGTCCGGTAAAGAAACTAATTTTAAAGAAACATTAACTGTTTCCATGTCTAATTTTTTGGATGCGGGCGCAATAGTGGCAGGCGCAAGCGGACTGACATTGTGGATGAATTTCCTGCATTTGAATGATATGTCTCTAGGACTTCTTGGAGCAGTTAGTGCCAATGGGTTTGGAGCAGCACTTGGAGCACTGATAGGTGGTCCTTTGGCTGACAAATATGGAAGAAAATTTATCTATAGGTATGATCTGCTGTTTTATATGCTTGGTGTTGCTTTGATAGCTCTATCGGCCAATTTTCCTATGCTTTTGATAGGCTATATTATAACGGGAATGGCAGTAGGTGCGGTGGTTCCGGCTTCATGGAGTTATTTGGGGGAACAGGCTCCCGCTGGAAAGCGCTGTGCAAATATTGGATGGGGCCAATTTTCTTGGTCGTTTGCACCTATGACAATATTTATCATGTCTATTTTTTTAAACAGACTTGGACTTCTGGGCAACAGGATTATGTTTGGGATGTTGTTTGTTGTGGCATTGATCACATGGATTTTACAGCAGCAAATTGAAGAATCTAAAATCTGGAAAGAAGAAAAACAGAGAGAGAAATCAAAGGATTTTGTGAAATCTCCTACTAGTGAAATATTTACAATTAAAGCAAACAGGCAAGCTTTTGTTTTATGTGCGGGAACTTATACTCTGTGGAATTTGGTTGCAGGACTTCAGGGATATTTTCTACCTTATATTTTTACCAGAATAGGCAACTTGAATAATTTACAATCCAATGGTTTAAATGCGTTTATTTGGTTTATGATAGTTGTATCCACTTATTTTGTATTTATAAGGAAAGGAGATATTTGGAATAGAAAAGTAGTGTTTTCGGTAGGATGTGTTATGGAAGTTATAGCGTGGATTATCCTTGTTTTTGCTCCTATGAAATGGACTTCACTTGTAATTTTTGATATATTGTGGGGAATCTCTGCAGGATTCAGCGCGCAATGCTTCTTTGCACTGTGGAGTGTGGAACTGTTTAAGACAGAATATAGAGCCAAGGCACAGGGAATTATATTTTTTTTGGTACGTGGTGGAGTTGGGGTAATTTCTTTGGTTTTCCCGACTATGTTGACGGCCTTTGGTTTTCAGAGAACAGGTCTTCTCTTAATTGCAGTTTTGGCTATTCAGCTGATTATTGGGTTGGTATATACGCCTGAAACCAGAGGAATGAGTGTTTATGAAATAGAGGAAAAAAGATATGGAAATAATTATTAAATAAAAGATAGATTGTGTTTTAATCCTACTCAATGTAAAATATATACGGGAGAGCTGTAAGGGGCATTGGTCTAGTAATACCAGGCCCCAATCTGTCACTGCAGATTGCTTGGACCATAAAAATAAATTATAAAAGGTGATATATGTGAACATTGGAGATTTGGATAAAAAACTCAGAGAAATGAGCCCCAGTGAAAAAAAGTTGAGGAAATTGTCAAAATATAAGAAAGATAAAAATTATAGCAAGAGACTTGAGGGCTATTTTTCAAATGAAACCGGGGATAACAGCTGGGTGATAAACAACTCTAAGCTCATGAAGAAATCTGAGGATATCTCTATTCATAAGCATGACCGGTTTACTAGGTTTGATAAGCACAAGCATGACTATCTTGAATTGGTGTTTGTTTATTCTGGGAGCATAAGGCAGATTGTTGATGATAAATCTATTGAAATGAAAAAAGGTGAAATTCTGATTATGGATATGAATGTAGAGCACAGCATTGAAGAATCAGGAGAAAATGATATAGCTATAAATGTATTGATAAAAAAAGAATTTTTCGACTGGGTATTTATGAATCAGATTGCAGACAATGATTTAATGTCAAATTTTATTGTCAAATCATTGTATGAAAAGGATAAATTTAAGCGCTTTTTATATTTTAAGACTTCAGACAATAAAAAAGTATGGGATTTTATGATCAACATATTGATGGAATATTACGATAATAAAACTGGTATGAAAACCGCCATAAGGGCATACATGATACTGTTGTTCAATGAATTATTGAGAGACTATAACAGATATTTGCCTAATAACATAATTTATAAAATAGATTCAAGTGCAACGGTAGAAATTATGAAGTATATAGGAAACGATTATAGGAACATAGTGCTTAAGGATTTAGCCGAGCATTTTAATTATAGTACCGACTATATGGGTAAATTGGTTAAAAAGATTACAGGGAAAACGTTTAATGAACTTCGTAGGGATATAAGAATGCGGCGTGCCAAGTATTTGCTTAAAAATTCAAATATGTCTATATCCGATGTTATTTCAAGGGTTGGATATTCCAATTTAAGCTATTTTTATAAGCAGTTTAGAGAGGATACAGGTATTACTCCAGATGAATATAGAAAAATTTAAATCCATGGCTTTTTTAAGTATAGTAAGTTGGTGATTATCTGTTAGAGTATGTAATACCAGAAAAGATAATTCGGCTGCAATCAGGGCAATTAAAATTCCGTGATATAATTATTATATCATGGAATTTTTTAATTCATTTTGAAATAAAATTTTGCTGCAAATACGTTAAATATTAAAGATGAAAGGAATGAAAACATTGTCCAGGATATTACTGATAGAAGATGATAAGGATATAAGTGAAATGGTTACTGAATATTTAACCGGTGCTCTGTATGAGGTTACACAGGTCTATGATGGAGAATCGGCAGTTGGTGAATTTAGAAAACATCCTTATGACCTGGTTCTTC
>ENA-UOOI01003187-UOOI01003187.1-fermentation-metagenome-genome-assembly--contig:-NODE-3187-length-12773-cov-2.730304_pt1 | contig 12773 bp, 9 predicted proteins | sample MGYA00245779_ERZ724027 | MGnify/ENA primary metagenome ERZ724027 (study PRJEB28704, sample SAMN03018318) | fermentation metagenome | biome: anthropogenic terrestrial biome; feature: soil; material... | reverse complement strand
TAATCTGCCCGATCACAACACCGGCCACCAAGCCTGCAACGATAGCGTAGAAAACGCCAATGGGCATTGCTAGGTAACTAACAAGGAAATAGGCAGCTGCAACAGTTATAATACCTGCCACATAGGTGCCTAGGCTTAAGGCCTTTTGCACGTTGGCACCATCTTTGGCGCTCACAAAACGGGTACCGATGAGCGAGGCGACAATTCCTGCTGCGGAAAGAAGCAGTGGCAGCAGAATACCCTCGAGCCCACCGTAAGTAAACACACCAATAGACATGGCGGCAATAATGGAGCCCACATAGGACTCGAATAAGTCCGCGCCCATGCCGGCTACGTCACCTACGTTATCGCCCACGTTGTCAGCAATAACTGCCGGGTTACGGGGGTCGTCTTCCGGAATACCGGCTTCTACTTTACCCACGAGGTCAGCGCCGACGTCGGCAGCTTTAGTGTAGATACCACCGCCAACACGGGCAAACAAGGCAATAGAGCTAGCCCCCAGCGCAAAGCCATTAACGATAGCCGGGTCACGGTAGATGATATAGAGAATGCCAACCCCGATTACACCTAAGCCCACGACCGACATCCCCATAACAGCGCCGCCGCTAAAGGCAACACCTAGGGCCCGGTTAGTGCCATGTTGGGCAGCGTTAGCCGTGCGCACGTTAGCTTTCGTAGCCACCGACATACCGATATAGCCAGCCAAAACACTGGCAATAGCACCAGCTAAGAAAGAAATAGCTGTCTTAATATCAATTAGCCAAGCCAGCAGTACAAACAAAGCAGCAACAAAAAACACCAGCACCGAGTACTCGCGCTTCAAAAAGGCCATCGCGCCTTCGTGAATGGCATCAGCGATTTCCTGCATCCGTTTATTACCAGCATCCTGGCGGTTAACCCAGGCTGCAGTAAAGAATGCGAACAGCAGAGCCAATGCTCCTGCCGCCGGCGCGAGCCAGAGAAGGTTTTCCATAACCATTTGCCTCCTAACACCGAACATATAATATTTATAGGGTACAAGCTGAGAGTTGCTTTGCAACACTCACTTTATTGCCCGCAACTCCAAGGGCGTTGCTAGTAGTCGACGGCCCTGATACAAAACTATCGATGCAGCTATCAGGCTAGCCAGTTCCATAGCAAAGCATACCCCGGTAATCCAAGGTATGCTAATCAGCTAAAGCTAGCTTAGCCCATACGCCGGTTCAAGATAGTTAGCAACAGCGTTACAGCCATCCAAGATCCAGCCAGATACGTAGTCAGCCTAGCGAGCATCTCTTCTTTGTTTTTCTTCTTGCCAAGCAGACCACCCTGCGGCCCACCGCCGCCAAGCGCGGTGAAACCAGTAGCCTTGCCTGACTGCATCATGACGACAACAATAACGCCAATCGCTAGCGCTGCATCTAAAATAGTCAATGCTAGTATCAAAATGCCACCTCCCTACCCCAAAAGCTCATTACATTTTAGCATAGTAGAATAATGATAACAATATCGGGGTGGCCTAACGCAAATTATAGAAGCAATGGAGACCAGCGTAGTCGGCGGCAACGCCCAGGTGCTCTTCAATGCGTAACAGCTGGTTATACTTAGCAACCCGCTCGCTGCGTGAAGGTGCCCCTGTTTTCAGCTGGCCCGCGTTGATGGCTACCGCCAGATCGGCTATGGTAGTATCTTCTGTTTCACCAGAACGGTGCGAAATAACCGTCGTATAGCCGGCCCGTTTGGCCATCTCAATTGTCTCTAGGGTCTCTGTCAAGGTGCCAATCTGATTAAGCTTGACCAGAACCGAGTTGGCCGTTTTAGTTTCAATGCCGCGAGCCAGGCGCTCCGTGTTGGTGACGAAAAGGTCGTCGCCCACCAGTTGTATCTTGGAACCCAAGCGCTGCGTTAACAACCGCCAACCATCCCAATCATCTTCGGCCAAGCCATCTTCAATGGAGATAATGGGGTATCTTTGAATGAGGTCAGCATAAAAATCTACCATCTCTGCTGCAGTAAGACTACGGCCTTCGCTAGCTAGATGATAGCTGCCATCGCGATAGAGCTCACTTGCTGCCACGTCTAGAGCCAGCATGACGTCTTCACCCGCGCGGTAACCTGCCCGTTCAATAGCCTGCATGATCACCTGTAAGGCCGCTTCATTCGAAGCGAGGTTAGGGGCAAAGCCACCTTCGTCACCCACGCCGGTAGCTAAGCCTTGCTCTTTGAGCACAGCCCGGAGTGCATGGAAAACCTCTGCCGCCATGCGCAAACCTTCGCGCCAGCTAGTGGCACCGACCGGCATGACCATGAACTCCTGGATATCAACGTTGTTGTCTGCATGGGCACCGCCATTTAAGATATTCATCATGGGCGTAGGCAAGGTGCGGGCATTGATTCCACCAATATATTGGTACAGGGGCAAATCTAGTGCCTCGGCTGCTGCTCTAGCTACCGCCAAGGAAACGCCTAAAATAGCGTTGGCCCCTAAGCGGCCCTTATTGGGCGTATCATCAAGGTTGATCAGCATCGTATCAATGGCGGCTTGTGCCCCGGCATTTAGTCCGACGATCTCGTCAGCAATTAGACTGTTTACATTATCGACAGCCGTTTCTACACCTTTACCCAAGTAGCGCCCCTTGTCGCCATCGCGTAGTTCAACGGCTTCAAAGGCACCCGTGGAAGCACCCGAAGGTACAGCGGCCCGGCCGAAAACGCCACAAGCCAACGTAATCTCTACCTCCACCGTCGGGTTGCCCCGTGAATCAAGAATTTCTCGTGCAAAGCAATCAGTAATTGTAAGCATTAAAAATCTCCTTTCAACTAGGCTCGTTGCCAGCCAGCAACGACCTACCTGTCATCACGGTCGGTTGCGCTAGTTGCATGAGCTGTAGAATTGTAGGTGCAATATCTGCTAATATACCCTGGCTATGCAGTGCCCTGACGCCAGGGGCCATTACCAAGAAAGGAACCGGGTTACCGGTATGGGCCGTATGGGGCTCTCCTGTTGCTGGGTTGAGCATCTGTTCAGCGTTGCCGTGATCAGCCGTTAGGACCAAAGCACCACCAATTTGCTGCATTGCTTGTGCCAGACGCCCGACGCAGCTATCTACCGTTTCTACGGCGCGCACTGTGGCCGCCATGTCCCCGGTATGCCCAACCATATCTAGATTGGCATAGTTGACAACGATCAAATCATAATTAGCCAGATTAGCCAGTAGCTGTTCCGTAATCTGGGGCGCGCTCATGGCCGGCACGAGGTCATAGGTGGCGACCTGAGGAGACGGCACGAGGATGCGCTCCTCTCCCGCAAAACATACCTCCCGCCCACCGTTAAAGAAGAAGGTAACGTGGGCGTACTTTTCAGTTTCGGCCAAGCGTAGTTGTTTTAGCCCGGCCTCGCTCACTACCTGGCCTAGGGTCCAGTTCAGGTCTTGCGGGGCCAACAGATGGGGCACAGGAAAACCGGTTTCGTATTCAGCCATTGCGGCGAAGAACAGAGCCGTTTTAGCGCCCCGTGCGAAACCGGTAAACTCTTCATCCAACAAGGCGTGCATCAATTCGCGCGCCCGGTCCGCTCGAAAGTTCCACATGAACACGGCGTCGCCGTCGCTAATCTGACCACCGGGGCAGACAACAGTGGGGCGCACAAACTCATCGGTCAATCCCTCGGCATAGGCCTGTTCCACCGCCTCGCGGGCGCTGGCAGCCTGCTCGCCCTCACCCCACACCAGGGCCTCATACGCTAACTCGACTCGCTCCCAGCGACGATCGCGGTCCATAGCATAGAAACGCCCGCTCACAGTGGCAATTTTGCCTACACCTAACTGCTGCATGGTCGCTTCTAAGGTATCTAGATAAGTTAAAGCACTCTGAGGTGGGACATCGCGGCCATCCAGAAAGACATGCACGAAAACTTCCTGCAGGCCCTGCGCTTTCGCTAGCCTGAGCAGTTCTAGCAGATGGTCACGGTGACTATGCACTCCCCCATCGGACAAGAGGCCCAAGAGGTGCAGTGCCCGCCCTGCTGCTGCCTGCCACAGCTGCCCCAAGACCGGGCTAGCGGCGAAACTACCATCCCTAATAGCCCGGTTGATCCGCACCAACGGCTGGTAAACGATACGCCCAGCGCCCATATTGGTGTGGCCAACATTAGAATCACCCATCTGTTCCGGCAAAACACCGACGGCCTCACCCGAACAGGTTAATTGGGTATGGGGGTAACGAGCGAAGAGCTGGTCAAGGTGAGGTGTGGCGGCCTGACGCACTGCATTGCCAGTCAGCTCTTCACTAATACCCCAACCATCAAGTATGGCTAAGACGACAGGTTGCACTCTACTTCACCTCATAAGCACGGGCGATAGCCTGGAATTTATCCGGATCAAGGCTAGCGCCGCCCACGAGCACACCATCCACGCCGTCAGCTGCTGCAAACTCGGCGATGTTGTCGGGGGCCACGCTGCCGCCATAGAGGATGCGCATGGCATCAGTATCACCATTCATTAAACGCTGGAGCCTCTGCCTGGCATACGTGGCTAATTGCGCTGCATCCTTAGCAGTGGCTGAACGGCCGGTACCAATAGCCCATAGCGGCTCGTAGGCCACGACAACCTGCGCCAATTGATCTGACTGTAGATGCTTCAGACAGGTGAGCAACTGTTGGCCTATTACCTTCTCGGTCATGCCTAGACTGCGTTCGCTCATGGTTTCTCCTACGCAAAGAATGGGCGTAATCCCATGTTCCACGGCCACCTTAACCTTTTCGCCTATAGTTTCTGCTGTCTCGCCGAAACGCAAGCGTCTTTCTGAATGCCCCACAATCACATAACGGCAGTCTAGCGCTTTTAGCATCGAGATGGAAACTTCGCCGGTATATGCCCCCTTGGGTGCGGGGTAGAAGTTTTGGGCGCCTACAGCCAAATCACTACCGACAAAGGCAGCTCTCACTACTTCAATAGCGGTGTAAGGGGGGCATACGACTACCTCTGCCGGTGTTGTTGTCTCCTGCATCAGCGTGCGCAGGCGTTGACAATACACACTTGCTTCCGGCGAAGTCATATTCATTTTCCAGTTCGCCACAACTAATGGTTGCCTCATCACAATCCCCCCTTCCTAGTTAATTCGTTCGCTTAGAGCCGCTACTCCGGGCAATTCCTTGCCCTCCAGAAATTCCAGACTAGCGCCACCACCGGTAGAAACATGGGTAATAGCATCGGTTAGCCCAGCCTGAGCAATAGCGGCTGCTGAATCGCCTCCGCCCACGATGCTGACCGCGTGTGACCGCGCCACTGCCTCAGCTAAGGCCCGGGTGCCAGCGGCGAAATGCTCCCGCTCAAATACACCCATCGGCCCATTCCAGACGATCAGCTTGGCGTCGGCCAGAACGGCGGCAAAATATTGCCGTGTAGCCGGGCCAATATCGAGCACCATTTCGTCTTGTGGTACTGCATCAATTGGAACAGTCTGGCCTGATTCTGCCGTTAGTGCGGGTGCTACTACGGCGTCCAGCGGCAAGTGAATCTGCACCCTCTGCTCCGCTGCCTGGGCCAACAGTTCCTCGGCCAGAGGGATAGCGTCCTTTTCCACTAGGGACTGCCCCAATTCCTTGCCCTGGGCCGCTAAGAAGGTATTCGCCATCCCACCGCCAATGAGCAGGCTGTCTACCTTACCCAGTAAATTGCGCACAACCGCAATTTTATCGGAAACCTTAGCACCACCTAAAATGGCGACAAAAGGACGCTCTGGATCAGCCAAAGCAGTGCCCAAGAACTTAATCTCTTTTTCCAGCAAGAAACCGCACACGGCGGGCTGCAAATAATGGGTGACCCCTTCAGTGGAAGCATGGGCGCGATGGGCAGTGCCAAAAGCATCATTCACATAAATATCGCCTAAGGCTGCTAGCTGCTTAGCAAACCCAGCCTCATTTTTCTCCTCTTCTGCATGGAAACGCAGATTCTCCAGTAGCAGCACTTCGCCTGCCGACATTTGGGCTACCGCGGCTTCAGCCTTGGCACCCACACAGTCGGAGGCAAAGGCAACGGGGTGCCCTAGCAGCTCACTTAGACGAGTGGCCACTGGCTGCAAAGAATATTTGGGGTCAACCTTGCCTTTGGGGCGACCCAAATGGCTCATTAAAATGACTTTGGCTTGGTTATCCGTTAAATGGCGGATGGTAGGCAGCGCGGCTACGATACGGGTGTCATCGCTAACCTGCCCCGCTTCAGTCAGGGGAACGTTAAAATCGACCCGTACTAATACCCGCTTGCCGGCGACAGCGACGTCTTTAACCCCAAGCTTACTCATTTCCCTTTACCACTAGAAACCGGCCTCGGCTACAAACTTAGCCAGGTCCACCAGACGCTCGGAATAGCCCCACTCGTTATCATACCAGGCGACAACTTTAACTAAACGGTCACCCTCAACCATAGTTAGCGGTGCATCTACAATAGATGAATGCGGGTTCTGCACATAGTCAACGGAAACTAGCGGCTCGTCGCAGACATCAAGAATCCCCTGCATCGGGCCAGCGGCGGCAGCCCGGAAAGCGTTGTTGACTTCTTCTGCAGTTACTGCCTGGTTCAACTCGGCTACTAAGTCGACCATAGAAACGACTGGCGTAGGCACACGCACGGCAAAACCGTTAAGTTTACCAGCTAGTTCGGGCAAGACTAGACCAACAGCACTAGCAGCGCCAGTGGTAGTCGGAATCATAGAAACGCCGGCGGCCCGAGCTCTGCGCAAGTCTTTATGGCTGCCATCGAGAATGCGTTGATCATTCGTGTAAGCATGGATAGTGGTCATCATCCCTAAGGCAATGCCAAAGCTGTCATTGAGCACCTTAGCCACGGGAGCTAAACAGTTGGTGGTGCACGAAGCGTTGGAGATAATGTGGTGCTTGGCGGGATCATATTTGTCATGGTTAACGCCCATAACAATGGTAATATCCTCATTTTTACCGGGGGCTGCAATAAGCACTTTTTTGGCACCACCGCGCAAATGGCCGCTGACTGATTCAGCATCTCTGAATTTGCCGGTGGATTCCATGACGATGTCTACACCCAAATTTCCCCACGGAATATCAGCGGGGCCTGCACCCTTAGTGACAGGAATCTTTTTGCCATTGACTACCAGATAGTCTGCACCAGCCTCAACTTCACCTGCAAATTTGCTATAAGCTGAGTCATAGCGCAGCAAATGGGCCATTACATCCGGATTGGATCTGTTGTTGATGGCGACAACCTCAACATCACCACGGCCTACTGCAATGCGCAAGATCTGTCGACCAATACGGCCGAAACCATTAATACCGATTTTGACTGCCATTGTAGACAACCTCCTTATTTCTGTGCAGCTACTATTTTACGTACGCCAGCAAAGCGTATTGCTCTGCAATATCCCTGGTGCTCTCCCGACATCGTGGAACATCGTTGTCGCACAGGTGAATTAGCGTATGATATTTGCGCATAAATTATATCACATTTGGAATCGCTTCCGCCGCCGAGACGACAAGATTCCCATCTCTTCCCGATATTTTCCGACAGTACGGCGCGAGATTGTCAGCCCCTGTTCTTTCTGTAGCAGATCAGCTAAGGCTTGGTCGCTCCAGGGTGCGGTCGCGTCCTCCTCGGCTACAAGCTGACGGATTGCTGCTTGCACACCCTCTTTAGCCAAGCCCAGGCCGCTACTATCCTCCACCCCACTGGTGAAAAAGAAGCGCATAGGATACATGCCCCGCGGGGTTTGCATATACTTATGGGCCACAGCCCGGCTCACTGTCGATTCATGAATGTCGAGGCTTGCTGCTACTTGCGCTAGAGTTAAGGGCCGCATTTTGGCCAGACCTTGCTCCAGAAAATCGTGTTGACCTGCGACAATGGCTGAGGCCACGTTGTACAAGGTCAGTCTTCGTTGTTCTAGGCTACGCACTAACCAAGTAGCGGCGCGGATGCGCTCTTCGATATAACATTGCACCTCTGGCTCCTGGGTTTCCTGCAGCAGGCGCAAATAGTAAGGGCTCAGCGCTAGCCTGGGCACTGAACGCTCATTTACATAGATTTCGTAGACACCCATGTTTTTTTCTACAACCACATCGGGCAAGACAAATTGGTTCTGCCGGCCCGGGGCTAGTTCGCCGCCTGGTCGCGGTGGTAGTTGTTGCAACAGATCGAGCAGCTCCTGCAACTCGCCCGGGGTGCAAGCAATAGCAGCGGCCACCTCTGCTACCCGCCCGGCGGCCAGCAAAGGCAAATATTCGCGAAGGGCTTGCTCCCAACAAGGGCGCAGCCACCCCCTGGCCCCGAGTTCCAAGCACAAATAGTCGGCAAGGCCGTGGCAACCAAGACCCCGCGGTTCTAGCGATTGTAACAGCTGGCGTGCCTGGGTTATTTTCTCCTCCGTTGTTCCCAGGGCGCAAGCTAATTCAGCATCAGCATAGGGCAAAAAGCCGGAACAATCAAGCTGCTCGAGCAGTATCACGGCCAACTCTTGCAGCTCAATGGGGGCGGTTAGAGTGCGAATCTGTAGAACTAATTCCTGAAGTTTATCCTGCCCCAGTGCATACCACCTATCCACCGGTAACACCGTTGTCTGGTCTCTTCTGTTAGTTCGTACAGGTGGGGGGGAGTCAAACCAGTATTCCAGCCATTCCTGCCCCAAGGCGTCCTGCTCTTGATAGGGGTCTGCACCTGCTGGCTCTTCCCAAGGGCGATCTAGTTCTAACACCGGGTTGGCGGCCATCTCTTGCTGCAGATAATTGGCTAGGTCGTAAGCCGGCAACTGCAAGATCGTCAGCGCCTGCCGCAGCTTAGGGGTGACGATGAGTTTCTGGGCATTCTCCATCTTCAGCTGTAGCTTCTCCGACATGCTCCCACCTCCCCGCAGAAATATCTTGTCTTTAACTAGTTATCTACCTGGTCGCCGGCGTCTTCCTCCCGCTCGAAGGCTAGGCTAACCAATTTGCGCAAGCGGTGATTAACCGCGCTTTTGCTTAGCGGCGGCTCAGCCAACTGGCCCAACTCCTGCAAGCTCGCTTCGGGGTAAGCTAAGCGCAATTCAGCAATCTGCCTCAATCCGGGAGATAGCCGGGCCAGTTCCCCCCGGGCCGCTAACAGCCGGATGGCCTCCGTTTGCCGCATAGCCGCCTCCACCGTTTTGCTTAAATTAGCTGTTTCCGCATTAACTAGCCGATTTACTTGGTTGCGCATCTGTTTGTGAATGCGGGCATCTTCGAAGTGCAACAGACCAGCATGCGCACCTATTACGTTAAGAAAACGGATAATCTGCTCGCTTTCTTTCAGATAGACCACCAGCGAATCTTTTCGGCTAACCACTTTGGCCGCCAGGCCTTCCCGCGCCATTAGCTCACATAATACTGCCGCCTGATCTTCATATTCAGTTGTGATCTCCATATGATAAGAAACTTTTTGCGGATCATTGATTGCGCCGGCAGCTAAGAAAGCCCCCCGCAGATAAGCTCGCCTGCAGCATTGCCGCTGGACTACCCAGGGAGCCACACTGTGTCCCAAACCTTGGCTATCATCTACCAAGCCCACCTGGCGTAACAGATCGGGCACATTGCCACGACACCAGACCATATATACATTATTCTTGCGCAAGCGCACCTTGCGCCGGATATAGATATCTGCCTGCACCCCAAAAACTGCTCGAAACAACTTGAATATAACCCTAGCGGTAGCTGGGTTCTGGGTGGTCACACTTAGCCCCCACTGCCCGGCGCGGCTGATTTCAATGCTGCCATTGAGGCGAATCAAGGCTGCTAGTTCAGCCCGCTGACAGCATTCGGCAGTCGTTGACAAACGGGCCAACTCTCTTTTCACGTCTTCAGAAAATGTCATGCGCTCACCCCCTGCCGCTCGGCTAGTGCCAAAGCCCTATATTACTTTACTTAATTCAACTCTCCCCTAAGTTATCCTGCCTCAGAGCTGCAGATCCGATTTAGCGGTTTGGTGCAAAAAGCAAACAGGAGGCCGCCTTGTTGGCAGCCCCCTGGAGCTAATCGTTTGCTTAGAACTCATCGCTTGGTGTCTGCGTTGTACTGACACCTAAATTCTGTTTAGCCTGACGTTCAATTTGAGTATCGCCGGGGTTATACCCGCCGGAATAGGACTGCATGGTGCCCTGCCCACCATACTGCCCCATCTGCTGTTGGGGCTGGCTGGGGCCATAATAGCCGGTATTACGATCAGCCTGCATCACCTGAGACATGCCGTCCATGCCGCTCTGCATGGCCTGTTCAGTCTGCGTCGAGCCAATTCCCTGGCTCATACCGGGGCTATAGGTGCCATACTGGCTAGGCTGCTGATACCCATACTGCATGCCGTAGTTACCAAAGTTGCCTCCCATGCCATAGCTCTGGGAGCTGCCCTGCCCATATTGCTGCATCGGGTGGCTGGGGCCGCCATAGTAGCCGGTGTTGCGATCGGCCTGCATCACATGAGATAAGCCCCCCATGCCGCTTTGCATCGTCTGCTCGGTCTGCGTGGTGCCAATTCCCTGGCTCATGCCGGGGCTATAAGTGCCATACTGGCTGGGCTGAGGGTAGCTCTGCTGCATGCCGTAGCTAGGGCCGCCACCGCCATAGCCCCCCTGACTGCCAGAATAACCATACTGTTGCTGAGACTGGCTGGGGCCATAGTAACCGGTATTGCGGTCGGCCTGCATCACATGGGATAAGCCACCCATACCGCTTTGCATCATCTGTTCAGTCTGCGTCGTGCCAATGCCCTGACTCATGCCGGGGCTATAGGTACCATACTGGCTGGGCTGGGGGTAACTCTGCTGCATACCGTAGCTAGGGCCGCCACCGCCGTAGCCCTGACCGCCAGAGTAACCATATTGCTGCTGGTACTGGTTGGGGCCCTGGCTAGGGCCATAGTAACCGGTGTTGCGGTCGGCCTGCATCACATGAGATAAGCCGCCCATGCCACTCATCATCTGCTCGCTGCGGGTGGTGCCAATGTCTTGCGTCATGCCCTGGCCATAAGCACCATACTGGTTTGGCTGCGGCCGCTGCTGGGAATACTGCATTCTTGTCTCGTAATTATGCACAGTTGCACCTCCATGATTAGTTAGCATCGACAGCTGGGCAGGAGTATGCTTCTGCCTGCTGCCATAACGCATATCATGGTTACTATCCCCAGTTCGCCCCAGAGCATGTATTATCTTGGCAAGAAAATTACGAACAACGGGAGTAGCCACAGTTGGCACAGGTGGTGCAGCCATTCTGCGGGATCAGCACGCCACCGCATTCGGGGCAGAGCAACAGTGCCTGGGGACCGCGAGCCACATTGAGGTCATAGCGCACAGTGCCATTGACATACTTCTCTATGGTTTTACCAATAGCATCGGGGCAGCTGAGCACCCAGGTCTCTGGGTCGACAATACAAGCAACGCAACGGATGCCCTTGATCTGATCTAGAATTGCCTCTACTTCGACCCCGCTACGCAGGGCCAGGCTAATCAGGCGGCTAACCGCATCAGATAACGATGAGCAACCTTCTTCGCCCGTGTTGGTGAATACTTCGCAAAGGCCATGCTCATCCGAGTTAACTGTGACATAAAGCTTGCCACAACCACCGATTTTATATTTCTTGGTCATGCCCGTCGTTTCATCTGGCCGCGTACGGGGGCGCACTTTAGCCGTCGCTGCTTCCAGAGCAGTGGGGCTAGCCGCGGCAGCTTCGGACTGCGCCGCACTTGCTTCGGCCCCTCCCGGGGTCGACAGCACCTGGAACTGACGGCTGCCATCACGGTAAATTGTAACGCCCTTACACCCTAACCTGTAGGCCAGTTCAAAAACATGGGCCACAGCGGCTGGGGTAGCATCATTGGCGAAATTGACTGTCTTAGACACAGCGTTATCAGTGTGGCGCTGGAAGGCGGCCTGAATCTGCACATGCCATTCCGGCGCAATGTCGTGCGCTACCGCAAACACTTGCTGCACATCAAGGGGCACTTGCTCCAGGCCTTGGATGGTGCCCGCCGCAGCAATTTGGCTCATCAGTTCTTCACTATAAAAGCCCCGCTCTCGTGCTACCCGTTCAAACAGGGGATGCACCTCGAGCAGGCGGTCATCGTCCAGAATATGGCGTTGGAAACTGACTGCAAAAAGCGGCTCGATGCCACTGGATACACCGGCAATAATGCTGATCGTTCCCGTGGGGGCAATGGTAGTAACCGTTGCATTGCGCAGACGAGGGCCACCGTCGTAGTCATAGATTGAACCCTCAAAGTTAGCAAAAACGCCCCGCACTTCCGCGAGCTTAGCCGACGCCACCTTGGCCTCTTGGTCAATATAACTCATTACTTCTTCAGCCAGAGCAACAGCCGCTTCCGAGTTATAGGGGATACCGAGCTGAATGAGCATGTCGGCAAAACCCATTACACCTAGGCCCACCTTACGGTTTTGCGTGGACATTTCCTTAATCCGGGGTAAGGGATAACGGTTAGCATCAATCACATTATCGAGGAAATGGATAGACGCATGCACTACCCGACGCAGCCTGGCGTAATCGATCTCCGGGTCTGGGCCGGGAGTAACCATGAGCGCTAGGTTCAGGGAACCTAGATTGCAGGCCTCATAGGGCAATAAAGGTTGTTCACCGCAGGGGTTGGTGCTTTCAATCTCCCCCAATTGGGGCGTAGGGTTGGCCCGATTAAGGCGGTCCAGAAAAATAATGCCCGGTTCGCCATTTTTCCAAGCCATATCCACGATAGTCTCGAAAACCTGGCGTGCCGATTTATGCCCCACAACACTACCGTCGCGCGGGTTGCGCAAT
>ENA-UOOI01003186-UOOI01003186.1-fermentation-metagenome-genome-assembly--contig:-NODE-3186-length-12773-cov-49.937176_pt1 | contig 12773 bp, 13 predicted proteins | sample MGYA00245779_ERZ724027 | MGnify/ENA primary metagenome ERZ724027 (study PRJEB28704, sample SAMN03018318) | fermentation metagenome | biome: anthropogenic terrestrial biome; feature: soil... | reverse complement strand
GCAGTCTGAGGCGTAGCGATATAACCGGGTCCTATCCCATTGCACTGAATATTGTATTTGCCGTATTCTGAAGCAATGTTCCTGGTAAGCATTTTAAGGCCACCCTTGCCTGACGCATAAGCCGAAACGGTCTCCCGCCCAAGTTCGCTCATCATCGAACAGATATTGATGATTTTGCCGCCGCCCTTTTTAATCATAGCGGGAATGACCGCCTTAGACACAATGAATGGAGCATTCAAGTTCACGTCGACAACCTGTCGGAATTCGGCTGCCGTCATCTCGCACATGGGGATGCGCTTGATGATTCCTGCATTGTTCACAAGGATGTCAATGATGCCAACATCCTCTTCTATTTGCGCTACCATGTCGTTTACCTGTCCTTCGCTGGTCACATCGCATACATATCCATGAACCTCGATACCTGCTTGTTGATATGCTTTGAGCCCTTTATCCACCAAATCCTGCCGTATATCGTTGAATACCAGCTTTGCCCCCGCCTGCGCCAAACCGCTTGCGATTGCAAGCCCAATTCCGTACGACCCGCCTGTCACCAATGCTACCTTGCCGTCCAATCTGAATGCATCCATTTGATTTTTCCTCCTTTTAATATTCTTAAAAGAGAAACAGGCAGGGTTTAACGCAGATCCGTATTGGCAATGCCATCCATATCGTCAAATTCCTTATTTTCTCCGCACATTGCCCAGATGAAGGAATAGTTGGCGGTGCCGCAGCCGGAATGAATCGACCAGGATGGATTGATTACTGCCTGCTCATTGGTCATGACAATATGGCGTGTTTCCTGAGGCTGCCCCATCAAATGAAACACCACATTGCCCTGTGGGATATCAAAGTACATATACACCTCCATACGACGTTCGTGGGTATGAGCGGGCATGGTGTTCCAGACACTGCCTGGTTTGAGAATGGTGCAGCCCATCGACAGCTGGCAGGTTTCCAGCACGTCAGGATGAATGAATTGATTTATAGTGCGTTCATTCGCAGCTTCCTCTGTACCCTGATCCCGGTGTATTGCTTTTCCAAAGGGAATATAGGTCGCAGGGCAGGGTTTGTGTGCGGGAACGGAGCACATATAGAATTTCGGTGGATTTTCAGGATTTTTTGCGCCCAGAAGGACTTCGCGGGTACCCATTGGCAAATACAATCCCTCAATATGCCCCAATTCAAACACATCGCCGTCGGCTGTTACCATCCCATTGCCGCCAATGTTGATGATTCCAAGCTCACGCCGTTCGAGAAAATACCGCACGCCAAAGTTTTTCCAACAGTCAATGTTTTTTTCAATGTGCAGGGTTTGCCGGACGGGCATCGCACCCATTACCACAATCCGATCCACATGGGAATACATAGCGGTTACATCATCCGGGAGAAACAACTTTTCCATAAGGAATTCCTCCCGCAGTTCCTGCGTTGTGTACCGTTTAAAATCTTTTTGATTTGCGCTGTAACGAATATCCATAGATATACCTCCTTCTAAGATCGCTTCTTATTCCGTCATTCCGTGAAATAATTTGGGTAAATTCTGGGCAATCCAATAATATTTTCCTGCCATTTGCTCAGATGTTTGCTCAGTGCCCTGCGCATACTGTCTTCATCCCGCTGGCTGGCAGCATGCACAATTGCCTCATCTTCCCGCAAAATCCCCGGATCGAATCCCCAGTGTCTGAGAGATAAAAAACGTAAGCGGCAGTAATGGGTATTGGAGGATTCAATGATCTTCCAGGCCAAACTTTGCCCCGCCGTCTCAAACAGAATCCGTTGGAACCGGTTGCCCCTATCGAAAAATTCCTGGTAATTCTGACGCTCCATGGCGCGGCGCCGGATGCCTATGACATTTTCCAGTGTATCAATGACCAACTGGCTGCAGTTTTTAATGAAGCTGTCAACCATAGACAATTCAAGAGAATTGCAAATAAAGCGCTCCTCCTGAATACGATCCAGGCTAATGAGGGAAATACTGGTGCGGGCCTGTGGGTAAATACGCACCAGGTCCTCCTGCTGCAACCGGACAACCGCTTCCCGCACCGGGGTACGGCTTGAACCATAGGTATCCGCCAGTTTTTGTACACTGACGGCAATGCCTGGTTTCAGCACGAGATACATAATATCGTCTTTTATTTTCCGGTATACCCGGTCATTCAAAGTAACACTTGACATTAATCAGTTTCCACTTTCTCTTGTATTTTCGTACGGTTCGCAATCGCCATCACATCCGCATAAATGCTTTCCGCACCTGCCGGATGATAGCCAAACAATAACAGTACGTCCAGTATAAAAGGGCTGTAGTCGGCTTCGGTTAACGTTTTTGCAAAGCTCATGGCCGCAATCTCGCCGATGGCCCGAATGGTAGAATCATTTTTAAAGCATAAAAATTTCCATAAGCGGATGAACTCGGTACGGGTGTAAATCTCCTCGGCATGGGTCTCTTCGATGTAATGGAAAACCTCATGTGCCAGCAGCAGCGCACGCACCTCCCCGGGTGTTGGGAAAAGCACAGCTTGTTCATTGTCCGCCTGTTTCTGATAAAGGCCGGCGTAAATATCCAGCGGATGGCGCATGATCTCGATACGTTTATCCGGCACAAACTGCGCAAACAGCACTCTCCTCTCCGTCATGGTCTGGCTGCTCTCCACTACATCCAGCCCCAGATCCTCCGCTATCTTAAAAGGATCCGACATACCGGTCCGTGTTCGCATCCGCTCAGCCCACAGTACTCCACAGTCCAATGCCCTGTAAATCATTTTATCCCTCTTCCCGGGAGGAATACGGTCACAGAGAATATCGCGTGAAAAAGCATAACATCCCCAAGTCCTGTCGTCCACAGTACGCAGGTTTTCCAGCATTGTTCCCAGCGTTCCTTCTCCCATAGAAATATACCATCCTTCTGAAAGACATTCCAGCTGCTATCAGCGTGATGAAGCGTCCAAAGCCTGCTGGTCCCCGGTTAATTCTGACGGATGTTGGCTGCCGCCACCAGCACTTCGTCTTCAGGATTAAGGGTGCTTACCTCAAGACCAATCAGCAGCTTAAGCTGTTCAAATTCCAAACTGGAAAAATCTATTACACGGGCTCCTATGCAAACATAATAATCCGGGCGAATAATGACTTCGCTCTTATAGACTGCCATATCATCCCACAGCTGCCTGATCGTACCTTCAAAATTTTCTGCTGTGGTGCGCAGAGCCATGCCACAGCCGCGCTGCACCTTAATGAAGCCCTTGGTGTCCAGAATGCGTATAGGACTGGGCCTGCCGGCATCCACACAAGTCTTGTCCCCATAGACATAAAAATACCGGGTTTTCTCAATCAGCTTGATCTCTTTGGCAGACAGGCGCATGTCCTCGGCAGCCAATCTGAGGGCCTCGCCTTCGTCACATTCTGTGAGCAGATCGGTGGCTCTGGCTTCAGTCGAACCGGTGGCAATCGCCGTGATTTTTGAAGTTTGGGTATCGATTTCAATATGCACTTCGACGCTCCCGGGAGTGGCTCCGCTCCTGATGGCTTCATTGATTGCCTCCGTCTTGATGGCACGAATATCATTTTGGCTGGGGGACGGAATAATGCGTTCCACAACATCGCGTACCATAGCCAATGCCACACCAATGGATGAAATGACTTCAGCATTCTCAGGAATGGAGTACCTGACTCCCAGTTTGTTGGAGAAATAAACAATCAGCGCTGCCGCACCGCCACCAACTCCCACCAGCGAGAGCTGATCCTTCTCCAGGTTGTACTTGTCGGCCAGAGAAAGGATAATCGGTTCGATTTTTGCATAGGCACACTCCATTATCTGCGTAGCGATGTCTTCCACGCTGGTACCGCAGTAATCGGCTAACGCCTGTATCGCCTTACGGGCCGCCTCAGCGCTGCCATAGGAGAAATGTTCCGGCTTCACAAGTCCCAGTACATTGGCTGCGCAGGAATTGGTAATGGTGACCCTCTTACCGCTGGCAAAGCGGACAGCCACATAATCCGCCGGATCACCGGGTCTCGGGCTGAAGAACTCGACCTGCGGGTCCTCCATCTCGTTGGGATCACTATAGACCGAGTAATCCAGGCCTGCAATGTGGGCAGAGCGTGGACCGACATCAATCACTCCTTTTCTGTCAGCACGTACCATGCTGCCGCCTGCACATCCCAAAACACGCACATCCAGGCTGGTAATGTAGGTGGCATGGCCTCCCACGATGGAGTAATCAATGGCCGGACGTCCATTTTTAATGACACCGATATTGGTAGTGGTGCCGCCCACCTCAAAATACACGCCGTTGGAGGCGCGCAGGTACATCAAGCTGCCCATGACCGAAGCAGCCGGGCCGGATAGCATCGTCAGCACCGGGCGCTTCTTCATCTCGCTGATTTCCATAACGCCGCCATCCCCACGCATAATCATCAAAGGCACTGTAACACCCGCCTCACGTACTGAAGCCTCCGTGGAGTTGGCAGTGTCCAGCATCTTAGGCAAAATGGATGCGTTGATAGCCGCAGTGCGGGTTCGGCGGGTCAGGCCATATAGCTTGGTGATATCCGAAGCCATAGTGGTAGGAAGACCTTTATCGGTGCATACCTGGTATACGAGATGCTCCGGTTCGCTGTTGTCCACACCAAATGCCATAGAAGATACAATGACCTGTGCGCCTTGACGCACCAGTTCATCTACGGCCTGTTCCACCGCCTGTCTGTTAAAATGTTTGGCACTGATAAAGGTATTGACAAGATGGATGCTCTTGCCGCTGCCCAGATCAATATCATCGAGGCACACCTGGCGCTTGGCAAGAAAGCCCTCCATACCGCCCCTTGCCATGCCCAGAATGCCTACTACAGCCACATCACCTTCGATAAGGGCATTGGTTGCCTGAGTAGTACTGTGCGCTACAAAAACAACCTCCGAGGTGTCAATGTTGTTTTCGCGCAGACAATTTTCAAAACTCTCTACCACGCCGGCCGCAACGCCGCGGGGATCCCTATGTGTGGTTTTAACGCTGGATTTTCCGATGATCCTGTGGGTAGTATTGTCAATGGCAACAGCCTTGGTATAGGTACCGCCGACATCAATGCCCATTCTCACTGTTCTTGACATTCTCTTTACCTCTTTCAACGAATAAATTATAATTAGGCCCACAGGCAATTGCAAGCAACAGCCCAAAGGCCAAAAGGTGAACACAGAGGAAGGAATCATCTGTGTAGACCTTTTGGCAGTATGCCGCAGAGCTTATGAAACCGGAGTTATAGGACCAGATTGCCATACAGGAAGAATGCTGCAAAACAAAGGACTGCTCCGGCAATCCATCCGGTGGGTATCGAATATTTCATGAAATCACGGGAGGATACTTTGGAATAACCGAGGCCCCAGGCCACCCAGGACTGTGTGATATCAAGATGCTGCGGCACAATGGTCATAATGGCGAACAACGGATAAATATAAGCAATGGGCCATTTCGTAATGGATAGCACCACCGCTGCAATGGCGGTGCCGCAACCGACCAGGTTGGTTGGACCGCGAAAGAATCCCAATGGAACCAATACTGCAAACAAGGCGGCAATCGCAAAGGCAGAGGTCGGGAAGATGCCGCCTATAACCTTCTTAAAATAGGGTGCTGCATAGTTGGCCGCATTGTTGAACATGGCAAGCGTCAGCAGAAAGCCAATCATAGGAGCCACATCCACTGCCCCGTCAGCAAACTGCTTGGCCAGCATACGGCAAACCCCAGAAAATTTATTCCTTAATTTGCCGCAGGTAAGTAAGGCATACAGGGCGGATACAATAAAGGCAAGAATGATTGGGCATTTCTTCACGGTTACCACCAGGATGACCGGAAGAATAACCGATATCCAGGAATACCACGGGGCGGATTCCACCTTGTTATTGAATGAAACTGCGGCCCAGGCATGGACGACTTTCTTCCTGTTCAGAGCCAGGTTGGCAACGATCAGTACCACCACCAGACAAACAATCATGGCAACTACGCCAAAGGGAAAGTAGGTGCTGTAATCATATTGCTGGAGGAAAGCCGGCTCAATACCGCCCAAGATACCCTGGTACTGGGTGAAGTTGGTGATATTGGCGCAGATTCCGGACATGATGGAACCCATAAAGGCGAACAGTGCAATGGCGGAGGGAATCCCCAACGCCTGCAGGATGGGCATTACAATTACCGCAATGGAAATGACAGGCCCGATGCCGGTCATGGAGGTAAAGCAAAGGGAAGTAACGATGCAAAGCAGTACCATGGTAATACGAGGCCTGTCGCCGCCCAGCTCCACAACCTTGCGGATCAGAGTAGCGGCAATTCCGGTATCCACCAGCACACGGCCAAAAAAAGCGCCGAAGAATATGTTGACCAGAATTGAACTTGCATAGCCTTCCGGACCAGTCTGATATACATTTTTAAGTACACTGAGCAGGTTTTCTTTTGCCATGGCGGGACTGGGGTTTATAGCATTGCCGATCAGAGCCATAACCGTCCATAGCGTAGCCATCACAAAGAAGCCAACCATCAAGTTATGACCCTTGACACAGTAGACAATCATGCCGATAAAGGTTAGGATCATCAAAATACCGATGATACTCTCTGTCATTTTCATCGACCTCCAATCAAAGTTTCCGGGTACAAGATACTTGTCGGTTTCCTCAAAAACATCTGCTGTAGGTTGGATCTGTAAAATAATGAAAAGGAATGCGCGCGTGCAACAACTAACATGTTAGTTTCTTGATTAACATGTTAGCATTATAACAAATACTTGTCAATAGATATTTTTATAAAACTTACAAAAAAATTATAACTATTCGTTAATATTGAACCATTGCCCAGTCAATAGTCTCATTTTTCTCAATGAAACTCTTATCGGAAGAAATCCAATGGGGAACCAGAATTTTTCCCTGAATCTACAGAGGCACCAACACATGGGATGTATACATTAGAATAAATCGAGCCGCACAAGAGTATTAATAGATAGGAGGAAGAAGCAACAGCCCTGTCGAAAGAGACAGAATGCACATGCACATGAGTGATATCAGGAATTCCTCTTGAAGAGATGATATGAATAAATATGGAGGTGTTTTTTCATGAAAAAAAAGGTTCTAATCACTTCAATGGTAGTGGCAGTAAGTGTATTGTTTGGCATAATTGCCGTACGGGCTGCCGGAACTTCCGTCTTTTTTACAGACGCACAGCAAACAATTCAAAATATTGAAGGACTGTTCCGGAAAGGAAACGAATATAAGGAAAATGCCCAATTATTGCGAGCACAATTAACGCAGAAGCAAATGGAACTGAAAAATCTGCAAGACAGTATTACTCAACTCCAAAAAGATCTGCAGAACAAAGATGTGGAACTTCAGACAAAGAATGAACAGATTCAGAAATTACAGGAAAAGTATGAGAGTAAAGCACAGGAAGTTGCCGATTTGCAAGAACAGCTGGACCTTATGAATCAAACAGATGAACAAAAAGATTCCAAAATGTCTGAGATTAAAAAATTATCTGAGGACAGATTTAGTCAACTAAGCCATTAGATCTAACCAGACGATCTGATAAATATTGGAAAGGCGTATCGTATGAAAGGGCGCAGAATAATTATAATCCAAAAAAAAACGGTTCAGATCGTTTTGGCAGTCCTTCTGGCCGTCCTTATTGTAGCAGGGATACTGTATGCTGTATCCCACCATGCGGAGCCATCGGCATATGCACCCAAAAACATGCACGGAGTCGCTGCGGCAAATGATCCGGATCATAACGAAACAGCGGACCGTTCTGATAAGGAGGACAATCCACCTCCCCCTGCAAAGCTTGCCATTATTATTGACGACATTGGCTCCACCGATTCCGGCCTGGACAAGATGCTGGCCATCAAAGAACACCTGACTTTTGCTGTCATGCCTTTTCTGGAAAACACCGAAAGAGACGCCGTAAATGCCTATGAAAACGGTATGGAAGTTATCGTTCATTTGCCTATGGAAGCGAATGGTGGAAAAATAAGCTGGGTAGGGCCAAAACCAATCATGTCCGGGATGACAAGCGATGAAATAAAGGAGCTCACCGCCGAGGCAATCAGCAACGTTCCCCATGCGGTAGGGGCCAACATCCATATGGGCTCCAGGGCAAGCAGCAATAAATCCGTCATGTCGGCTGTATTGGGTGTTCTAAAGGAAAAGAACATGTTCTTTGTGGACAGCCGCACAACAAGGCACCCCATTGGAAAGGAGGTTGCCGACGAACAGGGCGTATTGTGCTACGACAGGGACGTGTTCCTGGATGGAAAGCAGCCCAAAAGTTTTGTTGTGAGACGACTGAGGCAAGCCGGAGATATTGCCCTGAAGAAAGGATTTGCCGTTGCAATTGGCCATGCAGGCATTGAAGGAGGAGATGTAACGGCCGAAGCGATCACCGAAATAATACCCGAGTTCGAAGAGAAAAATATTCAGCTGGTTTTTGTTTCAGAATTGAATCAGAAATAAAAGGGGCAAAGCCATGGCAAACCAGCCTGAATTGATCATACATGGAAGTGTCTTAAATTACGTGTTCATTTACTGTTGCCTTCACCAAACGTATTCCGGAACTCCATAGCACAGAACAGCAATGAACCCTTTTATTGTCATACTGCATTTAAAAAAGGCCATAGCAAAAGTAAAAGAACCGAAAGGTCCAACCCTCCCGGTTCTTTTGTTATGGCTTTTCATGCAGATATACAAGGCACATATATGGGGTTGTTATGGTCTCTCTTTTCTGACTAGCTTGTTGATCTGTTTTCCCGACTGTTTTGCCACCAATATTTTTCCAACAGTTGATCACAGCGCCGGCCGATAACCTGCAGTGCTTTTCCCGCTTCAGCCGAACCGTTTGCAAACTCCATCATCAAGCGGCCTTCTTCATAGCAAAGTTCGTCGTGTAATGGCATATACTCCGTAACGAGGAACAACACAAATTCCACTGCACGGTTTTCTCCATAAAGTCTGGGAAGCGGTTCCCCATGATACTGCTCCAGCACAACCGTATGACGGGCCCTCACCGCTTCAATTAGTGCATCCTTTTCACAGGCGGCAGCCAGTACGATCATTTGGGATATGCCAAACCAATCCGAATTGATCGTCCCATGGGAATCACTGTCACCGACAATGGGAACCGCATGCCCTTCCTCTCGCATCTGCTGCCAAACGCTGATTTGCGCCTGATTTTCTTCCAGGGACTGCCCGCAGGTAAGTTCCAATGCGTCAAAAGGCCTTTTTTCCAAAAGATAACGATACATGGCATTCTGAACATGAAAGGCATGATCCTGTATCCAGCACGGATGCACCATCACGGCAAGCCCTCCGGCTGCACGGATATGATCATACACCCACAGCAGGGAGGCATATTCCCCTTTATTGATTCCAGCAGGCGTATCCAGTGATTCGGCAATTTTATGAACTTCCTCCGCATACTGCTCCGGATGGTTCCGGAAAATATCATTGATGCTGTAATCACCCCCAAAATGTACCGTATGGGTATTGTTATGGGGCGGATGAACCTCTTCTCCCGGGAAAAGCCGAAAGCTTAAATTGCAGGATTCATAGGTCTGAATGGCCTTGAGCGAGGGCTCATACTGTCCATGATCCGTAATGGAAAGAAAATCAAAACCAGCCTTGCGATATTGCGCAGCAACAAAATCCGGGGATTCCCTTCCATCAGAATAGCAGGTATGGCAGTGCATGTCCCCCCGGTAAGGACGCAGGGCAAAAAGGTCCGGCTCCAGAGCATAAACGCGCAATTCGCACCGCTGTCTCCATTCATCATCGCATTTTTCTTCCAAAAGAAGTTCATATGGCTGCTCCGTGGCAAAATGATAGCAGAAATGCAGCTTTCCATCTTTATATTCTGCCTGTACCATGGGTTCCGAATCTTCCGGAGAATTCAACAAGGTCTCATACATGGAAAATATTCTTATACGATATGGGATTGTCTCCGTAAAATCGACATGGCGGCTCAGCGGAGAAATGGTAATCTCCGCTGGATACCCGGTACATAAGACCTTGGGGTAGATATCATAATAGGCCAATACAGTTTTCATAGCAGACTCCTTTCTGCCGCACAGATCGCGGCTTCCAACGTTCGATTCCCTGCCATTTATCATCCCGCATAAATATCCTGTCTGAATTTTGCCCACCGCTTGTCAGCAGGCACACAAGAACACCCACCTCGGCACACCAATCAGGCACCACAGAACGCACGTGTCTCTCCATCAGAATATCTCTGCTGTAGTTCCGAAGAGTACAAAAGTTGACGAATATTCGAATGCCTAAGATGGATGGCAATTGGTTATTCCTCCTCGTGAAATTCGAAAAGGAGTTTTGGCTCAATATTCAATGCACGTGCTATATCAAAAACGGTATATAGAGAAAAAGACTCCACCATATTAGGAGCCTCTATATGTCCAAGATAACCTCTGGTAATACCTACAGCATCAGCCAGTTTCACTTGAGTCATCTTCCTGAGTTTCCTGTAATGTGCTATATTCAAACCGACCTGACAGATCATTTCATCATTCGTCAACAACATACCTCACCCCTATATATATTTTATATAAAAATATGGCAAACAATGATTGGCTTTAGATATCAATTGATATATGATGTATATCATAAGATAATAAGTACAACATATACTCATTGCCAGAGGCGAAATCCAAGACTAATTTACTAAAACTGGGAGGTGATAAAAACATGTCATTGAAAAAACCCCTGTTTATTGTTTCAATAGACGAATTCCGATTTACCGAAGTTTGGGCGGAATGGATAAACATAGTAAACCGGATACTAGCTTCGGCATCAATACAAACATAATATGCATATTTGATTGCAATGGACTCAGGAGTATTCTGGGATCTGACTGACTATATTGACAACTATCCGAACATCTCTAAAATAAGTGATATCACATATAATAGATACCTTCGAAATGGAAGAATATATGGTTTGCCCAAGGAGCGTGGCCTTGTACAGGGTGCAGTCGGTTATCGTTATGACTGGATACGGAGCCTTGGCCTTGAAAAGCCAAAAACTGTAGATGATTTATACGACCTCATGATAGCTTTTACACAAAACGATCCTGACGGTAATGGCCTAAATGACGCCTATGGTTCCTGTAATAACCCTACAGACCCTTTACAATTTTTTTGGGTTCACCCAATTGATGGAAGTATAAAAACGGCGAGATGATAAAAGATAATTTCACCGAGGAGCATATGCAGGCTTTGGATATGACACGAGAACTTTATTCCCTTGGAGTTATCCATCCTGAATACTCCATACATTCCCGTTCTCAGTATGAAGAGCTCTGGACTGAAGGAAAAGCAGGTATGTATTTCAACATAAACAACTCTGATCAATATGATATGGCGGATCCGAAGGCTGAAGTACATGTCAACGGAGTATTTCCAAGCAACAAAGGAACATTTACATCCGCAGGAACAGGTCATAATGGAGTTCTGGCAATCAGCACTGCTGGTCTAATTTCAGAGACCTATAACTCATCCAGTGCTGATTTGGACGCCCTGATTGCAGATGCTGAAACGCAGTATATAATGGGCAAAATAACAAAAAAGCAATATGTTGAGCAGCTTAAAATCTGGAACGAGGAGGTGTCAAAATTGCAGAAGAATACGCCGAAGCTTATGCTGAACGCAAGGGTAAGTAGGTTATGAATAATAAGTTAGATGGCTGCAATTTTAAGTAGGGGGAAATCTCTTCCCCCTCTCACAATCCACACTCCCGCGAAGGGAGCGACCCAGAAAGTGAGGGATCTGACAATGCACAAATTTACTTAAATCCATGCTCCCGCGAAGGAGCGACCCACCGGAGGATTACAGGTATATCGGGGCGACATATTTCAATCCACACTCCCACGAAGGGAGCGACTTTTTTTACGGGCTCATTTGCCGGCTTGTCTCTAATTTCAATCCACGCTCCCGCGAAGGGAGCGACTTCAGCTTATCGGCTGCCTCCAGTACCATATCACTATTTCAATCCACGCTCCCGCGAAGGGAGCGACTTGTGCCGAGCATGATATTAACACTGGATCCAGATATTTCAATCCACGCTCCCGCGAAGGGAGCGACGTATTTGGTAATGCTGTACAACGTACATTGTGCTGATTTCAATCCACGCTCCCGTGAAGGGAGCGACCGCAAATCGTGATACGGGAAGACTCTGGACCGGAGATTTCAATCCACGCTCCCGCGAAGGGAGCGACTGCTGCCATAGAAGCAGGTACAGGCTATAAATGATTTCAATCCACGCTCCCGCGAAGGAGCGACGAAAACGTGCCAGAAGAAAAGCCGGAACCTGTTAATTTTAATCCACGCTCCCGCGAAGGGAGCGACCCAAACGCCCATCTCCAGACCATCTATGCCGATATTTCAATCCACGCTCCCGCGAAGGAAGCGACCATGGCCTATCTTGACGATAACTCTATCCCGGTCATTTCAATCCACGCTCCCGCGAAGGAAGCGACGGCAACCCAAATTCAGTAACATTTTCCAAAATAGATTTCAATCCACGCTCCCGCGAAGGAAGCGACGTAGTTTTATTATTTATCAGGCTTGTAATATGATATTTCAATCCACGCTCCCGCGAAGGAAGCGACCCATCGACGACCTTATAACCATCGTAACGGAAGGATTTCAATCCACGCTCCCGCGAAGGGAGCGACCAAAATCGAGTGCGGTGTTGCTACTCCTTCGGTGCATTTCAATCCACGCTCCCGCGAAGGGAGCGACCT
>ENA-UOOI01003184-UOOI01003184.1-fermentation-metagenome-genome-assembly--contig:-NODE-3184-length-12786-cov-3.426832_pt1 | contig 12786 bp, 9 predicted proteins | sample MGYA00245779_ERZ724027 | MGnify/ENA primary metagenome ERZ724027 (study PRJEB28704, sample SAMN03018318) | fermentation metagenome | biome: anthropogenic terrestrial biome; feature: soil; material... | reverse complement strand
TGCGGTCTACAAAAGATTTCAAAGAACTATTTTTTTATTTAAGTGCCCACTAATGTATTTAAATAACAAAAATCCCATGCAACGATTTACCTTATCCAATCAATTGCCTCCATATATTGTGTTCCGGGAAGGAATTCGTCGTGCGCCCGACCGTGGATTCAGCCTAACAACCGGCCAGACAAAAATAGCTTTGAAGAACGCCCTGCGTTATATTCCCCCGGAATTACATGAACGGCTGGCTCCCGAATTTCTGGAAGAACTGAAAACGCGCGGCAGGATCTACGGTTACCGTTATCGCCCTGAAGGAGACCTGAAAGCCAGACCTATCGACCAGTATGAAGGTAAATGCGTGGAAGGAAAAGCTTTTCAGGTGATGATCGATAATAATCTCTGTTTCGATATCGCGCTCTATCCCTATGAACTGGTCACGTACGGTGAAACCGGTCAGGTATGCCAGAACTGGATGCAGTACCGGCTGATCAAAATGTATCTGGAAGAACTGACGCAGGAGCAGACATTAGTGGTCGAGAGCGGGCATCCGGTGGGGCTGTTCAAGTCGAAGCCGGATGCACCCAGAGTGATCATTACCAATTCGATGATGGTCGGTATGTTCGATAATCTGGCGGATTGGGAGGTTGCTGCGCAGATGGGAGTGGCCAACTACGGACAGATGACTGCCGGCGGATGGATGTATATCGGCCCTCAGGGTATCGTCCATGGCACATTCAATACGCTGTTGAACGCGGGTCGGTTGAAATTAGGCATTCCACAGGACGGCGATCTGCGGGGACGCCTGTTTGTTTCCTCCGGACTGGGCGGGATGAGCGGTGCACAACCCAAAGCAGCCGATATTGCAGGCGCGGTTTCCCTTATTGCCGAGGTGGACGCGTCGCGTATTGAAACACGTTATTCGCAAGGATGGATACAGCGTGTAACAGGGAATTTGAAGGAAGCGTTCCGTTGGGCCCATGAAGCACGAAATCACAAAGAGCCATTTTCCATCGCTTATCACGGAAATATTGTCGATCTGCTAGAGTATGCTGAATTATATAATATCCATATAGAGTTGTTAAGTGACCAGACTTCCTGTCACGAACCCTATACCGGAGGTTATTGTCCCGTCGGTATCACTTTTGAGGAGCGTACCCGCCTGTTGCACGAAGACCGGTCTAAATTCAGGGAACTTGTAGATACATCGCTCCGACGCCATTTTAATGTGATACGGAAATTGGTGGACAGGGGCACTTATTTCTTTGATTATGGGAATTCTTTTATGAAAGCGGTTTACGATGCCGGAGTAAAAGAAATTTCCAGGAATGGCAGGGATGAAAAAGATGGTTTTATCTGGCCTTCGTATGTGGAGGATATTATGGGGCCCGAACTGTTCGACTACGGTTATGGTCCTTTCCGTTGGGTCTGCCTGAGCGGAAAACAGGAAGATCTGGCCAGGACCGACCGGGCGGCGATGGAATGCATCGACCCGAACCGTTGTGGGCAGGATCGCGATAACTGGATATGGATCCGTGACGCGGAGAAAAACCGTCTGGTAGTCGGCACACAAGCCCGCATTCTCTATCAGGATGCGGAAGGACGGTTGAAAATCGCATTGAAGTTCAACGAGATGGTGCGTAACCGTGAAATCGGTCCCGTGATGCTGGGACGTGATCACCATGATGTAAGTGGTACTGATTCTCCATTCAGGGAGACTGCTAATATCAAGGACGGCAGTAACGTGATGGCCGATATGGCAGTCCAGTGCTTTGCCGGCAATGCTGCCCGGGGCATGAGCCTGGTGGCGCTACATAATGGTGGGGGTGTGGGTATCGGGAAGGCTGTCAACGGGGGCTTCGGTATGGTATGCGACGGCAGCGAGCGGGTAGATGAGATCCTGCGCTCGGCCATGCTGTGGGATGTGATGGGAGGTGTGGCACGCCGTTCATGGGCGCGTAACCCCAACGCGATTAGTACCGTGAAGGCGTTCAACTGCTCACATGAAGAAGGCTATCACATCACCGAACCTTATCTGGCGGATGATGAGATACTGAATGATATCATTTTTTAATAACGCGTGGAAATACGTAAAATTATCACTACATTTGCCTAGGCTTGATTGAAAATAAAATCAGACCAATATAGAGAAGAAAACAATTCAGATCAGTACCAAATTATGAACAAAATCATGGAGTGTGTTCCCAATTTCAGTGAGGGACGCGACAAACACAAAATTGAAAAAATAGCGGATGCATTCCGGGGTAAAGAAGGAGTCAAACTATTGGATTACAGTGGTGATGCGGATCATAACCGGTCGGTGATCACCGTTGCAGGCGAACCGGAAGCCTTGAAAAATGCGGTGATCGAAGCGATAGGAAAGGCGGTAGAGTTGATCGACCTTACTCAACACCACGGACAGCACCCCCGCATGGGAGCGGTGGATGTAGTGCCGTTCATCCCGATTAAAAATGTGACGATGGAAGAGGCAGTAGTCCTGTCGAAAGAGGTAGCGGAAACGGTGGGAGAGAGATTCGGCTTTCCTGTCTACCTCTACGAGAGATCGGCCTCGGCAATACATCGCGAAAATCTCTCCGCCGTGCGCAAAGGTGAATTTGAAGGATTGTCCGATAAGATGAAACAGCCGGAATGGAAACCCGATTTCGGTCCTTCGGAACCGCATCCCACGGCCGGAGCTGTTGCCGTGGGCGCACGCATGCCGCTGGTGGCTTACAATGTGAATCTGGGGACTAATAACTTAGAGATCGCGACGGCCATCAGCAAAAAAGTGCGTCATGTCGGCGGAGGCTTGCGGTTTTGCAAAGCGATGGGCGTGGCGCTGGAAGATCGCGGCATCACACAGGTATCGATGAACCTGACCGACTACACCAAAACGGCTATCTACCGGGCTCATGAACTGGTACGTATCGAAGCGCAACGCTATGGAGTACCTGTAGTGGGCGCCGAAGTGATCGGCCTCATACCGATGGAAGCATTGGTCGATACAGCCGCTTACTATCTGGGGCTGGAAAATTTCTCCGTCAGCCAGGTGCTCGAAGCACGGTTAATGGAATAACACGGATTGCGGACTTCGTCTCAATATATTTAATACGGGGTCCTTTTTGATGACAACTATCCTTTATTGGAATAGAGAGGATTATGAAGAAAATAATAACGAACAGATAAATACCGATTAAAATGAAAACAGTATTACCATTCATGTTTATTTCGATTGTTTTGTTGCAATTTTCCTGTAATAAAGAAAATGATGAATTGAAATCTTTAAATGGTGTGTGGGTGCATACGGACACAAAAACAGACACCATAGATTTTAATACCAAGATGTTTACCTCTAAGAGAACGTTCGAACTAAAAAGAGGAAAAGAAATCCGAGACGATCACGAACTACCTAAAATGGGAAGCGGCTTTTATTTATATGAAATCAAAGGAGACAGTATCTATCTGCGGGATATAATATCAAGTTATGGCGGGGCTTTATCCTATTATTTCAAGATGGATCCGGATCGCAGATCGTTTGAAATAGCGAGTTTTGCTCCATTCACCGGAGGGTTGATGGTTAATGAATTTAAGAGAATCGATAAAACGAGCAGGTGAACCATTCTCAAACAAGAATATGATTAAACGCGAGTTCCATACACCGAAATAAAAAAGATAAAATAATCGTATGAATAACCTGATCATAAAAAATGCAGCCCAGGTGGTTACTTGCAGCGGTTTTACGGGAAAGCGCGGAAAAGAGATGGGCGACCTGCATGTGATTGAAAACGGAACGGTGATCGTGACCGGCAGTATCATATCTCATGTGCTTCGTCCCGGTGAAGAGATTCCTGTAAGCGAGCCGGACTATACCGTGATCGACGCCACTGGCAAGGCGTTGCTCCCCGGGTTTGTCGATCCGCATACCCATTTCGTGTTCGGTGGATACAGGGAGGAGGAGTTTTCCTGGCGGATGCGTGGTGATAGCTATATGGATATTATGAACCGGGGTGGGGGTATTGTGAATACGGCCCGTGCCACGCGGGAAGCGACGGAAGAGGAGTTGATGGATTCAGGCCGGCAGCGGCTCGATGCCATGATACGGCTCGGCATCACCACAATGGAAGGAAAAAGCGGGTACGGGCTCGACAGGGAAACCGAACTGAAGCAGCTCCGCGTGATGCGTCGTCTCAACGGAACCCATCCGGTGGATATCATACCTACCTTTATGGGAGCACATGCTGTACCGGAGGAATGGAAAGGCAAAGAGGATGAATTTATAGATTTCAATATCTGTGAGATGTTCCCGCTGGTGGCACGGGAGCAATTGGCAGAAGCGGTCGATATATTCTGTGAGAAAGGAGTTTTCTCCGTAGAACAGTCGCGCCGTTACCTGATGGCTGCACGGGAGCGTGGTTTTCTGCTGAAGATGCACGCCGACGAGATAGTACCTTTGGGTGGCGCTGAGCTTGCTGCGGAACTGCATTGCGTTTCTGCCGATCATCTCTTGCAGGCATCGGACGAAGGGATCCAAGCCATGGCTGAAGCGGGCGTAGTGGCCACACTACTACCTCTCACCGCCTTTTCGTTGCGGGAAAAATATGCCCGGGGCCGGGAGATGATCGATGCTGACTGCATGGTGGCACTGGCTACCGACCTCAACCCGGGAAGTTCGTTCACCGCCTCGGTACCGCTACTCTTCGCTATCGCCTGCATCTATATGCAGCTTTCGCCCGAAGAGGCACTCACGGCTTTTACTATCAACAGCGCGGCCGCCATCAACCGGGCTGACCGTATCGGCAGCATCGATGTGGGCAAGCAGGGCGATCTGGTATTGCTACAATTCCCTTCCTATAAATTCCTGCCCTACCATGTGGGAATGAATATCGTGGAGACGGTAATAAAACGGGGGAAGATTATCTTTTCAATGTGCTAATTTACTAATGTGCCAATGTGCTAATTCATTCATCACTTTTAACTTTTCACTATTAATTTTCAACTTTCAATTTATGAAACTACAGGATTTAACTTTAAAACAATTTATAGAAAAGACCGCAGGAAACGGAGCTATTCCGGGTGGTGGCAGTTCCTCGGCACTGAATGCCGCTATCGCTTCTGCACTCACGGAGATGATGGCCAATCTTACCGTGGGTAAGAAAAACTATGCCGACGAGGAAGAGCAAATGAAAAAGATCGCGGAGGAGATGGGGGAGAGTAGAATGCAATTCATCAACGATATCGACCGTGATGCTGATGCATACAGTTCGGTCATGGAGGCATACAGACTGCCCAAAGAGACGGACGAACAAAAAGCCGTGCGCAGCGAAAAAATTCAGGAAGCGATGAAGGGCGCCTCGCTCGTCCCGATGGATGTGGCGGAACGCGCATACAAAATGTTCGATACCATTATCGAAACAGTGCGGAAGGGAAACAAGAATGCAGTGACCGACGGGATGGTCGGCCTGATGGCGTGCCGCACCGCCATTATGGGTGCGCTCCTCAACGTCCGTATAAACCTGAGTGGCATCCATGACCCATTTTTCGTTGAAGAGTTAAAAGATAAATGTGACCGGATCGAAAAAGAAATCCTGACCAGGGAAAACCAAATGATTGAATGGGTGAAATCGGTAATCTAATCATATGAAAAATATCTATTATATCGGAGAAGGAGAACTCACCCTGGATGACCTGAAATGGATCATTACCGAGAATATTAAGGTGGAACTGGCGTCCGAAGCCAAAGAGCGGATACAGAAATGCCGTGATTACCTCGATAAGAAAATGGAAAGCCAGACCGAACCGATCTACGGCATCACTACGGGATTTGGCTCTCTGTACGACCGTACTATTCCCAATGACGATCTGAGCACATTGCAGGAGAACTTAGTGAAATCACATGCCTGCAGCGTGGGTGAAGAGGTGGCGCCGTTGATCGTCAAGCTGATGTTCCTGTTGAAGGCGTACGCCCTTTCGCTGGGTTACAGCGGGGTACAGGTGGTGACGGTGCAGCGGATGCTCGACCTGTTCAATAACGATATCCTTCCCATCGTGTACGACAAAGGTTCGCTGGGCGCTTCCGGCGACCTGGCGCCGCTAGCCAATCTCTTCCTGCCACTGATCGGGGTGGGTGATGTTTTTTACAAGGGAAAGAAACAGGATATCGGCGTGGTGCTCGATGAATTTGGATGGAAACCGATCCGGTTGAAGAGCAAAGAGGGACTGGCGCTGTTGAACGGCACGCAGTTTATGTCGGCCTACGGTGTTTATGCCATTATGAAGGCGGAACGTCTTTCAAAACGGGCTGACCTGATTGCCGCCATGTCGCTCGATGCTTACGACGGCCATATCGAACCGTTCGAAGAGAAACTGCAACTCATCCGTCCCCATCCCGGGCAGATAGAGACAGGCAGCAATATACACAGGTTCCTGGAGGGGAGTAAGATCCTCTCAGGAAAAAAGAAACACCTGCAGGATCCGTATTCTTTCCGCTGTGTGCCGCAGGTACATGGTGCGACCAAAGATGCTATCCGTTATGTGAAATCGGTGGTGGTGACTGAGATTAATTCGGTGACCGACAATCCCACTATTTTCCCGGATGACGATAAGATCATTTCGGGAGGAAATTTCCACGGGCAACCTCTTGCGGTGGCTTTCGATTTTCTGGCCATCGCCCTGGCGGAACTGGGGAATATCTCCGAACGGCGTACCGCCCAGCTTATTCTCGGCAAACGGGAACTGCCGGAATTTTTAGTAGCCAATCCGGGCCTCAACTCCGGCTTTATGATCCCCCAGTATGTAGCGGCATCGGTGGTAAGCCAGAACAAGATGTATTGTGTTCCGGCAAGTACCGATTCCATTGTCTCTTCCAACGGACAGGAAGATCATGTGAGTATGGGCGCCACCTCCGCCGTCAAACTGCTCAAGGTAATGGATAATCTCGATATTATCCTTTCCATCGAACTGATGAATGCGGCGCAGGCTATGGAATTCAGGCGGCCCCTTAAATCGTCGCCGCTTATCGAAAAGATACTGAAAGCTTATCGAAAAGAAGTTCCTTTTATTGATGAGGACATTGTGATGTATAAAGAAATACGAAAAACCACCTCATTTCTGAACCGGTTGGAGGTGGATGATATTTAATGTCAATGTGCCGGATAAAAAACAGGCATTAGTTTTCCCGTATAAATGATGAAGATTAACTATATTTGCGCATTCAAAAATAGAGATTGAAAAATAAAACTGAAAACATGGTAGAGAAAATCAGACAATCGCTCAGGGATTCTGCAGCGGCAAGGTGGTCCGCACTTTTCATTGTTTCCTTCACAATGATGTGCGGATATTTTTTAACGGATATCATGGCGCCGCTGGCTGGCCTGCTGGAGGCGCAGCTCGGATGGAGCCGGGCCGAGTACGGTACATTTACCAGTTCATACGGATGGTTTAACATCTTCCTGCTGATGCTTATTTTAGGAGGGATCATCCTCGATAAACTGGGAGTCCGGCTCACAGGTGTGGGAGCTGCCTCGGTGATGGTTATCGGAACGGCGCTCAAATATTGGGCTGTATCTACGGAGTCGTTGCAAGGAATGACCCTGTTCGGGCTGGATGCCCAGGTTTTCTGGGCCAGTATCGGCTTTGCCATCTTTGCCGTAGGAGTGGAAGTGGCCGGTATCACCGTGTCGAAGATCATCGTGAAATGGTTCAAGGGGAAAGAGTTGGCTACCGCCATGGGAATGCAGGTGGCCATGGCCCGCATCGGTACCGCGCTCGCGTTGGGATTCTCTGTGCCGATTGCCAAAGCGGCGGGTGTTATCGATGTTTCCCGTCCGGTATTAGTGGCGCTGATTGGCCTCTGTATCGGGTTAATCGCTTTCTTCGCCTATATGGTGATGGACAGGAAACTGGATGCGTCGGAAGCTGCGGATGCTGCTGAAGAGAAGAATCCGGAAGAGGAATTCAAAATATCGGATATCGGGAAAATATTAAATAACAGAGGATGGTGGTATATCGCCATTTTGTGCGTTTTGTTCTATTCCGCAGTTTTTCCCTTCCTGAAATATGCGACCGACCTGATGGTAAATAAATTCGGCGTGGCAGAAGACCTGGCGGGAATGATACCAATGTTGTTGCCCTTTGGGAATATCCTGCTAACACCCTTGTTCGGAGGAATTTACGATAAAAAAGGGAAAGGGGCTACCATTATGATTATCGGCTCATTGCTGCTGATATTAGTACATGCATTCTTCTCTATACCGGGTCTGAATAGCTGGATCTTCGCGTTGGTGCTTGTGGTGATCCTGGGGATCGCTTTTTCTCTGGTACCCTCGGCCATGTGGCCCTCAGTGCCTAAAATCATTCCCGAGAAACGGCTGGGTACCGCTTATTCCCTTATCTTCTGGGTGCAGAACTGGGGATTGGCGGGAGTACCTTTATTGATCGGTTGGGTGCTCGAAAAATATTGTATTACCGGACAGACCGTTCGCGACGGACTTACCGTGAATACTTATGACTATACATTGCCGATGATGATCTTTACCGGTTTTGGCGTACTGGCGCTGATTGTTGCCTTCTTATTGAAAGCGGAAGACAAACGGAAAGGATACGGACTGGAATCACCCAATATTCAGGACTAGTGTAGTGTAAGGTGCAAAAGTGATTCGGTGGTGAGGTATTAAAATTGCAATTCGAACGGCTGCCACTACGATTTATCCGATCGGTGGCAGCCGTTGATCCGTTAAAAAAATGAGCAGAGGCAATGAGGCCGCCTGTTGGAAGGGTAGAATTAAACTCATTAATGGGTAATACTCGATGAGGATACAAGTTTCACATCGGCATACTGCCATGCTTGATCAAAATCAGATTTAACGGATTGTGCTTCAGTATTTTTATTCTGTGATAGTAACGAATTATACAGTCCTATCAATGCCCAACCATTTTTTTTCCATATTTCCAGATCTTTGCGATAGACTTTTTCTGCCTCTTTATATTTTCCGGCTTTGAGAAGCACTGCCCCTAAATGGTGCCTGACAGAGAAAAACCAATCGGGAGGCTCATTATAATTGAGGTTATCTTCCATTTGCACTGCTTCTTTGAGCAAAGAAACAGAGGCATCAAATTGATTTTGTCTGGCGGCTATCTCGCCTGACAACACTTTCACGGCAATTTGTACAAGGTCTGTCGTAGTATTGATACCCCAAACCGTTATCTGTTCCAAAGAAGTATCCGCTGCAAATATTTCCAGCGTGTCTAATTCCTTTTGTGCATTCGGCAAATCATTTGTGCCCAAATAGGCCATACCCCGCGCATAATGCCAGATAGCCTGAGGATATAGAAGGTCTTTTTCAGGCTGGGGCAGGGAGAAGATAGTGTCCCACATCGCAAATTTTACGGCAATGTAATAGGGTATGATATAATAATGCTGTAATGTACCCCATCCCGGCTGATTCATAATATCCGTAGCCGTATGTTCCTGTACTTTTCCCGCGGCCTTCCATGCTAATTGAGAGTTGCCTTCAAGTGCAGCGGTTGCTGCCAGAAAGTGGTAATTATGCGGATAAAGGGTGAGCGGATAAACGCCTTGTGCATGACAGGCAGTAGTGTATAAGCTATCCACCTCTACAGCCCGCAGATTGGCGAGTGTGCCGAGATGATAGTCGCCGGTATTAATGTAAATATGAGAAGGCATATGGACTAAGTGTCCTGCCCCGGGAACCAGTGTATCCAGTAATTGTGCGCTTGGCAGCGCTTTTTCGGGGGTAGAAGAGGATTCCAGTGCATGAATATAGAAGTGATGCGCTCCCGGATGCATCGGATGGGTTTGTATCAGGTGTTCCAATACGGCAATCAGCTCCGGGGTCCAGGCTTTAGGCTTTTTGGTTTGCTTTTCATATAAATCCCAGGGATGCAGATCCATCAATGATTCGGCGTAAAGAGCTCCGATGTCAGGGTCGGTGGAATATTGGTCATAGACTTTTTTCATCGCTGCCGCATAAGCAATATCCAAATAGGCTCTGTCGTCAGGGGCTTTTGCTTCGTATCGGGTTGTCAAAGCATTAATCAGGGAGATCTCCATGGGGGTGCAATTTTTGGAGAGGGATAAAGCTTTAAGTGTGGCATCATAAGCAGGTTGATAATTTTCTCCTTCCATTGCGGCGTTATAGTTGGGGCCCAGGACATAGGCGTAACCCCAATATGCCATGGCACAGGTTGAGTCTAACCGGCTTACTTCGTAAAATGATCTTGCTGCTTCTGCGTGATTGAATCCATAAGACAGCATCATTCCCTGGTTAAAATAGGCCTGTGCTTCCTCGCTGGCAGTCGATATTTTGAAATCGATACCTTCTAATCCTTTAAACATTGGCGCTTTTTTGCCTGAGGTGTACCATTCATCATCGGTTGTTTGGGTGCTATGACAACCAGTCATTACGGAAGTTTTTTCTTTTACCTCCTTCTTGCTATTACACGAAAGGAAGAGTAAAACCGAAAGCAAGGGGAATAAAAATCTGATCATAACATTCAGTTTGAATGATTAACAATAATTTATGGACAATTGTTTGCCGAACCATCAGGTTTTATTGTAGTTACGATCCCTTTTAGTTGTCGATGGATCATTATTGGGACAGTTCAATGTGTAAAGTTACCTTTCAGTTTGTTTCGACCATGATGGAGAGCCGGGCGCGGCTGGTTCCATGACACCTGACCCATCCGCTGAAGTGAGTTTCGTGATGTCGGTCGCCATGTTCGGGTAATTGACCCGCGATTCTGATTCAAGGGCGATCCTCCTATACGAAGGTGGTTAAATGGCCCGTAAAGGATTGGATTATGACCTAAACAATTCTCGGCGCGAATTTATCCGCCTGGTAGAAGCCGTACAGCACTTGGAGAAGTGAGCTGTAAAAGAGGTGTTTGTAGAAGTTTCCATAAAAGCAAGTGTGATTATTTTGTTCAACAATAATGAATTTCATACGTTAATATGGGGTACCCTCGATTAATTCAAATTGGGTGTATTTTTTGTAAAAAAAGAAGATTATGAAACGTATTACGAACATCAGAAGAGACAGAGGGACTGTTTTAAAAGCGATTTCCATATCGTTTTGTATGTCTTTGTTTGTAACACATACAGAGGCGCGGCAACACACCCCTTATACCTTCGCAGAACAGGATACGACGGCTTATTTCGTGGATGTTACTTCGTTTCATCTCCCCCAGGATCCGGAGCTGCATGCACTAGACGCAGTATTTACAGACGTGGATCACGATGGCGACCCGGATATATTGATCGGCGTAGAGTATGGCGAGAATCGTCTCTACCTGAACGATGGCAATGGAAGGTTCACCTGGAAGAAGGGTGCTTTTGGTCCTTCTGCCCACGATACCGAGCACGTGTTGAGTGCCGATTTCAATGTCGATGGGCATCCCGATGTCATTTTCGTGGCGGAGGACGATCAGACACATCAATTATTCCTTGGCGGGCCGGAAGGGGAATTCACGGAGGTGAGCGAGCGGCTGCCCGGGAAAAGCGAAGGCAATGCCCTTGCCATAGGGGATGTCAATGGTGATGGGTTGATAGATATCGTGATCGGCAACTCCGGTGGGCAGCGGTCCGATGCTACAGGACATGCTCCGGCGCAGGATTTCCTTTGGCTCAATGATCCGGAGCGCCCGGGCTATTTTATCGACGTTGTCGCTACGCACATGCCCGCGGACAATGACGATACACAAGATATAGCTTTGGTGGACCTGAATGGCGACGGCCATCTCGATATGGTGATTGCCAACGAAAATCAGTCAAATCGTCTGTTGCTGAACAATGGAAGCGGACATTTCACGGATGCCTCGGAGCGACTGGAACTTCTTGTGCCCATGGAAACGAGGCAGGTGCATGTCCTTGACGCCAATGGCGATGGTAAGCCCGACCTGCTATTCCTGAATCTGACCAGCAATAATTCCGGATGGGACAAGGATCCCCGGGCCAGATTACTTATTAACGACGGGAATGGCTTTTTCAAGGATCAGACTGAGGAGCGATTGCCGGAAAACAGGTTCTCAACGTATGCCGGCACGATCGTGGATTTCAACGACGATGGGCATCCCGATATTTTAATGGGTGCGTTACAGATTCCGGGATTCAATCCCCTGCAACTCCGTGCCTATCAAAATGACGGTAACGGGTATTTCAAAGACGTCACCCCGGAAGTAGTTCCCGGTGTTACGGTAGGCCGCCATTGGGGGATGGCTGTGGGAGATCTCAACGGGGATGGCAAAGACGATATTTTCATTGGTGCCTGGGGCACGCAAGCCCGCTTATTATTGGGGCAATAGAGTATAAATCGGAGAGGACAGGGAAGAGTTTGCCCAGTTTTATCAGGGAATAAGCCAGGCCGCATAGATGTGGCTTGCCAACCCGAAGAGTACAAACACATGAAAAACTGCATGTACAAACTCTTTTTTGGCCGTGGCGTAGATAACGGCGCCCACAATATAAAAAACTCCTCCGATAATTAGCCAGTAAACTGCTTCCATCGAGTTTTTTGCGACGGATACATCTATTAAAGGTTCAAATGCAATCAGCACAATAAGCCCCATTGCAACGTATGAAATCGTTTTCAAATGGCTGTTTCTCCTGAGGGGCCTGAAACTGAGGCCAATCCCTGTGAGGGCAATCAACCACACCAGCGAAAACAAGAGCCAGCCCCAGAATTGCTCTTCGCGCAACAGTATGAGGGTGAAAGGGGAGTAGCTTGCCGCGATAAGCAGGTAGATGCTGGCGTGGTCGAAATGGCGTAGTTTCGCTTTTTGCAC
>ENA-UOOI01003183-UOOI01003183.1-fermentation-metagenome-genome-assembly--contig:-NODE-3183-length-12789-cov-12.171902_pt1 | contig 12789 bp, 8 predicted proteins | sample MGYA00245779_ERZ724027 | MGnify/ENA primary metagenome ERZ724027 (study PRJEB28704, sample SAMN03018318) | fermentation metagenome | biome: anthropogenic terrestrial biome; feature: soil; material... | reverse complement strand
CTTAAAATCCCTCGGTAGCGATACCGTGCCGGTCCGAGTCCGGCCAGCGGCACCACGTCGGAGCAAACTGCGCTCCACTCAAATGCCCCAACCACGCTGCGGTTGGGGCATTTTCGCACCGCTCCGTTGCTCCTCCTTTTCCACACGCAGCCTTGCGGGCCGCGTGTGGGCTAACTTGCTCATATCTTCTATGACCAGACCTGCCATTACGGAACTTCTCCAAGCCCAGTATTCCTGCGGGCTTGGAGCTTTTTTGTCCTCTCTTGACCCGGTCTGAACCTTTAAAGTTAATGCAACATCTTTTTCGCTCTGTTCCGATGCAATAGAGGTTGGAATGGTTGGGAAAACGTTAAGAATGGCATTGGCGAGGAGGCGGGAATCCGGTTTGTGTATGGAACGGACACCGAAAGCCGACGGAGCAGCGAGCATACGAAAAGCTGGAAAGCCTGCTGGGGAAATGGGAGGAGTACGAGAAAAAGCTGTTCACGATGGGCAACAGCCGCAACAGTTATGACAAAACAGACCCTGACGCTACCTTTATGCACATGAAGGAAGACCGTATGCGCTGCCGCAAAACTTTCGTTTTGCAACAGCCCCTTTTACTTTAAAAGCGCATGAAACGCGTGCAGGCAGGCGCTTCAGGAAGCAAAAATCTCCTGCACCTTTTGCGCAACCGCCATTCCGAAGCTCCTGTGGCTTTCCCTGCTGAGATGGATGGCGTCGATTGGATTCGCCTCCGAGCTTTCCGCGGCGTTGAGAAAGGAGCAGGAGCAGCGCTCCGCCGTCCTGCGCAGGGCGTCCGCCAGCGCGGCGGACTTGGGGAGCGCGCGCTCCCCGCCGAATTCTTCCCCGAACGGGGAGGTTTCGATCGTGGGTGCGATCAATACCGGCGCGGCCAGCAGAATTTTCGGTTCATAGCCCTGGTGGAAACAGAGATCCTTCCATGCCATGTTCGCCAGAATACCGATGTCTTTTGCAATTGCATCGGCCGTCATGGAAAACTTTGCCTTCATGTCGTTGGTACCGAGCATAATAATAACCAGATCGAGCGGATAATGAGAACGCAGGCAGGGAATCAGGGTTTTCCTGCCGTTCCTTGCTTCGGGGTAGTCATCGTTCGGATCGTCGTGCCCGGCGGTCCGTCCGTTCAGCCCTTCTTCAATCACATGAAAATTGCTGCCCAGCTGCTGCATGATATTCGGCCACCGCTCTTCCGGGGAGAACCTTCCTCCGGTTCCATAATAAAACCCCCAGGTGTTGGAATCGCCGTAACACAGAATTGTTTTCATGATAGAACACCCCTATTGATTTTCAGTTTCAGAATATATTATAAAAACGAATGATGGGATCAGTTATCCGGCGATGGCCTTCGGCATACTCGGGCCCTTCTGGCATAAGCATCAGGAGCTTCCCTGAAGCCAGGCGTCACCCTCCTTTTTTGCCGATGCGAGTCCGCCCTCCACGGACTCCTCGCCGATAAAGATCTTTTCAAGATGCGTATTCATCACGGAACTGATCTGGAAAAGCCGGGTGGTGATCGACGGAATGGCATAGTTCTTTTTGGGGACGATCAGCACGTCCTTGGCGGTTTTTTCGTCGATGGTCCCACCGGAATTTTTCAGAAGCAGATCGATGATCTTCTGCTGATCAAAGCCGCGGTAGGCCGGCACACGCCCGCCTTCCACCATGTAGGTGATTCCCTCTGTGACGTACCACTGCAGGAATTCCCACGCTTTGTCCCGGTGGGGTGAAGTCGGGCTGATCGACAGATGATCCCCCAGGCCGCCCTGGGAATAGTTTTTGCCGCGGCTGGACACTGGATACGGAGCGAATGCCGTGGTAAAAGTGTGGGGATAGGTTTTCTGGTCTTTTACGCTCCGGATGATCCACGGGCCGATGGTCATGGCGCACTTTCCCGTCAGGAACATGGATTCCTGCGTCAGCTTGCGGGTTACGCTGTCCGCATGCGTCGGCGCCGAGTGATCGACGTTCATCATGTCGCTGACCAGCTTGACGAGGTCGCGGATCACGGGGCTGTCAAAATTGGTTTCGCTGCCGGCGCTTTTATAAATCGGATCTCCGCCCAGGCTGCGCACGGCGAAATAGGTCATCACGTAGGAAATATCCTGTTGGGTGCAGAAAAACATGCCGTAGGTCCGGTTGGCGCCTTCGCCGTGGCTGAGTTTTTTGGCAATTTCACGGAATTCGTCAAACGTCCAGTCGGTCGGAACGGGGATTCCCGCCGCGTCGAACAGATCCTTGTTGATGGTGATCCCGTATTGATCCAGCTTCGTAGGCAGACTGTACGGCTTTCCGTTCACATAGTAGGAGAATACGTCGCTGCCGAAATACCGCTCCATGTTGATGCCGCTTTTGGCGATATCTTCGGACAGGTCAAGCGCCATGTTGTTGATGGCCCGTTTTTCCAGCTCCCGGGTGGTGTAGGTGAAATACAGATCGATATTTCCGCCCGCCAGAAGGGTGGTTTCCACACGTCTGTTTCCCGATTCGTTGTTGGGGAAATAAACGTATTCCGCCCGCAGGTTCCGGGAAGCGAATTTCCGGTTGAATTCCTCCATCACGCGGTTCGGGCCCGCGTCCGCGGGGACCCCGCCCCAAACCTTCAGGGTAACCGGCGTCCCTTCCTGGGCCGGTTCGGCCGGTCCGTTTGCAAGGGAAAGCGCGAACGCAATGACGCAGACGAGCAGAACGCCCGCCAGAGCCCACGGCCCGTATTTCCTGATTGCTCCGCCCATTTTTCCCATCCCTTTTCCTCACTTCTGCCGAAAATCGTTGGGGTTTTTCCCTGTGATCTTTTTGAACAGCGCGCTGAAATAATTGGGGCTGTCGATTCCCACCATGGCCGCGATTTCATAGATGCGGTAATCGGTGTTGATTAGAAGCTCCTTCGCTTTGCCGATGCGCATGTAGTTTACATAATCCACAAAGCTTTTCCCGGTTTCCTTTTTGAACAGATGGGAAAAATAGCTGCCGTTGATATTGAGCATTTCTGCAACCGAGGCTACCGTGAAATGCTCGGCAAGATTGTTCCGGATGTATTCCTTCGCCAGCAGGATGTCCTGCCGGACGGCCGGCTTTTTCCCGGAATGGAGCAGCTCCATGAACTGCCCGGCCACGGAGAGAAAGCTCATCCGCACCATGGTCAGCGTATCGCCTTTCAGAATCACGTAATAAAGCCGGTTGCCGTCGTCGTCGGTCAGCTTGTTGATGTCGATTCCGTACTCCATGGCGCTTTTGTTCAGGCATTGGTACATTTCAAAATAGGCTTCCCGCACATCGTTTTCCTGGGCGATGTCCAGGGATAACACGCTGCTGAAAAAGCGCTCCAGATAAGCGGTCAGATTTTTTCCTCCCCGGTTAATCACCTTTTCCATGTCGCTGGCAATGCCTTCATAGGAGGTTTTCAGCACCTTCGCGTTCTTTTTCTGTTGGTCCGGAATATAAAGGTATTCCGCTCCCTTATACAGCCGGTTTTTAATGCCGGACGAAATCTCCCTGACGGCGCCGCTTACCTGGCCTGTGCCACAGTAGACACGGCTGATGGCGCCGGATATGGTGAGATTGAGGTACCGCCGGATATATTCCCCGGACTGTTCAAAGGCGTTTTTGAGCAGTTCCGCCATAACGCCGCATTCCTGGTTCTGCTCCACCGCAATCACCAGGGAGCCGCTGGTATATCCGTACACATCACACGGAAAGGCCTTGGAAACGATCTCCTCCAAAATATTTCCAATCGAAAATTTCAAAACCTGAACTTCCTGAATCATATCGCTGAATACCTTGAGCTCAAAGTCGTCGATGCTGATATAAAGCAGGACAAACGGCTTTTCAAAAGAAACCCTCAGCTTTAAAAGCTCCATTTCCCGAGTGATTTCCTTCAGACTCAGGTAGCTTTTTTCCACCACCGTCTGCAGCAGCCTCTGTTTGATGGCGGGGACGTTTTTCATGTGGACGTCCGGTTCCTCCCCGGCCTGTGGTTCTCCCTCGATTTCGCTGCTCACCTCATTGAGCATGGTGATCAGATTCTGCGGATTGACTTTCAGTTTGAACACATAATCTCTGGCGCCCAGCTTCATGGCTTTTTTGACGTTGTCCATGTCGTTGTAGCCGCTCAGCACCACAAACCGCACATGGGGGAATTCGGTCCGGCACCGCTCGATCAGGGTGAAACCGTCCATGGGACTCATCACCAGATCCGTCAGCACGATGTCGGGTTCCTCCTTCCGGATCAGGGTAAGGGCTTCCTCGCCGTCGGAGGCTTCGGCGATCATCTGATAGCCGTACTTTTCCCAGTCCACAATCGATTTGATCCCGACCCGGACCAGCATCTCGTCGTCGACGATCATTATTTTTTTCATGGATTCTCTTCCTCCTGTACCCGATAGGGCAGGATATACTGCACGACCGTATTGCCGTCCCGTCGTTTCAGACTGAGTCCGTATTCCTCGCCGAACATGATGCGGATGATCTGATCGACGTTCAGCATGCCGATTCCGGTCACCTTCTTCTCGTCCCGCTTTTTGGCCGCTTTTTTCTCCGTCTTGTTTTCCTCAAATTTCAGAATGTCCTCGTCGGAAATGGAGTTGCCGTTGTTTTCCACAAACAGCAGCAGGCGGCGGCCGTCGCGGCGGCCGGTAATGGTGATCACGCCCTTTCCGCTGAATCCTCTGAACCCGTGGATGATGCAGTTCTCCACAATGGGCTGAAGGGAGAATTTGACCGTCTGGCACGCTTTCAGTTCTTCCGGGATGTCGATCCGGACGGTATACTGCTCGCCGTACCGCATGTTCTGGATGTAAATGTAGCTGTTCACGCTTTCCAGCTCCTGCCCCAGCGTGACGATGTCGCTGCCCTTGCCCATGCTGTACTGCAGCACATCCGTCATGGCGTCGATGCTTTCCACAATGTTGTCCTGCTTTTTGATGATCGCCATCCAGCGGATGGAATTGAGCGTGTTGAAGATGAAATGGGGATTGAGCTGTGCGCGCATGGATTCGAACCGGTACTTTTCCTTGACCTCATATTCGTCCCCGAGACGGTAGAAGAGATCCTCGATGTTCTCCGTCATTTTTTCAAAGGACTGGTACAACTGCCCGATCTCATCGTTGCGCTTGTAATTGTATTTCAGGACGTCGCCCACCTGGTAGCGGGAGACCTTGCTTGAAATATCCTTGATCGGTTTTACAATGGCACGGACGATCAGCCATACCACGACCAGCATAAACGCGGTAAAGACGATGAAAAACACGGTGAGCTGCGTGACGAACCGGCCGTTCTTCTCCGCCACGTTCTGATAGTCGATCATGGCAACGACCCCGAGGTTCTTTCCCTCGTAGTTCCAGGGCCGGGGGAGTTCGTAATAGCTCACGATGTATTTGTTGGAAACGAGGGTGGCGGGGAACGAGCCGCTGCCGTTTTCCGTCCGCTTCAGAACGCTCCGGACCTGCTCTGCAAAGCCGTAGGCTTCCGGAAAAGAAGGATTGAGCGCCGTGCCGTCGCTGCAGAAAAAGATCAGATCCTTGGGGCTGTATGTATATTTTTTCAAAAGCTCCTGGAGGACGGAAACATCCATGCTGATAATCAGCGTGCCGGTGCGGGTCTTTTCGCCCGCCTTGGCGAAAAAGAAGGACCTTGCGAGGGAAATATATTGGATGCTCTTCCCCTGTTCCTCCCGGATAAAGGAGGGATCAAACATGTTCCATGTAATATAGCCGCGGGCGTTCACGCTCTCTTTCACCCAGTTTTTTCCCAGAAGGAAGGCGTAATCGTTATAATTGACGCTCCAATTGCTGTACATGTTTTTTTCATTATCAAAATATGTAATCCTCAGTTCATTCAGACTGAAGATGTTGCTGCTGGTCAGCTTATTGACAAGGTCGTCAAAATATTTGCTTTTTTTATAATAGCTGTTTCCTGAATTCATCATGTTCGCGTATTCCGGGTCGGAGGCGAACAGATTGGAAACATTGATCAGGTTTTCCAGCTTGGCGGAGATTTCTCCTTGAGAATTTGAAACGTTCTGGACCACTTTACTGGAAATTTCCTCGTCCATATAACGGGCGATGCTGCTGTTCAGATAAATAAACGTGCAATAAGTCGGGATAATCAGCAGGGTGGTGATAATCAAAAAGACATGGATGGAAAACGAAAACGATTTCCGTTTTTTTATTCTGCTTTTCTTCATGGTTTCACCGTTTCTGATCCTGATTTTTATCTGTTTGAGCAAAATGTGATTCATTAATCTACTTAATTATAAATATATTCTATAACTTTTTTCAAAAACAGTCAATAAATCTATGGATAGCGTAAACAGAGATCCGCTGTCAAAGAATCCGCAGTGCGGTGGGGGGACCCGACGCGCGGCCGGGCCGCAAAACCGCGGGACAATTCTGTCTCCGTCCTCAGCAGCACGGAGGTTTCGTTCCCGTTTCTCTCCTCCGCAGGGCAATCCGCTCTGCTTTGCGCGGGTTTTCGCAGTTCTCCGGTTTTCTTCCGCAACCTGAAATATCCCATGCGACAGGGCCGCATGGGATATCCGGATCTCAGTAGATCATTATATGGCAGTCGGATTCCCGTTTGCCGGGAATCTTATCCGAGTGCAGAGGTAATACGGTCGGACAGGTCCTTGGCCGCTTTCTCCGAGGTTTTGTTGCCCAGCAGCACGCCCTGCAGTTCTTCCACTACAATGTTGTTCAGCTCACTGCCGTTGCTCTTCAGAGCAAACTCCAGGGTGGTGCCGTTTTCGGTGATGCCGGCCCAGGAATTGGTCCAGGGGTTGCTCTTCACATCGTCGCTGTTCAAGGCGGTCTTGAGGACGGGCAGCATGCCGTTGCTCTTCAGATACTTGAGCGACATTTCTTCGCCGACAATGCTCTTGATGAAATCGACGGCCTGCTCCTTGTTGGCGGATTTTTTGAAGACCACAAGCAGGTGCCCCCACATGGCGGACTGCGGCGTGTCTCCTTCTTTCAGGACGGGGCGCTCCATGGGCTGGATGGTCACATCAAGCTTATCCTCCGCAACGCCGTTGCTCTTTGCAACGCCGCGGCTGGCGATCGCGTCGTCATAAAAGGCCATCTTGCCCTGTGCGAACAGCTGGCGGGAATCCTGGCGGGTGATGTTCATCTGAATATAGTCTTTGTCCAGCAGGGATTTGTACCAGTTCAGGGCTTTCACGGTGTTTTCGCTGTCGACGGTGACTTTCCCGTCTGCGTCGAGCAGCTTGCCGCCGAAGGTCCACAGCCAGGGCTGGAAGTCCGTCGCCATGGTGGCTTCTTTCGTGGCCACGCCGTAGGGGATGATGTTCGGATCCTTCTCCTTGAGTTTCTTCAGGCAGTCTTCAAATTCCGAGATGGTTTTCGGGGGCTTATCATAACCGACTGACTTCAAAAGGGTCGGGTTGTAGACCAGGCCGATGGAGGCGATGGACCAGGGCATGCCCAGCTGCTTGCCTTCGAACTGCCCCACCTTCAGGGCGGCCTCGTCATAGTTTTCCTTCAGGTAATCCTCACCCATGAGTTCGTTCATGTCTTCGAGGATTCCGGCGTTGGCCAGAGCACCGAAGATGCCGATGTCAACCTGTGCCACATCCAGCTGATCGGATCCCTGATTGCGCAGAATCAGCTGCTGCTGGGTGTCGGCCCACGGCCAGCCAACCCATGTAACCTGGGAGCCGCCCTTGTCGTTGTAGCTCTTGATCATTTCCTGAACGATCGGTTTGGTACTTTCTTCTTCGCCGGACCATCCGGCCCAGACGAGTTTGGCCGCTTTGTTTTCGCCGGAAGACGAACCGCCCGCGGCGCTGCTGCTGCCTCCGCCGTTGCAGCCTGCAGCGGAAACGGCAAGCATCCCAGCCAGCGCCATTGCAATGAGTCGTTTTGCTTTCATAACATAATACCTCTTTCCCCAAAATTTATATACGGTAACAGCCTTTGCTGTAACGCGCCTGAAAAATCATCCCTTCACGGCCCCGGAAGTCAGGCCGGCGATAAAATATCTCTGCAACATGATGAAGATCAGCGTGACCGGAATGGAAACCAGGATCGACGCCGCCATCATTTCCGACCAGTTGTTGTTGAATTCGCCCATGTACTTCATTACAAGAGCGGGGGCCAGCGTGCGGCGGGCGGGTTCGGTGATTAAAGTCAGGGAATAGAGCAGGTCATTCCAGCTCCATACAAAGCCGTAGATCGCCGTGGAGATGGCACCCGGCACGGCCAGGGGAAAAATTATCTGAAAAATGATCCGCGGCCAGCCCGCGCCGTCGATTTTCGCCGATTCGATCAGTGCGTCGGGCAGCTGATCGAAGTAGGCTTTCAGCGTCCACGTCCCGACCGGAAGGATAAACGCGATATAGGAGAGAATCAGGGCGATATAGCTTCCGTCCATTTTCATGGCCTGCATCATGGTATACAGCGTCAGCAGAAGGATCGCCTGAGGGAAGGCCTGGGCCATCATGACCGCCGACATGAATACTTTTCTACCGGCATAACGAAATTTTGAAAAGCTGAAACCGGCAAACATGGCGACCAGCGTGGCCGAAAAGCAGCTGAAAAAGGATACGAACAGGCTGTTTCCCATGCTGCGCAGGATTTCGGGAGACATGAGCACGCTTTTGAAGTTTTCCAGCGTGGGATTGGTAATAAATAAGCTGAGGCGAAAGGTTTCCGTTGCAGGTTTGAACGCGGTATTGATCATCCACAGCAGCGGAAAGAAGACGAGAATTCCGATGATAATGGAAAAAAAGATAAGAAATGCGCGAAAGCTGCGCGTCTTTTGAAACATTTTGCTTCCTCCTTTGGACGATTGGTACGGTTGCCGGCGGGTTAATCCCTTCCGGCCCTTCTGGTGTAAAAGAAGCTGAATGCAGCCAGAAGTGCGGCCCAGATCGTCCCGATTGTGGCGGCGATTCCCACCTTGTAGCTCTCAAACGCCTGACGGTAAACGGAAATGGAAAACACGGTGGTGCTGCCGGCCGGACCGCCCGCGGTCAACACCTTCGGAATGTCGAAGTGCTGCAGGTTGCCGATGATGCCCAGAACCAGAACAATGATGATGATCGATTTCATCCCGGGCAGGATGATCTTCAGGAACACTTGGAAATTATTCGCCCCGTCAATGCGGGCGGCTTCGAGCTGATCGTATTCAATCCCCTGCAGGCCGCCCGTGAGGAATGCCATGTACCACGGCAGCATCTGCCAGGTCCTTGCGATGATCACGACCATCATCGCGGTGCCGCTCTGCCCCAGAAAATTGACGTTCTGGCTGATCAGACCGCAGCTGCGCAGCAGCTCGTTGACAATGCCGTGATTGGCGTCGAAAATGAAGGACCACAGAAAGCTGATGGACGCGCCCGGAATGATCCAGTCGATGAGCGTCACGCCCCGCAGAAAGCCTGCTCCGCGGAATTTCTGGTTCAGGATGATCGCCCAGATCATGCCGAGCACGAAGGGAAGCAGGGTTGCAAAGAGTACAAACACGCCCGTATTGGACAGGGTCCTCAGAAACGTGGGATCCCCAAACACCTTCTGGTAATTCTGAAGGCCGACAAGCTTGAAATCAGGATTCAGAAGCGACCGGTTGGTGAAGCTCATCAGCACGGAATTCACAAACGGATATAAGATGATGCCACAGAAGATCGCGATTGCCGGCGCGACCAGAATAAAACCCACCGCCGCGTCGCTCAGCGCGACTTTTCTGCGGCTTTTTTCACTTGTCATAGAATAAACCCCCTTTCTCAATGGTTCTCAGTCAATAGACACGCACTTCAAAGACCTCTGCGTACGGAGAACCGTAAGTTTCCCGAAACACGATTTTCAGCTGCGCGGTATTGACGGGATCGAACGCCACCCTGCACAGCCGCTGGTAATTGTCGTCTACGGCTGCAATTTCTTTCCACCGGCCGCCGATCTCCGCATAAACGGAAAATGCTTTCACAAGCTCCCCGGGTGCGCCTGAGCGCCGCGCAAAGCCATGGTGCGGGCTGGCAATGTTGGTAATGGAACTCGGAATCTCCATGGAAAGATCGGGGTTCAGGTACAAAAGCGCCCCGGAAATCCTCTGCTCCTTCTTCCATGTGAGCTTCAGCCACTGTTCCGCTTCCAGCGGCCCGGAAATCCATAGATTGGTTCCGTTCTGCGGCCGGCTGTATCCGTTGACAACGTTTCTGCAGTGATAGAGAAGGCTGCTATCCGTCGAGAGGCAGGGTGTGCGGTAAAAAGGGGAGTCCTTCTGTCCCGCGAGAAAACCGGTCAAGCTTTGTCCGGTCGTTTTGATCCGTACATGGGGATTATCCGTGAAAACGATTTTTAGATACCGGTTAGCCGGGGCGTTTTTCAGCCGGAGCCTGAAAAACGGCTGATCTTTTGTCAGGCTGAGCCGGAAACGTCCGGCCGGTTCGCCGTTTACCTTACGGGAAACGAGCCGGGAGGCATATATGGAATATTCCAGCACGGTGTTTTCTTCGCACTCCATTTCCAGGTCCGCGTACTCCATATCCTGCGGATGAGGAATCGCGAGGAAAGCGTCCCCCCGCAGGGGAAGAACACCGTCGGCTTTGGCGGACTCGGGTCGCCGGGTGCCGGAACAGCTGACCGACGCCTGCAGCGCAAGGTCTTCCGGGTCGCTGTTTTTCAGGTCCCAGATGTTCATATCGTTTTTCAGCAGGTTCTGCTGAATCTCGGACCGATATTTTTCATAGGCGACGGCCGGGGAGCAGTCGTGCGCTGCGCAGCAGGCGGCGATTTCGGCGGCAGCCTGGCCGGTAAGGCCGCAGGTGTCCTGAATCCTTGTCGATGAAAATGCGGCGTGGGAGGTGCTGATGTTTCTGCCGGAAAAAAGCAGGTTCAGCAAGCTTTCGTTGTAAAAGCACCGCAAGGGAATCTGATAAGAAAACACCGGAATCTGGGTGCAGAAAGCCTCCTGCGCGTAAATGCCCTGCTCGGGGTGGAAATCCATAAACCAGCCGCCGCTGCATACGGCGTCCGGAAAGGCCGTATTGCGCTCCAGGTCGTTTTGGGTCAGCGTGTATTTTCCGATGAACCGGCGGGATTCCCGCTTGCCGGGGATGTTGCCCACCCACTCCAGGGTCTGGTTGGAAGTGTTGAACCTGCCGGAATTTTTAATGTAGTTCCAGATCCCCATCACCAGGCGTTTGAGCTCGATTGCGATTTCCTGATTGTCGCGGATGGTGTCCTTTGTACCGCCGTATTCCACCCACCAGTAATCGCATCCGTTCAGCCTTTCGTTGATGACGCGGCCGCCCTGGTTCAGGAGCTTTTCAATATAGGGGATATCATATGCATAGTCGGGCTTTGCAAACCGGACGGGCTTTCCCGCGTCCTTGCTCTGGAACATGATGGTGCTGCCTTCCCGGCAGCTGTCCTGTTTGGCCATCCCAAGGGATTCGCCGAATTCGCTCCGGCTTTCCCGCCCTTCCCGATAAGGGGCGTTGGAGAAATAGCCAACTGTTCCGTCCCCGGTGGCATCGATGAACACTCTGCCGCTGATTTTGAGCTGGAGCTCGGTCCCCTGCTGGTTCGCGATGATGGAGTTGATCCGCTCCGGGCTCTGCATCTGAACGTCGGTGACGTTGGTGTTCAGATATAAGGTGAGATTAGGCTCGGCAAGCACTTTGTCCAGCAGAACCTCATCCCAGAGGACGGGGTTGAAGTCCGGGTTGATGTGCATGTTATGCAGCTTCAGTTCCCCCAGCACGCCCATTTCCTCAGCGTACAGGGTCCCTCCACCCACCGAACCGCGCGTCCATACGCGGATTTCACTGCTGGAGTTGCCGCCCAAAACGGGGCGGTTCTGGATCAGAACCGTCTTCCATCCGGCCCGTGCCGCCGTGATGGCGGCACATACGCCGTTCACGCCCCCTCCGGCGACAACCACGTCAAAACGATATGATTCCATCCTGGCTCCTTTCTATCATTCCATCCTGGCCGAATCCGGTATCAGGACGTACAGGCAATCAGAATTTCCGTTTTGCGGAAACGATTTGTTGTTTTGAATCAATCCAGCTTTGATTATAAAGAAATTCTGAACAGGGTCAACAGAATCCAACAATTGTTATTTTTTTTCAAAAAATCCCGGAACCCTTCGTTCATTTCTGTAAAATTCTTTGGAACTATCAAAATTTTTAGAATATGGAGAATCCTCCTGATTTTCCGGGGTTACTGTCAAGAGTTTTTCGCAAATTCAATTTCAGTCATATGGTAGAAAGTAGTTAACCGGCTATGAAATCCGACTCATTGGAGTCGAGATTGTCCAAAGTTCCCTTCGTATCTGCTCGTGCAAAGCCCTTATGCCAAATTGATTCCCGATTCCGTCAACAATGTGCAAAATTATTCGAAGCCTCTTTGGCCCATCTCTTACAAAGACGCCTCTAAATATGAAATTCTGCTGCAGGATTCCAATCAAGTACAAACCTTTTACCGCACGAAGGCAGAGTTTTTGTCCCGGCTGAACCGGAAATAAAATATGAAAAAGAGGAAGCCCGGGTGGGCAGTAAATTTACTGTTGATACATTTGAAATTCTCCAGGCCCACTGTTTATTGCGGGCCTGAGAATTTTTATCTACGAAAGCAATTTAATTCTCCGTCAGCGGAATCAATACAAAGCTCCGTTCCGTTCTAATTCGCGTGCAAAACGCCAAGCGCCGCTCCGGCACAGATTGTGCAGGGGCGGCGCTCCAATAAGGAAAGCAAGCTGTTGGTAAAATCAGAACAAACCGGAAATACGGCCGTTTTCGTCCACGTCGATATT
>ENA-UOOI01003182-UOOI01003182.1-fermentation-metagenome-genome-assembly--contig:-NODE-3182-length-12798-cov-10.173978_pt1 | contig 12798 bp, 13 predicted proteins | sample MGYA00245779_ERZ724027 | MGnify/ENA primary metagenome ERZ724027 (study PRJEB28704, sample SAMN03018318) | fermentation metagenome | biome: anthropogenic terrestrial biome; feature: soil... | reverse complement strand
AAAAATAGGAGGAGCTAAAAATGAATTTATTTCAAACTATATTCACTGGTTCAAAACAGGCTTTGGCAGCAGCTGAGGACATGGTTAAAAAAGCTGTGGATGAAAAGGGCAGAGATTGTAAGGTAGCTTTCCCGGATACTGCATATTCGCTTCCGGTGATTTTTGCGGCCACAGGGAAAAAGATAACAAATTTAGGGGAATTAGAAGGAGCTCTTGACATAGTTAAAAGCCTCATAGTAGAAGAAGAAACCCTTGATAAGGCTCTAAATTCAGGACTTGCGACAGCTGTAGCTGCAGAAATAATAGAAGCTGTAAAATACACATTGTCCGATACCCCTTATACTGAACCCTGTGTTGGATTTATCTCGGATCCAATTATACGATCTCTCGGAGTACCGCTTGTTACAGGAGACATACCCGGAGTTGCAGTTGTACTCGGAGAATGTCCGGATGTGGATACTGCATCCAAGATCATAAAGGACTATCAATCGAAAGGACTGCTTACATTTTTGGTAGGGAAGGTAATAGATCAGGCTGTAGAGGGAAAAGTTAAGATGGGACTTGATCTTAGAGTCATTCCCCTTGGCTATGACGTTACTGCTGTAATACATGTTGTAACTGTAGCTATAAGAACTGGACTCATATTTGGAGGGATTAAAGGTGGGGCACTTAAGGAGATGCTGCAGTATACTGCGGAGAGAGTACCTGCTTTTGTAAATGCTTTCGGACCCTTGAGCGAACTTGTGATTTCTGCGGGAGCAGGGGCCATAGCACTTGGATTTCCTGTAATTACCGATCAGGATGTACCTGAAGTTCCTACACTTTTGCTGACTCAAAAAGATTATGATAAATTTGTAAAGACCTCTTTGGAAGCTAGAAAAATAAAGATAAAGGTAACTGAAATACCAATCCCGGTTGCTTTTGCTGCAGCTTTTGAAGGTGAGAGAATAAGAAAGAATGACATGTTTGCGGAATTTGGAGGAGGCAAAACTGAATCCTGGGAATTGGTAATGAATGTGGATCCGGGAAAAATTGAGGATCATAAGATAGAGCTCATAGGTCCTGATATAGATACTATAGATAAAGTACCCGGAAGGATGCCCCTTGGGATGCTTGTAAAAGTAGGGGGAGCCAATATGCAAAAAGACTTTGAACCGGTTCTTGAAAGAAGAATTCATTATTTCTTGAATTATATAGAAGGAGTAATGCATGTGGGACAGAGAAATCTGACCTGGGTGAGGATAGGCAAGGAAGCCTACGAAAAAGGATTCAGATTGAAGCATTTTGGTGAAGTGATATATGCCAAGATGCTGGATGAGTTTGGTTCTGTTGTTGATAAATGTGAAGTCACTATATTTACAGATACCGCTAAAATTTCCAAATTGAAGAAAGAATATGCTATGCCGAGGTATGCCGAGAGAGATGCAAGACTTGAGTCTTTGGTGGATGAAAAAGTTGATACTTTCTATTCCTGTAATTTGTGCCAGTCCTTTGCACCTGCCCATGTTTGCATAATTACACCGGAAAGGCTCGGACTCTGTGGTGCAGTTTCCTGGCTGGATGCCAAGGCCACCCTTGAATTGAACCCGACAGGACCCTGCCAGGCAGTACCTAAAGAGGGTTTGATTGACGAGAATGCAGGTGTCTGGGAAAAAGTAAATGAAACTGTTTCAAAAATATCTCAAGGTGCTGTAAATAATGTTACATTATATAGTATTTTACAGGATCCTATGACTTCCTGCGGATGTTTTGAATGTATTACGGGTATAATGCCGGAGGCCAATGGTGTTGTGATAGTAAATAGGGAATATGCCGCAATGACACCTCTTGGAATGACTTTTGGTGAACTGGCCTCCATGACGGGTGGTGGAGTTCAGACTCCAGGCTTTATGGGACATGGAAGGACTTTCATATCTTCAAAGAAATTTATGAAAGCTGAAGGAGGAATTGCCAGAATAGTTTGGATGCCGAAAGAATTGAAGGATTTTGTAACGGAAAAGCTGAATAAAACGGCCAAGGAATTGTATGATATAGATAATTTTGCAGATAGAATATGTGATGAAACCATAGCTGTTGAATCTGATGATGTTTTAAAATTCCTGGAAGAGAAGGAGCATCCTGCACTTACTATGGATCCTATAATGTAATTTTTATAACATGGATAGTAAAATATATTGGAGAAAGAGGTGGTATTTATGAATTTTCCGAAAGAGCTGTATTACAGTGAGGATCATACCTGGGCAAAAGTAGAAGATGATACGGCGCTTATAGGTATAAGTGATTTTGCCCAGGATCAGCTGGGTGAAATATTGTTTGTGGAAATGCCGGAGATAGGGGATGAAGTTACAAAGGGAAGTTCTTTTGGAGTGGTTGAATCATCTAAAAATGCATCGGATACGATATCTCCGCTGTCCGGCAAGGTGGTTGAAATCAACGAAAAGTTAGACGATGAACCTGAATATATAAATGAAGATCCTTACGGGGCATGGATAATAAAAATAAAGATAGAGGATAAAAGTGAAATTGAAGATCTGCTTAGCTCCTCTGCATATGAATCAAAATTAGATTAATAATTTGCTGCTTTTATTAAGGGAGGTATTGCAAAACATGGTGAAGATAAAATTTATTCCCTATAACAGGGAAATAGAAGTTCCAAAGGGGGAAAACCTTCTGGAAGCTGTGAGAAAAGCTGGTATATTCATGGACACTCCTTGTAACGGGAGCGGGGCTTGTGGAAAATGCAAGGTTAAGAAAATCAATGGAAATATAGTTTCAAAAAACAGCAGATATATTACTGAAGAAGAGGAAAAAGACGGATATATTCTTGCCTGCCAAAGTATTATCGAAGCTGATTCAACTGTAGAAGTACCTGAAACTGAGTCATCTTCAATGCATGGGATGAAAATAGAAGATTTTTCCGGAAATAGGGAAAAAGACATATTTCAGAGTTCCAAAAAGCGCATGCTGGAGAGCGGAATGAAATTTGGCACATATGTAAAAAAAGAGTATCTGGAAATGGATCCGCCCACCTTGGATGATAATATATCTGATTTTGAAAGGCTGAAAAGACATATAAGAAAGCAGCTGAACTACAGCAGTGTATTTTGCAGGCTTCCCATATTGAGAAAAATACCTAAACTCTTAAGAAAAGCAAATTTTAAAATTACCATAACCCATATACCCAGGGGAAATGAAAAGACTACAATCATCAATGTAGAAGAGGGAGATAAAACCAGGGAACTTTATGGAGCTGCAGTGGATATAGGAACAACTTCCGTAGCGGCCTGCTTGGTGAATTTGTACAACGGTGAATTGATGGCAAGGGCTTCTTCGGGAAATGCCCAGATAAAGTATGGTGCGGATGTCATAAACAGGATAATATACTCTACCAAAGGCAGCGGCCTTCAAGAACTGAATTATGCCGTAATACAGGAAACCATAAACCCTCTGCTCGATAAAATGTATAGGGATTCTGGAATATCAAGGGATCAGGTAGTGTCGTTTGTTGCGGCAGGCAACACTACTATGTCCCACCTTTTCCTGGGAGTGTATCCGAATTTTTTAAGAATGGAACCCTATATACCTGCTTTTGTGAAAACACCCTTTATAAAAGCTTCAGAACTTGATATAGAAGTCAACCCGGAAACATTTATATACCTGGTACCTTGTGTGGCAAGTTATGTAGGCGGTGATATATCCTCGGGAGTACTGTCTTCGGGGATGTGGAATAGTGAGGAAAATGTACTCTTTATAGATTTGGGTACCAATGGAGAGATAGTATTTGGAAACAGTGAATATCTTATGACTTGTGCCTGCTCTGCCGGACCTGCTTTTGAAGGTGGAGAGATAAGCTGCGGCATGAGAGCATCCGGCGGCGCTGTTGAAAAAGTGAGCATTGACGGGAACTATGAGCCTACTTTGGGTGTTATCGGGAACGAGAAACCTTTGGGGATATGCGGATCTGGTATCATAGATCTCATATGTGAAATGATGTTTGCCGGAATCATAGACAGGAAGGGGAAAATAGTAAAGGGTTTGGATACCAATAGAATTAGGTTTGACGAGCATGGAATTGGGGAATATATCCTGGCATTTAAAGATCAATATAACTTGGAACGGAATATTGGCATAACGGAAGTGGATATAGATAGCTTCATAAGGGCAAAAGCAGCTATATATTCTGGAATTACTACACTTTTGAATAATCTGTCTATGGATTTTACCGATATTGACAGGATATATATAGCAGGCGGCATAGGAAATAGTTTGAATATAGATAATGCTGTAAAAATAGGAATGCTTCCGGATATAGACCAGAGTAAAATCCATTATATTGGAAATAGTTCCCTTATGGGGTGCTATTTGACCCTTATGAGTGAAGATGCAAGACATAAACTAGAGCAGATAGCAAATAGTATGACCTATGTGGAACTCAGCGTTGAACCGAAATACATGGATGAATTTGTATCTGCCTGTTTTTTACCTCATACGGATATAGATAAATTTCCTACTGTTAAAAAATGCTTTAATAAGTCTGTTTAGAAGAGTATACTTAGCTTAACAAAAAATTTAATGAAATTTATATGTCAAGTTAAAAGGGAGGTAATTGATGATGTGTGAATCCACGGCGTATTTAGTAACACCTGAGGGCGAGAGTAAGGTTATGGATTATGTAGTGAATATAATTCCCGAGGAAGGCGGCAGGCTGTTTCTGACAGATATCCTGGGAGAAGAGAAAATGGTGGATGGAATGTTGAAAGAGGTAGATCTTTTAAAAAATAAGATAGTTATAGAGAAGGCTGTGTAATCTTAATCTGGTGTGGAGGAGGTTTACAATGAATAAAAAGGACACGTTAAATGGTGAAGGTGAAAAAGAGGAAAGAACTTTGAAAATATTGTTGGGCCACTGGATAGAACATAACAAATCCCATGAAGAGGGGTTTTCAAAGTGGGTGAGTAAATCCAGGGATATGGGCAAGATTGAAACCTCACAGTTTATTGAAAAAGCAGTGAGATTTATGGAGCAGGCTGATGATATGCTGCAGAAAGCAGGAGAACACTTATAGACTTTACTGTTTAAATTTTAGATAAACTTTATTTGGGATATACTTTCAAAATAAAGTTTATCTAAATTATTGATCAAGAGGGGTGGAACCTTATGGATAGTAGGATTAATGCGGATAAGAACAGAAAAGATAAAATACCCTATGATCATTACAGGAATTTATTTAAGAATTTTGATCCCGGGGAAATGGCTGAAAATACAGGGTGTACTTTTAATAAAGATGCAGGAGAAATATCCGTGAAGTTAATGGGACAGGATCTGACAGTGAAATATCCCTCCGGGGATGTATACAGTAAAAACGGTACGGAGATTGAGTCCTATCCTCCTAAGACCTTGATCTTGAGGTATTTGATTCACGGCAGGGGTGTTAAGCCGTCGGATAAATATATTACCTACAGGGAAATAAACGGGGGAAATGTATATTATAATAATTTCTACGGGAGGTGTATTTTACGTTTATCCAGGAAATTTGGCGGTGATATTGAAAAATTCAGAAATGCATTTGAGAAATTGGGAGCGGAGAAGGTAAACATGGGTGATGCTGCCTATAAATTCCAATTTTTAAATAATATATATATAATTTTTGCAATCTGGGAAGGTGATGAAGAATTTCCACCATCTTCTCAAATACTTTTTAACAAGAATGTGCTTTTTTATTTTACGGCAGAGGATTTAGCGGTAATTGGGGATGTAGCTATTGGGTCTGTAATTAAACTGGCTTTTTTGTAATAGGGGGAATGTTATATGGAAAGCAATATGTTAAAACCCAGTGAAATATGTGATGCTGCAATAGGAGCCGGATGTACAAAGGCAAATTTGAGATTTTCGCAGGAAGCCATACTTGGAACGCTGGCAGGGGCGTTTATTGCAGTAGGTGGAGTTGTTTCGGCAGTTGTATCCCACAGTATAACCAATGTTGGACTTGCAAAATTTGCAGGAGGCGCCGTTTTCCCGGTGGGACTTATATTGGTGGTTATATGTGGTGCTGAACTCTTTACGGGGAATTGTCTTATGGCGGTACCTTTGGCAGGGAAGGAAATAAATATTGGACCGATGCTTAAAAATTGGGCAGTTGTTTATGTATTTAATTTTGTAGGTTCGGTGCTGATAGCTTTTTTGGTATTTGAAGCAGGTGTCTTTGGATTGAGCAGCGGAAAATTGGGAGGGACCGTCATAAAGGCGGCTTCTATGAAAGCCTCACTGCCATTCTGGACTGCTTTTTGCAGTGGAATAATGTGCAATTTCTTGGTATGTCTTGCAGTGTGGGGAGCTTTTGCAGCCAAGGACATAGTAAGCAAGATAGTGATAATATGGTTTCCCATAATGACTTTTGTAACCTGCGGTTTTGAACACTGTGTTGCCAATATGTATTTTTTAATGGCGGGAATCTTTGCAAAGTCCAATCCGTCCTTTGTCCTGGCTTCGGGACTGTCCCAGGATAAGATAATAAATGGAATGGGAGTCGTACACAATTTAATACCTGTAACTCTTGGAAATATAGTGGGGGGAGTTGTATTGGTGGCAATGTCTTATTTTATGGCATATAAATACAGATCCCCCAAAGAAAAAAATATAGCCTATAAGTAAAAAATTGATATTGAATGTTGGTTATTTGTATGATAAACTAAAACTGTATAATAGAATATATAATAAAAGGCAGAGTAAAAAGAGAGCCAAATTTTAAGACATATGTGTCTTAAGGTTAGCTCTTTTTTTCTTTTTGACTGAATTTATCCGATTTGAATCTAAGAATTATTTTATAAGGAGGTATTTGTCTTATGTTTGATGTAACTATTATTGGGGCTGGAGTTATTGGAAATTCCATAGCAAGAGAGTTGTGTAAATATAGACTTAATGTATGTGTGATAGAAAAAGATCCTGATGTAGGAAATGGAACCAGTAAAGCAAATAGTGCCATAGTTCATGCGGGCTTTGATGCCAAACCGGGTACTTTGAAGGGCAGGTTGAATTCCGAAGGAAATAAGATGTTCGATGAACTTTCCGAGGAGCTGGATTTTCCTTTTAAAAGGATAGGTTCGCTGGTAGTTTGTTTTGAAAAGAGCGGGATTGAAAATCTTGAAAAATTAAAAAAACAGGGAATTGAAAATGGCGTCCCAGGCCTTGAAATACTGGATGCGGATAAAGTAAAGAAAATGGAACCTAACCTGTCGGACAATGTGGAAGCTGCACTTTACGCCCCTACCGGCGGAATAGTCTGTCCCTATGAGATGACCATTGCACTGGCGGAAAATGCATTTACAAATGGAGTGAAGTTTAAGTTGAATACCAGAGTGACTTCCATAGTAAAAAACAGTGGAAGATACTTGATAAAAACTGACAGGGGTGATGTGGAAAGTAAAATTGTGGTCAATGCAGCAGGGGTATTTTCAGATGAGATAAATAATATGGTAAGTGATAAAAAACTGAATATAATTCCAAGAAAAGGTGAATATTGTCTTTTTGACAAATCAGTTGGAGATATCGTTTCCAGGACCATATTTCAACTGCCCACTAAATTGGGCAAGGGAGTTCTGGTCACCCCTACAGTGGATGGGAATCTTTTAATAGGTCCTGATGCGGAGGACATAGATGATAAGGAAGATTTGAATACTACGGATAAAGGTCTGAATTTTATAATTTCCAAAGCATCTCTCAGCGTAAAAAAATTGCCTATGAGGCAGGTTATAACATCATTTTCAGGACTGAGGGCTCATGGTACGGGTGATTTCGTGATTGGTGAAGCTGAAGATGCTGAAAACTTTATAAATGCAGCAGGCATTGAATCTCCGGGACTGTCAAGTTCACCCGCCATAGCAGCTGTTATCAGGGATATCATAATTGATAAATTAAAGCCCGGGAAAAACAGTGAGTTCAACCCTATAAGAAAGGGAATACCTAAATTTAGAGAGATGACCAATGAGGAGAGAAAAAAGCTCATTGCCGAAGATCCTAAATATGGCAGAATAATATGCAGGTGTGAAACTGTTACTGAAGGTGAAATAGTAAATGCTATAAAGAGGCCGCTTGGAGCAAGAAGTGTAGATGGAGTAAAAAAGAGGACCAGGGCAGGAATGGGAAGATGCCAGGGTGGTTTTTGCGGCCCTAGAGTAGTTCAGATTCTGGCACGGGAACTCAATATTTCACCTGAAGAAGTAACTAAGTCAGGGAAAGATTCGAACTTGTTGGTGGGAAAAGATAAGGAGAATGTACCGGCCTGAATATAGACCAGATAATAACTAACAATTGACAGTTGACAATTTACAATTATCAATTGTCCACTGTAAATTGTCAATTGAATAATGAGGAGGTCTTGAATATGCAAGAATATGACGTGGTAATAATAGGCGGCGGTCCTGCAGGGCTTGCAGCAGCCGTGTCAGTGAAAGAAGAAGGCATAGATAATATATTGATACTTGAAAGGGAAAATCAACTCGGCGGCATACTGAACCAGTGTATTCACAATGGATTTGGACTCCATATTTTCAAGGAGGAGCTTACGGGACCCGAATATGCACAGAGGTTCATAGACAAAGTGAAATCCATGGATATTCCATATAAATTGAATACTATGGTGCTGGATCTCAGCAAAGACAAAGTTATAACGGCGGTAAACGAAGAAGATGGCATACTGGAGATAAAAGCTAAATCCATAATCCTGTCCATGGGGTGCAGGGAAAGACCGAGAGGTGCAATAAATATACCTGGAAGCAGGTGCGCAGGTATATATACAGCCGGTTCCGCCCAGAAATTTGTAAATGTGGAAGGATATATGCCGGGCAAAGAAGTGGTTATTCTGGGTTCCGGCGATATAGGGCTCATAATGGCCAGAAGAATGACACTTGAAGGTGCCAAGGTTAAGGCTGTAGTGGAACTTTTGCCTTATTCCAGCGGGCTTAAGAGGAATATAGTGCAGTGTCTTGATGATTTTAATATTCCGCTCAAACTGAGCCATACGGTGGTAAATATAAAGGGAAAGGAAAGAGTGGAAGGCGTGACCATTGCCAAAGTGGATAAAAACAGAAAACCCGTTAAGGGTACTGAGGAGTATATACCTTGTGATACCTTGCTTTTGTCTGTTGGATTGCTGCCTGAAAATGAACTTTCAAGAAAAGCTGAAGTGAAATTATCGAATATAACCGGGGGACCCGTTGTGGATGAAAGTTTGGAAACCAATATAGATGGAATGTTTGCCTGCGGGAATGTGCTTCATGTTCATGATTTAGTTGACAATGTTACAATGGAGAGTGTGAACGCGGGGAAAAGTGCCGCTAAATATGTAAAAGGGAAGAGATTTGACGGTAATAAGATAGAGGTTTTGGCTGTAGATGGAGTTAGGTATACAGTTCCACAGTATATTAATCCTGAGAATGTGGAAAAATTCATAGATATTAGATTCAGAGTTGGAAATGTGTTTAAAGATAGTTTTATATCTGTATATTTTGATGATGTCAGGGAAATGCATATAAAAAAGAGGATACTTACACCCGGAGAAATGCAGGATGTAAAACTTACCAGAAAACTTTTAGACAAATATCCAAATTGTAAGACAATAACCGTGAAAGTAGAAGGGAAGTGATCTTATGAATGAAAGAAGATTAACCTGCATAGGCTGTCCCATGGGATGCCAGCTCCTGGTTAAATTGGAGGGGAATAAAGTAATAGAAGTTACAGGGAATACCTGCAATAGGGGAAAAGAATACGGCAAGAAAGAATGCACCAATCCAACCAGGATAGTTACTTCTTCTGTATATGTAGAAGGTGGAGAAATAGATGTTGTACCTGTGAAAACAGAAAGAGACATACCAAAGGGAAAAATATTTGAATGTATAAAGGAATTGAAGGGAGTAGTGGTTAAAGCCCCTGTAAATATAGGAGATGTTGTACTGAAAAATGCAGTGGGTTCAGGTGTGAACATCGTAGCTACCAAGAAAGTTAGAAGGGCGGATAATAAAACTGCATAGTTTAAAGGGTGCGGAAATTTTCTGCACCTTTTTTATATATGGTATAATAATATGTGTAAAATGAATTTTATATGCCTGTGATGTTTGATTGCTTATTTTGTTAAGTAGGAGGATTTGATGTGGTTAAAAATACATTGGAAGAATTGATAGAGGAACTTGAAAATTTTACACAGTTAAAATTTGAAAGCATACCGGATATAGATCTGTACATGGATCAGGTTACTACATTTATTGAAGATAAATTGGGATATTTGAAGAGAAATAAAAAAGACAGGACTATTACTAAAACGATGATAAATAATTATACTAAAGCAGGTATACTCATGCCTCCTAAAAAGAAGAAATATTCTAAACAGCATATGATTTTGATCATATTGATTTATTATCTGAAACAGATATTGTCCATAAGCGATATTCAAAGTTTATTTTCACCTATAGTAAACTCTATAATGTCAGGTAAGAGCAGTGGGGAAAATTTAAATGATATTTATAAAACCTTTTTGAAAATAGAGGACGGCGAGGTAAAAGCTTTTGCGGACAGCTTTAAAAATAATATTGAAAAGAAAGGCATTTTGAACGAAAATTGTGATAAAAGCCCAGAAGAAAACTTAAATGATCTTATAATGATCGTGATCATGCTTGTGGTAAAAGCCAATATTGAAAAGAGAATGGCGGAAAAAATAATCGATAATTTTTTTAAGGAATAATACATGCAGTAATATTTTAGGAAAAAAGCCGTACCCAGGTTTGATTTACATAAGTCCCGGTACGGTTTTAATATCTATTTGAATAGCTTGTTAAAACAATCTTTACATATCAGAGTTTTACCGTTGTTTGCAGATATTATTTCATCTCTTTGAAGGGGTTTCCCACAAATTTGGCATTTGGGCGATGAAGATTTTTTCCCGCAGTTTTGTGGTTTCACAATGCTTTTATGAATTTTTTTCCTGTTTGGAGGAGGTGAATAATTTATCTTTTCCTTTATAGGATCGTTTCTGGAAACGATGTATTTTAAATTGTAATAGCTTTCACCGAACAACTCTAGTTCAAACCTCGGATTTTCTCTGTCGTAGAATTCTTCTGTAACTATTTTGCGGATTTGGGCGTCGTTTATTATGAGGCCGCTTTTTTCAATCCCATCGAAAATACTTTTGGTTATATTGCTGGTGTCAGGATGCCTTTTCCTGCTTTTGTAATACACCTTTAATATGGCTATCAGAGATTCCGATATAACTGTTCCAGGATTTTGACTCCTGCATTCATAGGCTATCTGTTCTTCATATACTGCATACCTGTCATGGTATTTACCTGAATTATAAGGCAATATGGCCCTCCCTTTCACATTGAACAATTTAAAATTTGATTTGGTTATGGGAGAACCTTTTACTATGATTTTAGCGTAGGATTTATCCATAAGTTTTTACTCCTTATCAGTTTTAAGTCGGTATATTACTTATTATATCACAGCGGATAAGTGCAGTGTCATTGTGCTCTTAATGAGATCCTACTATACTATGAAAAAGATAAGTAGTATAATTCAAAGAAATAGATATCAAGTGATTCTTAGGTTGGATAAATGTTTGAAATAATTTAAATGAAAGGTAAAGAAGCAATTATGTATAGAGATATGAAAATATTAGGTATTGAAAGCAGCTGTGATGAAACTTCTGCAGCTGTTGTAGTTAATGGAAGACAAGTACTGTCCAATATAATATCTTCACAGATAAATATTCACAAAAAATTTGGCGGCGTAGTACCGGAAGTGGCGTCAAGAAAACATATAGAAGTTATAAGCATAGTGGTAAAAGAGGCACTGGAAGAGGCTAAGGTAAATCTCAGTGACATAGATGCTGTGGGGGTTACATATGGGCCGGGGCTTGTAGGCGCACTTCTTGTGGGACTCCAATATGCGAAGGGACTTTCCTATGCCCTTCATAAGCCTATGATTGGAGTGAATCACATAGAGGGTCATGTAAGTGCTAATTTTATACAGTATAAGAATTTAAGGCCGCCTTTTGTCTGCCTGATAGTATCTGGAGGTCATACCTATTTGGTTTATATGAAAGATTATGGGAAATTTGAAGTTATGGGCCAAACCAGGGATGATGCTGCGGGAGAAGCCTACGACAAAGTGGCAAGGGCCATTGGACTTGGATATCCTGGGGGCCCAAAAATCGATAAGCTGGCCAAGAAAGGCAATCCGGATATTATTCAATTCCCCAGGGCCAATTTTCATGACAGCAGTTCTCTTGATTTTTCTTTCAGCGGATTAAAATCTTCTGTGCTGAATTATCTGAATCAGAAAAAAATGAAGGGAGAATCCATAAACAGGGCAGATGTGGCGGCTTCCTTTCAAAAAGCTGTTGTCAGCGTTTTAGTTGACAATTCAATGAAGGCGTGTAAGTTGAAACACGCTGACAAAATGGCTGTAGCAGGAGGAGTGGCGGCCAATACATGTCTCAGGGATACTTTGATTGGGAGAGGGCATGACAATGACATAAATGTGATGTTTCCCGATTTTGTACTCTGTACCGACAATGCAGCCATGATAGGGAGTGCCGCTTATTTTGAGTATATGAAAGGTGTTACCAGCCCGCTGAGTCTAAATGCAGTTCCCAATTTAAAATTGGGAGAAAGATAAGCAGGGAGCCCAAATCTTGGATTTGGTGCGAGTCGCTTACTCCGCCGGACCAAAGGGAGGTGGAGTTACCTAGGTTGGGAGCCCAAATCTTGGATTTGGTGCGAGTCGCTTACTCCGCCGGACCAAAGGGA
>ENA-UOOI01003180-UOOI01003180.1-fermentation-metagenome-genome-assembly--contig:-NODE-3180-length-12819-cov-63.294814_pt1 | contig 12819 bp, 11 predicted proteins | sample MGYA00245779_ERZ724027 | MGnify/ENA primary metagenome ERZ724027 (study PRJEB28704, sample SAMN03018318) | fermentation metagenome | biome: anthropogenic terrestrial biome; feature: soil... | reverse complement strand
CCTAGATTTTACAGTTTTCTCTTTCAAAAAATGGACAAACCGGAATCCGGATCCATTTCGGAACCGGGCGTTTTTTGATTTCACAAAGATTTTACCTTCCTCTAATGCTATCTATCATTTCACATAATATACTTTGAGTAAAGAGGTGAGCGTATGAATACTTCATCGCACATTTTGATGGGAAAGTTTTTATGGGAATACGCGGAACAGCATTACCGAATCCGACTGGAACGGAAAAGCTATCTTCTCGGCAACGTTCTGCCGGATTACTGCCCGTCGTTTCTGATCCGTCCGCATTATCTGAAAAACAACGCCGGATATGTGCAGAGTGTCATCCGGCTTCTTGTATCGAGACATCCCTCCGGATACTATGACAAAAAGGATTCTCACCTTCTGGGAGTCCTTTGCCATTTCTATGCGGATTTTTTCTGCTGTGCGCACAGCGAAGATTTTACGGGGGGCCTTTCGGAGCATATTGCATATGAAAGCAGGCTCCACCGCTATTTTGTTGAAAACCTGGATCAATTCGGCTCCATCCGTTTCATCGCCCAGTCCGTGCCATCCGCGGGGGCGGATGAGATCTACCGGCAGTTCGAAGCGCTTCATTCCAGCTATCTTCTGTCGCATCCGTCGTTCGGAAACGACATTCTGTACACCATGATGGCCTGTATGGATTTAATTGTCCTAACCTGCGGCTCGGCGGAAAAAAAGCAGGCTGCCTGCCGCGATCTGGAAGCGGTATAACGCGAAAGGAGCGGGAAAGTTGCGGATTGCATTTTTTACGGACACTTTTTACCCGCAGATCAACGGGGTCTCCAACACCTTATCCTATCTGAGCCGGTATCTGCGGAAGAAGAAGATCGAGCATATCTTCTTCGCCCCCGACTATGGATTCGAATCCGCCGACTGCGAGGGCCTGCCGGTGGCGCGGTTCAAAGGATTCTGCCCGGTGATTTACCCGGAATGCCGGATCGCGTTTGTGCCTTTGAAAAAGGCGACCGAGCTTCTGACGGAGTTCGCCCCGGATGTGGTACATATCGTGACCGAGGCGAGCATGGGGCTGGCCGGGCTGCGGGCGGCGACGGCGCTGGGCATCCCGGTCGTGATGTCGTACCATACCAATTTCGATCAGTACCTTCACTTTTACCACCTGACGTATTTCAGCCAGGCCCTGTGGTCCTATATGAAATGGTTCCACAGCTTTGCCCTGGCGAACCTGTGCCCTTCCCGCGACACGCTGGAATCCATGAAGGAGCGCGGGTTTCAGAATCTGGGCATCTGGTCGCGCGGGATCGACCTGGAACGGTTCGGCCCCTCCCATTTCTCGCCCGAGCTGCGGGCGAGGCTGGGGGCCCGGAACAAAACCGTGTTCCTGTATGTCGGCAGGGTGTCGGTGGAGAAAGGGCTCGACGTTCTGATCCGGAGCATCCGCAGCGTCAGCGGCGTGCGCGGGGACGAAGTGCAGTTCTGGATCACCGGGGATGGCCCTTACTTAAACGAGATGAAGGCCATGAATCTGCCGAACGTCGTTTTTACCGGAGAAAAGCGCGGGGAAGAGCTGGCGCAGGTCTACGCCAGCGCCGACGCGTTCGTGTTCCCATCCGGCACCGAAACGTTCGGGAACGTGCTGCTGGAAGCGATGGCGAGCGGCCTTCCCGCCGTCTGCACGGATTCCGGCGGGGTGACGGACTACACCGCCGACCGGGAGAACGCCCTGGTATGCCGGTACCGGGACCCCGACAGCCTGTCCCGGGCCATCCTCGACCTGCTGGACCCCGCTCTGCGCAGCCGGATCCGTCATCAGGCGCTTCGCACGGCAAAGGAAAAAAGCTGGGACAGCGTATTCGGCACGCTGATGGGCCATTACGAGGCGGCGAGGATTTCCCAGCCGATGTATCGCAATCCCTGATTTCGTCTTGCACAAAACGACGACTGAAAGCGTTTATTTTCTACAGGAGAAGGAGATCGCATGAAAATAGCAGTGGTAGGAACAGGTTACGTGGGTCTGGTCACGGCCGTCTGTCTGGCGCATTGGGGGCACACGGTGGCCTGCGTCGAAACGGACCGGAAAAAGCTTTCGGCCCTGAAGGCGGGGCGCTCCCCCATCTTTGAACAGGGTGTGGAGGAACTGATGCACAACTGCGCTGAAAGGCTGAGCTACACGGACAGCTGCGGCGAGGCGTGCGCCGACGCGCAGGCCGTCTTTATCTGTGTCGGGACGCCCGCGCGCGACGACGGCTTTGCAAATTTAAAGCAAGTTTTCACGGTCGCGGAAGAAATCGCCGCCTGCGCCTGCAGGGACTGCGTCTGCGTCGTCAAGTCCACCGTCCCGATCGGAACGAACCTGAAGCTGGACCGCTTGTTTTTTTCCAGAACGAAAAGGGGCGTTTCGATCGAAACCGCAGCCAACCCGGAATTTTTGTCGCAGGGGACCGCCGTGCGGGATTTCCTTTCCGGCCCGCGGGTCGTGATCGGCGTGGAAAGCGCGCACAGCGGAGAAATCCTCAAACGCATCTACGCCGACTATCACGGAAAAATCATTATGACCGACCGGCAGACGGCCGAAATGATCAAGTATGCGTCCAACAATTTCCTCGCACTGAAAATTTCCTATATCAATGAGATCGCAAACCTGTGCGAGATCGTCGGGGCGGATGTGGAGACCGTCGCCCGCGGGATGGGGGCGGACAGCCGCATCGGGGATAAATTCCTGCGCGCGGGCATCGGCTACGGCGGCTCCTGCTTCCCGAAGGACACCAAGGCGCTCCACTGGCTGGCAAAGCACCACGATTATGAGATCAAGACCGTCAAGGCCGCGATCGAGGTGAACGAGAACCAGAAAATCCGGCTGATCCAGAAGGCGCACCGGTATTATCCGAACCTGGAGGGCTTGACGGTCGCGGTTCTGGGGCTCACGTTCAAGCCGGGCACGGACGATCTGCGGGACGCGCCGTCTATTCCGAACATCGCCGTCCTGCTTCAGGAAGGGGCAAAAATCCGCGTGTGGGACCCTTCCGGGTACGAGCGGATCAACGCCGTTTACCCCGGCCAGCTCACCTGCTGCGGCACCATCGAAGAGGCCGTCGGCGGCGCGCATCTCTGTCTGATTCTGACCGAATGGAAGCAGATCCGGGAGTTCGACCCCGCCGGATACGAAAAACTCATGAAAAAGCCGGTCGTAATCGACGGGCGCAACTGCTACAGCCGGGACGCCGCGCAAAAGGCCGGCATCGCCTACGACTGCATCGGCAGGCCGCGGATCCTGCCGAGGAGCTGGACGGAGCAGGCGGGCCGCGTGCTTTCCCTTCCGGTTCATTCCCGCAAAACGGCTTCCGCCTCCGTCATGAGCTTACAGACCTCCGTCTAAGCTTCTGGCAGAAGCATAAAAGATAAGGCCGCGCTAGAAGCCATGTAAAAGGCCTAAGGCTGTCGCAATCCGGATAAGATTTTATGATCTAAAAGCACCTCTTGCAATCTGTTCATTCAGATATGCAAGAGGTGCTTGTTACTTGTAAATAAGGTACAATATTCAAAATATCAATCCACACCACTTTTTTTGTACCCTAAGTGAAACGCTAACTTTCGAAGCGCTTTAACCAAAAGATTCAAAACCAGCCAGTTTACTCCTACATTACCAAAGAATTGGATCAGATTAATTTCCAACCCGGCAGGGAATTCTGAAATATGCCCATGCAGAGTAACAAACGTACCGGGGAATCCCAAGCAATATACATGTTCAAGGTTTCCCCCGCTGATTGGGAACACCCATGGGAAGAAAGAAAATGCGATTGCAAGAATAAGCAATCTTATCTTTTTACCTTTCAATAAATTTCTCATGTTCCACGCCTCGCAATACGTTTGGTACAAACTCTCTCACAAGCTACCATCTTTCGGCTACGCCACTTATTATAAAGGAATAACGCCGGAAAAGCAATTTACAGAATTGTCTGCATTGGGCGCATTGTCAATGAAAGCCTACGATGGCCAGACTATTGCAGCCGCGAATTCAAAGCCTGCTGTTCACACGGCAACGCGGCAACCAGGGCCGCTTTTCCCCGTATTCATAAAGAATAAGGCCGCGCCCAAAAGGCGCAGCCTTATTCTTTATGGAAGCTCCTGCTTCCGCTTCCGCCGTTTATAGAGCAGAATTCCGAGATACACGAGAAGGAACACCGCCAGAACCGCGACGAGCGTCGCGGTCTGGCCCGGCCCGCCCATCTTTACCTCGGCCCAGAGGGTGTCGAGCAGACGGTTCGTGTCGTCGGGCAGGTTGGTGAAAATTTCGGACCGGTTCAGAATTTTCTGGTCGGGGTAGAAGATCGGGTTGTCGACGACTTCCTTCGGCAAAAGTTTTTTTGCGGCGCTTTCCGGCGTGGAATAGCCGATATAATCGACGTTGGCCGCGGCGATCTCGGGGTCGCACAAAAAATTGATGTAGGCTTCCGCCGCTGCCTTATGGCGGCTTCCTTTTGGGATGCAGACGGCATCCACGAAGAAGTTGGTGCCTTCCTTTTCCGGAATGGCAAAGCCGATGTCGGGATTGTCCTCCACGAGCGTCGCGGCATCCCCCGCGTAATACGGCGCGAGCCACGCGTCCCCGCTGGACATTTTGTCGAAAATCTGGTCCATGACATACGCCTGCACCAGCGGCTTCTGGCGCTTGAGCAGCATGGCCGCCTCCTCCCACTGGGCGGGGTCGGTGCTGTTGTACGAATACCCCAGGATCTTCTGCGCGATGCCGAACGCGTCGCGCGGGTTGTCGAACATCAGGATCTTTCCCGCGTATTTCTCATCCCACAGGATCTTCCAGCTGTCCACTTTCTCTTTGACGTATTTCTTGTTGTAAAAAATTCCGACCACGCCCCAGGTGTAGGGGACCGAATATTCGTTTTTGGGGTCATAGACGGGATTTTGAAACTGCTTGTCGATATACCGGAAATTCGGAATGTTCCTGAAATCCAGCTTTTCCAGCATGCCTTCCGCGGTCAGCTTCGAGATCATGTAGTCCGACGGGATGATGACGTCGTAATTCGCGCCGCCGCTGACCAGCTTGGCATAAAGGTTCTCGTTGCTTTCAAAGGTGGTGTAATTGACCTGGATGCCGGTGCGCTTTGTGAATTCCTTATTGACATCCAGGCTGCCGTCCACCCCGTTGGAGATATATTCGCCCCAGTTGTAGACATTGATCGTCTCCCCCGATTTCGCGGCGGGCGCCCCGCTTGCCGCCGAGGCGGAAGGAAGCGCGGAAGCCAGGAAAACCAGCGCGGCGAAAAACGCCGCAAACCGTTTCTTCAATTTTTATGCCCCCTCCCTTTCCAGTTCCTTTTTCTGGTCGCGGGACTGACGGATGTTCACTACGGCCAGAAGCACCAGAATGACGCCGAACAGCAGCGTGGAAAGCGCGTTGATCTCCGGGCTGATGCGCTTTCTGGTCATCGAGTAGATATAGATCGGCAGCGTCTGGGTCGTGCCGCTGGTGAAATAGCTGATGACAAAATCGTCGATGGAAAGGGTGAAGGCCATGATCATCCCGGTCACGACGCCGGGGATGATCTCCGGCAGAACCACCCGGAAGAACGACGAGACCGGCGGGCAGCCCAGGTCCTGCGCCGCCTCGTACAGGTGGGGATCCATCTGCCGCAGCTTCGGGAGGATGGAAAGGATCACATACGGCAGGCTGAACGTGATGTGTGCCAGGATCAGCGACCCCATCCCCAGCGAAATGCCGCCCATCGCGCGGGCGAAAAACACGAACAGAAGCATCAGCGAAACGCCCGTGACGATCTCGGGGTTCACCATCGGGAAATTGGTCATGTTCATCACAAGGCGCCGCTTCCACTGCTTCATGCCGTTGATCCCGATGGCGGCGGCCGTCCCCAGCGCGGTGGCGATCACGGAGGAAACCACGGCGATGACAAGGGTGTTTTCCAGGGCCTCCATGATCAGGCGGTCCTGAAACAGCTGGCGGTACCACCGCATGGAAAATCCCGACCAGACGGAACGGCTCATCGTAGAGGAATCGTTGAAGGAAAAAATGATCAGGACAAAAATCGGAGCGTACAGAAAAAGATAGATCAGGCCCGCATAGATTTTGGAAATCGTTTTTGTCATAGGAGCATCCCTCCCTGGCTTTCTTCCCCTTCGTCGAACTGATTCATGATCCCCATGCAGATCAGGATCAGGACCATCAGCACCAGCGAAATGGCGGAGCCGAGATTCGGGTTGTACGCGCTTCCGAGAAACTGCATGTCGATCAGGTCGCCGATCAGAAGGTTTCCGCCGCCGCCCAGCATTTTGGAAATGATAAAGGTGCTGACCGCCGGAACGAACACCATGGTGACCCCGGAAATCACGCCGGGCGTGCTCATGGGCAGAATCACCTTGGAGAACACCGCGCGCCGGTCCGCGCCCAGATCCTGGGCCGCCTCGACGACGCTGACGTCGATTTTCGTGAGCACCGAGTAGATAGGGAGGATCATGTAGGGCATGTAATTGTAGAGCATCCCGAGCACGACCGCGCCCTGCGTATTGATCATATGCAGCTTCGGCAGGCCGGAGCCCGCAAGCAGCGTGTTGATGATGCCGTTGTCTTCGAGCAGCGTCATCCACGCGTAAGTCCGAAGCAGAAAGTTCATCCACATCGGCAGCATGACCAGCAGGATCATCGCGTTCTGGCGGCGCACGCCGCTGTGCGCGATGATATAGGCCAGCGGATAACCGAGCAGAAGGGAGATCGCCGTCGCGGCCGCGCCCAGCCAGATGGAGCGCAGGAACACATTGGAATACTGCCCGACCCCCGCGATGTTTTTCAGGGTGAACGCCCCGGACTGGTCGGTGAAGGCAAAGAACACCACCAGAACCATGGGGACGAGGATAAAAACCACCATCCAGACGAGGTAAGGGGCCGCCGCCGTTTTTGATTTCATTTCTCAGCCTCCCCTTCCCCGCCCTCCGGCGGATGGAAATCGTCGTCCATCTCGTCGCTGAACGAGCTGTAATCGCCGAACGTGCCGGAATACTCGGATTTTTTCATGATATGGATGTCGTCCGGCTGCAGGACCATGCCGATGCGGCCGCCGGGCTCCTGCTTCTCGGTGGACTGGATCATCCACTTGAACCCGCGGACGTCGACAATGATTTCGTAGTACACCCCCTTGAAGTTCACGGATGTGACCGTACCGGAAATATCGCCGTCGTCCGGCGGCACCACCTCGATATCCTCGGGGCGGATCACGGCGTCGACCGGCTCCATCGCGGAGAACCCGCGGTCCAGACATTCGAATTTGCGCCCGGCAAACTCCACCAGGTAATCCCGGTGCATGATGCCGTCTATGATGTTGCTTTCGCCGATGAAATCCGCGACGAAAGCGTTTTTCGGCTCGTTGTAGATATCCTGCGGCGTGCCGATCTGCTGGATTCGCCCCTTGTCCATGACGACCACCGTGTCGGACATGGAAAGCGCTTCCTCCTGATCGTGCGTCACGAACACGAAGGTGATGCCGGTCTGCTGCTGAATCTTCTTCAGCTCGGCCTGCATGTCTTTCCGCAGCTTCAGGTCGAGCGCGCCCAGGGGTTCGTCCAGCAGCAGGATTTTCGGCTGATTCGCGAGCGCGCGCGCAATGGCGACGCGCTGCTGCTGGCCGCCCGACAGCGAATTGACGTTCCTTCTGGAAAAGCCGTGAAGATTGACCAGGTCCAGCATGCTTTTCACGGCGGACCGGATCTCGCTTTCCGGCTTTTTGTGCACCCGCATGCCGAAGGCGACGTTTTCGTAAACGTTCAGATGCGGGAACAGGGCGTATTTCTGAAAGATCGTGTTGACCTCCCTTTTATGCGGCGGAAGGTCGTTGATTTTTTTCCCGTTGAAAAAAACATCGCCCGTGTCCGGTTTGACGAAGCCGCCGATGATCCTCAGGGTAGTGGTCTTTCCACAGCCCGAGGGCCCCAGCAGTGTGACGAATTCCCCGTCGCGGATGTTCAGGTTGAAATCGCTGAGCACCATTTCCCCGTCAAACGACACGCCGATGTTTTTCAACAGAATGAGAGAATTGTTTTCCATTTGTGCATCCCCTTTGCGGCAAAAATTAGTTGCGCCAAGCCGAATCACAGCGGCAACGCAAGCCCGGCAGCATCACGGCCATTGCCCTCCGCAAAGGATTTTTCACAATCGAACCGATTGCGGCAATGAAATGCTGCCGAAAGAAAATTAGATGCAAACGCAACATGTAAAATAATAGAGATAAAATGATGATTTGTCAAGGTTTTATTGAATATATTCGCAAAAAATTATATTTTATTTAAAATAGAGTTAAATTTCATCGAATTTTCTTTGATTTCCTCTGATATCCTTCCATTTCCAGCGAAAAAATTCAAAATTCGAATGGGCAAAAAAAAGCCGCCCGCAGGGGGAATCCCCCTGAGAGCAGCTCGATCTGCCGGACCGCTTTTCCGCTTGCTTATTTAGACGCCGCGGCAACCGCCGCCGCCTGGGTGGGCGCGCTGGCCGTCAGAATGCCGTTGGAATTAAAGGTATAGACCGTCCCGTTCAGCGTTCTGGTCGTGCTCACCACGTATTCGCCCTTATCGTAATAAAAGGTCTGGTTGTCGTATTTGGCAAAACCGGAGGTCGGGTATGTAAGCTGGGGAAGTTTAAACCAGGTTGTCCATTTATTCTTCGGGCCTCCGAAGACCTTCGCGCTCTTGATATCATACCCGACGTCGCGGTTGTCGATCGCGACGTTGCCGCCGACGTAAACGCCCACATGACCGGGCTGATATAAAATCAGGCCGTGGATTCTGGGCAGGGACGACGTTTTGGAATAATTGATGGTTCCCTTCGTTTTGGCGGCGCTCAGCATGCCGCTTCCGGAGCCAGCCACATTGCTGAGCCTGGGGTTCGGGTTGGTCTTGTCGCCCGTCCACCAAAGATAGGATTTGATCAGGCCCGAACAGTCGGTGTATCTGGTTCCGTTCCGGATCTGGCCGTAGGCGCCGTAGGAATATTTCCATTTTTCCCGGTATGCCTTGAGCACATGATTCGCAAGGCCGACCCCCGTTTTCGCTTCCGCCGCCTCGGCGGGGGTCCCGCCGCCAAGGCCGGCGGCGGACGCCGTCAGGACGGACAAGGTCAGCGCGATGACTGCAATCAGCTTTTTCTTCATTCTCAATCCTCCCTGTTTCTCACTCCGTTTTTTTCAAGGCCGCCGAAACGGCCGTCATTACAAAATATTACAATGGTAACAAATTGGTTACATTCTAACATAACTCCGGAGGAAAATCAAGGAAAACGGAGAATTTTTTTCCTTTTTTCCAATTCGATTTGTACAGGATTCCAGTTCTAATTTCGCGGGAAGGCGCATAGAAAGGGCGGAGCGGGCCTGTTCGGGCCGCTCCGCCTTCTACAAAAAATCTTAAAAAATTTATCCCTGAGTCAGGCTTCTGACGATCTCATCGGTTTTCATGCCGCGGGACCCTTTCACGACGACCGCGTCCCCGGGCCTTAAGTAGGCTTTCAGGCTTTGGGAAGCCTCTTCGTTCGTGAGGAACGAAAAGACCGGAAGCGAAGGATTTTCCGAACGGGCGCCCCGCGCGATCTCCTTCGCCTGCTCCCCCACCGTGAACAGCGCGTCCACGCCGCTCCGCGCGGCATAGACGCCCGTTTCGAAATGCGCCTGCGCGGAAAGATCGCCCAGCTCCAGCATGTCGGCGAACACGCAGACGGCGCGCCCGCCCTTTTTCAGGCCGTGAAGCACGTCGATGCTGCTGCGGACGGAATCCGGGCTGGCGTTGTACGAATCGTCGAGCACGGTGACGCCGCCAGCGCGGATGACCTGCTGGCGCATGGCCGGGGACCGGTAGGAAGCGAGGGCCCGCGCGGCCTTTTCCGCGCCGACGCCCAGATGCTCCGCGACGGCAAGGGCCGCCAGCGCGTTCCGGACATTGTGAAGCCCAGGAACGGGAAGCGTCAGCTTCAGGCGGCGGCCGGAAAAGGCCGCCGTGAATTCCGTGCGGTCCCCTTCGGACTTCACATCCTCCGCGCGCCAATCGCAGCGGGGATCCATCCCGAACCGCACGGTGCGGAACGGCAGGGTGTGATCCAGCTCGGCCAGAAGCGGATCGTCGCCGTTCAGGAACAGGACGGAATCCTTCGTAAAGCAGTCGGTGATGTGCAGCTTTTCCGAACGGATATTCTGCCGGGTCTTCAGGTTTTCCAGATGGGACATCCCGATGTTCGTCATGACGGCGCAGGTCGGCCTTGCGACCTGCGCGATCCGGCCCATCTCCCCGAAATCGCTCATCCCCATCTCGACGACGGCCGCCTGATGCTCCGGGGAAAGGCGGAAAACGGTCAGCGGCACGCCGATCTGGCTGTTGAAATTTCCTTCGGTTTTCATGACGCGCAATCCGGCGGAAAGCGCAAGGCCGATCATTTCCTTCGTGGTGGTTTTCCCCACACTGCCCGTGACGCCGACCACGGGGATCTGGAATTTCGCGCGGTAGGCCCCCGCGATCTTCCGAAGCGCCTCGCGCGTGTCCCGCACGGCGATCCAGGCGCCGGCGCCGTCCGCACTGCCGTGTTCCTGGGTGAGCACCGCCGCCGCGCCGGCTTCCAGAACGGACGGAATAAACCGGTGGGCATCCGTCCGTTCGCCCCTGATCGGCACAAAAAGCGCGCCGGGGCGCACCGCGCGGCTGTCGGTCTCAACGGATGTGACGGCCGCGTCCCCGCGCCCGCACAGCAGCTTTCCGCCGCAGGCCTTTACGATTTCCTCTACCCGCATTTCCATTTGTCCGTCACGCTTTCCCAAGTTCCTTCAGGATATCGGCCACCACCTCGCGCTCGTCGAAATGGCGCTTGACCCCTCGGATTTCCTGATAATCCTCATGTCCCTTGCCCGCGAGAACGATGATGTCGCCGTCCTGCGCATTTTCGATGCAGTAGCGGATCGCCTCTCTGCGGTCGGGGATCACAACGTATTTCCCATCCGTTTTGGCCAGCCCGGTCTTGATATCCGCGATGATGTCCATGACATCCTCAAACCGGGAATTGTCCGCCGTGACGACCGAAAGATCGGACAGGCGCCCGCTGACCTCCCCCATCTCGTACCGGCGGGATTTTGCGCGGTTTCCGCCCGCCCCGAACATGCAGATCAGGCGGTGCGGATGGTATTCGCGCAGCGTTTCCAGAATATTTTCCATGCTGACCGCGTTGTGCGCGTAATCGATCAGCAACGTGTAATGGCCCGGCACGGGAACCGGCTCTACCCGCCCCTTGACCTTTACGGAGTTCAGGCCGTCCAGAATGTTCTGTTCCGTCACCGGAAAATGGCGGCAGACCGCGATGGCGGCAAGCGCGTTGTACACGCTGAATTTCCCGGGAATATCGACCTTCACCGGAAAATCGAGCTGCCCTTTCAGGTCGAAGCTCACCCCGAGATAGCCCGCGCGGGAAATCAGCTTCTCGTTCTCCGCGCGCAGCGCCGCATCTTTGGAAAAGCCGTAGGTTTCCAGCGAACAGGTGTGGCCTTTCAGCACCCCTTCCCAGTTTTCGTCGTCGATATTTACGACGCCGATCCTGCACTGGCGGAACAGCCTGCTCTTGCATTCCATGTATTCCGCGAGCGAAGCGTGCTCGTTTCCCCCGATATGATCGGGCGAAAAGTTGGTGAACAGGCCGATGTCGAACGTGAATCCCGAGGTGCGGTGCGCCTTCAGCCCGATGGAGGATGCCTCCATCACCACGCAGCGGCAGCCCTCATCCGCCATCGTCTTCATGAAATGCTGCACCTCGTAAGATTCCGGGGTGGTGTTTTCCGTGGGGGCCACCCGGTCGCCGATGACGGCGCCGATCGTGCCGATGATCCCGGTCCTGAGGCCCGCGCTTTCCAGGATCGAGCGGATCATATAGCAGGTGGTCGTTTTCCCTTTTGTCCCGGTCACCCCGATGGTCTTCATCCTCTGCGCCGGATGGCCGAAATACGCGGCCGACATCACCGCAAGGGCGTAGCGGGTGTCCTTTACCATGACAACGGGAGCGTCCGCTTCGACCGGTTCTTCCGCGACAATCGCCGCGGCGCCCTTTTCCGCCGCCTGTGCGGCAAAGACGTGTCCGTCCGCCGACGAGCCGCGCAGGCAGACAAAGACGCAGCCGGGCGATATTTTTCTGGAGTCATAAACCAAGTCCGTAATGGGGACATCGACGCCGTCCGAACAGGTATATTCCAGGCCGACCAGTAAATCCTTCAATTTCATAAAAGAGCCCCCTGTCCTGATTTTCATGAGGATCGAATTTATTTTACTATCCTACCATTTTTCCCGCCGCGCACCCGAAAATTTCAAAAAGCAGGGCAGTATCCGCGCACCGGCGGAGACTGCCGCAATCCGTTTCCCAATTTTACGGGACCCCGCGGCGCGGAATCCGTTTTTTCCTTTTCCTGCAATCCGCAGGTATTTCACACAGTTTATTATAATAGACGATTGCAGTTTCAATGTCAACTAAAATGCGGGCTGCGCCTTCTATTATCATACGGAGGAAAAAATCCGTTTATTCCGGCCCGGAAGAAAAAATTTCCATCAACCCGGAACACGGAGCCGGAAAAATCCGCATTTATTTTAAAAAAGCCGGGAAGAAAGAACTGAAAATTCCACGCTTCGGAAAAACAGGCGGAGGAATTGATTTTGCCTTTTGATTGTGCTATAATAACCATCACGTTCTAGGATGAATATTTTTTTGCCGCTGTGGTGAAATTGGCAGACACAAGGGACTTAAAATCCCTCGGTAGCGATACCGTGCCGGTCCGAGTCCGGCCAGCGGCACCA
>ENA-UOOI01003179-UOOI01003179.1-fermentation-metagenome-genome-assembly--contig:-NODE-3179-length-12822-cov-9.125871_pt1 | contig 12822 bp, 15 predicted proteins | sample MGYA00245779_ERZ724027 | MGnify/ENA primary metagenome ERZ724027 (study PRJEB28704, sample SAMN03018318) | fermentation metagenome | biome: anthropogenic terrestrial biome; feature: soil; material... | reverse complement strand
CCTATCGTTGACAGTTTTCCTTTTCACTGTCTTCCATAGAGGGAGCATATCAAACATGGCACACCCCTTTTATTTATTTCCATCCATATTTCAAGTCTCTTGCAATTCAGTATCTCCGCCAAAACAAAGTCTCCCGGAAAACCAAGCTTTATGGGTGACTGCCTATTTGATCATCGCAAGTCCAGACTACGGATTTTTTTGCGCAAGGGCAATATCGTGGAGGGTGATACCGACAATTCGTCGATTCCCATTCTCATAAAGGTTTCAGTCAATTCGGAATCCGCTCCCAGTTCGCCACAGATGCCGATCCAGATGCCTTGCCGGTGTCCATTTTGTATGACCATATCGATCAGCCGGAGGATCGCCTTATGGTGTGGATCATAATAGCCGTCCAATTCCTGATTCTGCCGATCAACCGCCAGGGTGTACTGCGTTAAATCGTTGGTGCCAATGCTGAAAAAATCGACTTCCTTCGCCAGATCGTCACTGATGATGGCAGCAGCGGGCGTTTCGATCATGATCCCGAGTTCCACATCCTCTGAAAACGAAACACGTTCCCGATGAAGCTCCACTTTTACATCTTCGATAATCTGCTTGATTTTACGGACTTCCTCTACCGAGACGATCATCGGAAACATGATGCCCAATTTGCCGAAGGCAGATGCGCGAAATAATGCACGCAACTGTGTTTTGAATATCTCCGGGCGTTTCAGGCAGATACGGATGGCGCGGAATCCCATGGCCGGATTTTCTTCTTTCGGCAGCTTGAAATAATCCACCTTTTTATCTGCTCCGATATCCAGCGTGCGGATAATGACCAATTTCCCACTCATAGCTTCCAACACGGTCTTATATGCCGAAAATTGTTCTTCTTCCGTCGGATAGTCGGCACTTTCAAGATATAAAAATTCGCTTCGGAACAACCCGATCCCGCCTGCGTCGTTCTCCATTACACAATTCAAATCCGCCACATGGCCGATATTGGCAAACACCTGGACCGTCTGCCCGTCTTTGGTTATGTTTTCTTTTCCCCTAAGTTGGTCCAGAATCTGCAGGCGCTCAATATGCTGCCTGCGCACTTCCTTCATATGTTCCACGGTTGCGGCGTCCGGCTCCAGATAAACCGTTCCGGAATTTCCATCTATAATTGCTTCTTTCCCACTGCATTTCTTGTCGATCTGACCGTCGAGTTGGGCCACCGCGGGAATCCCCATCGTGCGGGCGAGAATCGCGGTATGGGAATTACAAGATCCCTGTGAAAGGGCAAAACCAAGCAATTTCTTCTTGTCCATCTGTACGGTTTCGCTGGGCATCAGATCATCGGCCACCACAATGACCGGTCCGCCGCTTTCAATAGGGGCCACGTCTGAATTTGAAAGCAGCAGGGAAATAAGCCTTTCCGAAATATCGCGCACATCAACTGCGCGCCCGCGCATATAATCATCATCCATAGCGGAAAGCATCGCGGCAAACCGATCTGCCGTTTTCCCAACTGCATACTCTGCATTCACATGCTCGTTCCGAATCATTCCCACAACGGATTCCTCATAATCCGGATCCTCCAGCATGATCTGGTGAATCTGGAATATTTCGGCTTCCTTTTCTCCGGCTTCCCGCAGCGCCTTGTCGTAAAGAGCTTGCAGTTTCTGAACGGCGGAGGCTTTTGCCTTTTGATAATGTGCGATTTCTGCGTCGACATCGTCTACCTGACAGCGTTTGAGTGCCAATTTTGTACGTTCATAGAAATATAGTTTTCCAAAGGCAACCCCACCAGAAATACCTTTGCCTTTAAAAATATTCATTCTGCGGCCGATACCCTCTTTTCTATATATGAAGATCGAAAAATTCCTTTTTACAGATAAGATTCAAAAAAAGCTTTCAAATCGTTCAAAACATTTTTTTCATCCGGTCCATCAATTTGGACGGTAATGGTATCTCCTTTTTTGGCGCCCAGCGCCAGAACGGCAAAAATGCGATGAATGTCCGCGGATTTTTCCCGGATTTTCAAGATGATATTGGAAGAATATGCAGACGCTTTTTTCACAAGCAAACCCGCCGGACGGGCGTGGAGGCCGGCACTGTCCTTGATCACATAGGTGAACTGTTCCATAACCGAAAAACTCCTTTCTGTACACTGATTCCAGCAGAGAGACAGGTTTCTCTCCCGAATCAATGGGAACGGGCGGATGTGCGTAGGGCCGAATTTATTTTGACGTCGCTTTCTGGCCGTACTTCTCGACCACGTCCTGTCGAATCAGCCTGCATTCGGCTTCCGGGATCGGATTGGTTTTGCCGAGGATGCTGTGCACATAATAGGCGATCTTGGCGCCTTCCTCGACGATTACGGCGTTCGTAAAAGCTGTTGTGAGATTGGGGCCCGTCGCAACGAGACCATGTACCATGTTTGGCAAGCAGCGCCGCGGCGCTGTTCCCGAGTGTCGAGGCTATGGTATCCGCCAATTCCTGCGTGCCCTGCATCCGTAAGGAGCACACTTCACGCATCCTCCCACAAGGCCGGCAACTTCCGCCACAACGCACGTGATATCCATCTCACAGCAGGCCCAGGCCGAGGCAAACGTAGAATGAGTGTGCGCGATGCCAAACACATCCGGCCGGGCTTTGTAAATGGTACAGTGCATAGGAGTTTCCGTCGAATATTTTCGGGCACCGTCAATGACGTTCAGGTTTTCATCCACTACGACGATATCTTCGGCCTTCAGGGTATCGTAAGCCATACCGCTCGGGGTCACGCAAATATATCCGGTTTTCCTGTCGCGTAAGCTGAAATTACCGAAGGTCAGCGCAATCAGTTTTTCCCTTGCGGCTCTCAGGGCGATTTCGATTACTTCTTTTCTTTCCTCTTCCAGCAACATATAAAAAGCTTTCCTTTACAGTGGATAGACATCCTTCTAAGTTTTCTTGAATAGAAACGCTCGTCTCGCGGAATCGTTCAAGGGCTCAGGACTATCTTGATGGCTTCGCCGTTCCTTGTGAGTCCGATTGCTTTTTGCAGATCCTCCAGCGGAAGGATATGCGTTACAAACTTCTTCGCCTCCAGCCTACCGGACTCGATCAGGGAAAAGGCTCTGCTTGCCTGGAGATTGACATATCCGAAATGTCCGACGATTCTGAGGGCATTATAATGGATCAGGTTTGCATCAATTTCGGTAAGCCGCCCCTGCGGAACTCCGCCGAAAAAAACAACCGTCCCGTGTTTGCAGGCCATTGCGACTGCCTGCTTTTGAGCTTCCGTGGAAGGACAGGCCACAATGACCTTTTCCGCTCCCCATCCGTCCGTAATTTCAAGGATTTTTTGCACGGGATTCTCCGTAGAGGAGTCAATCAGGGAATCCGCCCCAAACTCTGTCGCCTTTTCGAGCCTTTTCTCCGACTGCTCTACAGCTATAACCCTGGCCGCGCCTCGGATCTTCGCCAGCGCCGTGTGCAGGGAACCGATCGGCCCCAGGCCAATGACTATGACGGTATCGCCAAGCGTTACGTCGCAATCCTCCTGGCAGGCATACACAGAAGACAATGGCTCTGTTAAAACCGTTTCCTCATAGGTAAGATGATCCGGTATCTGCCGCACCATGCCATCCTTCAACACTTTTTCCGTAATCAGCATATATTCCGCATAATCGCCCTGTATCTGCGTGCCGATTACATTTAAGTGCTCACAGACCCCTTCATAACCGAGACTGCATGGCCTGCAGCGATGGCACGGCCGGCGAAACATAAAGCCGGTCTCCCGGCTTGTAACCCGATACATTTTTTCCAACCGCTGCAACCTCGCCCGTCGTCTCATGCTCGATGATCTGGGGATAACGGAGCTTTGGATGGCCGTAGGAAATCATACGGATATCGGATCCGCACAGCCTGACAGCCTTGGTGCGCAGTAGAATATCCCCGTCCCCGCATTTTGGCTCGGGAACAGCTTCCAGTCTGATATCTCCCGGGCCGTACAAAACCATTGCTTTCATGATGAAACTTCCCATCCCAATGCGATCTAAACCACCGTCTCATAGCGGTGAAAGCTTTACAGATTTTCCGCCATAAAATTCTGCAGAGCTTCAGCCGTTTTTCCCTCGTCGGTGCTCTCCACCGTCACGGTGACCGTCTCACCGCATTTTACGCCCAGTGCCATGACTCCGACGACTCTCCTCGCGTCCGCGCTCTTATCGCCTTTGCTGATCCTGACCTGCGAGGTGAATTGATTGCATTTCTTTACCAGCACCGCCGCCGGTATTGCATGGAGACCTCCAGTATAGGTAATCTTATAAGCAAACCTTTGATACTCCGTTTCCTTCCCGTCCGGTGTATCCGATTGTCGACTCAATAAGTCGACAGTATTTCCTCTATCAAGCTATAGACATCGGCACCTTCACCCAGTTTTTTTATTTTTTCGATATTGTCCTGATTTTTACCTAATTCGATGATCTCCTTAAACAGATCCAGATAATCCGTTTCACCTTTCTGGGAAAAAAAGAACATCAGGTAGACAATATCACCGTCTTCAAAGAATATACCGTTTTTCGCCACCAGCAAACTGATGCCGTCTTCGTACACTCCGGATCCCTTATTGCTGGCATGTGCCAATGCAATGCCTTTGCTGACAATGATGTAGTTGCCGTATTCCTCTACATTTTCAATCGCTTCCTCCACATACTTCGTGTCGAAATAGCCGTCTTTTCGCAGGTCGTCCGAGGCCTCCTGCATGGCCTGCTTCCATTCCAGCTTTTGATCGGTTATTTTGATATAGCGCGGTTTCAGCATTTTCAATAATGCGGGCTGGCTCGTGGCCTCCGATTTTACAACAGAGATCTTTTCCAGTGTCTTCTCCAATTCGCTATTCAAACGGGCGATTTTTTCGCTGTCCCCGGTTTGGTAAATGGAGTAGATCTTCGATAGGATCAGATGTTTTTTTCGCATCTCTGAAGGGATTTTCCGGCTTTTTTGAAAGGCCAGGCCCTGGATTCTATTGATATCCGCTATCGTGAGAAGCGGGCTGACGACAACCACAGGCAGAGCACTGTCATGAATTGCGACCGTGGATACAATGAAATCGATATTTTTAAAATTCCCTCCCACCGCCTCGACCTTTTTTGCCGTCATGGTATCGACCACATTCAGGTTAAAATAGTTCTTGACTTGTGCCGCGATATATTTGCTGGTCGCCATGCTGCCCGGACAGGACACAATGACGTTGCAGGGACACAGATTTTCCTTGTTTCTCAACAAGGCTGCGCAAATATAAATGACAATGCTGTCCTGCATCTTCGTATCGAGTTTGTATTGCAGATATCTTTCCAGAATATAGAACTTCTTTTCGGCGATGGCTTTGATCTTGGAAAATACATAGAAGTCTCCATAGTCCTTCTCAATATCAAATTCGGTGTCGCCCCAATTGCTCATGCTTTTGACGTGAGGAATCAGAGATTTGATCAGTAGATCATCCGACGATATATCTATGTTGATCTCGTTGCTGATTTCCAGAAGAAAGTGGCAGATCACGCCGTACAATTCGAAATCGTTGATGCTTCGAATTTTGGGATGCAAATCACGCAGCAAAATGATTTTTTCAACCGATATAATATCGCTGCGGCTCACGGACGAGGCTCCCAGTCCCGCCGCCACATAGTCGACCATGTTTCCGATCATATCCAGTTGCAGCGGAGATCCGGACACGGAACGGACAGTCCTGACATATTCTGCTTGCCGCATACGGTTCAGAAGAACAAATACACAGATTGCAATTTCAAAGAAGACTTCTTTTGCAAAGATGATATTGTTTTTCCTTGTAAAGCGATCCATTTGGTAAATAACGTCCGACAACAGATAGTGGAACCCTGCCTTTTGCATGATAAACCGCACGAAGAACGAATTTTCGCACTGCGTGGAAGGAATTAGGGAATAGAAAATATCAATCAAAAGGTTTTCGATTCTTACCTCTTCTCCTTCGATTTTGATTCCCATCTTGCTTTTGGCAATAAAGGATATCTGGTGTTCTTTCAGGTAATCCTCAACCATCCTGCAGTCGTTTATGATCGTGTTCCTTGTGACATACATTTCATCCGACAATTCCTGCATGGAATAATATCTCTTATGATTCAGCAATGTGATGATAATATAAATTTTTCTTTCTTCCAGGGACATTTTATAGTCGTAAAGATTCATGGAATAAATAGCATCCGACAGCGCCTGGGTATCCTGATTTTGCTCAAGCCGCAGAGAACGACTGTCGAATGACAACGTGGGACCCACTCCAGCATCCCGGATAAAATTCAGAATCTCCTCGATGTCTTTTCTCAGTGTTTTTTCGGAGATATGATACTCACGGAGGAGCTTTCGCACGCTCAGCTCTTCGTCCGGATTGGCAACAAGCCGCTGCAATATCTCCGTGCTTCGCTTTTTCATAGATATCTCTCCAAAAGGGCGTATTCACGCAAGGATACAACCACGTTGCATGAATATGCTCTCTGCTATTAACGGATCACGGCAGTTTTTATTTCTGTGTGCAACCTTATTCCAAACTTGCATGCCTGCGCGCCATATCCTCGTTGCTGCCCTGCTGTTCCCGGCTCATTTCTAACACGATCGTATCGGACACGATCAGCAGCATTTGTTCAAACAGGCTTCCCAGCGGCTGGATGCTGGCTTTTGAGCGGGAAAACTTTGTCGCCGATTCAATTATGATGTCCGGATACTGGATTTTGCCCAGCGTCGAATCCGGATTGGAGGCGATCACCGCCAGATCCGCGCCTTGTTTCAGTGCGGATTCGGCAGTCATACACACGCTTGCCGTCTCACCTGAGGCAGAGGCAACGATCAGCAGGTCGCCCTTATGGATGGAAGGGGTCGTAGTCTCGCCGACCACGAACACATTTAGCCCAATCTGCATCAACCGCATCGCGAATGCCTTGAGCATCAGGCCAGACCGTCCAGTCCCATAGACAAAAATTCTGTCGTGTTCGCGGATTTTGCGGATCATCTTCGCTATGCTGTCACCTTGCAGATTAAGAGCCGACCTCTCCAGTTCGCTTATGATAGTTTGCGCATTCATAACTGTTCCCTCTTCAAGCGATTGTTCTGCCGCCGTCAAGTAAAATCGTCTGGCCCTGGATGTAGGAATTGTCCTTATCCGCCAAGAATAATGCTAAATTCGCGACGTCCTCGATTGTCCCAAAACGTTTGACCGGGATTTTCTTCAATACGGCATCCAAACTTTCTTGCGTCGGATAATTTACACGCATCATTTTCCCGGAATCAATCAAACGGGGAGCAATGATGTTGACGTTTACGCCTTTAGGCCCAAGCTCTTTCGCCAGACCGCGCATAAGCCCTTCGCCGCCAGCCTTAGAAGCGGGATAAGAAACGGCGCCCCCGGTGCCGGAAAGCGCCGAGCCTGAGCTGATGTATACCATGGAGCCTTTGTTCGTCAAGAAATCGTTATAGAACGCTTTTACTGTATAAAACAAACCGCTAAGATTGACGGAAAGCGTTTTGTTCCACTCTTCAATGGAGATATTGTTTACCTTATTGGCGAAAGCGATGCCCGCGTTCAGGACAAGAATATCAATACGTCCAAATGCCTTAAATGTTTCCTCCCGGACATTTGCCATAGCCTCTGCGTTAGAAACGTCGGCTTGGACAAAAACGGATTTAACGTACTTCTCCGTGATCTCCTCGGCCGTCACCGCGCCCTGCGCCGCGTTATAATCCACAATAACGGTGTTCGCGCCCGCTTTCGCGAATTTTTCCGCGATTCCTTTTCCGATTCCTTGTGCCGCCCCTGTAACCAGCGCAACCTTACCTGCAAAGCTTCCCATTTTAAAAACTCCTTTCAATACAGTTACTTCTTAATTCAGAAATATTGGTGCTGATATCCCCTTTGAATAGGTAACCTCCGGAAACAAATACATTGGCCCCAGCTTCGCGGCAAATCCGAATGGTCCGGCTGTCGATGCCGCCATCCACCTCCAAGTCGATATCCCTGTCTCCGATCATGGCGCGGACGCGGCGAACCTTATCCACAACAGCAGTCAGGAAGTGCTGTCCGCCTTCTCCGGGGTTGACCGTCATCAACAATATCATGTCCAGTTCATCGAGCAGATACCTAATGGTGTCTTCCGATGTGGCAGGACTCAGAGCGACGCCCGCTTTCACCCCACGTTCCCGGATTTTTTGCAGGCAGCTCAACAGTCTTGTGGTAGACTCCTGATGGACGGTGATGATATCCGCACCCGCAGTGATCATGCTTTCCAGATGCACCTCGGGCTTTTCCACCATCAGGTGGACGTCAAGCGGCAACGAAGTCATTTGCTTGAGCATCCGGACATGGTCCGCACCGAAAGCCATGCGTTCGACAAAATGACCGTCCATTACGTCTACGTGCAGCAGCTCCACATGGTTTTCCTCCAATACTGAAAGTTGCTCCTTCAAGCGGCCAAGGTCGGCGGCAAAAACAGACGGCGCCAATTTTATTTCTTTTTGCATATATTACTCCTTCGTCTCCAGACTGCGTCTAAGTAAATCCGGAGCTTTTTCGATGTCTATTTTTTCCAGTCGGCGCAGCAGTTCTGTGTCGGTCACAACGCCCATCATCTTCTGCAGAAAAACCAGATGATCTCCTTCGCTTTTGATTGCGATATTGAAGATGCTTCTGGTACTTACCGTAGCTTCGTCATCGTCCATTCGGCGGAAGGCCACGGGCTCCTGCAGCCTCAAATAGCAGACAGCGTTTTTGAAGATCGCCTTTGATTTGCAATGAGGAATGGCAACCGGGATATCGGTGCAAAGCCCCGTTGGGTACTCCTTTTCCCGTGCGATGCACTCCTGAACGAAAGAGCTTCCCACATATCCGGCCCGACAAAGAGACTGCCCGCATAATTGGATTGCCTCCTCATACGAGGCGGCACACCCTTCAATTGCTATGTATTTGTTTCCAGAGTTCATGTTGTTGCCTCAAATCATTAAAGTCACAAAAGGGATTAACTAAGAGCCACTATCAGCCTGTGGATCAGTGCCACAAGGATGTTGCCCGGATTCCAGCCGAACTGACCGTCCGTGATCATGCCGTTAATATGTACGCTGGTTGCCTGCATCATCGCCGTAGCCTCCGGCGCGAAGGCGTTGGCACAGAAAGTCACCAGGAACATGCACATAACAGTAAACAGAACGCTTCTGAACACATTACCTTTGCTGGCCACGACGATCACAGGCGTCAAGTAGCATATCTGTGCCAGAAGGCCGAGCGGGAAATAGCTCATGTTGGGGATGATGAAGGCAAACGCGATCGTAAAAGGGATGGCGATGGCGGTTGCCGTAATGCAGGCCGGGTCGCCCAGGCCAAGTGCGACATCCATGCCCATGTAAATATTGTTGTTTTCATCCACATGCTTTTTCATATAGGCCGTAGCCGCGGTGCTGATCGGAGTAATGCCTTCCATCATGATGCCCACCATACGGGGCAGCAGGATCATGACCGCCGCAAAGCCCATCATGATGGTCAGGTCTGTCGGAACCGTCTGCCGTGTCAATACACCAAGGAATAAGCCTACGATAAGACCAATAAATGCGGGATCGCCGAAAAAGCCGACGCGCTTTTCAATCCTGTCAAAGTTGACATCAATTTTCCTGACCCCCGGAATCAGGTCAAATATCTTGTTTAGTAGAACGGCGATCGGATAATACAGGGCGATAAAGGCCAGCGTGGAGCAGGTGACTCCCTCGAGGCCGAAATGTTCCGACCATTTGGGCGCTATCCACTGTGCGAAGAACAGATTAACCACGGAAAGTACGATCGTCACCAGGAAACCGATCAGAGCGCTGTGGAACAGTGCGTACGCCATGGCGCCGGGGATCATGAAATGAATGAAGTTCCAGATATCGATATTCAGCACCCTGACGGCCTTCAGCTTGATCAGCAGAAGATTCAGCAGAATAATCACCGGGATTGAAAACACGGCGAACGGAACTGTCCACGACGCTCCGCCGACTGCCGCAAAGCCGATGTCAATCGTTGTATAGCCATGCCCCATTTTCTTGTAATACTCGATTACCGGGTTGATGGTGGTGACAAGCAGAGTGACAACCAGCGACAGGCCCTGAAAACCGATGCCGACCAACAGGCCGGACTTGATCGCCTGCCCCACCTTCATGCGAAAGACAAGCCCCAGAATTGCAATGACAACGGGAAGCAAAACCGCTGCGCCTAAATCAGAAATCGTTTTGAAAAAGTTCAAAAAAATATCCAAAATATCCATTGATACACTCCTCCTTCTCCTCGCTACCTCGCCAAAATCTCATGGCATGTTTCCAACAGCTTCCCTTTTACCTGGTCGGCGTTCACACCGGAGATCAGGCCAAAAACGCTTATTACCGGAACGGCCAGCTTTTTCTTGTAGTTTGACGTGGTCAGGATCAGATCCATGCCGGCTTGTTTGCTCTCTAACTCCCCCAATGAGCACTTGTATAGCTTCGCCGGCAGTCCAGCTTCTTTCAGTATCCCTTTGACAATTTCCATCGCAACTGTCGAAGTCGCTACGCCGCTGCCACAGGCAACAACAATTTGCAGTTCTCTCGTCACTACTCTCCCCCCTTTGATTCATACAAAGTTTGATGCGCATAAGCTTTGTTTATGTAGCCTTACTATGACCCTTTTCCTGTTGCCCGCTCGAGTCTGGCCCATTCCGCAGGAAGTGGGAGAAAAACTATTTTTTTGCTAGAATTTCGCAACATGTTTCCAAAATCTTTGCTTTGACCTGATCGGTGTTCACACCGGAGATCAGGCTAAAAACATTGAGATGCGGAACCGCCAGCTCTTTTTTGTAGTTTGCCGTGGTCAGAACCAGATCCATGCCCTTTTGCTCCTTCTCCAGTTCAGGAAATGAGCATTTGCGCAGCTTTGCCGGCAGTCTGGCTTCCTTCAGGATGCCTTTAACAATTTCCAATGCAAACGGAGAGGTTGCCACACCGCTGACACAGGCAACAATTATTTGTAACTCCCGGTCCATCCATTTCCTCCTTCATCAGCACTGTTCAATTCATACAAAGTTTGATACACATCAACCTTCTTTTATAGCTTATAACATACTATAATTTCATAGGTCTGTTAAGCCCAATTTGTGCCGTGTGAAATGGAAGAAAAATTACTATATTGTTAATTCTAACATGATAATGTGTAAAATACTTATATATAATATACAAAATCCGACTTGACTCTAAACTGAGCCACCTGAAGGCTCCGCCAATTTGGACCAAATTGAAGCTGCTGACAAAGTGAGGCGTTTTTTCAACAGCATGGAAAATGAGCATAAAAAAGCGGTGCTGCTAAGACAGACCAGGCACTGGATCATCCGTTGTGTTCCATGTGGCCGCGGACAAGAGGCAGTGGTCCCCCGCTACCTCCGAACCTCGTCGCAGAACCCTTGTCAAGTTGTGTCTTCACTTCCGACGGCAAAAACGCCCTCGCTCCAGATCCGTCGCAGACTTTGCCTCGCCCACAACGGATTTGGCGGCCATCAGTTTGTCGTAATCCGAAATCATCGGAAACATGATTGCCACTTTTCCAAATTCTGTGCTGCCGGACTTCTGCATAAGCAAATGGCTCTGCTGATCTTCGGTATGTGCGTGGCGGCTGCGATCTATCTGGTCCGGTCGAAGCAGATGACCCGTTACGTTTGGACCCTTTGCATTCTGTCGCTGCTGATCACAATCTTTACACTGACTGCCCGGGAGGGGTATGACCGGCTGCATTCCGCGGCGCGCCCTGCGAACAGTCTCGGGATCAGGGGGATCTTTCTGAATGATCTGACGGCCTATTTCAGTAGCATCTTCAACGACTGCCTTTTCTGGGTTGTCCTCATGGGCCTTTGCGCGCTTTTTATGATCCACGCGGCCCGGGATGGCGAGGGGCGGAAAGGCCCGTTTTTTAATTTTTATCTGACGATCGGTATCGTCCTTTTCGCCATGTCCCCCATGCTGAATCTGCCAAGCGTGCAGTACGTTTGGAAGATCAATTCCGGATTGAAGCTGCTGGCAGAAACCGCCGTCATGGTTTTCTGGATTTCTTTTTTAACAGTCTGCCTGATTGCAATGATCCGGACGGCGAAAACGTGCGAAAAATATCGGTACACAGTGGTGCTGTTCATCGGCATGTGGAGTTCCCAGGCGATTCCCGCGGTTGTGGGATCCTGGGGGTGCCCGCTGCTGCCGTTGGTGCTGCTGGATTTTCTGCTGGCCGTTTCCCTGTTTCAGGATCTGCATTTCAGATACGGAAATTCCGCGCGCCTTTCCGTAGCCTCCGTCGGTTTGTGTTCCATGGTGATCGCCGCGGCAATCACCATGAGGAATTACGGCGTATACTAAAAGATCGACCGTCAGATTAGCGATGTCCGCAGCGGAAAAAGCAATACGGTCGTGACCGACAACCGTAAATTCGACTTGGAATATATGTATTTCGATGCGTTCAGTCCCTTGTATGCAAAGGACATCAGAGCATACTATTCGTTGCCGAAAAATACGGTTTTACGGATCATTAAATAAGTTGGATGTCGCAGCCTGTCCCGGCAGGGAATCCGCTCGTCTACCGGGACGGCATGAGTTTTACCCTAACAGAGGGCTCCCAAAAAAATTTTGTTTGTTTAACTACAAGACATTTCGATGTTAATGCGGCTATGAAAACGCTGCGTTCCGGTATCGTTCCGAAGGCTTCCCGGATTTCTGAATATTTTGAGCTAATAGATTGATATTGAAATGCAATCAGCATACAATATAGGTACAGTGAATTGCAAAAGGAGATGATTTTAATGGCTAACACCAATA
>ENA-UOOI01003178-UOOI01003178.1-fermentation-metagenome-genome-assembly--contig:-NODE-3178-length-12824-cov-9.005404_pt1 | contig 12824 bp, 8 predicted proteins | sample MGYA00245779_ERZ724027 | MGnify/ENA primary metagenome ERZ724027 (study PRJEB28704, sample SAMN03018318) | fermentation metagenome | biome: anthropogenic terrestrial biome; feature: soil; material... | reverse complement strand
CCGCGGCGCAATTCCCCCAATGAAGGTACGTCTTATAAAGTTTACTGGGTCCCGTCACGGGGTTTCTTGCCCTCGGGGCGTTCTCCGGGAGTGCCGGGCTCCCCGCGGGACACCAGCCGGTAACATTCCACGGTCTCGAAGAGATACATGGACCTGCCTGACTTCAGGACCGCGACAAGCGCCGCCACGAAACATACGGACGACACGGCGGCCACGGCGATCCAGAGCAGAAGTGCCAGATATGCCGGGCTGCCCGGGTCTGCCGGTAACAGGGAGGTATTCTCCAGAGAAAGGAGGGCCGCCGACACCGACAGGATGTGTGCGGCGGCCGAAGCCGCCGCGGCGCCGATAGCCAGCAGCCTGTATCCCAACCTATCACTCTTCCTTCTCGGTCCACTGGCCGGGCTCTTCCTCTTCGACTTCCGTAATATCGAACTCCGGCTGCTCGTAAACCCTTTCGGGGGCTTTCTCCACCGCTTCTTCGATGTCCTTCTCCTCGACGATGGGCTCCACCGCGGTGACCTTGTCGCCATCGCGGACGTCCATGATCCTCACTCCCAGGGTGTTGCGGCTGGTCTCCCTTATATCGTCGACCGCCAGGCGTATGACCTTGCCGTCGGTGCTGGTCAGCATGAGCTCTTCTCCGTCGGAGACCTTCCTGACGCAGACGACCCCGCCGTTCCTCTCGCTGGTCTTTATGGTTATGACCCCTTTCCCGCCCCTGTTGGTGAGACGGTACTCGTCGACCCCCGAGATCTTTCCGTATCCATTCTCGGTGACCGTCAGGAGCTTGTCCCCCGGACGGACGACGGCCATGGATACGGCGCGGTCGCCCTTGTTGAGGGTTATGCCCCTGACGCCCATGGTGTCCCTGCCGGCCGGCCTGACGTCTTCATGGTCGAACCTGACCGCCTGTCCGTCCCTGGTGGCGATTATTATCTGGTCCCCTTCGGTGCATATCGAGGTCTCGATCAGCTTCCCGTTGTCCTGGAACTTGATGGCCTTTATGCCTCTCTTCCTCACGTTGCCGTAGGCGCTGAGCCTGGTCTTCTTGACCGTACCGGTGTCGGTGCAGAATGTCAGGTATTCGTCGTCCGAGAACTCGCTGACGCATATCGTGTTCACCACGCGCTCGCCCTCCTCCAGGTCCGGCAGCAGGTTGACCACCGGCTTGCCCTTAGACTGCCTGCTCCCCTCTGGTATCTTGTACGCCTTGAGCCAGTGCAGGCGCCCGGTGTCGGTTATGAACATGACGTAGTCGTGGGAGCATGTGATGAACATCGATGCCACGTTGTCCTCATCCTTGGTCTGCATGCCGGTCAGCCCGACGCCGCCGCGGCCCTGCTGCTTGTACGTGGACAGGGGGATCCTCTTGATGTAGCTGCCCTTGGTGATCGTGATGACCACGTCCTCCCTGGGTATGAGGTCCTCCTCGTCGGTGTCGATGGCGAACATGTTGATCTCGGTGCGGCGCTCGTCGCCGTAGTCGGCCCTCATCTGCTCCAGCTCGCCTCTGATGATATCTCTTATACGCTCGTCCCTTGCCAGAATGTCCCTCAGGTCCGCCATCAGCTTGATCAGGCTGTCGTACTCCTCTTTGAGGGATTCTATCTCCAGTCCGGTGAGCTTCTGCAGACGCATGTCTAATATGGCCTTTGCCTGGTCCTGATCTATCCCTAGCAGGGACTGAAGCCCTGCGTTGGCCTCCTCGGCGTTCTCGGACGCGCGGATCAGAGCCAGGGTATCGTCCAGCATCCCCAGGGCCTTGATCAGCCCTTCGATGAGGTGGTATCTCTTCTCTGCGGCCGAGAGGTCGAACTGGGTCCTTCGTCTGACTACCTCGTCCCTGTGCCGGACGTAATGGAATATCATGTCCCTGAGCGAAAGGAGGGTCGGCTTGTTGTCGACAAGTGCCAGGTTAATGACTCCGAAGGTGGTCTGCATATTGGTCTTCTTGAAAAGGTTCTCCAGCACCACATTGACTATTGCGTCCCTGTGCAGCTCGATGACTATGCGCATTCCGTTCCTGTCGGACTCGTCCCGGAGGTCGGTTATCCCCTCGATGTCCTTGTTCTTGACACGCTCGGCGATGTTCTCCACCAGAACGGCCTTGTTTACCTGATAGGGAAGCTCGTCGACGATGATGCGGGACTTGCCGTTGGCCATCTCCTCGATGTGGGTCTTCGCGCGGACCCTTATCCTTCCGCGGCCCGTCCTGTATGCGGACTGGATCCCGGAGAGCCCGTAGATTATCCCGCCCGTGGGGAAGTCCGGTCCTTTCACGAACTCCATGAGCTCGTCGGTCTCGGCCTCGGGCCTGTCGAGGTAGTAGATTATGGCGTCGCACACCTCTCTGAGGTTGTGGGGCGGCATCTTGGTCGCCATTCCGACGGCGATCCCGTCGGACCCGTTGACCAGCAGATTGGGCAGCTTGGACGGCAGCACGGAGGGCTCCTGGAGGGACCCGTCGTAGTTGTCGACGAAGTCCACGGTTCCCTTGTCTATGTCCAGCAGCATCTCGTTGGCCGCCTTGGCCAGACGGGCCTCGGTGTAACGCATCGCGGCCGCGGGGTCCCCGTCCATGGAACCGAAGTTCCCCTGTCCGTCGACCAGCGGGTATCTCAGCGAGAACGGCTGCGCCATCCTAACCATCGAATCGTACGCCGCCGAATCGCCGTGCGGGTGGTACTTCGCCAGGACCTCTCCCACAACCTTTGCGGACTTCTTGTGGGGGCGGTTGTAAGGCATCCCCATGTCGAACATGGCATAGAGGATCTTCCTGTGGACCGGCTTGAGGCCGTCCCTCACGTCCGGAAGGGCGCGCCCGACGATGACGCTCATCGAGTAGTCGATGTACGAACGCTTCATCTCGCGCTCGATCGTCTGGTCTACGACCTTTCCGTCCGCCGTCTCTCTCATCGCTAAATTTTCCGACATGACCATCACACATCCAGGTTGACGACTTCTTTGGCGTGCTCGATTATGAACTCCCTTCTGGGCTGTACGTCGTCGCCCATGAGGACCGAGAACAGCTGGTCCGCCATCATCCCATCCTGGACGGAGATGCTTTTCATTATGCGGGTCTCAGGGTTCATGGTAGTGTCCCACAGCTGCTGGGGGTTCATCTCTCCCAGACCCTTGTACCTGCTGACGTTGGCCCCCTGTCCCATATCTGCGACGGCGGCGGCCATCTCCTCCTCGTTGTATGCGTAGACCTCCCTCTTGCCCTTGTACACCCTGTAAAGTGGCGGCATGGCAATGTAGACGTAGCCGTGGTCTATCAGGGGCCTCATCTGCCTGTAGAAAAGCGTCAGGAGCAGCGTCCCTATGTGCGCTCCGTCCACGTCCGCATCGGTCATTATGACGATCTTGTGGTATCTTATCCTGGTGATGTCGAAATCGACGCCCAGCCCGCCGCCGATGGCGATCGCCAGGTTCCTGATCTCCTCGTGGTCGAGGAGCTTGCCGGGGCTGGCCTTCTCCACGTTCAGGATCTTTCCGCGTATGGGCAGTATCGCCTGGAAGTTGCGGTCCCTCCCCTGTTTGGCGGACCCTCCTGCCGAATCTCCCTCCACGATGTAGAGCTCACATTTGGCCGGGTCCCTCTCCGAGCAGTCGGCCAGCTTTCCAGGGAGCGTCGAGGTCTCCAGGACGTTCTTCCTGCGGGTGGCGTCGCGGGCCTTCCTCGCCGCCTCTCTCCCCTCCTTCGCGCTGATGCCCTTTTTTACTATGAGCTGGGCCTGCGCCGGGCTCTCCAGGAGGAACTCCGCCATCTTATCGTTCATGAACGAAAGGACGGAGGACATGGCCACGCTGCTTCCCAGCTTCGCCTTGGTCTGTCCTTCGAACTGGGGGTCGGACATCCTGATGCTGATTATCGCCGTCAGCCCCTCCCTTACGTCGGAACCTTCTAGGGACTCGTCCTTGAGCATCCCGTTCTCCTTGGCGTAATCGTTGATTGTCTTGGTGAGGGCCGTCCTGAAGCCGGTCATATGAGTGCCGCCTTCGGGCGTGAATATGGTGTTGACGAACGAATCGATCTCCTCGTTGTACCCGTCGGTGTACTGCATCGCGATGTCTATCTGCACGCCGTTCCTCTCGCCCTCGAGATGGATCGGGGCATGGATCGGGGTCTTTGCCCTGTTCAGATACTGAACGAACTCGGACACTCCTCCGTCGTAATGGAACTTCTCGGACTTCCCCGTCCTCTGGTCGGAGAGGGTGATAGTTACCTCTTTGTTCAGGAACGCCTGGTTCCTGAACCTGCTCTGAAGCATCTCGTAGTCGAAAACCACCGTCTCGAATATGGAGCTGTCCGGCCAGAACTGTATTTGGGTCCCGGTCCCTTCGGTCTTGCCGATCGGCTCGACCTCCCCGTCCGGTATGCCCGTCTGATAGCTCTGGCGCCAGATCTTCCCGTCCCTGTAGACGGTGGCTATCAGCTTCGTGGAAAGACCGTTCACCACCGATACTCCTACGCCGTGAAGCCCTCCCGAGACCTTGTAGCTGTTCTGATTGAATTTACCGCCAGCGTGGAGGTCTGTCAGGCATACCTCGAGACCTGACTTGCCTTCTTCTTTGACGATCCCGGTGGGAATGCCCCTTCCGTTGTCGGTGACCGTGATAGAGCCGTCGGCGTTGATCTCCACGTCCACCGTGGTGGCCCATCCGGCCATCACTTCGTCTATTCCGTTGTCTACAACTTCGAAAACCAAGTGGTGCAGGCCGCGGGTATCGGTGCTTCCGATGTACATCCCCGGCCTTTTTCTTACGGCCTCGAGACCGTGCAGGGCGACAATGCTGTCTTCATCATACACTTCTTCATTCTTCCCATCCATAACGAACAGCTCCGCACTGAAATATCAATGCAACAGCCTTCCCTATGGTATCCTCCTATATAACAACGCGCGCATCGCGCGCGCGAGGGCGGGGCCCGGAGACCGGAGACCGGAAAAACGGCGGCCCGTCCATCGGGAACGCTGAAATAAACGTAAGAGGATTGGCGGGCGATATCAGATGAGCACCTTAATGGAAAAGGCACGCAGGGGAGAGATCACGCCTGCAATGCGGATCGTCGCCGAGAAGGAAGGCGTCACTGAAGAATTCATAAGGAACGGGATCGCCTCGGGCCGCATAGTGATGCCCTGCAACCCCGTCCATGACCCGGTCCCCGCGGCGATAGGCGAGGGTTTGAACGTGAAGATCAACGTCAATCTGGGGACCTCGAGGGACATAGTCGACCTCGACGGAGAGCTGGAGAAGCTCAGGGTCTCCCTCAAGTACGGTACAGACTCCGTGATGGACCTGAGCACGGGAGGGGACATCGATGCCATAAGGTCGATGCTCCTGAAGGAGTGCCCGGTGATGATGGGCTCCGTCCCGATATATCAGACGGGGCTCACCGCCGCGCGCAACAACGCCGTGGTCGACATGTCCGAGGACGACATCTTCAACGGCATAGAGAAACACGCCAGGGACGGGATGGACTTCATGACGGTCCACTGCGGAATAACCAGGGAGACCGTCCAATGGCTCAAAAAGTCCGACAGGATCATGGACGTCGTTTCGAGGGGAGGATCGTTCCTGACGGCATGGATCCTGCACAACGGGGAGGAGAACCCCCTGTTCAAGAACTACGGCTACCTGCTTGAGATGGCCCGCAAATACGAGTTCGCCCTGTCCCTCGGCGACGGCTTCAGGCCGGGATGCATCTCCGACGCCACGGACCAGGCGCAGATATCCGAACTTATGACGCTGGGGCATCTGGTGCGGCGTGCGCGCGATGCCGGCGTCCAATCGATGGTCGAGGGCCCGGGGCACGTTCCGCTGGACCAGATCCCGATGAACATAGAGCTGGAGAAGAAGATGTGCGACGGGGCGCCGTTCTATGTGCTCGGACCTCTGGTAACCGATATAGCTCCGGGCTACGACCATATCGTCGGTGCCATCGGCGGCGCCGTCGCGGCACAGGCCGGAGCCGATTTCCTTTGCTACCTCACACCGGCGGAGCATCTTTCCCTTCCGGACGTGGACGATGTCAGGGAAGGGGTCATCGCGTCGAAGATCGCGGCCCATGCCGGGGACCTTGCAAGAGGAAGGGGGTTCGAGATGGACGACGCCATGGCCAGGGCCCGTAAGAAGCTTGACTGGCCCACGATGTTCGAGGTCTGCCTCGACCCCGAGAAGGCCCGCAGGTACAGGGACAGGGGATGCACCAAGCTGGAGGACGGGTGTTCCATGTGCGGCGACGTCTGCGCCGTGAAGATCGTCAACAAGTACCTGATAAAAGAAGGGGACATCTCGGACAGGCACGAAGGCTGCTGATGGCCGCCCTGCATCCCCTTGACGGCGAAGACGTCCCGGCCCACGAGAAGGTACGGTTCTGGAACATCTTTGCCGAGACGTACACTGCGGAGCAGCAGGGGGACATGCCCGAACGCATAGTTGAGTGGCTGGCGGAACGGGGATGCCTGGACAAGACGCGGGACGTGCTGGAGGTCGGGAGCGGCCCGGGCACGTACTCATTCCCGATGTCCCGCCGCTCCAGGTCCGTATCGTGCCTGGACTCCTCCGCGAAGATGCTCGACCGGTTATTCGAAACGGCGGGACGGGAAGGCGTCTCGAACCTGGAGAGGATCGATGCCGATTGGAACACCTTCGACCCGGACAGAAGATGGGACGTGATCGTGGCCGCCCTCTGCTCCGGGTCCGGGACCGATGATTCCATTGAGCGCATGGACCGGCTGTCCGCATCCTGCTGCGCCATGGTCTCCTGGATCGAGAACGGGGGAGACCGCCTTCAGTCCGAGATATGGGCAAGGCTCGGAAAGGAATACAGTTTCGCCTCCAGGACCACCGACGGCATCGTGGAAAAGCTGGAGGCATCGGGGAGGAGGCCGGAGACCCGCGAATTCTCGGCGACGGTGGCGATCGACATGCCGATCGGTGAGGCGGTCCGAAGACAGACCGGGACGTTCTCGTTCTTCGGGGTCGAAAAAGAGGCCGTGGCGGCGGCGGAGGACATATTACAGGAACGGTCGGAAGACGGGATCTGCCGCTTCAGGTCCGTGAACAGGCTACGCGCGACGGTATGGGAGCCTCTGAAATAAAAGATGGAGCCACTGGAGGGAATCGAACCCCCGGCCTACGGTTTACGAAACCGCCGCTCTACCGCTGAGCCACAGTGGCCTATGAGCCGCAAATGAGATGTTGCTTTTAAAGCTTTACACGGGAATCAGCGCCGATACCTGGGGAACATGTCCCTGAACACCACTGCGTCCGCCGCTATCCTGGGAGATTCGCATATGAATGTGCAGTCCCTCGCGGAGTCTTCCAACGCGTTCGCGAGAAGCTGCATGTCCGGGTCCCTCGCCTCCAACGGCAGGTGGTTCTTCTCCCCCTTGTCGCCGTATTCTATGCAGCTTATGTGGAAATGGGCCCTGTCCCCGCACAACGGGAAGAACTCCCCGAGGAGGGCCCGCATGTCCTCCTCGGTCTTCAACGACCCTCCGTTCCTGGCGTGCACATGGGCCACATCCAGCACCGGGCGTACGCCGTCCACGCTGTCCATGACCTCCTCGATCTCCTTTAGAGTGCCGAACTGCCCCTTCTTGCCCATGGTCTCCACGCCCAGGACCACGTCCCTGATCCCTTCATTGTCCATGTTGTCCTTGCAGACCGAAAGCCCTTCTATCACCGAGTCGGTCGCCGTCTCCGGATGTTTGCCATAGGATGCGGCGTGGATGACGATTATGTAAGCTCCCATGTTATGGGCCACGCGTGCGGTGTCCATTACCCAGCTTACGCTTTTTTCCCTGGTCTCGGCGGTTTCCGAATTGAAGCTGATGAAGTAGGGGGCATGGCAGGAGAGCCTGATGTCCAGACGTTCCGCCGCCGCGCCGATCTCCTTAGCCCTCTCCTCGGAAACGCGTGCGCCGCGCACAAGCTCGACCTCAAGGGCATCGAGGCCCAGGGACCTCGCGTATTCCAAAGATCCTATGGGCGTCTTGCCCTCGGAAGGATATCCTGCGGGACCGAATCTCATACCAGGTGAAGAGCTTTTTGCATATTTACATTCCCGCCCCGGAGCCCTTGCGAATGATAATATTTTTATTTCAAATAAAAATAACTGGATATTCAGTACGGCGCCCCGCGTACCGTGCTTCGTCCGGAACCGCCCCGGCGCAACTAATTATTATCGAAAACACATCGGCGACGCCATGGAGATTTCTATTGAAGTCGACCTGGACGCGACCCTCGGATGCGGCCAGGCCCACCGCTGGAAGAAGGACGGCGGCGTGTGGAGAGGGGTCCTAGGCAACGATAAGGTCGAGCTCGTCCAGAGGGAGGGAGGGTTCGGGTGCGAAGGATGCGGCGAGGAACGCATTAAAAGATATTTCCGTTCGGAGGACGACCTTCCCGCCATAATGGAGGAGATCTCCGGAAAGGACGCGTACATCGCAGGACTCGCGGCCTCCTGCCCCGGACTGAGAATACTCAGACAGGACGTCTGGGAGTGCGCTGCCACCTATATTCTGGCCACCAACGCCAACGTGAAACGCATAGCGAAGATGGTCGGGTCCGTGTGTGTCATGTTCGGAACAGACCTCGGGGGGGCGCATTCCTTTCCGACTCCCGGACAGATATTGGACGGATGCGGAAGCATCGGCGAATGCCGCCTGGGATATCGCGAGGGGCGTTTCGTGGAATTCGCCGAGAAGGTGGAGAACGGCACCTACGACCTGGCATCCCTGGAGGGGCTTGATTACGAGGGCTGCGTGAAGGAGCTGAAGAAGATCAACGGAATAGGTCCGAAGGTCGCGGACTGCGTGGCCGTCTTCGCCTACGGACACCTGGAGGCGTTCCCCGTCGATGCGAGGATCTCAAGGTCGATGAGAGAAGTATACGGCGTCGAGGGGAGCTACGAAGAAGTTTCATCGGCCGGAAGGCGTATCTTCGGCAGGTACGCCGGATACGCACAGGAGCTTCTGTATCACTCCCTGAGCATCATCCTCTGAACATCTGCGTCCGCCATCGCGCACCGGGGGGCGTCATAGCCGGTATATTGCTCGTAGATCTCTGCCAGCATGCCGCAGTTCTTCACGGTGTAGCAGAGCTTGCACATCTCCGTCACGAAATCCACTTCTCCTGCCGCCAGCCTCGCGGCCGACCTTTTTATCTCTTCGGAGAACAGCCCGTACCTCTCGCTGTTCTGGATCGTCTCGTTCTCCCCGCGTTTCTTCTTCAGATACTGGGATATGGCGGCGTCGGTGACCTCGAATTTCCTGGCGACCTGCGCCTGGGTCATGCCGTGCTCGAAAACAAGCTCTCTGGCTATTTCCCTGCGGATGGTGGGCAGGACGTACCAAACTACGATCTCACAAGGTATCTTCATAAGTTAACGATAGTTCAATTGGTTATAAATCACTTGCGCGTGACGGCTCCGGGGTTTGATTTGAGATAGAACTCGACCGCATCCCAATCGTCATCCTGCTCCGCCGATTTGCCCTTCTCTATGGATATGCCGAGGGACCTCGCCGAGTCGCTGAGGAACCTGTAAGCACGGTCCGAACCTTCGAAATTCTCGACCTTGGAACCTGCATACGTGAGCTTCCCGTCGAAATGGCCGGAAATCCTGGTCCCTTCGAATATTACTGCGCGGGACTGGCCGATCTCTCCCTTTATGTGCTGCCTTAGGTAGACGTGCAGGTTGTCCTGGGTGTTGAGGGCGAACGTCCCCCTGTGTACATTCTGTTTCTTCCCGACGTCGGAAGCGAGCATCCACATGAGCGTGGGGTCGTCCCTGATAAAGAATCCCTTCTTGAGAAGCCCCTCCGCCTCGAGGGCTGCCAGCGTCGACCTGACCTCGGACATGCGTGCCGACATGAAACGCGAAAGGTTCTCGGCGGAGAATATACCGAAGTCGCGGAAATGGTGCCTGGCTATTTCCTTGAAAGCGTCTTCTCTCGTCACATTCGGCATGGGTACCGGGCTGTAGTAGGAATCGGAGTCCTGGTAGACCGCGGATAGTTTCGACAGCGCGTTCAGCGCTTCCACGGTGCGTGGCTCTGAAATGGGAGACCCCAACACGATCTCTTTCCTGGATATCGGAGAATGGTTGGAGACCATCGACATCACCAGCTTCTCGTCGCCGTCGAGCTCCTCCGATTTAGCCGCCCTGTACAGTTTTGCGAACTCCTCGGTCGTGTATCCTATGAAGGCGGGGTAGAGCGAGGTCTTGACCAGGTATCCGCGCTCCAGCTGTTTCTTCAGAGTGGTCTTGTCCAGCACCCTCGTGTATATCTCCTGGTCTCCGCGGATGTACCCCCGTGCCCTTACGGCGTTCATCACCGTGGGATATCTGTCGTTGTCGCCGGCCCGCTGCTTCTCGAAGACATAACTGAGAAAATCATCGTCGGTCATGGTGTATTCGACCAGGCCGCCCTTTGCGTAGAAGCCGTTGACCATGACGTAGCCCGCATCCTCCATCATCTTCTTCTCTTCGGGGCCGAGAGCGGAGGCGTCCTTTCCCATAACTTCCCTGACACGGACTATGTCTGTGTTCTTCATTTTGAAGAAGACCATGATGTCGTCTATCGATGCCAGGGCCGCAGGCATCAGTTCGACGGAGTCCAGGTCGAATGCGCGTATCTCTATGCACCCGGACATCTCCCACATCTCGAGGGCACCCACCACCGACGAGCCTTTGATCAGCGGATATACCCAGCTGTCGCCGTAACGGGCGGACAGCTCCGCCCATTTGGACGAGATGTCCGGATCGAAGGGCGTGCACAGACGGATCTTCGACTCGCGTCCGTGGATCCCTCCCAGGGCCTCCAGCTCGTCTTCGAATACGAACATCTGTGTCTGAGAGTCCCCTACTATTATCTGGGAGGCTCCGATGTCTTCCATGAGCCTTTTGGCATCCTCGGGCGCCACGCCCAGAATGTATCTCAGTGCCTGGGCCGGCAGAGGGCCGTAAGCCCTCACGGTCTGTTCGGCGAGCTCCCTCAGAGGGTCCCCGGCGACAGGCCCGGGGCGGTACGCCATGTATGTGTTCTCGGTCCCCCAGTCTTCTCTTTCGCCGAACGCCCTTACTATCTTGAGGGACCTGTCCAAACGGTAGACTGCCTCCTTGAGGGCGTCCTTGTCCATGTTCATCTCGCCGAGAAGCTGGCGCAGTGTGGCCGTGCCCATCCCGTCGATCGTGTTGAGAACCTTTTCGTCTCCGGGCTCCGTCTCGTCGGACCTTAGGGCGGCGAACCTGTCGGCATCCTCCGAAAGCACGTATCTGACGCGTCCGCGCATGAACCTTCCCAGAAGTATCCTTCCGGACTCCCTCATTTTCTGCCATTCCTTCAGCTTGAATTCCCTCACCCGGCTGAACACGTCGATCTCGCTTCCTGCCGACCCGTAGAATTTGAAATAATCCTGGATGCTTTCGAACCGGCGCCCCTTTGATGCGCGGTAGTCTTCCACAGCCTCGAAGCTGTACACGTTCTCCTTGCCGGCCCGTAGCCTCATTCTGTCAGTCTTCAGCATGTACTGGTCGCCTTCGGATATCAGGAACCTGCCTTTGGCGACCTCCCCGCTGCTCAGAAGCGACTCTAGAGATGCGCGGGACTCGTCGTCCGTCAGCGACAGGGCGAACGCCACCTCGGCCGATGTGGCCGGAGCGAAACACTCCAGGTGCCTGGTTATTATCCGGTCGGCGGCCGCGTTCCTGTCGATGTCGGGATGGTCCGCCTTGGAGTACAGCCACTTGCCGTTCCCGGTGACGGCCGTCCTCGCGACCTTGTACATGGACTCCAGCTTCCTGATCGAACGGTAGACCATGTCCTCGCTGACCTCCAAGGACTCGGATATCCGGTTGATGGGCGTGTCCGTCGTGACTTCTTCCAGGACCTTGGCGTCGATCTCCGTCATCTCGCGCTCCTTGGCGGTGGCCGCCGCGTAGAAGGGTACCTCCTCGGCCGCCATGACGTATGGGTCGTCCATGAAGACCGAGCCGATCCTCCCCTCGAAAAGCAACTCCCTTATCCACTTGTCCACGGTCTTCTTGTCTTCGTCCGAGTATGCGTAGATGTTCCTTCCGCGCTCGCGGAGTGCCTGAAGAGGACCGGTGCGCATGAGCATCGGGACGATGTCCTCCTTGGTCTGAATGCGACCGATCTTCTCCCGGAAGTAGGGGATGATCTGGTCCTCGTCGAACTCGAACTCTTTGACCGCGTCTCCCAGCGCGCGGTACAGCACCTTGCGGTGCAGCTCCCTCAACAGGGCGGAGCGGTCCTCCATCAGCACTATGTCGGAGAAGCTTGAGATTATGGCGCTGTGGGCGAACGGCGAGGGGGTCCCCGTGTACGCCACGGTCTCGACCTTCATCTTCCCCTCTTCGATCAGCCTGAGGACATGCTCCGCGTTTCGGATGTCCATGTCGTCCTCCATTATCTCCCTGTACGTTTCCTCGATGACGGGCATGTTATCCATGTTGCCGAGCTCATCGAGGAGATAGGACGAACGTATCTGCTGCCTGTTCACTGAGATGGAGCGGCCCATGTAGTTCCTGAGGATCATGAAGCTGCGGGACGCTGTGTGTCTGAACCTGAGTTTGAATATCTCCGAGTCCTTTATCGCCTTGCGAAGTATCTGCTCGATGTCCTTGGATTTCAGCATCCCCGGAATCTTGTGCGTTTCGACCTTACGCGATGTCCCGATCATGAAGTTATCGTCGGAGACCGTGACCGAAACATTGGTTCCCAGGACGTTCGTGAGGCGGTATGCGTATCCGCGGGAAAGCGCGTCGTTGACCCTCCTCCCGAAGGGGA
>ENA-UOOI01003176-UOOI01003176.1-fermentation-metagenome-genome-assembly--contig:-NODE-3176-length-12842-cov-7.392352_pt1 | contig 12842 bp, 11 predicted proteins | sample MGYA00245779_ERZ724027 | MGnify/ENA primary metagenome ERZ724027 (study PRJEB28704, sample SAMN03018318) | fermentation metagenome | biome: anthropogenic terrestrial biome; feature: soil; material... | reverse complement strand
TCCTACGTTTGGAAGCTGATTTAGGGACTGAAAAACGTCAGATTGTAGCTGGTATTGGCAAAGCTTATAGCCCTGAGGAACTCATTGGCAAACAAGTTGCAATAGTAACCAATCTAAAACCTCGCAAAATTATGGGCCTAGAGTCACAAGCAATGATAATAGCAGCTGGCGATGGCAGTACTTTAGCTGTGTTTAACCCAGAAAAACCAGTTAAAGCGGGTTCTATAATTGGCTAACCTTTATCTAGATAGCCACTGCCATTTAGAAGATCATGCTTTTGACGAGGATAGACTAGAGGTTTATCAAAGAGCACTTGCTTCTGGAGTAGGTGTGATGATCTTAGCAGGTTCTGATTTAGAGACATCTCGGAGAATTGTTGAGCTAACCAAAGAATATAAAGGGGTGTATGGCTTTGTGGGTGTGCACCCCCATGAAGCTGAACAAGTCCCAGCAAACTTTTTAACTGAACTCGCTAGTTTATTAGAAGAACCTAAAGTCTTAGGTATAGGTGAAATTGGTCTTGATTATTTCTACGATCACTCACCACGAGAAGCACAAAAAAAGGTTTTTAGAGAACAATTGGAACTAGCAGCTTCAAAAGATGTTCCTTTTGTAGTTCATAGTAGGGATGCTAGTTTAGATACACTAACAATTCTCAAAGAACAAGGTTATCATAAGGGTATTTTCCACTGTTACTCATATAGTGTCGAGACCTTGCAGGAGATATTAGCCTTAGGTTATCTAATATCTTTAGGAGGAACAGTAACATTTAAAAATGCTAAAAAGCCATTAGAGGTTGCCAAAGTCGTACCATTAGATAGATTACTTCTAGAAACTGATTCTCCTTATATGACACCAGTGCCTTTTCGTGGTAAGCGGAATGAACCAAGTTTAGTAGTTAAGGTTGCTGAGAAGATCGCTGAAGTTAGAAACCTCACACCAGAAGAGGTTGGCCGAATTACTTGGGCTAATACAGAAAAATTCTTTGGTAGAAAGCTAACTAGAGATTAGCCCTGAAGTCCTGTAGTTTTATATCCGGAAATCATTAAAAAATCCGATGAAATCAATATCTTACTTCTTTGTAAAAACGTAAACTAGATATAAAATATATCTAGGGAGTTGGATGTTTGGCAAATAGTGTAAGCGTGAACTTTATATGACAGAAAGTAGAAGTTACAAAGAGAATTAAATGACCCCTGATACAGGAGAAGTATCAGGGGTCGTTTAATTCTAAATCATAAGTGAGAATGAAAAGGGACCGTAACTCTCCAACTAGCTCCCAATCAGTTGCAAGACAAGAGCAAGAAGGAGTTGGACGCGGCCCTTCCAAAGCCATCGATATGTTAATAGTAAACCAACCTGGGTTAAAGGTCGACCAATTGGCAGTAAAAAGGCTTACTAAGTTTGTAGTAAAACACAAATGTGCTTGTGGAGGAACTTTTAGAAAACATGGTAGCTACAAGCGGAATGTTGTAGAAGAAGATAAAGTGTTTGAAGTGCTAGTACCAAGAGTTCGGGGCAAGGACTGTGGTAAAATACACGGGCTACTTCCAGCCTCTCAAAATGCAACTAAGAAACAAATCGAAGACTTTATCATTCAAAGCATCGTAAGACCTATTGGAGAGTTAGGTGCAGATATATCAGGGGGACAAAGACAAAAGTTACGTTTAGCTTGGTTATTATTAAACAAAACCTCTTTGATTATTTTAGACGAACCTACAGCTAACTTGGCTCGAGAGTCTAAAAATAGATTTATGGACTTCTTAAAGAAATCCACAGCTCTAAAAATAATCATTACCCATGACAGCGAGCTTTTGGATCTAGCTGACAAAACATATACCCTCTAAATTTGTGGAGTTCTCAATCTAAAAAAGCTCCAATTAATACAAAGTAAAAGGACTAACCCCCTCTTAGTAGACAGCTAAACAGAGTCGAAAGAGGGGGTTTCTTTTTTTAGGTTTAAGCAGTGAGGTGTCTTGATAGCGAAGGACATGCTGAGTCAGTAGTTTCGAGAAATCTATTGCTAAGTAATTTTACAATATTAGTTCGAAGGAAAGTTCTCAAATCAAACTTTAGTGATGCTGTTGAAAGTTGATTAGTAGTAGGTGGAAAAGGACTAGTTTAAATAATACCGAAAACATTAATAACTATATTTTAAAGGGTGCTATGTAAATGGAAAATTCTTCAAGTTATTCGCCTAAGGCAGTTTTATTGTGGTTACTCAGGCAAGGTCGTCCTTATTGGCCACTTCAATTAAGCATGGTTGTAATAAGCGTGTTAGGAACTTTAGTTACTTTAGGTACAACTGAGGTTATGAGGCAACTGGTAAATGCTGGGGTAGGGAAAGATTTAAGTTTAGCTACTAAGACGATCAAGATAGCTACGATTATTTTTTTGAGTAACATCTTGCTAAATTTCGTCAGGCGCTTAATTAATGCTTATTTTAGCAGTAAGGTAACAAAGGATTTCGAAAAGGATTGTTATACTAAAAGCTTAAGAGCTAAGCAAGAAGATTTGGATGCATTTCATAGTGCAGATCTGATCGAAAGAATAGAGAGCTCGGCTCCCATGGCCCTTAAAGGGGTCTCTTGGAAAATAGTAGAGCTATTTGAGCGAGTTTTGACAATTATTATGCAAATTAGTTATATGGTAAGTATTGATATCAGGTTAACTTGGTTAGCATTTATCTTTGCTGTGGTAGGACCACTTTTGGTAATTATTTTAGCAAAAAAGATTCGTAAAACTAATGATCAGCTATATGGCAATAATGCTAAATTGCAGAGTTTAAATCAAGATATTTTTCAAGGGTTAGAAATTGCTAAAGCCTATTCTATACAAAGTTGGCTTTTAGAGAAGCTGAAATCTTTATATGTCAGTGATGTTAGCTTAAATAGAAAATCTGCTGTGTGGTCATCGACAGCTGGGTTAATGAACCTGATTGTTACTGCTGCTGGTTTACTTTCTATAATGGCCTTAGGCGGCAAACTCGCTATATTAGGGATAATTGATTTAGGAGCAGTACTCGCAATGGTTGTTATGTACGAGCAAGTGGGCAATCCAATCATACGCTTAACTGGTATTTGGCCTGAATTACAGAAGTCTATAGCTCAAGGCAAAAGAGCTAGAGATCTATTTTTATTACCAGCCGAAGATGAAAAAAGAACCACAGTTAGTCCTGAATCTGGGAGTTTGGTTTTTCAGGATGTAACCTTTGGTTATAATGAGACCGAGAAGGTCTTAAAAGGAGTTAATTTCACAGTAGAACCAGGACATATGGTAGCACTTGTTGGTCCTAGTGGTTCAGGGAAAAGTACCATACTTAAACTTCTTTTAAGGCTTTATACACCAGAAGCTGGTGAGATTATATGGCACGATAACTCTCTAGAAACTTATGATTTAGTAAGATGGCGGCAAAAAGTTGCTTATATACCTCAAACCCCTTTAATTTTCGCTGGTACAGTTAGAGAGAACCTTGTTTGTGATCTTGAAAACATTAGTGAGGACCAAGTGAGGGAAGCTAGCAAAGCAGCCAGGATTCATGAGGTCATTGAAGCTTTACCAGAAGGTTATAACACATATTTAGGGGAGAAGGGTAAGGGGTTATCAGGAGGAGAATTACAGCGGTTAGTTTTGGCTAGAGTATTTTTGAGAAAGCCACAGTTACTTTTATTAGATGAGGCTACCTCAGCTCTAGATAGTGTAAACGAAAAAGCTATTCAAGAGGCAATTAAGGAACTATTTCCAGGGAGAACAACCTTGGTAGTAACTCATCGCCTTCAGACAGTACAGAAAGCCCAAGAGATCTTGTATTTAGAAAATGGGCAAATCAGAGAACAAGGTAATTATCATCAGCTAATGGCCTTAGATGGTAGGTTTGCTAATGTTGTTAGAAGTGGCGAACTTGGATTGGGGGAGGTGGAAAATGTTGGTTAAGAACCAGCAAAATAAATTAGTTTTACGTCGTTTAGGTGGTTATGTTAAACCTTATCTTTGGTTAATTATAACTGGGATTATTTGTTTAGGAGCTGGGATTGCCTTCGATATTACTTTTTCAACCCTCCAAGAACCTTATGTTAAAACGGTAGAAAAAGGCATCTCCTTATACCAAGAGAATGGTTCTAGTGAAATAGCCTTGTCTGGAGTACAAAAGTTAATAAGAAAATTTACTATTTTGTTTAGTCTCCTTTTAATCGGTACCGCCCTTATAAATATTATTTGGCCAGTGATAATGCGATTGATTAATAAAGATCTAGCCATTGAATATGTAGACAGTGTTTTACTAACACCCTTTTCTCAGAGCGAACGGTACTATAGTGGTGATTTTGTTAATAGGTTAACTCAAGATAGTAATAACGCTATAACAACCATGGGACAGTTAATGATGCTGATTCCTGTACAGATTATTACAGGAGGCATTGCACTAGTTTTATTAATTAAAATGAACTGGCTGATTGCTGTATTGGCACTTATAGCTGGCTTTCTCTCTATTTATCTACCCCGGGTCTTCGATAAAAAAATATATGGAGTTAATGACCAGTTAAATATGGCTAGGAGTAAGCTCAGAAGCTTTTTACAAGAGACCTTACAAGGTATTCAAGTAATTAAAGGCAGCAGTTTAGAGACGTGGACTATAATGAGATTTACTAAACAACGAGAGAAAGTTGCTAGTGAAGAGCTAAGGGTTAATCTTTTGCAGAATTATGCAGCTGTGCTATTTAGTATTATCTACAACTCATTAACCTTAACTGTGTACTGGCTTATCGTTTCAATGTCTGTACAGGGGCAGATATCCGCTGGTTCTTTGATGGTAGCTATGCTTTTAATTAATAGAGTCTGGCGGCCAATTGAAGGCATTTCTGGTTCATTTAGTGAGTTGCAACAGGTCGGAGCTAGTCTTCAAAGAGTATTTGAGATAGTTGATTTACCTCAAGAAAAACCAGCACCAATTAGTTGGGAAAAAGTAAATGAACCGATCTTAGCGATGGAAGAGGTAACTTTTGCTTTTCCTGACAACCCGCATAACCTACTCTTTAATAAATTCAATCTAATTATTAAACATGGTGAAACTGTAGGAGTTGTTGGTCCTAGTGGTGCAGGTAAGACAACCCTAGCCCGGTTGTGTTTAGGACTTTATGAACCAATAGAAGGACAGATTAAGGTCTTAGGCAATTCATTTAGAGAAAATCCTTTAGAAATTAGACGTCGCCTAGCTTATGTACCTCAAGAACCTTATATTTTTACCGGTACCATAAAAGATAATGTTTCCTTAGGAGAACTAAGTTATAGTGAGGAAGAAATAATTAATGCTTTAAAACAAGCTAATGCTGAGGATTTTATCTCCCAGTTACCAGAAGGGATAAATACGCTGATTAGTGAAGCTGGTAAAGATCTTTCAGGAGGCCAAAGACAAAGAATTGCCTTAGCAAGAGCTTTCTTAAGACCAGCAGAGTTGGTGGTACTCGATGAACCTACCTCGGCTCTGGATAATGAAAATCAAGCTTTAATTACAGAAGCTATTGCTAGGCTTAGCGAGCATTCAGCAACTATAATCATTGCTCATCGTTTGGCTACAGTTAAAAATGCTGACAGGATCATAGTTTTAAATAAAGGCCAAATTGTTGAAGCAGGGGATCATGAAGAATTACTAGCCTTGAAAGGACTTTATGCAGAGCTTTATTTAAATCAAAGTGAAGTCAGCGTTTCTTAAAAAATGGGTAAAGAGGGTGTGAGTTCTGTGGAACATTACGTTACAAGGGGAGAAAGTAAGCTCTGGACTGTTATAGCTGATCAGATTGATAGCTTAAAACCATATCTTTGTCTTTGTGGTGGAGGTCCTGGTATGGGTGATTCATTATTGGCTGTAGATAAATTATTAAAGTCTCACTTTAATATTGTTCGTTTTGAGCAAAGAGGCTGCGGGCGTTCAACTAAAGATGGTAATTATACATTAAGTACGGTGCTTGATGATGTGGAAGCAATTCGTAAGTATTACGAAATATCAAACTGGTTTATAGCTGGGCATTCCTGGGGGGCAGGGGTGGCACTTTTTTCTGCTTTAAAATATCCCAAGAGTTGTAACGGTATCATCTATATCTGTGGTATGGGGATTCAAAATGATGATGATTGGATAGAAGAATTTAATAAGAATGCTAAGGCTCTGGAAGAACCGGAATTTACCCTACCTCCGGAGTTGGAAATTAATTATGATGTGACCAATATGGGGCTTAGGTCTTTTAAGGAATATATAAAACAGCCAACGCTATTAAGAGATCTAACTCAGCTAAAGGTACCGGTATTAATTATCTGTGGCGACCAAGATATTAGACCTAATTGGCCAGCAATCCAATTAGGAAATTTGTTGCAAAATAGCCAATTAGCAATACTACTAAACAGTAATCACTTTCCTTATGAAAAGGAACCTGAGGCATTTAAAGCAATAATTATAAACTGGTTAGCAAAAGTAAGCTGATTGAACTGGATATTTTAACTCTAAGTTGGATTTTAAAGGTGTTTTGATGGAGATTAAATTAATAGCTAGGTCAGGAACCAGTTGATTTATAGCGACTAACTCCTAAACGCCATAAGAAGCTAGAAGGAATTAAGAAGAAGAGGCAGAGAAGAGGAGTTAACATGTAGAAGGGGTTAGTTACCTGGCCAATTAGATAAAGAAAAGGATAGTATTGAAATAGAGCTAGAGGAATAATGAAGGTAAAGAAGCGTAAAACTCTTTGACCATAGATGGAAAAAGGGTATCTACCAAACTCCCTCCCTCCATCAGTAAAGATATTCATAAACTCTAAACCCTCAATAGTAAAGAAACAAAGAGAAGCATAAATGATAAAAAGACCAAAGAAAACTGTTATACCACCTAAGATCATTAGAATCAAAGTAATTATTTGAGCGGTGGTCCAGTTAATACCACTAGTGGGAATTGCATAAGAAAAGATAATAAGCGCTTGCAATAACCGGCCTATACGTGACAACTCGATTTTGGCAGCGAGCACTTGAAACATTTCATTTTGGGGACGGACCATTACACGGTCAAATTCGCCGTTACTGATCATTGAAGGAAAGGAGTCAAAACCTCTGCCAAAGCATTCAGCAATAGAAAAAGCCATAAGTACAATAGCAAAGCAGAGCAATACTTGACTGTAAGTGAAAATTTCTACACTTTGAAAGCGTGAAAACATAAAATAGATACTTAGAAACATAGAGAATGAGGTCAGAAACTGACCTAACATGGTGAGATAGAAGGAAGTTTTATATTGCATTTGGCTTCTTATATGAATAGAAAGGTATTTTAAATAAAGTTTCATGTTTTTCATCCCCCTTGTACCACGATTTTTTTCAAAGCTCTTTTCATAAAAAGCTTACCAACAAAAACTAAACTAATTAGCCAAAATAGTTGGATTGAGATGTTAAAAATAATTTGTGAATTAGCTATATGGCCGTTATAGATACTAAAGGGAATATCTTGCAGTGAAGCAAAAGGTAGGAATTGTAAAATTAGACGCATTTTAGCTGGTAAGAAGGGGAGGGGGATTATTGCACCAGATAAAAACTCCATTATAGAAGCAGCTACAACTCTTAGGCCAAAGGGAGAGAGGGTATAAAAGGTCGTAATATAGACCAGCATGTTTAAAGCGATCATTACAAGCGAGCCTAAAACCAAGGAAAGGGCAAAGAGTAAGAGGCTGAACAAATCTTGAGGTAAAATTAAACTATAAGGTGGAGGCAAAAGAAAAGCTATCAACAGAACCAGAGGACAGCGCAGTATTACTTTAGCCAATCTATTGGCTAGGTTTTTAGTAAACCACATATCATATAAATCTATAGGTCTGCAAAGTTCATAGGCAATATTACCATTAGAAATGGTCAAAAAAATGTCTGAGTCGAAAAACCAGAACATAATTAAAGCCAGAAAAGCTTGTTGTAACCAGACATAAGAAGAAAGTTGAGCGAAACTCATAGGAAAAGCCGCAGGATTACTCTTATAAAAGGCTTTAAACATTAAGATGGTCATAAAACCCCAAGCGAATTGAGTAACTATACCAGCATAAGCTGCAGCTCGGTATTGAAGACCATAAAAGAAGCGGATCCTTAGAAAGCTAAAATACTTTTTCATATTTTAAACTCCTTGTATAAAGGAATAACCTAGTACTATAGAGGTGTCTTAGGTCTATTTACCTGGAGAAAGAGGTTATTCCTTCAGTTGATTTAGAACCCTTGCCTATCAACTGGACAGGTCTCTTTAGCAGAGCAGTTTTAATAAGTAATGATTTTTTATGATCACTGGCAGTATTAAGCTCATTAAAAAATGACAGCGAAGATTATGTAAAAGCGAGGCTATCGTTTTACAGGTGTAATGCATGATATTTAAGGTTCTATAATATTTAGGTGGGTCCTAGGAAAATAAAAGTGGAGTCACATCCGAAATTGATTTACAATAGTTAGTGTTCAAAGCAAACTAAAATAATCAACAAGGATAGAACTCCATGAAAAATTATAACACAGTTAAGCAGTACTTTGAAACGAAATTAATCAATCATCCAACAACAGATTGTAAGTTATCTCTAAATCTGGGGAATGTTGCAATAACAGAAACATACGAAGACGAATCTTACATTGGGTTTACAGGAAGGTCCGCTGGGGCAGAATGTCATTGCAAGCGTTGTGGGCAGGTTATTACCAATCTCAAGCAGTACAAAACGACCTATACCACATTGGCAAAGATTAATTCGAAAAATGTTGTTTTGAAACTCAGAAAGAAAATGTACCATTGTCCTGATTGCGACAGTTCCACAGTAGAGCAACTACTGGATGTCTCTGGCAAGAACCAAAAGTCCAACAGCTTTATTCGATCAATGCTAAGGTGCCTTTTGATAAAGCTGTTTTTAAGGAAACCCAAATTGATAGATCCAAAGTGCGAAATATTTCTGTAGATGAGGTACGTTTAACTAAGCAAAAGTTCTCAAACTATCAGTTTGTTATCATGGATTCAGATACTAAACAGGTTCTGGATATTTTGGAGTCAAGGTGCGCTAATATTATCCAGAACCATCTAGAGCAGCACTACAAAGGGATATCGACATTCACTCAAGATCTTTGGAAAACATACAAGAACGTAGCTTTAAAAGTGATTTCAAACGTTAAGATCATAGCAGATCCTTTTCATGTAGTAAGACTGTTTATGTGGGCTTTTTCTAGAACAAGGGTTGCCCTTGCCAAAAAGAAAGGACTGAAGACAAATAAAAACTGGAAACTTCTGACAAAGGCAAAGACCAAATTGGATAAATGTGGTCATGATAAGCTGGATGCTTTATTGGATCCAGATCCGGAGCTGAAAGCCGCACATGATGCGAAAGAAATGGCCCTAGAGATGTTTCGCTGTAAAGATAAAGCCCTATATTTGAAATTATTACCTACTTTCAAAGAGTTGATAGATCAGCATAATCTAGTTGAGTTTCAGACAGCATATAATTCTTTGCTTAACTGGCATGAAGAAATAATGAACATGTTTGATTACGATTATTCTAATGGCGCTATGGAGAGGGGAAATCGTACCATCAAACTAACTAAGAACATTTCTTTCGGTGTCAGGAATCTCTCTAGAGTAACTAAATTGATACAATATCGTGTAAATTAAAAGCGGATTTGATCTTATCACACCCACCATATTGTTAAAGTACCTAAAATTATAGCTAAATAACAACAACCAAATAGAATAGCCGATATATCACAATGGTAAAAATTCTAATAGTACCAGAGCAATATAGGACTATTCGGCTAAAGGCTTTAACTCCTTGGCAAATTTAGATATGTTTTCTTAACAGCAATATTGAGGAGATACATGTTGTCAAATTATATAAGAACCATCGTAACGGCTATGATGTTAGTCTTAATGATTGGGCAGTATCTGCAAGTTTACAATTAGCAGTAGATAGAATTAATTTGGGCGAAGATTATTAGACCTTTAAAGAAGGTTATTAAAGATTACATAATTATTTGGGTACCAATGTTGGGTAAGGGAAATATAAATACCATATAAATTGATAACGTTTTGGTTATTTATAGTGTGTGTTTTAAACGGTTTTATAAAAGAGCTTTATTAGTAGTACAATGAGTAAAATAATTACAAAGGTAAAGTAGATATTTAGACGAAATGTAGCTATGAATAACAAACTGTGTTACCAAGAAGTATTTAAAAAACTTTTAGATGATTTTTAGTTTTAATCTCTTAGGGGGCTTAAGAGTGAAGTTCTTTAGTTTGGTTCCTAACAAACAAAAATAATTGTTTAGAGGGGGGAAGAGTGCTAATAACTTTAGTTATTAGACACAAAAGGATGGGAAAAGTAAAAGAGTTAAAACAGTTGGCTAGAAGTGCTTTAAAAGGTCGGTATTGGGAAGCAGTTTTAGCATATGCAATCCTCTGTTTACCTTCTTTAATAGAAATCGTACAAAAAATTTATTTTACAGTAGCTCTAATAATTGAAAGGGGATTTGGCTTTTATCTTTATACAACCACTGTGGTGAATACACCTAAAGTAATTAATATATTATCGTTCTTGTATTTGTTGTGTACAGTAACGTTTCTGCTTGGTTATAACTCATACAATCTAAAGCTAATTAAAAATGAACCGGCTTCAGTTACCAACCTTTTTGATTATACTAAGTTTTATATTGAAACTATATGGTTAGGGTTAAATATTTTTTGGAAAGCTTTTCTTTGGTCGATAGGTAGTTGGGTAACACTTTTTTTGATATCCTGGGGGTTTCACATAACTCCTTATATTACTTTACTTGGTCTGATTATTCCTTTAATAATGATGTTACCATATCTTCTATCAAACTATGTTATAGTAGAAAACCCTTATTTATCTGTACAAGAATTGTTTCAAGAAAGTGCTAGGTTAATGGAAGGTAATAAATGGAATTTCATTCTGTTACTCTTATCTTTTATAGGGTGGTTTATTTTGGGATATCTAACTTTTGGCTTAGTAAATATACTTGTTGCTCCTTATTTAAGTGCATCTTTAGCTGCTTTTTATTTAGATACTAAAGAATCTCATCCTATAACAACTATACTAGAATAAAATAGTTGCACTTTGTTTATTAAATTGTCGGTGCACATTAATGCTATAATCATCTTTTATTTCGCATGACTAAACAAGTGTTCTAATTATAAATTTAATTAGACAGCTTCTACTTGACCTTAGTAGAGGCTGTTACTGTTTTAAAATAAATGATAACTTTCTATTATTGCATACTATTATAATCTGGAATTTAGTATCAATATGGATTTACGGTTATTTAGCACTTACTGCGACAGCTTTTTATCTTGAGATAGCAAAATAGAAGCATTATTATAAAGAACCTAAAAGACTTTTATTTAGTTTATGGCGTAATGAATACGTTATCTTACTCAAGTAATTAAACTATTAGATTATTTTTAAGGCCTAAGAGGTTTCTTTTCCAATTTCTTATTTTTTTGCCATCATGCTTTGAGGTATACAAACCCCCTAAATAGCCTGTAATGCTAATTCCAACTAAAAAACCACCTAAAAATGGTGGTATCGTCACAAAGCGACCTATACCTAAGTGGCGTAATGATCCTTGCCCATGTGGTAGTGGGAAGAAATATAAAAAATGCTGCGGTAATAAATAATCTAAAACACTAACCAGCTTCCTGTAACTATCAGGGAGCTTCTTAAATTGTTGAAGAACAATATTAAGTAGTGGGATTTATCACGAATTTGTTATAAAGGACCCAATCAGTTTGGTAATTTTTGTAAATACATTAAACTCTAAAAAGGAAAAGTGGTTGGAATCTCCAATTTGATTAGTAACTAACAAAACTATATAAATGGGCATATAAGCGATGAATGAATAACGCTAAAATCTGGGAGACGAATAGCTCTTGATTAATTCAGATTGTTTCTTAATCGAGCTTAGTCTTAAGAAAGAATGTATTGATTCCTATAAAGAATATCCGTTTTCACTACCTGCAGTACGTAATTTAGAGGAGATTCAATTTCATCCAGCAGTTACTTTTATAGTAGGTGAAAATGGGTCTGGTAAATCCACACTTTTAGAGGCACTAGCAATAGCTATGGGCTTTAACTCTGAAGGTGGATCTAGGAACTTTGCTTTTGAGACGAAAGCGACCCATTCAGTGTTACACGAATATTTACGTGTAACTAAAGGATATAAAAGATTAAAGAATGGCTATTTTCTTAGAGCAGAAACTTTCTACAATCTAGCAACAAACATCGACGACATTAAAGTTGTCGACTCATACGGTGGCAGATCACTTCACTGCCAGTCTCATGGTGAAGGTTTTATGTCATTATTCCAGAACCGATTTGGTGGTCAAGGTCTATATATTATCGACGAACCTGAAGCAGCATTATCACCATCAAGGCAGCTGGCATTTATTTCCAGACTCCATGACTTGGTTAAAGAAGAAGCACAATTTGTTATCGCTACTCACTCACCAATTATCATGAGTTATCCTCATGCTAAGGTGATTCAAATATCGGAAGCTGGGTACTCAGAGGTTAGTTTCAAGGAAACTGAGCACTATAAACTTTCGAGAGATTTTTTAAACGCTCCGGAACGCTTCCTTAAGCATCTTCTTAGTTAACATGTAGGGAGCAATAAAGGTGGTATAATTAATTGTCCTTTTTTATCATGATTTGGATCAAGTCTTATTAAGCACTTAATTTTATAATGGAACATAATCAAAGAGTGAACTTGGTTAAAGGAGAATCTAAGTCTATCTCCGAAAAGATATAATCGTTTAACTAATCATCTTTACAATTATGGAAGTAAGTTACTCATTA
>ENA-UOOI01003175-UOOI01003175.1-fermentation-metagenome-genome-assembly--contig:-NODE-3175-length-12843-cov-4.444010_pt1 | contig 12843 bp, 14 predicted proteins | sample MGYA00245779_ERZ724027 | MGnify/ENA primary metagenome ERZ724027 (study PRJEB28704, sample SAMN03018318) | fermentation metagenome | biome: anthropogenic terrestrial biome; feature: soil; material... | reverse complement strand
GTTTACAGACTCTTAAGGCTGTGAGCTTAGCGATTGGAATAATATTCTTCAAATACAAAATATGCACCCGGCTTATGCTTCGGGTTTGAAAAATATAAATTTTTCGCTTGTTAAAATATATTAATCATTTTTTGCGCATAGAACTATTTAATTTTAATCGATGTAAAAATACTTCCAAAAAATTAAGGCAGCTGTGCAATGAATAAATATTTCATTGCGCAGCTGCCTTAATTTTAATAATCAAATCAATTTATTATTCCTCTATCCTCTGTATGTCGGCTCCTATTTTTTTGAGCTTTTTTTCAATATTTACATAGCCCCTGTCTATGTGGTATACATCACTTATTTCTGTAGTCCCCTCGGCTGCCATGCCTGCAAGTATCAATGCGGCTCCGGCCCGAAGATCGGTAGCCTTCACTTTGGCGCCAGTCAGCTTTTTCGTGCCCTCTATAACGGCGCTCCTTCCGTCTATTTTTATATTCGCACCCATCCTTTTAAGTTCACTGACATGCATAAACCTGTTTTCAAAAACCGTTTCGGTAATCATGCTCGTTCCCTTTGCAATGCTCATAAGCGACATTACAGGAGCCTGAAGATCCGTTGGAAAACCCGGATATGGCAAAGTCTTAACATCAACCGATTGAACCTTCCTATCGGATACCACCCTTACCTTATTCTGACCTTCCTCTATTTTAATTCCGGCTTCGGATAATTTTGCGATTATGGATTTTACGTGCTCAATTATTACGTTTTCGATAGTTATATCCCCGCCTGTTATGGCTGCTGCGATCATATATGTTCCGGCTTCAATCCTATCGGGTATCACGCAATGCTTTGTGCCTTTTAAATCTTTTACCCCTATTATTTTTATCGTATCCGTACCTGCCCCTATTATATTAGCACCCATGCTGTTCAAGAAATTGGCAAGATCGACAATTTCCGGCTCTTCCGCAGCATTCTCTATTACCGTCTCACCTTCTGCAAGCACCGCCGACATCAAAATATTCTCCGTCGCTCCAACAGAGGGAAAGTCTAAATAAACCTTGGCACCCTTTAACTTGCTGACGCTTGCTTCAACATAGCCGTGACCTAAGTTTATTTTTGCTCCAAGAGCGCTAAGCCCCTTAAGGTGTAAGTCTATTGGGCGCGTTCCTATATTACATCCTCCAGGAAGGGATATCTTGACACTTCCGGTTCTCGCAAGCAATGGACCCATAACAAGAAATGAAGCTCTCATCTTCCTTACAAGCTCATAAGGAGGTTCACTTGATACTAATTTTTCAGGTTTGATTTTAAGCCTCCCATTGGATATGCTTGTTTCAGCCCCTAATGAATTCAAAACATCGCAAATACAATATACATCGTCCAGTAAAGGTATTTCTTCAAGAATACTTTCTTCGCGGCACAGCAGGGATGAAGCGATTATCGGTAGAACAGAATTCTTTGCAGCGCTTACTTTTATACTCCCTTTTAGATGTTTACCCCCATTTACAACAATTTTTGTCAATTTTAATCCTCCTAACCGGCCTTAATACTCCATATTGATCACAGGAATCCCCAATAGAAAATATGTTCTGTCATTATATGCGCTGTATCTACAAGCCATGTTTATATTTATATTTTTTTTATAACAATTTATAGAATATGGTATTTTATAAGTAAAACCCGTAACGCTGATAATGCTACCGTCATCGACTGTTTGCAAATTAACAGCGCCGGCATCATTAAATACTCCTTCAATGATTTTCATTTCCTGCTTTTTGTCTATCTTACCGTCAACGTATCCTGTAACGCATACATTGATATCAGGCGCATCCTGCCATTTTTTCAGACATTCGTTAAGCCTTTCCCTAATATCAATAATATTCTTAATCCCCTTTGTTTGTGTTATATCAACTTCTGCAACCATATTATATTTCCCGGTCGAATTATCAAAAAACGAAGTCGTTTTGACCGTAATATTTCCTTCATATAAGTCCCCACTTATTATAACGTTTTTGGTACTATTATCCAATATATGCTTTTCTTCTTTTATACTGAAAGGCATGTTTTTGGATATATAGTGCGCAGTATCCTTTAAATGGTCAAAATCTCCCTGCTGTGTATTCATATTCACCCATGCATTTATATTGGCGCTCTCAAATTGCAATCCGCTCTTATCAAATGTTTCTTCAATAAACTTATAATCTTTGCTGCTTAAAGAATCTGCCGCCAATCCCATAATTAATACCAAAAATAATACCAGTATCTTCCTCATGATATCCTCCTTAAAAAATGGGAGGAAACAGAAAGTACAAAAGGGGGATCAAAAAATTCTGTTCCCTTTATCCCATTTTTTAAAATTATTGACGCAAGTAATAATTTTATACAATTATTTTTGAAAAGTATGCTATAAACTGCTATAAACTTTCGTAATGCCCATTCGTCGTTCAGAATAATACAATTTATTTATATTAAATTCCAGATTGCGAATTGAACTTAACTTAAATTGTTTATCAATATTTATTATTTATTTTTTTCCCGTTTAATATGCGTGTCCAAAAAATAAAAAAAGTCACCTATTGGTAAAAATATCCTTTTCTCACTAATAGGTGACTTTTTTTATTTTTTATATTTTATTTTCTATACACAAATTCATCAGGTCTTTTGCTGCAAAATCCAAAGTAATAGAGAATCGCCTCTGTTATTCTTTCACAGGCCTTTCCATCCCCGAAAGGATTTTTAGCATTTGCCATAGAATCATATTCCATTTTATCGCTCAATAAAAGTGAAGCCTCTTTGAACACATTTTCTCTTTTTGTACCTATCACCTTTAACGTTCCGGCCTCGACAGCCTCAGGCCTTTCAGTAACATCCCTGAGCACGAGAACAGGCTTTCCAAGGTGCGGCGCCTCTTCCTGTATGCCTCCGGAATCCGTCATAACCATGAATGATCTGTCCATAAGATTATGCGTCTCAATTATGTCAAGCGGAGGAAGCAGGTGGATCCTTTCCACTCCATTCAATATGCTGTATACTTCATCGTGTACAACAGGATTTAGATGAACGAGATAGACAAGTTCCACATCCTTGTATGCACCAACGATATCCTTGAAAGCCATGCAAATATCCTGCAACGGTTTTCCCCAGTTTTCCCGCCTGTGGGCCGTAATAAATATAACCCTTTTGGAATTAAAATCGATTTTATTCAATTCTTCATTTTTAAATTTATAATTCTTACGGACAGTAGAAGCCATCGCATCTATTACAGTATTTCCCGTAACATATATGTTCTCAGGTTTCACACCTTCATTTAAAAGATTTCTTTTAGCTGTAGACGTAGGTGCAAAATGTATATCAGCTATGCTACCTGTAAGCCTTCTATTCATCTCTTCGGGATAAGGAAAATACTTGTTAAACGTCCTTAGCCCTGCTTCTACATGCCCTACTTTGACTTTATTATAAAATGCTGCCAGACTTCCTGCAAAAGTTGTCGTAGTATCGCCATGTACGAGAACAATATCCGGAATTTCACTTCGAATAACCTTCTCCAAACCTTGAAGCGCCCGTGAAGTAATATCTGCAAGGGATTGCTTCTCCCTCATTATATTGAGGTCATAATCAGGAACTATATTAAATATTTCAAGCACCTGGTCAAGCATTTCCCTGTGCTGTGCCGTTACACAGACTTTTGATATTATCCTGCTGTCGCTTTCCAGTCTTTTAACCAATGGCGCCATTTTAATGGCTTCGGGCCTTGTACCGAAAACTGCCATGACCTTGATTCTTTCCATGATTTATTCAATTACCTTACCTTTCCTTTTTTTTGAGCATTCCTGCCTTTTTTGAAAAAATAAATACAATACAGAGAACTGCAATCAATATAATAAACGATTGTACAGTAGTAAGCTCAGTCGCAAATATGGCAGTTATTCCAAGCAAAGCACTTATAATATACATGACCGTAACTGCCTGTTTCTGACTGAGTCCCATATCCAGAAGCCTGTGATGCAAGTGTCCCTTGTCGCCCTGCATTACCGGTTTTTTGTTTATGCATCTTCTTACTATCGCAATTAGAGTATCATATATCGGAAGCCCAAGTGCCAGTATAGGCACCGTAATTACTATTGCAGCCGCAGACTTTATAGCACCTTCGATTGAAATGGCAGCAAGCATGAATCCTAAAAACTGTGCCCCGGTATCTCCCATGAATATTTTGGCAGGATTAAAGTTGTACGGTATGAAACCAATAGAACTGCCGGCCAATGCTGCCGTAAGCATTGCGGCGGTCATTCTATTATTCAATACGGATACAATAAACAATGTTATGCATGAAATCGCTGCGACACCCGCGGCCAAGCCATCCAGCCCATCGATAAGATTAAAGGCATTTGTAACACCTACGATCCAGAATACTGTCGCCGGTATCGAGAGAAAACCTATATCTGACATCCCTGTGACTCTATCGAAAGGATTTGTAACAAATTTAACAGTTACACCAAAATAGACAAGCACTCCGGACGCAATTATCTGCAAGAGCAGCTTCATTTTTGGGCTTAAAGGTCTTAAATCATCAATCAGGCCCGCTGCAGTAATGACTGTACCTCCCAGAAGCAATCCCGTAATCGTCCTGCTAAGCGGTTTGGGCATAAAGATAAGTACAACCACAGTAAAAGCCAAATAGATCGCAAGCCCTCCTATTAGGGGAATCGGAACTTTATGGACTCTCCTGTTATCCTTGGGAACATCCATCGCACCAACTTTAACTGCAAATTTTTTAACAAAAGGAGTAACCGTCAGGCTCACAATTAAAGCAGTACAAAACATTAAAAATTGTTTCCCCATAAGAACACATCCTATTTATAAGAATTTATCTATCTTAATCCCTGATTCCGACAGGAACTTTTTTGAAAGATCATCAGGATAACCACCTCTGTAAACTATCCTTTTTATATTTGAGGCAATGAGTATCTTTGCGCATATGACACAAGGATATGTTGTCGTATAAATAGTCCCTCCATCTATTTGAATGCCATATTTTGCCGCCTGTATTACGGCATTCTGTTCGGCATGAAGCGCTCTGCAAAGCTCATGCCGTTCACCAGATGGAACACCCATAAGTTCTCTTAAGCAACCGACTTCTGCACAATGCCTTGCTCCTGGAGGTGCTCCGTTATATCCGGTCGTAAGTATCCTGTTATCCTTGACTATAACAGCGCCTACTTGCCTTCTAAGGCAAGTGGAACGGGTCTTTACAAGCTCCGCTATATTCATGAAGTATTCATCCCATGCGGGACGTTTGAGTATCTTATTTTGTTCCAAAGAGTCTGTCACCTGCATCTCCAAGGCCTGGGACTATGTATCCCTGATCATTCAATCTTTCATCTATTGCTGCTGTGAATATTTCAACATCCGGATGCCTTTCGGTCACGTATTTTAACCCCTCCGGGGCAGCAATAAGGCACATAAGCTTTATATTTTTTGCTCCCTTTTTCTTTAAAAGGTCTATGGCATCAGATGAAGAACCTCCTGTCGCAAGCATTGGGTCGGTAACAATTATATCCCTCTCTCCAATATCCGAAGGCAGTTTACAGTAATATTCAACAGGCTTAAGCGTTTCAGGATCCCTGTACATGCCTATATGGCCTACCTTTGCTGCCGGAATCAACTTCAGCATTCCATCGACCATTCCAAGTCCTGCCCTCAATATAGGCACGATGCCAACTTTTTTGCCAGATAACACCTTTGCCTTTGCCTTGCCGATAGGAGTCTCGATTTCAACATCCTCAAGCTGCATGTTCCTTGTAACTTCATAACACATAAGCATTGCAACCTCTTCAACAAGATCTCTAAAATCCTTGGAACCTGTATCTTTGTTTCGTATTAATGATAATTTATGCTGTATCAACGGGTGATCGATCAATGTAACGTTCTTCATTTATCTTCTCCTCTCCATCATTTTAATAGTATTTTTAAAATATCCTGTTTATTTGCTGTATTTTTCTTCTATTTTTTTTATCTTTCCAACTCTTACTGCATGCCTTCCGCCTTGAAAGCCTTCCTTTAAAAATACATCCACTATGCTAAGTGCAAGTCCGGGACCTACGACCCTTTCACCCATCGCTAAAATATTTGCATCATTATGCTGCCTGCTGGCTCTCGCGCAAAACTCATCGGTGCATACTGCAGCCCTTATGCCGGGGACTTTGTTGGCCGATATGGATATTCCTATACCTGTTCCGCATATTAAAATACCCCTATCATATTTACCAGATACGACTGCTTCTGCAACCTTAAGACCATAATCAGGATAATCAACAGCTTCACAAGTCAAACAACCGAAATCTTCGTAATAAATATTCTGTTCATCCAAATGCTTTTTTACGACCTGCTTTAAATTAAACCCTGCATGATCGCTTCCTATTGCTATTTTCATGCTTACACCTCTTAATTTGAATTGAAATCCACGCTTATTTTATTTTATATTATAAAATCGATATGTGCAAATTTTTATTGTTAAATGCCAAAAGTTTCTACCATTTTGTCATAAAAAATACGCCTCCTTTGAATGCTAAAGAGGCATATTTTGCTTTTACCAGGCATATCCCAACTTATAAACTGTCTTCGCCAAATATTTTTTCAGCTCACTTGCACATCTTCTGTACACTTCGATACCCTGCCCATAAGGGTCCTCGATGTCGCCTTCACGGCCATCCGCATATTCTATCAGCGTAAAAATTTTATCTTTAAAAACAGGATACCTGTCAAGAAGCAGCTTTTTATGGCCTGCAGTCATTGTCAGCACCACAGACGCATCATTCAAAATAGAAAAATTTATCTGTCTTGCCTTCTGGCCTTTTATATTATTAATACCATATTCGCCCATAACTTCAACAGCCTGAAATGATGCCCTATCGTTCGGGACTACAAATATTCCCGCTGAAGAGGCCTGTATTTTATCATCCATGTTTTTTTCCGCTATGATTTTTTTCATTATGGCTTCCGCCATAACGCTTCTACATGTATTACCCGTGCATACAAATAAAACACTTTTCATTATATCTTAACCCCGATTCATACATGTATGATATTATATCCTGCAGCCTTCTTCATCCTGTTCATTATTGCAAGGCCTATGCCGCTCTCTCCCACGCACTCTGAATAAATAACGTCCACGTTCAATTCATCAAACTTTCTAAGCCTGTCAAAAAGTGAGGCTGCAATTGTTTTGGGACGGCTCCTTTCGCCCATTGTGAGCACTACACCTTCTTTATAAAACTTAGACGTTTCATCAGTGCATAATATGCCCACCCTTTTGCCTTCCCCCATGCTAATCCTGCACAGCTCATTTATCTTATCCACTGTGTCGGAGGAACTTCCATCTATTATAAACATTTTTGCCTTTGGAGCATAATGCCTATATTTCATGCCGGGAGCTTTAGGTCTTAAATTCGGATCAGGCTTTTTCAAAACCGCCGGATCTATATAGACATCCTTTATAATGCTTTTCAATTGTTCATATGTTATACCGCCCGGCCTTAGCACTGCAGGCCTTCCGGTCATATCAACAACAGTCGATTCAAGCCCTACTTTCGTCTTTCCCCCACCCAATATCACATCTACCTTGCCATAAAGGTCTTTTATTACATGATTGACGCTTGTTGGGCTTGGCTTACCGGACAGGTTCGCGCTCGGAGCCGCGATAGGAACTTTTGAATGTTTTATAAGCTCATTTGCGATTTTATTTGACGGCATCCTGACTGCTACGCTATCCAGACCAGCCGTTATCATATACGGTATTATCTTCGACTTTTCAAATATTATTGTAAGGGGACCCGGCCAGAAAATATCCATAAGTTTTTCTGCATCAGATGGTATATCAACTACAAAGGGTTTGATATTTTTATCGGCTACATGGATAATAAGTGGATTATCCTGCGGCCTTCCCTTTGCTTCGAATATTTTCTTAGCGGCATTTTCGTCCAATGCATTCGCTCCCAATCCGTATACCGTTTCGGTCGGGAACACGACTGTCCCACCATTTCTTATGACACCTGCGGCATATTTTATTATATCCATATCAATCTTTTGTTCATCAAGATAAAAAACTTTTGTTTCCATTTTTGCCTCCATTCATCCTTTACGACACTGAAACTATTATTATACCTGCAATTATACCGGCGATGATGCCAAAAGTGGAGATAAAGTTATCCAGAAGATCCCTGCTTTTGGGTATGAGCTCTCCACATACTATGTAAAGCATCGTTCCGCCGGCAAATGAAAGGCACAGTGTTGTAAATGCAGGCGATATATCGCCCAGAACAGCACCTATGAAAGCCCCGATACCCGTCGGTACGGCTGTAGCGATAGTATACAAAATAACTCTGCTTTGTTTTACGCCGCTTATGCTCATAGGTGCTGCAACGGCCATACCTTCCGGTATGTCATGCATGCCTATAACTGTAGATATTCCAAAACCCAGCCTTTCACCGGCCGCAAAGCCCGAACCTATGGCCAAGCCTTCGGGAAAATTATGCAACGCAAGGCCTATGGCTATTAAAATACTCATCTTAAAATATTTGCCCTTGCCCTTTGATATGTTTTCAAAATCAGGAAGCAGTTCATCAATCATCGCCGTTACGATTACGCCTCCGATAATGCCTGCAATGCTTAAAGGAACTCCTCCGTACTGAAATGCCTCCGGTAAAAGGTCAAAGGTGACTACTGACAGCATAAGGCCACCTGCAGTTCCAAGTGTCAGGCTCATGATCTTATCATTCGGGTTTCTACATATAAATGTGATTAACCCTCCCGTACCGGTACCTATTATCCCGACCAGCGTACCTATTATGGTAATATTTATAATATTATTCATTCCATATCCTCCGGTTGATATCTTCATATAATACTTATTTTGCCGGCAGGACATTTATTACCTGATCTTCGATTTGTAATTTTAGCTTATGTTATTTTGAGCACTCATTCGCCAGATTCAAGTTTTGGTGTATATCAAAATTGTTTGAAAAATATTATGGAAAGAGCAGATAAAAAGCAATACACTTCCTAAAAGCTTTGACAGATTGAAATTATTCTATAACCTTTTTAATAAGTTCCATGGAGCTGTCGGTGAACTTGCATCTTTCACAATTTCTATATAACAGATAAAAAAAATACAAGAATTTATATCCATGATGGTAAACCCTGTAATAATAAAATACTTTTTCAGGATAATCGTTTTTTAACTCATTTATAACGTTGAGATGAACGCTTTCACCCCTAAAATCACTCTTATCCAACCGTCTTACTTTTTTATGGTTTACTCTTTTGTCAAATATTATTATACTATCATATTCCGATTTTTTTGCTGCTTTTTGGGTGCTGACATAATAAATCCTGTTAATAGGTACGCTTATAGCTCTTTCAAACATACTGTCCCTTATTTTTATTCTGTCATCTTTAAAAATAATATCATAATGAAGCCACCTTACGATATCGGCATCAAAAATAAGAAGTATCAATAAAATAGCAGCAAAGCAGGCAACTGCAAAATACGACTCCCATCCTATAAAAAATCCCTTCTGTATGAGAGCATATAAAAATATCCCTGAAATAAGCATTATTCCCATCGTGAAGTATATTTTAAATATGTTGGCTATTCTTTCTCTGTCAAGTTTTTTATATATATTCATAAGATCACCGTCTGCTGCTGCAATTAATTATTGTTCATTCCCCGACTGCCTTTAATTTTTCCGCCTGATCGGCAGTATTCAAGGCATCGAGTACAACATCCATATCCCCGTCCAGGAATGATTCGAGCTGGTATATGGTAAGCCCGATCCTGTGATCGGTAACCCTGCCTTGCGGAAAATTATACGTTCTTATTCTTTCGCTTCTATCACCGCTCCCTACCTGGCTCCTTCTTTCCTCCGCAACTTTTGCATTCTGTTCTTGCTGTAATTTATCATAAATCCGCGCTTTTAAAACCTTCATGGCCTTATCCCTGTTTTTAATCTGGGATTTTTCATCCTGGCATGTCACGACAATCCCTGTCGGTATATGTGTAATCCTTACGGCTGAATCAGTTGTATTTACACACTGCCCGCCATGCCCACTGGACCTGTAAACATCTATTCTGAGGTCATCCGGGTCTATGTTAACTTCGACATCTTCAACCTCAGGCATTATCGCAACGGTTACGGCAGATGTATGAATACGGCCAGATGCTTCCGTTTCAGGAACCCTTTGAACTCTGTGTGTACCGCTCTCGAACTTCAGCCTGCTGTAAACACCCTTCCCCTGTATCATGGCAACAACTTCTTTAAATCCGCCAAGATCCGTCTGATTTGCACTCATTATCTCAACTTTCCAGTTTTTCCTCTCGGCATATTTTGTATACATTCTTAAAAGCTCGGCTGCAAAAAGTGCCGCCTCTTCGCCTCCGGTGCCTGCTCTTATTTCAAGGAAAACGTTCTTTTCATCATTGGGATCCTTGGGCAGAAGCAATAATTTGAGCTTATTCTCGATCCCCTCCTGCTTCTTTTCGAGGTCCTTCAGCTCTTCTTCAGCCAATTCTTTCAATTCGCTTTCAGATTTATCATCTATTATTTCCTTATCATTTTCTATCTCTTTTGAGACATCCTTATACTCTTTGTAACTTTGAACTATTTCCTCCAAGGATGCGTGTTCCTTCATAAGTTTCTGCCACTCCTGCTGGTTTGCTATAACTTCAGGATCGCTTATCTTTTTTGTTAAATCATTGTACTTTTCCTCTATGAAATCAAGCCTTTCCAACATGTTTCTCACCCCAGACCATATTTATTTTACCCCTTTAATACACCTGTATCTGCCTGCTAAATCCCTGTAAATCTCTATATCTGAAAAACCATTCTTCTCCATTATATCTTTTACATCTTTATTCTGATTATAACCTATTTCAAAGATTATATTACCATCCGCCTTTAAGCATTCTAAAGAAACGCTGCAAAGTCTTCTATAAAACTCAAGTCCATCAGCACCGCCATTCAGTGCAAGCAAAGGCTCGTAATCCTTAACATCGACCGGTAAAAATTTTATATCAGCCAACTTAATATAAGGAGGGTTTGAAACTATAATATCAAATTTCCGACCCGCTACAGGTGATAATAAATCTCCCTGAATTACATATGCCCTGTCCCCGACTCCGTTTAAAGCCGCATTTCCCCGAGCCGCATCCGCAGCGGCTTTGCTTACATCTATCATTGTTACAAATGCGCGCTCAACATATTTTGCAATACTTATACCTATCGCGCCGCTGCCACAGCATACATCGCAGACATATATCGGACCTTCGATCCTCTTACATATATCTATCGCACATTCTGCAACAATTTCAGTATCGCATCTTGGTATAAGCACCCCCTTGCCCGTAGAAAACTTAAGCCCCATGAATTCCTTGTAGCCGGTAATATATGCAACAGGCATTCCATGCGCCCGCTTACCGATATGATCCAAGAATTTCGCATATTCATCATCACTCAGTGCCCTCTCACCGTCGGTTATAAGATGAAGCCTGCTGCAATTTAATATATGCGCCATTATGACTTCAGCATCCAGCCTCGGGGTATCGATATTTCGATTTCTCAAAAACGATGTGCCTTCTTTGAGTGCGGTAAAGATACTTACCAAGCATTTGCCTCCTTATCATCCGTGAGCACTCCCTTTAATGCTGCAATAGCTACTTCAAGCATACTGTCGTCAGGCTCAGCTGTCGTTAATTTTTGCAGAAGCAATCCCGGATAAATCAATACATGGACGATTTTCGAATCCGAATGCCCTGCGAACTTCAATATTTCATAGGATATACCGGCTATTACAGGAAGAAGTACTATTCTTAATATAACTCTTGCCACAAGATTCGGCCAACCGAAAAAAGAAAAAACAAATATGCTTATGATCATAAATATAAATAGAAAATTAGTCCCGCACCGTGGATGCATCGTCGAATACTTTCTTGCGTTATCAACTGTAAGTTCTTCCTCATTTTCATAGCAAAATATAGTTTTATGTTCAGCGCCATGATACTGGAAAACTCTTTTTATATCATTCATTTTAGATATAAAGTATATATAAAGTATAAGAAATATAATCCTTATGATCCCTTCGAGAAAATTCCTCAGAAAATTGCTGCCGCTAATCTTCTTTACAAATCCTATTACGGCAGATGGAAGCACGAAAAACAGTGCCACCGCAAGCAATACGGATATGGCTACTGAAAATCCCATAATCACCTTATCGGCCTTATCCCTGAATATCTTTTTCATTAGCTTATCGAATACGCCAGTTTCTTTCTGCTCGTCATCCTCTTCAAAGAACTGCGCCGAATATGTCAGGGCATTTATACCTATGACAAGTGATTCGATAAGCGCTACGGAACCTCGTATAAATGGAAGACCAAGTATTTTGTTCTTCCTTGTATAGCTCTCTGCGGTCCTTTTTTCAACTTCTATCTCATTATCAGGTTTCCTTACGGCTATAGAAATCCCCTGAGGTCCCCTCATCATCACACCCTCTATTAGAGCCTGACCTCCGATGCCCGTCTTTCTCTTTGTTTTCCAATCCTTCACAAAACCACCCCATTCTACAGGCAACAAAATGAATACATCTTTTTCAATTATAACACATATTTGTATATATATTATTTGAAGAATATTCATATGTGCCAAAGCCCATATGAATTATAGTTATATAAAGATTATTTGAGGAATATTTGATAATTCATATAATCTTAATCTTTTATTAATAATTAATTAAAACTTGTATACTATTATAATAATTAATCTGTTGTGCTAACTGATTATTTAGGGTATTAAGGAATATTATGGTAAT
>ENA-UOOI01003174-UOOI01003174.1-fermentation-metagenome-genome-assembly--contig:-NODE-3174-length-12847-cov-14.821138_pt1 | contig 12847 bp, 12 predicted proteins | sample MGYA00245779_ERZ724027 | MGnify/ENA primary metagenome ERZ724027 (study PRJEB28704, sample SAMN03018318) | fermentation metagenome | biome: anthropogenic terrestrial biome; feature: soil... | reverse complement strand
GGGATCACCAGTTTTCAAGACTGGCTCCATAAACCACTCGGACACCTCTCCACCGAAGCTTCCGATAAAGTGCGAAATTTATTATATCACACCGCCGTTCCGGATGTCAACCCGGAAAGAGCGGGATTCCGCTCCCGGCCGCCCTGCCGGAGGCCGGGGCGCGCGGCGTTTTTTACCGCGCCGGCGGGCCGGGGAACCCGCGCGCAAAAAGTGGGGAGAATCCCTTTTATATTCCGCGGAAATAGATTATAATATGCTATGTCAAAGCGCCGACCGCGTGAAAGGATATGAAAAAATTGAGCAAGAACAGGATCAAATTGAATATTTGCGGCTGCGAATGCGTCCTGAGCTCGGAGGACAGCGAAAATTACATCCGTTCCGTCGGCGACGAAGTGCAAAAGGCCATCGACGATATCCTGGCGAAAAACGAGAAGATCTCCGTCACCATGGCGGCCGTGATCGCCGCGCTGAGCTACTGCGACGATTCCCACAAGGCCACGGCCTCGGCGGAAAATCTGCGCACGCAGATCAAGGATTATCTCGAGGATTCCTCCCACGCGCGCATGGAGGCCGAGGAGGCGAAGCGCGAGCTGGAGCGCGTCCGGCGCGAGAACCAGACCCTGCGGGCGCGCCTGGCCGCGGCGGACGGCGCGGCGGCCAAGCCTTCCGGCGAAAAGCTGCCGCCCATCGCGCCGGGAACGCCGGAGCAGCAGCCCCAGACCGGCGGATTTTCGCGCGTTTCCGGCGGGTCGCCCCCCGATCAGGCGGGATTCATGAGCTTTTTTGAGAAGAAGACCGATGAGCCTTAAACCCGAGGTCCTCGCCCCGGCCGGCTCGCCGGAAAGCGTTTCGGCCGCGGTGCGCGCGGGGGCGGACGCCGTTTACCTCGGCGCGCAGCGGTTCAGCGCCCGCGCGGAGGCCGGCAACTTCGCCCCGCGGGAGCTGGAGGCGGCCGTCCGCTATTGCCACGCGCGCGGCGTGAAGGTCTATCTCGCGATCAACACGCTTCTGTCGGACGCCGAGCTGCCGGACGCCCTGCGGCTCGCGCACCGGGCGTGCTCGCTGCCCGTCGACGCCGTTCTGGTGCAGGATATGGGCCTCGCTTCCCTGCTGCGCGCGTGCGCGCCGGAGCTGCGGCTGCACGCCTCCACGCAGACCGGCGTACATACCGCCGCGGGGGCGCGGGCGCTTCTTGCGGCGGGGTTCCGGCGCGTGGTGCTCGCCCGCGAGCTTTCGCTCGAAGAGATCGCCGCCATCCGCCGCGCGTGCCCTATCGAGCTGGAGACGTTCGTCCACGGCGCGCTGTGCATGTCCGTGAGCGGGCAGTGCTATTTCAGCGCCGTGCTCGGCTCGCGCAGCGGGAACCGCGGCCACTGCGCGCAGCCCTGCCGCCTGCCGGTCTCCGCCCCCGGCGGCACGGGGCACGACCTGAGCCTCAAGGACCTGTCGCTGATCTCCCGCGCGGAGGAGCTGGCCCGGGCCGGGGCCGTCTGCCTGAAGATCGAGGGCCGCCTGAAGCGCCCGGAATACGTCGCGGCGGCGTCGCGGGCGTGCCGCCTGGCCGCGGACGGCCTGCCCGTCCCGCGGAAGCTCTCGGAATCGCTGCGCGCGGTCTTTTCGCGCTCGGGGTTCACCTCCGGCTATGCGGACGGCCTTCGCGGGCGCGCGATGTTCGGCATTCGCTCCCGGCGGGACGCGCGGGGCGCGACGCCGGCCGTTTTGCGGGAGCTCCGGCGCCTTTACGCGGCGGAGCTGGAGCGGGTCCCCGCCGATTTCACGCTGGAGATCGCGGGCGGCAGGCCGGTCGTGCTGACCGCGGAGGACGGGGACGGGAATCGCGTGCGCGCCGAGGGGGAGGTCCCGCAGCCGGCGCGGGACTTCCCCGTGGACGGGGCCCGCTGCGCGGAGCAGCTCAAAAAAACCGGCGGCACGCCGTTTTTTGCGCACGGGGTTGTCTGCCGTGTCGGGGCCGGACTGGCTGTGCCGGTCTCGGAGCTGAACCGTTTGCGGCGCGCCGTGCTGGAGGAGCTGGAGCGCGTGCGCGCCGCCGCCGTCCCGCCGGTTTCGTTCCGCATACGGCAGCTTCCGGCGCCGGAGGGGCACCGCGCCGGGCCGTTCCGGCTGCGCGCGCGCTTTCCGGATACGCGCCTGCCGCAGGCGGCCCGGCGGTGCCAGCTGGTCTACGTCCCCTGCACGGCGGAGCCGCGCCGGCTCTCGGAGCTGCGGGAGGAGGGCTTCCCCGTCGCCGTGGAGCTGCCGCGGGGCCTGTTCGGCATCGAGGACGCCGTGCGCCGGCGGCTGGAGCTGGCCCGCTCCGCGGGGGTGGCGGACGCGTGGGCCGGCAACCTCGACGGCGCGCGCCTCGCCCTCGACGCGGGGATGCGCGTCCACGGCGGATTTTCGCTCAACATCTTCAACACCGCCGCGCTCGAGTGGTATGCCGCGCTCGGCCTTGCGGACGCGGAGCTTTCGTTCGAGCTGAAGCTCGGGCAGGCCGCGGGGATCGGCGGATCCCTGCCGCGCGGTCTTCTGGTGTACGGCCGCCTGCCGCTGATGCTGTGCCGCTGCTGCCCGGCGGCCAACTCCGAGCAGGGCTGCCTGCACTGCAAGACGCCGCCGCAGCTCACCGACCGGCGGGGAGTGAAGTTTTCCGTGCAGTGCTTCGGCGCGTGCAGCGAGGTGCTGAATTCGGTGCCGCTGTATCTTGCGGACCGCATGGGGGACGTGAGGAACCAGGATTTCGGCCTGCTCCGCTTTTCGACCGAAAGCCCCGAGGCGCGGGAAAAGATCCTCGGGATTTTCCTCGCCGCGGCGGCGGGGGAGAAAGCCCCGGCCTGCGGCGGAAAGTTCACGCGCGGGCTGTATTACCGCGGGGTGCTGTGAGCGCGGAAAAAATCGGAGGTCCCGGATGGAAAACGCGATGAAAAAAGAAATCAGGATCAAAAAGCTGAGGCCGCGGGCCGTGCTGCCCACGCGGGGCAGCGACGGCGCGGCGGGCCTGGACCTGTACGCCTGCCTGGACGCGCCGGTCACGATCGAGCCGCGCGGCCTGTACAAGATCCCCACGGGCGTGGCCGTGGCCCTGCCGGACCGGAACACCGTCGGGCTGATCTTCGCGCGCAGCGGCCTCGGCGTCAACCACGGCGTCGCCCTGCCGAACGCGGTCGGCGTGGTGGACAGCGACTACCGGGGAGAGATCGTCGTCGGCATCGGCAACACGTCGGACCGGCCGTACGTGCTCTCGCCGGGGGAGCGGTTCGCGCAGCTGGTGATCCTGCCGGTCTACGAGGCCGTCCTCACGCCGGCGGAGGACCTCGGGCAGACCGGGCGCGGCGCGGGGGCGTTCGGCTCCACCGGAAAAACGTAAAGCGACGAAGCGGGGGATATTTTCGTGAAACGGGGAATTCTAAAAACGCTCTTGTTTATCGTCATGCTGGTTCTGGCGGTCGTCCTGGGCAAGGCGGTCGGCGCCGTCGCGGCGGACGTGCCGTTCCTGTCCTGGCTTGCGGCGGGGGCGAAGTTCGGCGTTTCGACCTTCACGGTCGACCTCGCCGTCGTCCAGTTCACCTTCGGCATGATGGTGAGCATCAACGTGGCCCAGGCGCTGCTGCTGCTGGCGGCGATCCTGGTCTGCGTGAGAATCCAAGGGAAAAAGGGGTAGGTTTTACAACCATGTTGCTGCTTGCATCCTCCTCGCCGCGGCGAAGCCAGCTGCTGGCCATGGCGGGGGTCGAGTTCAAAGCCGTGCCGGCGAACGTCGGCGAGGCGGTCCCGCGCGGGACGCCGCCCATGCAGATCGTGGAGCAGCTTTCGTCGCGCAAGGCGCAGGCCGTTGCCAAACAGTTTCCGTCGGACACTGTGCTGGCGGCGGACACCGTGGTCGTCCTCAAGGGGCGCGTGCTCGGCAAGCCGAAGGACGCCGAGGCGGCCAAGGCCATGCTGAAGCTGCTTTCCGGCAGCGTACATCAGGTCTACACGGGCTACACCGTGATCCGCGGCAAACAGTTCGTCTGCGGGCACGAATGCACGTCGGTGGAATTTTATACCATGACCCCCGCGGAGATCGACGCCTACGTCGCCACGGGCGAGCCGCTCGACAAGGCCGGCGCCTACGCCATCCAGGGGCGCGGCGCGCTGTTCGTCAAGCGGATCAACGGCGATTTCTACAACGTGGTGGGGCTGCCGCTCTCAAAGATCCACCACATCTTCGCCGAGCTGGAGGCCCTTGGGGAGTAGAGGAAGGCGCGGGGCGGGAAATCTTGCATTTTTCTGTTGAGAATCGGCCGCGTTGGGGGTATAATAAATCATGCATTGTATCATGCGGAAATTTGTTTGCGGATCCCGCGACGCGGGGACCGAAAGGGGAATATAACCGATGTTTTCAAAGGAGATAGGAATCGATCTCGGCACGGCCAACACGCTGGTGTTCATGAAGGGCAAGGGCATCGTGATGCGGGAGCCTTCCGTCGTCGCGGTGGATGTGCGCACGGACACGGTCCTCGCCGTGGGCCGCCAGGCGAAGGAGATGATCGGCCGCACGCCGGGCTCCATCGTCGCGGTGCGCCCGATGAAGGACGGCGTGATCGCGGATTTCGACATCACCGCCACCATGCTCAAGCACTTCATCCGGCAGGCGGTGCGGTCCAGCGCGTTCTCCAAGCCGCACATCATCATCTGCATCCCCTCCGGTGTGACGGAGGTGGAGCGCCGCGCCGTGGAGGACGCCGCGCGTCAGGCCGGCGCCAGCAACGTGGAGCTGATCGAGGAACCGATGGCCGCGGCCATCGGGGCCGGCCTGCCCGTTTCCGAGCCGACCGGCAGCATGGTCGTGGATATCGGCGGCGGTACGTCCGAGGTCGCGGTGATCTCCCTCGGGGACATCGTCACGTCCTGCTCCGTGCGCTGTGCGGGCGATAAATTCGACGAATCCATCATTTCTTATGTGAAGAGAAAGTACAACCTCCTGATCGGCGAGCGCACGGCGGAGGATATCAAGATCCGCATCGGCTCCGCCTATCCGACCGACGAGAACGAGAACGCCTCGGTCGAGATCAAGGGCCGCAACCTGGTGGACGGCCTGCCGAAAAACGTCACCATCAGCGCGGCGGAGGTCCGCGAGGCGCTGGGCGATTCCCTCGCCCTGATCGTCGACGCGATCAAGAGCACGCTGGAGAAGACCCCCCCGGAGCTTTCCGCCGACATCATCGACCACGGCATCACCCTCACGGGCGGCGGCGCGCTGCTGCGCGGTCTGGACAAGCTGGTCGAAAAAGAGACCGGCATGCCCGTCCACGTCGCGGAGAACCCCCTCGACTGCGTCGTCAACGGCGCCGGCAAGCAGCTGGAGGTCAACATGCCCACCTCCTATTATCAGGCGAATAAAAACTCCAAAAAAACAGGCTGAGCCTGCGGGCACGGCCCGCCCCGGCAGCGGCCGGCTTCGGCCCGCCGTGCGGCACGGGGTAAACCGGAAGTTTCGTTTGGCGGGACTGAAACAGCCATCTCCCGCCGCTTGGTACGGGGCGGCGCCGTCCGTTCCTTATGGACGGCGCGCAGTAAAGTTTTCGCCCGCCTTTTTCAAAAGGCGGAAGGCTCCCGAAGCGTCGAATCTCGCTTCGGGAGCTGTTTTATACCGCCCCGCCTCAATAAGCTTTTTTCCGCTCCGGGCTGCACGGCGGGCCGGGCCGGGCTTTGCCCGCGGCGGGCCGAGCGTGCAGGCTCAGCCTGCTAAATGGGGCTGAGGGTCGTCGTCAGCAGGAGGCCGCTGCGCCGGCAGCTGAAGCGGAACCTCTTTTCCACGCGGTCCGCGGCCTTCTGCGCGTCCTCATAGGCGGCGGAGGGGAGCATGGCCACGAACTGGGACGTGCTGTAGGGCGCCGCGACGTCCGACCGGCGCAGGCTGGAGACGATGGCGCTTTTCAGCTTTTCGGCCGCGCTGTAGAGGGCGGCGTTTTCCGGCGCGGAACCGTCCTCGCCCGAAAGCGTGAACAGCGCCAGAAAAACGCGCCCGCCGGTCCGGGAAACCATGCGGGCCTGCGCACGGTAGATGTTGCGGAAAATATCGTAATCGCAGAAAAAGGCCCCGCGGCCCGCGGGCTTTTCCGCCAAGTCCCGCTGGATGGCCGCGAGGTCGGCCCGCGTCTGTGCGCCGCCGCTGACCAGCTGCCGGTAATAGGGCAGCAGCTGGTCCGAAACGTCGATGCAGAAAGCGCGGTAAAAAAGTTCCTTCGTGCGGTTGTAATGGTCGAACGCCAGGCTGCGTTTTCCCGAGCCGATGTACGCCTGCAGCAGCAGGCAGTGAAGGGAAAGCTCGTAGGGCAGAAAGGTCAGCGCGCCGCGGCAGACGACCGCCGCCTCGTCGAACCGGCCCAGGTTCAGCAGCAGGCCGCAGGTGCGCTCGGCGCAGTCCTGGTACGTCTGCTTATATTTTTCGGACTGCTCCGCCGCCCAGGCGCACCAGGAGGATTTCTGAAGGTAGTCCCCCCGGTAAAGGGCGGCCGCCTGCCGGAAAGCGGCGATGCGGTCTTCCTCCGGGCGGGAGGAATCCAGGCACTCCGCGCAGAGGGCTTCGAACCGCTCCGCGTCGACCTCGCAGCCGTACTCGCTGTTCCAGTGGTAGGTCCCGTCCTCGAACACGATGAACTGGTATTTCCCGCTGGAAGAAAGCTCCCGGAAAGCGGCGCGGGCCCGGTAAACGAGGTTTTTCAGCGCATTTTTGGGGTCGCCGCAGGCGCTGCCGTTCCAAAGGTCCGCGACCAGGCGGTCGAGAGGCACAGTCTCGCGCCGGTGCGCGATCAGGTACTGCACCAGCATCCAGATGCGCTTCGTTTTCCCTTTGAAATTCGTCAGGGTTTTCCCGTTCACCGTGATGGAAAATTCGCCGAACATGCGAACCTGTACCCGGACCTCCGCCCCGTCTCCCCGGCGCACTCCGCTTCACCCCCGGCTTTCAGCCATAAAATGGATGTGCCGTTATTATAGCACGCCGGGCGGCTTCTGGCAAGGAAATTCACTGTTCGGGGCACAAAACGACCGTCCCGGCGCGGCGCGTTTTGTCCATATCGATCACGCGCTGGTTGCGGCTGCCCCGGAAGCGGAGCGAAAGGTCTTTCTGCGCCAGAATGAACGGGCCGTCGATCAGGATGTCCGTCTGCGCCAGAAGGGCGCCGACGCCGGGGTCGCGCATCGCGGTGAGCTCTTCGTACAGGTAGCCGGAGAAGGAGACCACGTCCAGGCCGCGGGTATGGACCATGCGCCCCAGCTCCGCCAGCGGGCCGGGCTGGCAGAACGGCTCGCCGCCGCTAAACGTCACGCCCTTGAGGAGCGGGTCGGCGCAGATCTCGCGGAACAGGTCGCGGATATCCGCGATGCGGCCGCCGGTGAACGAATGGGTCTGGGGGTTGTGGCAGCCGGGGCAGTTCCGGGGGCACCCCTGCGCGAAGACCACGTAGCGGAAGCCCGGGCCGTCCACGATGGATTCCGGCTCGACGCCGCTGATGCGAAGCTCATACCCCATGCTTCACCCGGTCGCGCTCCTCCGCGCGCTTCGCGTCGTTCCAGCGGTCCATCGTGCCCACCAGATAGCCCGTGATGCGGCGGATGCGCTCGAACCTCGGGCCGCCGTCCTCTTCTTTCCGGTGGCATTTGGGGCACTCGTTGTCGATGATGCCGTTGTAGCCGCAGACCGGGTCGCGGTCCACGGGATGGTTCACGGCGCCGTAGCCGATGCCGTTTTCTTTCATGCAGCGGATCACGGACTCGAAGGCGTCCAGATTCTTGGAGGTGTCGCCGTCCAGCTCCACATAGCTGATGTGCCCGGCATTGGTCAGCGCGTGGTAGGGGGCCTCGAGCTGGATCTTTTTGAACGCCGAGATCGGAAAATAGACCGGGATGTGGAACGAATTGGTGTAATACTCGCGGTCGGTGACGCCCGGGATCACGCCGTACTGAACCTTGTCAATCTTCACGAACCGGCCGGAAAGGCCCTCGGCCGGCGTCGCCAGCAGGGTGAAGTTCAGGCCGGTCTTCGCGGATTCGTCGTCCATGCGCCTGCGCATATGGCCGATGATCTCGAGCCCGAGCTTCTGGCTCGCCTCGCTTTCGCCGTGGTGTTTCCCCGTCAGTGCCTTGAGGGCCTCTGCCAGGCCGATGAAACCGACGCTCAGCGTGCCGTGCTTGAGGACCTCGGCGATGCTGTCGGTCCACTTCAGCTTATCGCTGTCGATCCACACGCCCTGGCCCATCAGGAACGGGTAGTTGTAGACCTTCTTCGAGCATTGAATCTTGAACCGGTGCAGAAGCTGGCGGATCACGAGGTCGATGCGGGCGTCCAGCATCGCGTAGAATTTTTTGACGTCCCCGCGGGCCTCGATGCCCAGGCGGGGCAGGTTGACGGAGGTGAAGCTCAGGTTGCCGCGGCCGCAGGTCACCTCGCGGGTCTTATCGTGCACGTTGCCCATCACGCGGGTGCGGCAGCCCATGTAGGCGACCTCGGTGTTGTAGTCGCCGGGCTTGTAGTACGGCAGGTTGAACGGCGCGTCGAGAAAGCTGAAGTTCGGGAACAGACGCTTCGCGCTCACGCGGATGGCGAGCTTGAACAGGTCGTAGTTCGGGTCGCCGGGATTGTAGTTCACGCCCTCCTTGACCTTGAAAATCTGCACCGGGAAGATGGGGGTCTCGCCCTCGCCGAGGCCCGCCTCGGTGGCGAGCAGCAGGTCGCGCATCAGCATGCGGCCCTCGGGGGACGTGTCGGTGCCGTAGTTCAGCGAGCTGAACGGCACCTGCGCGCCCGCGCGGGAGTTCATGGTGTTCAGGTTGTGGATCAGCGCCTCCATGGCCTGGTAGGTGGTGCGGTCCGTGAGGCGCGTCGCGTTTTCCACGGCGAAATCGTGCGCCCGCTCCGCCTCGTCCGCGGTGATCGGCTCGAAGCCGCCGGCCTGCTGGTGCGCGGGCAGGTAATCCCGCAGGGCTTTGCCGTATTCCGCCGCGCGGCCCATCGTGACGGCGGCGCCCAGGTCCTTTTTCACGGCCTCCGCCAGCGCCTTCGCGTCCCCGAACGCCATACCGTGGGCGGCCTGGATGTACTTGGCCAGTTCCTGAAAATAGGCCCTGCGGAACGTCTTGGCCACGCCGGGGGCCATGCTGTAATCGAAGTTCGGGATGCTCTGCCCGCCGTGCATCTCGTTCTGGTTGGCCTGGATCGCGATGCAGGCCAGCGCCGCGTAGGAGCTGATGTCCTGCGGCTCGCGCAGGGTGCCGTGCCCGGTGCAGAACCCGCCGTGGAACAGATGGAGCAGGTCGATCTGGCAGCAGGTCTCGGTCAGCATGTAGAAATCCTCGTCGTGGATATGGATGTCGCCGTTGAGGTGCGCGGCGGCGATGTCCTTGGGCAGGATATAGTTGTTGACGAAGTATTTCGAGCCTTCCGAGCCGTACTTCAGCATCGTGCCCATCGCGGTGTCGGCGTCGATGTTGGCGTTTTCGCGCTTGAGGTCCACGTCCTTCGCATCGCGGAACGTGAGCTGGCGGTAAATGTCCATCAGGTCGCCTTCCGCCTGGCGGATCTTCGCGTGCTCCGCGCGGTACAGGATGTACGCCTTGGCCGTCTTCGCGAAGTCCGCCGCGATCAGCCGCGCCTCCACCAGGTCCTGCACCTGCTCCACGGTGGGGATCTCCTCCGCCGTGAAACGGCCGGCCACCTCCTCGGTCAGGCGGTCCAGCACCGCGTCGGACATCGTCTCGTCCTTCACGGCGCGGTTTGCCTTGAAGATTGCGCTGCGGATTTTTCCGGTGTCGAAGTCCACCAGCGCGCCGTTGCGCTTCCTGATTTTGCTTGCCATCCCTCATGCTCCCTTTGCTTTTGATCTGTATTTTGTCAGGGTTCCCCGAAAGACGCCTTTTCAGGCCGTCAGCTTCCGGAAAAGGTCCCCGAAGATTCTGTCGCGGTCGACGGCGTACACGTACCGGATCGGGTGCCTGCGGCCGTCGAAGCTGTAATGTCCGTCGTACTGCGGGATCGGGCTGTGCTCGAAGCGGTCCGGCAGGGCTTCCCCCTTTTCGTCGAGCAGCCACGCGACGGCAGAAACGTCCCAGATCGCGCGGCTCCAGCAGGCGCCCGCCCGCGCGGACCCCACGTCCCTTTCCGTCGTGTCCAGCAGGTACTCGCAGAGCCGGTTCTTGCCCCGCAGCCAATGCTCCAGCTCCGGGCCGGTGGTCCTCAGCTCGGAGACGACGCCCATGCACGGAAGCTGGACCATCGCCGCGCCGCTGCCGAAAACGACCCGCGCCGCCGCCACATCCTGGAACAGGTTGAACTCCCTGGTGTCGGGCCAGTCGTACGCGTGGCCGCCCAGCCAGACCAGCACGACGCGGTCCGCCATCGCCGGGTTCAGCAGGAAGGCAGAGGCCACGTTGGTGACCGCGCCGATGGCAACGACGTAGAGGGGATGCTCCGGCGTGTAGCCCATGGCCCGCGCGGCCAGGTCCTCCGCCGCGGCCGAGCGCACCGGGACGGTTTCGTCCGGGAGATACCGCCGGGACCCTTTGAACGTGACCTTTTTATAATCCTCGCGCCCGAGCAGCGGCAGGAGCCGCAGAATCTCGTCGTAGGATTTTTCCATCCCGTCCTCCGGTCCCGAGGACTTGCCGTTGAAGAACGGCGCGGCGTAGACGGCTTTCAGATTCAGCTTTTCGCCGGACCGGACCAGATACGAAAGGGCGTACTGGTCGTCGATCTCGTTGTAGGCGTCGGTGTCGAGCACGACGTCGATCTTTCCCGCCGGCCTTCGCAGCCGCCGCATCAGAGCCTCCCAATTTTGATCCATGCTTTTTTCTTCTCCTCCGTTGTTCCGCTTTTCCCGCCGGGAATCCCGAGCGTCCGATCCCTTTCGACTTCCCTTATTTTCGGCGGGAACAGTTCCAAGTATACCGCCGAACGGGGTAGAAGTCAACAGGAAAAATCAATATTTTGATAAACGTATACTTAGTATATACCATATATGGGGCTTCTGCGGAAGCGGCGAAAAGGGCGGCCCGGGCGCTGGCTCCGCGCCCGGGCCGCCCTTCCGCAGGCTTTCCGTCACCCGAGGGCGGAGTCGATCTCCCGCAGCTCCTCCCCGCTGAAATCGAGGTGGGCGAGGCACTTCACATTCTCCTCGAGCTGCGCGGGGGAGCTGGCGCCGACCAGCACGCTGGCCATGGCCTTCTCGCGGAGGATCCAGCTCAGCGCGAGCTCGGCGGGCGTCTGGCCGCGGCGGCGGGCGATCTCGGTCAGGCGGCCGACCTTCCGGACGATCTCCGGCGTGATGTTTTTGGGCGTCAGGAAGCGGGACCTGCCGTCGGCGCGCGAGCCGGCGAGGATCCCGCGGCTGTATTTCCCGGTCAGCACGCCCTGCGCGAGCGGGCTGTAGGCCGTCATGCCGAAGCCGCACCGCTCCGCCGTCTGAAACAAGCCTTCCCGCTCCGCGCCGCGGTCCAGCAGGTTGTAGCGGGACTGGCAGATCAGGCAGCGCGCGCCCATCCCTTCCAGGATGCGGACGGCTTTTTCCGCTTCCTCCGCGCCGTAGTTCGAGATGCCGACATAGAGCGCCTTGCCGCTTTTCACGGCGTCGGCCAGCGCGCCCATGGTTTCCTCCAGCGGCGTGCCGGGGTCCGGGCGGTGGTGGTAGAAGATGTCCACATAGTCGAGGCCCAGGCGCTTCAGGCTCTGGTCGAGGCTGGCCAGCAGGTATTTGCGGGACCCTCCGTCGCCGTAAGGGCCCTGCCACATGGGGAAGCCCGCCTTGGTGGTGACGATCATCTCGTCGCGGTGGGCGGAGAAATCGTCCCTCAGGATGCGGCCGAAGGTCTCCTCCGCGGCGCCGCCGGGCGGGCCGTAGTTGTTGGCCAGGTCGTAGACCGTGACGCCGAGGTCGAAGGCGCGGCGCACGATCGCGCGGCAGTCCCCGTACAGGGCGCTTCCGCCGAAGTTGTGCCAGAAGCCGAGCGAGATCGCACTCAGCTTCAGCCCGCTGTTTCCGCAGCGGCGGTACCGCATGTTTCCGTACCGGGTCTCGTCGGCCTTATAGGACCCTTCCGTCATTTGGATCGGACTCCTTTCGTCTCTGTTTTGAAAAGGCGCACCCGCAGTAGTTTTGCCGGTACAGCCCGTATTGATGCGACAGCCGGATCGAGCGCAGGTACCCGTTCCGTTTCTTGAAGTCGGAGCGCAGGTACGGCACGCCGAACTCCCGCTCCAGCTCCGCGCCGATCGCGTTGAGCCTGCGCGCGTCCTTGTAAGGGCTGACGGAGAGCGTGGTGGTGAAGAAATCAAACCCGCCCTTTTTCGCGCGCCTCGCGGTCTCCCGCAGGCGCAGGGCGTAGCACGCCGTGCAGCGCGCGCCGCCCTCCGGGTCGCTCTCGTGCCCCTTCGCCAGCGCGGCGAAACGCCCGGGCTCGTACGGCCCCTCGAGGAGCGGCGCGGGGTGCTTCAGGGGCATTTCCGCGAGCAGGCGGCGGACCTCCGCGACGCGCTTGCGGTACTCCTCCTCGGGGGAGATGTTCGGGTTGTAATAGAACACCGTGATCGAAAAATAATCCGAGAGGTATTCGAGAACGTAGCTGCCGCACGGGGCGCAGCAGTCGTGCAGCAGCAGGGACGGCACGCGGCCGCCCAGGCCCCGCAGGGTCCCGTCCAATACTTTCTGGTAATTGACGTTCTGCACGCCGCACGCCCTCCTTTCCGCGCGCCGGGCCTTACTTCTTTTCGGGCAGCGCGGCGATTCCCAGCTCCGCCAGCTGCTTTTCGTCCACGCCGGTCGGCGCGTCGCTCATCAGCTCGGCGGAGGACGCGACCTTCGGGAACGCGATC
>ENA-UOOI01003173-UOOI01003173.1-fermentation-metagenome-genome-assembly--contig:-NODE-3173-length-12848-cov-9.617525_pt1 | contig 12848 bp, 10 predicted proteins | sample MGYA00245779_ERZ724027 | MGnify/ENA primary metagenome ERZ724027 (study PRJEB28704, sample SAMN03018318) | fermentation metagenome | biome: anthropogenic terrestrial biome; feature: soil; material... | reverse complement strand
CGCAGATCAACCTGCCGTTCATCACGGCGGACGCGAGCGGCCCGAAGCACCTCGACATGACTCTGACCCGCGCGAAGTTCGACGAGCTGACCTCCGACCTGGTGGAGCAGACCATCGGCCCGGTCAAGCAGGCCCTGTCCGACGCGAGCCTCACGTTCAACGACATCAGCAAGGTGCTCATGGTCGGCGGTTCCTCCAGGATGCCGTCGGTGCAGGAGGCCGTGAAAAAGCTTTCCGGCAAGGATCCGTTCAAGGGCATCAACCCGGACGAGTGCGTCGCCATCGGCGCGGCCATCCAGGCGGGCGTCCTGGGCGGCGAAGTCGAAGGGCTACTGCTGCTGGACGTCACGCCGCTGTCCCTCGGCGTCGAGACCATGGGCGGCGTCATGACGAAGATCATTGACCGCAACACCACCATCCCCACGAAGAAAAGCCAGATCTTCTCCACGGCGGCGGACGGCCAGACCTCCGTTGAGATCAACGTTCTGCAGGGCGAGCGCCAGTTTGCCCGCGACAACAAGCAGCTCGGCCTGTTCAAGCTGGACGGCATCGCCCCGGCCCCGCGCGGGATCCCGCAGATTGAGGTTTCGTTCGACATCGACGCCAACGGCATCGTGAACGTTTCCGCAAAGGACCTCGGCACCGGCAAGCAGCAGAAGATCACGATTTCCTCCAGCTCCAACATGAGCAAGGAAGACATCGACAAGGCCGTCAAGGAAGCGCAGAAGTACGAGGCCGAGGACAAAAAACGCCGCGAGGAGATCGACCGGAAGAACGAGGCCGAAAACCTCTGCTACTCGGTCGAGAAGCTCATCAAGGACAGCGGCGACAAGATCGCCGATTCCGACAAGACCGACCTGAACTCCAAAGTTTCCGCGCTGCGCGCGGCAATCTCGGCGAACAACGCCGACGACATCAAGGCGAAATCCGACGACCTGCAGAAAACGATGTATGCGGTGAGCGAAAAGCTCTACAAAAACGCCGCGCCGCAGGGCCAGCCGCAGCAGCCGAATCCGCAGCAGCCGAACGCGGGGCCGGCCAAGGACACGAACGGCAATACCGTTTACAACGCGGAATACCGGGACGTGGACGACAAGGATAAAAAATAATGGAATAAAATGCCGCAGATTCGCCGGGATTTTCCCCGGCGCACTTGCGCAGAATTCCGGAATACTCTATGATATAGGGGCGCGCGGTGCGCGCCCCTATCTGGCTGAAAGGCCGGTCGTAAGCGTTCCCGGAATTTTTTAAGATTCCCCGCGGGGCGCACCCCGTACGGGAGCGGGGGTTCAAATCAACAAATCCGCAGACGCTCAGGCTGCAGGCGCGAAGCGCGCCGTGCGTTCCTGCCCTGCGCGTTTGATATCCGGGAGTGATTGGCTTGGCTGAAAACAAGGATTATTACGAGGTTATGGGCGTGCCGAAAAACGCCACCGAAGCCGAAATCAAAAAAGCATACCGGGAACTTGCCAAAAAATATCATCCTGACCTGCATCCGGGCGACAAGAAAGCCGAAGCAAAGTTCAAGGAAATCAACGAAGCTTACGAGGTGCTTTCCGACAAAAACAAGCGCGCACGCTACGACCAGTTCGGCCAGGCAGGCGTAGACCCCAATTTTGGCGGGGGAGCGGGCGGCGGCAGCCCGTTCACCGGCAACATCAACATTGACGATATTTTCAACAGCGTGTTCAGCGGATTCGACGGGTTCAGCGGATTCGGCGGGTTCGGCGGTTCCCGCCGGGCCAACTCGAACGTTCCGCGCCGCGGAAGCGACAGCGAGTCCACGGTGAACATCAGCTTTGAGGAAGCGGCGAAGGGCTGCGTAAAGACCGTCACGTACGACCAGGTGGAAAGCTGTCCCGAATGCCACGGCACCGGCGCGAAAAACGGGGCCACCCGCACCTGCCCGCAGTGCGGCGGCCGCGGGCAGGTCCGCATCAGCCAGCGCACGCCGTTCGGGGTGATCCAGACGACGCGCACCTGCGACCGCTGCGGCGGAACGGGCCGGATCATCGACGAGCCGTGCGCCGCGTGCGGCGGAACGGGCCGGATCCGCAAGCGCAAAACAATTGAGATCAACATTCCGGCCGGCATCGACAACGAGCAGGTGCTGAACGTGAGCGGCAAGGGCAACGCGGGCGCAAACGGCGGCCCGAACGGAGACCTGCACGTCTCGGTGAACGTGCGGCCGCACCCGATTTTCGAGCGGCGCGGCTACGACGTCTGGTGCGAAATGCCCATCACTTTTCCGCAGGCGGCGCTCGGCGCGGATGTCGTCGTTCCGACCATCGACGGCCGGGTGAGCTACACGGTGCACGCGGGGACGCAGCCGGGCGACGTCTTTAAGCTCCGGGGCAAGGGGATCCCGAAGCTGGGAAGCCGGGCTCGCGGCGACCAGTATGTCCGCATGATGGTGGAAGTGCCCAAAAACCTCACCCAGAAGCAGAAGGGCATCCTGCAGGAATTTGAGAACGTCGCCGAGGACCGGAATTACCAGAAACGCAGGTCCTTCTTCGACAAGATTAAAAACATGTTCGGCGACTGACCTTTTTAGAAAAAGAAAAGGTCGGACCAAAAGAAACCACAGCTGGAAATAAAGGTCAGGCCATAAAAAACCACGGATCGAAAATAGCCCACTTCAAAAAGGATAGGAACTATAACCATATTAGCTCCATCCCGAAAAGCCGCCCGGAAAAAGCCGGCGGCCGGTTGGAACCGGTTTCCGTGAAAGCGGGGGCCGGTTCTTTTGTTTTCCCTCCCGGTCTCCGGCCGGAACGCTTCCGGGTTACATGGATTTAACATTCTTTTAACATAAAAATAACAGGTTCCTAACCGTGTTATAACGACGCCTTAAAGCGGACATCTTATACTCATAAGCGAGTTCAAAAATGAGCATAAGGAGACTGGATATGAAAAAGTTAGTAGCGCTTGTTCTGGCAGCCGCGCTTTCCGTGGGTGCCACCGCGTGTGGCGGAACCACATCGTCTTCATCCGAGGCGGCGTCCGCCGCCGCAAATTCCGCAGCGGCACCATCCTCCGAAGCCGCGTCTTCCACGGCGGCGGTTTCCGGCAGCATCAGCATCTCGGGTTCTTCCGCGCTTTATCCTCTCGCGAAGGATGCCATCGGCAAATTCAAGGCAACGAATCCGGACGCTTCCATCACGCTGAACGCGGGCGGCTCCGGAACCGGCCTGAAGCAGGTTGCGGCGGGGACCGTGGACATCGGCAACTCCGACGTATTCGCGGATGAAAAGCTTCCGGCGGACTCCGCAAAATCCCTGGTCGACCATAAAGTCTGCGTCATCACCATGGCGCCGATCGTAAGCCCGGACGTTGGCGAAAAGGTCACCAGCCTGACCACCCAGCAGCTGACCGACATCTTCACCGCCAAAACGAAGAACTGGAAAGAAGTCGGCGGCCCGGACGAGGCCATTACTCTGGTAACGAGGCCGTCCACTTCCGGAACCAGGGCCCTGTTCAAACAGTATGCCCTCGGCGGAAAAGAAGAAGCTTCCAACAAGTCGCTGGAAACCGACGATTCCGGAACCCTTCTGCAGACCGTTTCCCAGCATAAAGGCGCGATCGGATACGTTGCCCTTTCCTACCTGGTAAACAACACCAGCGTGAAAAAGGTTTCCATCGACGGTGTCGAACCTTCCCTGGAAAACACCTACAGCGGCAAATACAAGGTTTGGGGCTATGAGCACATGTACACGAAAGGCGAAGCGACGGGTGTCGCAAAAGCGCTGATCGAATACATGCAGACCGAAGAATACGGCAAGGATATGGAAGCCATGGGCTACAATGTAGCTTCCAAGATGCAGGTTCAGAGAGATGACCCGAAGGCCGCGAAATAACGAGCGGACTGTGTCTGTTCCGGGCGGAACTGCGGTAAATCCCTTTCGGACAGCGTCCTCTTTCGGAACAGACTTTAAAAAACAACACAAGACCGGAGAAGGCTGCGGCCGGAACCGGACTCTGCGGCGAGTGCGCATCGGCATCCGCCGCCCTTGTGCGTTTTGGGATATCTTCCAAAACCGTTGAAAAAGAGGAGTGAACTGCCGAATGGCAAGAAAAGATTCCATATGGCGCGGAATCGTCACCGCGTGCGGGCTATTCCTGATCGTACTTACTTTCGCAATCGGGGCTTTTCTGTTCTACAAAGGATCCGGTACCTTTACGACATACCACCACAGCGTGTGGGAATTCCTGTTCTCCCCGCAGTGGAACCCGGCGGACGATTTTACCGGCGGCGGTCAGATCGGCGCGGCGATTTTTATCGTGGGCTCCATCTGCGTCTGTTTCCTCGCCCTGCTGATTGCGACGCCGTTCAGCCTCGCCGCGGCGATCTTTATGTCGGTCATTTCGCCGAAGGTCAGCGAAAAGATCTTCCGCCCCGCGGTTGAGATCTTCGTGGGCATCCCGTCGGTCGTTTACGGCTGGGTGGGCACCACGGTGCTGGTCCCGTTTCTGGAGCAGCTGTTTCACCTTTCCTACGGGTACTCGGTCCTGGCGGGCGGCATCGTGCTGGCCGTCATGATTTTTCCGACCATTGCGAGCGTTTCCGCCGACGCCATCGCGGGCGTTCCGGCAGGATACCAGGAAGCCGCCTACGGCCTCGGCTCCACGCGCTGGCAGGTCATCCGGAGGATTCTGCTCCCGGCGGCGAAGCCCGGCATCCTGACCGGCATCATTCTGGGCCTTTCGCGCGCGTTCGGCGAAGCCCTCGCCGTGGCCATGGTCATCGGCAAAATGAAGGCTTTCCCGGCCGGAATCCTTTCGCCGACGAACAACCTGACCGCGCTGATCGCCTCCGACATGGGCGGCGCGACCGAGGGCGGCGAGTACAGCACCGCGCTCTGGACCATGGCGCTTCTGCTCCTGCTGATTTCGTACCTGTTCATCTTCCTGATCCGCAAAGTGACGGCGAAAGGAGAAAAAATCAAATGAGCAGACATAAAAAGGCGCTTGCCGCGGACAAACTGATGACGGCGGTCCTGTACTGCGTAGCCGGTTTCTTTCTCCTTCTCCTCGGCTGTTTCACAGTCTACGTACTGGTAAAAGGATTTTCCGGACTGGACGCGTCGGTCTTCGCATTCAACGCGAACGGGATCGGCAACCAGTTCTTCAACACGGTTTACCTGGTGTTCCTGTCGCTTCTCTTCAGCGTCCCCGTCGGCGTCTGCGCCGGCGTTTACATGGCGGAGTACGCCCGCCCCGGCCGGCTGACGAACTTCATCCGCACCTGCATGGAAACGCTCTCGTCCCTTCCCTCCATTGTGGTCGGCCTGTTCGGGGCTCTGGTATTCGTCGAGCTGATCCATGGAAAGTGGAACCTGTTTGCGGGCGCGCTGGCGGTTTCCATCCTGAGCCTGCCGCTGATCACCACCACGACGGAGGACGCGCTCCGCGCCGTTCCGCCGAAGTGGAAAGAAGGCAGCTTTGCGCTCGGCGCAACGCACTGGCAGACGATCGCAAAAGTCCTGCTCCCGGCTTGCGTGCCGCGCATCATTACCGGCGTGATCCTCGCCGCCGGCCGCGGATTCGGCGAAGCGGCGGCCCTCCTGTACACGGCGGGCATGAGCACCGACATCAACTGGAAAAGCTGGAATCTTTCCTCGCCCACATGTCCCCTGAACCCGTTCCGCCCCGGCGAAACGCTCGCCCTGCACATCTGGGCGTCGCGGACGGAAGCGGTCGCGCCCAACGCCGCGCAGATCGCCAACGTATCGTCCGCCGTCCTGATTCTGATGGTTCTCGCGTTCAGCATCGGAGCGCGCTCGCTCGGCCGCCATCTCGACCGCAAGCTGACCGGCTCGGCAAAATAATTCTCCGCATTTTCCCCCGAACGGCAAAAAATCAGCCCTCACGGCAATCCGTGAGGGCTTTTTCCGCTGGGACAGGCCCAGACGAGAAGGTTGAGGACTTCGGAAGCCTCGGTCTTTTCGGGCTCGTTCTGCACCTGGGCTTTCAGTTTCTGTTCCGCCTTCCGTTCGGCGGCGTTCGCCTGCGCCTTTGAGATCTGCACCCGCATGGTGTCCGAAACCGCTGCGCTCAGGGGCACGCCGGAATTCCGCAGGGCAATCTGCGCGGCGTCGGTATGGTACTGCAGCATGGAAACGCCAACCCGCTTTGGCGGGAGTCCCCCCTCTTTCACGGACGACTGCCTGTTCTGGCGTTCCAGCTGGCGGATCTGCTGGTTGACCTTGCCCAAAAGGTCGTCATATTGGCGCAGCTTCGCCTGAAGGCCGGAGCCGGACATTCCCTGTACCCGTGCGGTGATGCGGACGTCGTTCTCCATTTTGCGGATGGAATCGGCCAGACGCCTCAGCTCGGCGATTTGGGAATCCGAAGCACCGGACGGCTGCGCCGCACCGGCAACACTTTGGTCCGATCCTACGGCCGAAGCAATTTTTTCGATTTCCATAACGGTTTCCGCCTCGATGCACAAAAATAAAAAGAAATCCTATATTATTTATCGTACAAAATTGGAATTTATTTAATAATCTGCGGTGTTTTTTACAGTTTAAACAATTCCGCGGAAAATGGTTCGGATTTTTTGTCGGATACACGGTTCCGCCGCGCGGGGCGGAAATCACGCCGCGGGATGCGCATCCGGCTGCGGGGGAACCAGGCCGAATTCCTCCGGCCGGGCCGCTCCGCTCCGGATGGCGCGGTCGCGCATGAAAATATAAAGCTCCGCAAACGTCGCCTTCTGGTAAGCCGTCACCAGGGGAATCACCGCGGCGGAGATCAGCCCGGCCGCGGGCCGGAACACCCGGTTGCCGGCCGCGATGGCGGCGGCCGCAAGAAAGTACCAGCCGCAAAAGGACAGGTACAGCACAAAAACAGCTCCCTTTTCCCCGTCGGTCATTCTGCCGCTGATCTGCCGCGCGCGGCCGCCCGGCATGGACGGGTTGTCGGAAAGGATGTAGGGGACCATGCTGTACTCCATCGATTTGATGATTCCCGGAATGATCAGCAGAAACATCCAGAGCAGGACCAGAAGATCGGTCCCGAACATGGCGCCCAGCGTGTTCCCGTAATCGCGCCGGAATCCGCTGAACACCGTGCGGAGATCCGTTTCGCCGAAACGGTTCCGGACGAAAAAGCGGGCCAGCCCCACCGTCAGCGGGATCCCGACGAAAACCGCCAGGACGATGTTCAGGTAATACGGCCTCTGCGGCTGCTCGCGCATATAGAAAAAGGAATCGCCGAAAAACCAGCCGGAGCTCTCCGCGCGGAACCGCTCCATAATGTCGAACACGCCGGTAATCAGGGAAACGAGCAGGCATGCCGCGTAAGCCGTACCGTACCGCCCCGTCAGCGCAACGCGGGCGTTGGACTTCAGGATCGTTCTATCCCACATAAAATATCCCCTTCGCCGAGGTGGTTTCCGCAGGGCGGCCCTGCCGGAAGTTCGCCGCGGTGGATCGGCTGTTTTTATTGTATGCGGCCGGCAGAAAATAATCAATAGCGGAACGGCCCGGAGAGCAGAAAAAGGGCGGCGCGCAAACGAACGCGCGCCGCCCCGGTGAAAAAACGCTTTCCGTTACCGGTCTTCGTCGATCGGCTTGTCGTTCCAGGAATACATTTTGCGGAGTTCTTTTCCGGTCTTTTCCAGCAGGTGCCCGGCGGCGATGCGGCGGCACGCGTTGAAGTGGGCGCGGCCGTTCTTGTTCTCGGCAATCCACTTGGACGCAAACGTGCCGTCCTGGATCTCGGTGAGGACTTTCCGCATTTCCTTCTTGGTGTCCTCGGTGATGAGGCGCTTGCCGGTCTCGTAGTCGCCGAACTCGGCCGTGTCGGAGCAGGAATAGCGCATCAGCGAGAACCCGCCGCGGTAGATCAGGTCCATGATGAGCTTCATCTCATGGATGCACTCGAAGTACGCGTTCTCAGGGGCATAGCCCGCTTCCACAAGCGTCTCGAAGCCCGCCTGCATCAGGGCGGTCACGCCGCCGCAGAGGACGCACTGCTCGCCGAACAGGTCGGTTTCGGTCTCGATCTTAAAGGTCGTTTCCATGATGGCGGCTCTTGCGGCGCCGAGCGCCGCGCCGTAGGCAAGGCCGATGTCGTGCGCATGGCCGGTGTAGTCCTGCTCGACGGCGATCAGGCACGGAACGCCGTTCCCTTCCTTATACTCGCTGCGGACGGTGTGGCCCGGGCCTTTCGGGGCGATCATGAACACGTCGACATTCTTCGGCGGGACGATCTGCTGGAAATGAACGTTGAAGCCGTGCGCGAACGCCAGCGCTTTCCCTTCGGTAAGGTAAGGAGCAATCTCCGTCTTATAGACGTCCGCCTGGCGCTCGTCTGGGATCAGAACCATGACGATGTCGCCGGCTTTGGTCGCTTCGGCAACGGGGACGACCTTGAAGCCCTGAGCCTTGGCCTTTTCCGCGCTCTTGCTTCCCTTGTAGAGGCCTACGATCACTTTGACCCCGCTGTCGCGCAGATTGAGCGCGTGTGCGTGCCCCTGGCTGCCATAGCCAATGACGGCGACCGTTTTTCCTTTCAGCAGATTGATGTCACAGTCGGCTTCGTAATAGATCTTTGGCATTTTCTTTTCCTCCTTGCCTTTTCCGGCAAAAATCATATTGTAAACAGAAACGGGAAAGCATCCAGCCTTTGCCTCCGTACCGGCCCGCTTCGCGGCGGGCGGGCGCGGCCGGAAAACAAGGTTTACGCTTTGGCGCTTTGTTTCAGCGTAGTTTCGGAGCCCTTTTCCATGGCGAGCGCGCCCGCCCGCACAACCTCCTTGATCCCGTAGGGCTTCAAAAGCCCCAAAAGCGTTTGGGTACGGTCCTCGTCCCCGGTGAACTCCAGCGTCAGGGACGTTGGGGCCACATCCACAATGGATGCGTGCATCAGTTCGGCGATGTTCATAATCTCCGCGTGCTGCTTGATTTTGCAGGCCACTTTGACGAGCGAATGCTCGCTGCTGAGAAACGTACCCGGCTCCAGGACTTTCACCTTGATGACCGGTATCATCTTGTTGAGCTGCTTCTCCACCTGCTCCACCACGCGCGCGTCGCCGTCGACCACAATGGTCATGCGCGAAATTTTCTGGTTTTCCGTAATCCCGACCGCGAGGCTGTCGATGTTGAAGCCCCGGCGGGAAAACAGGCCGGCCACCTTGGAAAGGACGCCCGGCTGGTTCTCGACCAATACGGACAGTGTGTTTTTCATCCCAGGCCCCTCCTCACAGCGTCGGCTCGTCGGGATCAACCCGGCAGACCAGCAGGAACGGCCCGCTCTGGCCGAGCATCCGCCCGGCGGCCCGTTCGGCGTCCGCGTTGCCTGCCGCTTCCTCCGAAGGGATGCCGTAGGCCCCGGCAAGTTTTCCGAAGTCCGGTCCGCCGGTCAGATCGGTCGCGGCGTAACGGCCCCCGTAGGAACGGCTCTGCACTTCCCGGACCATGCCCAGGCGGTCGTTCCGCATCAGGACGATCTTGACGTCGGCGCCCATCTGCCTCAGGGTGGCAAGCTCGCACGACGACATCTGGAACGCGCCGTCGCCGCAGACGCAGACCACCTGCCGGTTCGGTGCGGCGAGCTTCGCGCCGATCGCCGCGGGCAGGGCGTAACCCATGGTGCCGAGCCCGCCGGAGGTGAGGAACCGGCCTTCTTTCACCCGGAAATTGTTCGCCGCCCAGATCTGGCTCTGCCCGACGTCGGCACAGAGGACGGCGTCCGGTTCCATCCTGCCGAAAAGCGCGCGCAGAAACGAGCGCGGCTCCACGAACCCGGAACCCTCCCGCGGTGCGCCCTTCGGCACATAGGCGGCTTTTTCAGCCTTCACTTTTTCGACCCACGGCTTTGGGGCGGAACCGTCCGTTTCCTCCGCGAGGGTATGCAGCACCAGGCGGATGTCGCCCACAATGGGGATATCCACGTCCATGTTCTTCCCGATTTCCGCCGGGTCGATGTCGATATGAATGATTTTCGTGGTTTCCGAAATCTGCTGCGGGTCGGAAACGGCGCGGTCGCCCACGCGGGCACCGCACAGAATGATGAGGTCCGCGTCGCGCATGGCGCGGTTGGCATTTTCCTGCCCGTACATCCCAATCATCCCGAGGTATCCGGGACAGTCCATCGGAACCATGCCGAGGCCCATCATGGTGGTGACGACGGGGATTCCGGTTTTCCCGGAAAATGCGAGAAGCTCTTCCCGCGCGCCGGCAAGCACCACGCCGCCCCCGCAGCACAGGAGCGGGCGCTTTGCCGCGGCAACCGCCTTGGCCGCCCTCCTGATCTGCATGGCGTGGCCCTGCGTGCGGGGCTTGTAGCCGGCGATCTGCACCTTCTGCGGATAGGAAAAAGACGCGACCGCCTGCTTCTGCACGTCCGTCGGCACGTCGATCAGGACCGGACCGGGCCGGCCCGTGGACGCGATGTGGAACGCTTCCTTGAAAACGCGCGGCAGATCCTCCGCATCCTTGACAAGGTACGAGTGCTTGGTAAAAGAGGCGCAGGCGCCGGTGATATCGGCCTCCTGGAACACGTCGCGGCCCAGGAGCCACTGGTTCACCTGGCCGGTGACGGCGATCAGCGGAATGGAATCCATGTACGCCGTCGCAATTCCGGTGATGAGGTTCGTCGCCCCCGGGCCGGACGTTGTGACACAGACGCCCGGGACCCCCGCCATGCGGGCATAGCCGCTCGCCGCATGGGCGGCGTTCTGCTCCTCCCGGACCAGAACGTGTTTGACGGCGGAGCGGTACAGCGAGTCGTAAAACGGGCAGATCGCCGCGCCCGGATAGCCGAATACCAGCTTGACCCCTTCGTTTTCCAGGCATTTGACCATAATCTCCGCTCCGCTGATCAAACCAATCACTCCCTTGTGACGGATTAAAAACGATTCCGTTCTTTTATTGCATCATAAAAAATTCGTTTCAATTTCAGCACCGGACGGCAGCCGCGCAGATCCGCGGCTGTTTTCCAAGGCTTCCGTACGCCGGGTGAAACACCGGCCGTTTTTCGGAAAGCTCTTCCGGATTTGCCTGTTATTATGCCATAGCTTCCGCAAAAAGAATGTAACAAATGTTACAATCTCCCCAGATTTATAAAACTCATCCATTGTCCCGATCCGTTTGCTCCGGATTTTCAGCAAATATTTTAAAGGGCAAAAATACCCTTTCCGGATGCTCCCGGCCCGCGCCAAAGGCGGATTACCTCTTTCCGAGCCGCTTTCCGGCGGGCGGGACGGCGCTGCGCGGACCCGCCACCCTGCGGTAGAACAGGGATCCGGCAAGCGCGAGGCCGCCGATGAGGACGAGCAGGAATACCGCGAGGATATAGTCGCCGCTGCCGAGCGCGCCCCCGCTGAACGAGCAGGCAAACAGCGCGGGAACCCGCGCCGCCGTGGAAAGGACGAGAAACCTGCGGAAACTCTGCGGCACAAGCCCGGCGGTCAGCACAAACAGCCGTTTGGGCGTCCCGGGAATAAAAAATACGAAAAACGTGACGGCGTCGCGCACTTTTGCGTTCCGGAACCAGCGCGCGCGGTTCTGCCGCATGGGAGGAATCAGCCGGTCGGCAAGCCCGTGGCCAAACATCTTCGTCAGGCGGAAAATCACGGCGGAGGAAACCGGCACCGAGCACACGGACAAAAGGAATCCCTGCGTCTTTCCGAAAATATAGCCGCCCGCCACGGCGGTGAGCTCCAGCGGAACCGGCAGAAAACCCTGAAGGATTTCCATTCCCAGAAACGCCGCACGGCCAAAACCGCCCTGCGCCAGCACAAACGCCCGCATCTCGCGCGGGTTGGACGCAAGGCGCACCAGCGGCCGGCACAGCAGCGCCGTAATCAGCAAAAAAAAGGCGACCGAAGCCGCCAGGACCAGCCAGCCCAGAAGCGTCCGCCGGTCCCGCTTTCTGCCCACCCGGGCGGAGCCGGTCCTTTTCGGCCGCGCGCACAGAATTCTCATGGTTCCCTCCCCCGAAAAAGCAGATGCCTCCCATACTTATGATCGCCGGGGCGCGGGAATGATTCCCCGGCAAAAATCGGCGCCGGGCGATTGTATTGCCCGGGGAAATGTAGTAAACTAACAGGGTAAAGCGCGAAAGAAACCCCCTGCCGCCGAAAGGACTGTTTTCCATGGAATTTCTGTCCGAACGGGCAAAGCGGCTCACGCCCTATACGGCGGGCGAGCAGCCGAAGGATGCCCGGTATATCAAGCTGAACACCAACGAAAATCCGTACCCGCCCACCCCGGAGCTTTCCGGGGCGATCCGGGAAGCGGCCGCCGGCCTGCCGCTGTACCCCGACCCGGACGCGAGCGCCCTGCGCGCCGCCATTGCCAAAGCGGAAAACATCGGCCCGGACTGCGTTTTCTGCGGCAACGGCAGCGACGAGGTGCTGTCGCTTACCTTCTGCGCCTTTTTTGACGCCGTCCTGCCGCTTCTGTTCCCCGACATCACCTACAGCTTTTACCCCGTGTTCGCCGGCTTTTACGGCATCCCCGTACAAACCGTCCCGCTCAACCGGGATTTTGAAATCGACGTCGCGGATTATTTCCGGCCCGCGGGCGGCGTGATTTTCCCCAACCCGAACGCGCCCACCGGAATCTTCCTCGACCCCGGCGAAATCCGCCGGCTGCTGGAGTACCACGCCGGCAGGGTCGTCGCCGTCGATGAAGCCTACATCGCTTTCGGCGGACGGAGCGTCGCGGGCCTCATCCGCCGATACCCGAACCTGCTGGTCATCCGCACGTTCAGCAAGTCCCATTCCCTCGCCGGTCTGCGTGTCGGCTACGCGCTGGGGCAGCCGCATCTGGTCGCGGGGCTGAACCGGGTGAAGAATTCCTTCAACTCCTACCCCGTCGACCGGATCGCCGCGGCGG
>ENA-UOOI01003170-UOOI01003170.1-fermentation-metagenome-genome-assembly--contig:-NODE-3170-length-12857-cov-4.614670_pt1 | contig 12857 bp, 11 predicted proteins | sample MGYA00245779_ERZ724027 | MGnify/ENA primary metagenome ERZ724027 (study PRJEB28704, sample SAMN03018318) | fermentation metagenome | biome: anthropogenic terrestrial biome; feature: soil; material... | reverse complement strand
GGATGTCGATGTTGTTCGCCGCGTGCGCGCCGCCGTTGAGGATGTTCATCATCGGCACGGGCAGGGTGTCCGCGCTGACGCCGCCGATAAAGCGGTACAGCGGGAGGCCGAGCGCGTTCGCGGCCGCCCTGGCGGAAGCGAGCGATACCGCCAGAATCGCGTTCGCGCCGTATCGCGATTTGTCTTTCGTGCCGTCGGCCGCGAGCAGCGCGGTGTCCACCGCGGCGGTGTCGCTCGCGTCGAGGCCCGCGACCGCTTCGGCGAGCGGCTTTTCCACGTTCCTCACGGCCTTCGTCACGCCCTTCCCGCCGAAGCGGGATTTGTCGCCGTCGCGCAGCTCCAGCGCCTCGAAGGCGCCGGTCGAGGCGCCGCTGGGCACCGCCGCCGTGCCGGCCGTTCCGTTGCCCAGCGTCACGGTCGCCTCCACGGTCGGGTTGCCGCGGGAGTCGAGAATCTCCATGGCGGAAACGCCTTTGATCGCAAAATCTTTGCCCATGCTCATTTTTATTCCCTCTTTCTCCAGTGTTGCAAATGGAATTCCGGCGGACCGTATGCCTGTCAATAAGTTAGCAACCGCTTACTATTTTTCAGCTATACGATAGCACATCTAGTATGTGTTGTCAAGGCGGGCCCTATGCCGGGCGGCTTATTTTTCCCCGTTCCCGTCCGGGGCGGGCGGGGCCCAGGCGGCGGCCTGTGAACGGTATTTTTCGGCTTCCCCCGGGCAGCCGAGTTCGTCGTAGCACCGGGCGAGGCAGAGCAGCGGGATCTTCCCGGAGGAGCGGATGTCCAGTTCGCTGTGGGCGCCGAACGCCGCCGTGCAGTACCAGGTGGCGGCTTCCTCCCAGTCCCCCGCGCCGCGGAAGAAGTGCCCCAGCTCGCAGCAGACCTCCGCGCAGGGGTCGGCGATCACGTTTTTCAGCGCCGTCTTCATCATCAGCCTTTCGTTCCCCCGGCGCCTCGCCTCGCGGACGACGACGCATTCGGCCGCCCGCACGTCGCCCACGCTGCGCGCGCCGTCGTGCAGGACGGATTCAAAATAGGGGAAGGCGGCGGAGAAATCTTCGCCGGTGCCGCCGATGAACAGTTCTTTCGCGTACATGCGGTGCAGGCGGGAATCGAGGGGACCGCTCTTCGACGCGGCGAGCAGGAGGGCGAGGTCGCGCCCCGCGTGCGGGCCCGTCGGCATGTGGAGGACGGTGATGTCGGAGTTCCAGACCTTTGCCGCGAGCTCGACGGTCTCGTGCACCGGGCCGGTCCAGCGGAAGGGGCGCAGGCGCCGGAACAGCTTCGGGCGGTATTCGGTGTCGAAATTGTAGGTCGTGTTGTACCGGAGCTGATTCGCGTATTTCATCTGGACGACATCAACATCGGGGGCGAGGGTCTCCTTCAGCTTCAGGAAACGGCCGCGGTTTTCGGCGTCGATCGTTTCGTCCGCGTCGGCGGAATAGATGAAGTCCATCGACGCTTTCGAGAAGGCGAAATTCCGCGCCGCCGCAAAATCGCCGCCCCAGGGAAAGTCGAAAATTTTATCCGTATACGCCGCCGCGGCCTGTTTGGTATTGTCGCGGGAGCCCGTATCTGCTATGATAATCTCGTCCGCAATGCCCGAGAGGCTGCCGAGGCAGCGGGGCAGGGTCTCCGCCTCGTCCTTTACGATCATGCAGACGCTGATGCGAATCACGCCGCTTCCCCCTTCCGGTTTTCTAAAATTATACTACATTCCGGGGCAGAGCGGAAGGGCGGCGGGCGACGCGGTCGGGCGGAGACCATAAAACAGGATGCTGATGATTTTGGGGGCAACGAAGATGAAAGCATACATCCGGAACGGCGGTGCCGGACCGCAGGGGGGACCCTTCCACGGTCACGAGCTGCAGCTTACCGTCGGAATGATCGTGAAAAACGAAGAGAAGACGCTCGGCCGGTGCCTTGCGGCCCTTGAGCCGTTGCGGAAGGCGGTGCCGTCGGAGCTGATCGTCACGGATACCGGCTCGACCGACCGAACGGTGGAGATCGCCGAGAAGTACACCGGGAACGTCCTTCATTTCGACTGGTGCGACGATTTTGCCGCGGCGCGCAACACGGGTCTTTTTGCGGCGAAGGGGGAGTGGTTCCTGTTCCTCGACGCCGACGAATGGTTCGATGACACGGCGGAACTGGCGCGTTTTTTCAAGAGCGGCGAATGCGACCGGTACTGGACCGGCAGCTTCGTCGTGCGCAGCTACACCGATTTCAGGGGGAAAGACTACAACGATTTTCACGCCTGCCGGATGTTCCGCACCTATCCGGGCATCCACTTCCAGAACCGGGTGCATGAGGATATTCAGGTCGTGGCACCGACCAAGGTGCTGGAGCATACGTTCGTCCACCATTACGGGTATGTCTTCCACAGCGTGGACGAGAGGAACCGGAAGATCGGCCGCAACATCGCCATGCTGGTCAGGGAGCTGAAAGAGGAGCCGGAGAACCTGAAGGCCTATTCGCAGCTTGCGGGGCAGTATCTCGACACGGGGGAAAACGAGAAGACCGTCTTCTATGCGGAACGGGGCCTGAAGCTGGCCGAAAAGCAGCCGAAGACCGTGCGGAGCTACGAGCTCGAGCTCCATCTGTTCCGCGCCCGTTTCAACCAGCGCCACTACGGCTGGATCCTGGAGCGGATGGACCGCGCCCTGGCCGGCGGGGACGTCCGCGACCTTTTCCATCTGGAAGAGCTCTGGTTCGCCCAGGCGGCGGCTTTCCGCCTGCAGCAGTACCAGAAGGTGTTGGAATACGCCGGGAAGTACCTCGACATCTACGCGGATTACGAAGCGGGCCGGCTCGACAAGACGTTTCTGATCTATTCGACCTTCACGCATGTGTCCCCCCGGGCGAAGGAGGACTGCCTGATGACCCTGACGCGGGCTTTTCTCGCCATGGAAGAGCCGGAGGAGGCCGTCCGGACGTTCCGGAAGCTGGATCTTTCCGGCGATTCTTTTCTGTCGAACGGAAGCATACAGCTTTGTTTCGACCTTGCGTGCCAGACGAAGGACGATTCCCTGCTCCCCGATTACCTGCGGGCGTGCCTTGCGGCCGGGGGAAAGAGCGGGGAAGAGGGGTTCGCCGATTTTGCGGAGATGTACGAGAGGACGCATCCCGCCGACGCGGACGCGATCCGGCTGGCGCTCGCGAAAGCGGACCTCGGTGCCTATTCCGGGCTGTGCACCCTGCGGGAAGCGGAGAGCCGGGGCGACGCCGGGCAGGTGCGCGGGATTCTGGACCGGTATGAGCAGTCGAAAGAAAAGCTGCGGCTCTTTGAGGGCGACGTGCTGTATATCGCCATGGAAGAGGGCAGGGACCTCATGCCCCTGCTCCTGAAAACGGACGCGGACGATTACCCGGCGATCGTCTTTCGGGCGGCGCGGGCCCACGGGGGATTCCCGGATGTCGTGGAAAAATACAGCGGGCTCTATTCCTTTCAGAATGCCGTAGGGCTCCGCTTTATGGCCTGCGCCACGGAGCGCGCCCTTCTGCTGGCCGCGGAAAACGACGAGCGGGAGCGTTGCCTGCGGCTGTTCGACGGCTACATCCGCGTGTCCATGCGGCTGATCCGCTCAACATACCTGCCGGAGGCGCTGGTGCAGCCGTCGCTGGCCGCGCTGCCGAGGCCGGTGCGCTTCGCGTGCCTTGTCAACTCGGCCTTCGCGGCCCGCAGCCGCGCCGACGGCGTCGCCTATCTGGAGGGGATGCATGCGGCCCTGAAGGAATATCCGGCGATGGACCGGCCGGTCCAGTTCCTGCTGGACCGGTTCCGGAAAGAGCAGAAGGAGCAGGAGCAGAAGGCGAAGGAGTTCGCGCAGCTCGCCGAGCAGGTCAAGAACAATATCGAGGCCCTGATCGGCCGCGGCGAGCTCGTGAAGGCCGGGCAGATCACGGCGCAGCTCGCCGCCCTGATGCCGAACGACGAGGATGTGCACCGCTACCAGAAGCTGACGCACACCGAGCCGACCATGCGTGAGATCGCTTCCCACCTGCCGCAATAGCGGTGTGCCCGCGGGGGCACCCCGCCGCCGCTTATGCAAGCCCGAGGCGGCGGATGAACTCCGGAAGGCCCGCCTCGAAATTGACCCCGAACCGCACGTCGGTCTTCGCCTCGTGCGTGCGGCGGATGCTTCCGGCCGTGAAGTCGGCGGCGATCTGCGCCGATTTTTCCAGGGGGAAGCCGTTGAGCAGCGCGCCGAGCAGGGCGCTTGCGAAAACGTCGCCCGTGCCGTGGTAGCTGCCCGCGATGCGGTCGGTTTTTGCAAACCGGATTTCTCCGGCCGGGGCGTCGAACGAGGCGCAGCCGAGCTTGTTCCGGTCGGACCAGACGCCGGTCAGCACGGTGCGGGACGGCCCGAATGCGGCAAGCCTGCGCAGCACGGATCGGATGTATTTCTCCGGATAGGGTCCCTCCCGGTACGGCTCTCCCAGCAGAAGCGCGGCTTCCGTCAGGTTCGGCACGATGAGGTCGGCCTTGCGGCAGAGCCGGGCCATGCCGCGCGGAAAGTCCGGCCCGAACGCCGGGTACAGGCTGCCGTTGTCCGCCATGACGGGATCGACGCAGACCAGGGTGTCCGGCCCGCGGAAATCGTCAATCAGCTCCGAAACGACGGCGATCTGCTCGAACGAGGCCAGGTAACCGGTATAGATCGCGTCGAACGTAAGGCCCAGCGCCTTCCAGTGTCCCGCAATGGCGGGGATGTCGCCCGTCAGGTCGCGGAACGTGTAGCCCGTGAACCCCCCGGTATGCGTCGAGAGCACCGCCGTCGGAATGACGCTCGTTTCGATCCCCGCCGCCGAAAGAATCGGCAGCGCCACGGTCAGGGAGCATTTGCCGAAGCAGGAAATGTCGTGGATTGCAAGCGCGCGTTTTTGTTTTGCCATTCTGTCTTCCCCTTTTTGCGATTCGATCTTTTGTATTTTCTTATCATACTGCGCATGTGTTCTGGTTGAAATACACAGTTTACAAAAACTCTTACAGCACAGAAAAGAGCGCAAAAAACACGCCTTCCTTTCGGAAGGCGGTGTGGCTTAATATTTTTCGAGATAATTCCGAATTTCCCATCCGGTGACGGAACGGCTGTACGCTTCCCATTCCTGTTTCTTTTCAAAGACGAAGCTGCGCAGGGCGTGCTCCCCCAGTACGGAAGAGACCACGGGGTCCTGTTTCAACGCTTCAACCGCGTCCGCGAGGCTCAGCGGGAGCGTTTCAATGTCGGATTCCTTCAGGCTTTTTGCGCTGGAAAGCCGGCTCTCCGTGGCGGGCGGCGGAACCAGGCCCCGCCCGACGCCGTCGAGCCCGGCGGCCAGGCAGCAGGCCAGCATCAGGTACGGGTTGGCGGAAGGGTCGGGGGAGCGCAGCTCCAGCCGTGGGCCTTTTCCTTTGATGGAAGGCACGCGGATCATGGGGCTGCGGTCGCAGCAGGACCACGTGATGAAGACCGGCGCTTCGTCGCCGGAGATCAGGCGCTTATAGGAATTGACGGTCGGGTTGCACACGGCGGTCAGAGCTTTCGCATGCTCGAGCAGCCCCGCCATGAACCGGTAAGCCGTTTCGCTCAGGCCGTTGCCCCGCGGGTCGCGGGGGTCGGCAAAGAGATTTTCCCCGCCGCGCGTGAGGGACAGATTGATGTGCATGCCGGAGCCGTTCGAGTCCTCGCGCGGTTTCGGCATGAAAGTCGCGTAGGCGCCGGAAGCCTTGGCGATGGATTTCACGGCCATCTTGAAGGTCATGATATTGTCGGCGGTGCGCAGGGCGGTGTCGTAGTTGAAGTCGATCTCGTGCTGGCCGATGGCGGTCTCGTGGTGCGAGGCTTCGACTTCAAACCCCATGCTTTCGAGCGTGAGGCAGATCTCGCGCCGGATGTCCCCGCCCATGTCGATGGTGCCGAGGTCGAAATACCCCGCGGTGTCGTGCGTCGTGGTGGTGGGCAGGCCGTAGTCGTCCGTCTCGAACAGGAAGAATTCGCACTCCGGACCCGCGATAAATTCGTACCCGAGCGCGCCCGCGCGCGCGACCTGCTTTTTCAAAATCTGCCGGGGGTCGCCGTCGAACGGCTGGCCGTCCGGGGAATAGACGTCGCAGATCATCCTCGCCACGCCGTCGTGGGAGGGGCGCCACGGCAGCAGGGTGAAGGTGTCGCGGTCGGGGTGAAGGCACATGTCCGATTCCGCTTCGCGGGCGAAACCGTCCAGCGACGATCCGTCGAAGATGCACTCGTTGTCCAGTGCTTTTTCAAGCTGGCTTTTGGTGACGGCCACGTTTTTCAGGGTGCCGGAAATATCCGTGAACTGCAGCCGAATGAAATTGACGTTGTTTTCGTCGACCATCCTGACGATGTCCTCTTTGGAATAGCTGCTCAAGATGAGAACTCCTCCTTGCTTGCCGGATCGGAAAATCCGTTTCGGTCAAAAAAAGCCCGGCACTCCCGTGTCGGACTCCCTTGTCCAGTCGTGGGGTTTCCGGCGCGCCTGCGCGGGCCGTTCCACCCGTCTTTATTCTATACCAAAACCGGGAGCCCTTGCAACCCCTGCGCGGATTATTTTTTGATATTCGGCGCCGCCGCCGTGCGGAAGCCGGCGCCGGCGGGAAATCCCGGGGAAAAAGCGGGCGTTTTGTTAATAAATCGTAAATCCGTGCGCAGAGCACTTGGCAGGCGGAAAAATTTGCTTTATAATATTTTTATTACAGCGGGGACAAGCCCGTAGAAAGACTGAAAAAGAAAGGATGTGCCTGTTTTGACGTTCCACGACCCCATGCAGGACGACCGCCGGGAAGGTCCGCCCCGTTGGAGCGGCCTGTTCAGGATCGCGCTGATTGTTTTCACGCTCCTGGCCGCCGCGGGCGTTACCACGCTGGTCTGCAGGTCGGGCTTTTTTGCCGTCAACCGCGCGGAGGCCGCGGCGCGTTTTTCAGCGCAGGCGGCTTCGTCGGCTCCGGCGCCTTCCTCCGCTGCGCCTTCTTCCGCCCCGCCGGCCCCAAGTGACGCAGCCTCCGCGCCCGCTGCGCCCGCGGAGGCCGCGAAGCCCCTCTGCGTGCAGGTTTCCCTGCCGCAGCAGACGGTCACGGTCTTCGATGCGCAAGGCCGGGCGGTCAGGACTTTCACCTGTTCTTCCGGAAAAAGCGGGGAGGAGACCCCGACGGGCACCTTTACCGTCTCGGACCGGGGGAAGTCGTTTTATAATCCGCAGATCAAGGAGGGTGCGTATTACTGGACGCGCTTCGACGGCGCCTACCTGTTCCACAGCGTCCCGTTCGACCGCAATTACCGGATGGAGCCCGAGGAGGCGGAAAAGCTGGGGACGCCCGCCTCGCACGGCTGCATCCGCCTTCCGGTGGAGGACGCCAAATGGATCTACGACAATATCCCGAAGGGAACGCGGGTCGTGATTTCATAACGGCGGCGGCGGCGTGTCGCCACCGGCAAGCCGCGCCGAAGGGCGGGGTGAAAATTCCGGGTTGCGGCCGGCGCGAGAGTTGAGGGATGCTCCCGCAATTGAGAAATGTCGCCGGGAGAGTTCGGGAGAAGCTCCCAAGAGCATGTTTTCTCTAAGGCTTTATTTTTCTCGCCGTGCTGCCCGGCGGGGCTTGACTGCGGAGGCACTCCGCAAGGAGCTGAAAAGATGAACTGGTTTCAGAGATTTCTGTCTTGGGCGAATCGCTTCCTGTACGGCAGGTACGGCGGCGACCAGCTCGGCACGGCGCTTCTGGTGCTGTACTGCGCCCTGCTCGTCTTTTCGAACCCCTTCCGCTCCTCGATCCTGTATCTGCTTTCCGGCGTCGTGCTCCTGTTCTGCTTTTACCGGATGCTTTCGCGCAACCGGGAGCGGCGGTGGAGGGAAAACGAATGGTTCCTGCGGTGGTGGCTCCCGTTTTTCCGGGGGTTCCGCGGCCTGTTCCGCCGCGCGGGGGCGGGCTGGCACCGGATGCGCCTGCGCGTGCGCGACCGCAAGACCTGCCGGTATTACCGCTGCCCCAGGTGCGGGAATACGCTGCGCGTGCCGAAGGGGCGGGGAAAGATCGTGATCACCTGCCCGGTCTGCCGCTATGAGTTCGTTAAAAAGACCTGATCTTTAGAGGTTAGAGAGTTAGAGGTTAGAAAGGGCAGGCGCACAGGGGACTTACCTCTAATTGGCCCGCCGCTATCCCTTCGGCTTTGCGGTGAACCAAAGGTAAACCGTCACGCCGACGGACATGCAGAACGCGCAGGCGAGCATCCCCCAGAAGTAGGCCGGCATTTGGTTCTGCGTGATCTGAACGGCCCCGGCGGCGCCCGCTCCCTGCGCCTGCGCCGCGGAGAGCCTCTCCTGCGTGGCGCCGGTTTCCGCCGCATTTTCGGGGGAGGTGCCCGGCCCGGAGGAGGATTTGAGGGGTTTCGCGCCGGAGGGCGGAGACTTCCCGGCTTTCGTCGCGGTCCGTCCGGCGGACCGCGACGCCGTCTTTCCCCCGGCCCGCGCAGAGGAAGGCGGGCTGTCCTTTCCCTTCGGCGCAGACCGCGGGGCGGAGGAGGCCTGCGCCCTTTCCGCCCGCCTGACGAGGACGAAATACTGCCGCTGGGTGCTTTTGTCCGCCGATGTGACGGTCACGACGATCTGCGTATCCGAACCGGCGGTGCCGAGGCTCTTCCGGCTGACCTTGACGGTCCCGCCGGACGTGGCGTCGGCCTGGAAGGTGACGGAGCTGACCTCCGCCCCGACCGCGAGCCGGTAATCGGTCCGGTCCGGCGAAAAAGCGGGCTGCAGCGTGCCCTGCGAAGGAACCAGCCCCGTGAGCAGGGCTTCGTCCGAGGGAGCCGTCACGTCCAGGCGGACGCTTTCGCTGCAGTCGGCATCGAGGGCGCCGCCGTCGAAATCGCAGACCTCGTCGGCCTGCACGCCGATCTGCGTGCTGCCGGCCGCCGCATCCTTTACCTGGAATACGAACGTCGCGATTTTTCCGGAGAGTTCCGGTGCGCTGCCGCCGTCGACCTTGCAGACGTATACGCTGTAGATCGGGTCGGAGGCGCTGTTGGTCCGGAGGGTCCCGTTCGTCGGGCCGGTGGTTTCAGTGCCCAGAAAACGCAGGGCGGCTTCGTCGTAGGAGACGCGCAGGCGGAACGCCGCGGCGTTCCGGACGCTGTCCTGCGCGGAGACGTTCAGCCTCACCGTGTCCCCGGCGGCCGCGTCGGCGCGGTCGAGCGCAAAAGAAAAGCCGGTTTCCGCGCCCTGCCCTCCGGCGGAGGGCAGCAGAAACGCGGAAACCAGCGCAAAGACGATGCCTGTGATCAGCGACCCGCAAAGGTGCCTGCGTGCGTGAGACGGCGCAAAGCGCGAGCCGGTCATGCCGTTACGACGTTCTGCTCCAGCGCGCCCGCGCGGCTGTCGCGGATCCTCTTTTTCCGCAGAACCAGCAGGCGGAAGCGGTTGTAACGCTGCACCGCCGCGAACGGCAGGTTGCCGATCAGCACGAAAACGGAAAACATGACGCCGACAAGCAACGGGTCGATCAGCAGCATGATGAGGGAGCACAGGCAGTTTTTCTTGTGGATCCATTCCCCGCGGCAGGTTTCCAGGATGAACCGGTCGATATAGTCGAGCGAATCGTTGCTCAGGTGCCGTTTTGAAAATCCTGTCTTTCCGATATGCTGGGGCAGGCGGTCTTTCCAAAGCTGTATCTTCAGATTGTCGCGGTACCAGCGGCCGTTGCGTTCCCACGGGTGCGGGCTGTAACATCCCTTTGCGGCGTCGAAGGTCGAGTCGGGAAGTTTCTGGCAGGCGAGAAAGAAAATCAGATGCCAAACGGCGACAATGAGGAGGTTCCAGACCAGCATGTCAAGGAAAGAGGAATTTTTCAGCATGGCAATCACTTCCCTTTCAGAAGACAGACGTGTTTCTTCACTCGATGGACAGGCGGGAAAGAAGAAAAAGCCTGTTAAATATATAGCTTGATTTAATCATATTATAATACCATTGTAATTTGCGTGCAAGGTGGAGCCGAAATTTTTGGTCGCGAAGCGTCTTATGCCTACGTGTGCATGGCTTTAGGTTTCATAAAATTTTCGGCTTTATTCGTCACCCGGGTACGCTCACGGCGTAAAATGCTTTATAGCACCTTGCTCGCCTACGGCGGCCGCGACTGCGGTACAAGCTGAAAAAGAGCGTGCCCTTCGCACGGGGTACGCTCATTATTGTCACTTTATTGAAATTTAACGGCGGGGCTTGCCGGCGGCGGCACGCCGCTAGTTGAACGTATAGAGGGACTTGTAAGGATTTTTCGTGTTCGGCGTGATGAGGAAAAACGGTTCGGCCAGGACCGGCTGTTTTTCGATCTTGAAGGTTTTGCAGAAATCGTCCAGGTACCCGTCGATGGACCGCAGGTCCGCGGGTGTGGCGGGCGCGGTGTTCACCTGGGCGGGCAGGTCGGGCGGCAGCTCGCGGCAGCGCAGGAACATGCGTCCGCCGTGCATCCCCGCGCAGCAGAGGTTGCCGACCGGCGCTTTGCCGCCGGAGCGCAGCCCCAACACGATGATGGTGCCGCCGGCCTGGTATTCGCCGAGGAAGCTGCCGGTCTCGCCCCCGACGACGATGACCGGCTGCTGTTCTTTGTAGGCTTTCATGTGGATGCCCACGCGGTACCCGGCGTTTCCGAGTACGAAGATCTTGCCCCCGCGCATGGCGTAGCCGGTCGAGTCGCCGCTGGAGCCTTCCACGAGGATGGCCCCGGCGTTCATGGTGTCGCCCGTCTGGTCCTGCGCGTTGCCGGCGACGCGGATGGTCCCGCCGTCGAGGTAGCAGCCGAGGTCGTTGCCCGGCATGCCGCGGAGGAAGAGATTTTTCCCGCCGAGGCCCGCGCCGATGTAACGCTGGCCCATCAGGTTGTCGATTTCGAGGTCCGCGTCCGCCGAAGAGCGGATCTCTTCGTTGAGCGTCTTGAAATATTTTCCGTTCGCATCGATCTGCGTCATCTCTTTGCACCTCCAAGCCTGACCGCGCGGTCCTCCCGGGCAAAGGCCATCAGCTGCGGCTTCTCCCGGATCAGCTCGTAGTCGATGGTGTCGAGCGGCGTCTTCTCGCGGATCAGCGACGTGTAGATGCCCGCGCGCGCCACGTCGCCGATGAGGATGAAGCCCTTGAGCCGGTTGTCCTTCGTCACGAGCTTTTTATATGTTTGCTCCGAAGACTGTACCCACGCGTCCCCGTCGTACGAGCCGGCCGTGATGACGTGCAGACCGAAAAATCCGATGGCGTTCATCGGGATGGCGTTGTCGAAGCATTTGCTGCCGCCCGCCATGTTGACCCCCGCGGTCTCTCCCTGCAGATAGGCGTTCGGCAGGATGGCGAGGATGCGCTCGCAGCCCCCCGCGATGTCGAAGCATTCGCAGCAGTCGCCCGCCGCGTAAATATCCGGCAGGCTGGTCGCGGAGCGTTCGTCGATCGCGATGCCGCGCCCGACTTTGCAGCCGATGTCCGCCGCCAGCTGCGTGTTCGGCCGCACGCCGACGGCCACGACCAGCACGTCGAACGTCAGCCGCTTCCCGCTCTTCAGCTGTGCGCTGCCCGGCCCGAACTGCGCCACGCTGTCGCCGAGATAGAACCGGATGCCGTGCGACTCGAGGTATTTTCGCACCATCGCGGAGCCCGCTTCGTCGAGGATGCTGGGCAGGATGCGGTCCGCGAGGTCCACGACCTCGAGGGAGCCGACCCGGTCGCGGATGCCTTCGGCGCATTTCAGGCCGATTAGCCCCGCGCCGATGATCAGCACGCGGGACTCCTTCGTGATGGCCTTTCCCAGCGCCTTTGCGTCGTCGAGCCTCATGAAGCTGAATTTCTTTTCCACCTTGTCGAGGCCGGCCATCGGCGGCACGAACGGCCGGGAGCCGGTCGCGATCAGCAGTTTGTCGAACGGGATCGAATCGCCGCCCGCAAGCACAACGGCTTTACGGCCGGAATCGATCTTTTCCGCCCGCACGCCGAGAATCGTTTTCACATGGTTTTTCTCATAGAAATCGTCCGGACGGTATTTCATGCGCTCCTCGTCCGTTTTGCCGTAGAGAAGGTAAGAGATCAGCGGGCGGGAATACACGTGGTACGGCTCGTCGGAAATCACGGTGATGCCGCCCTCTTTGTCGACCGAGCGGATGCCCTCGATGCAGCCGACCGCGGCGGCGGAGTTTCCGATGATGACGTAATTCATTGAACTCCCCTCTCTTCAAACACGATCGCATGGTTCGGGCAGCCCTTCACGCAGGCCGGCTCCCCGAAGCGGTTGTTCGTGCACAGCTCGCATTTCTGGATCACGCCGCCGTCCGGCGCGGGCATCACCGCGCCGTAGGGGCAGACCAGCACGCACGTCAGGCACCCGACGCATTTGTCCGTGTCGCAGTGCACCACGCCGTCGCGCACGCTCATGGCGCCGGAGATGCAGCTCTTGACGCAGAGCGGGTCGTCGCAGTGGCGGCACTGGACCGCAAAGCTGATCTGATTGTCCCCCTCGACGCGGATGCGCGGGTGGATCTTCACGTTCTGCAGGGCCCTCACCATGTCGGTTTCGCCGGAGTTCGCAAAGGCGCAGTTGTATTCGCACAGGTGGCACCCGAGGCACCATTTTTCGTTCACATAGATCCGTTTCATCGCTCATTCCCCCGCATGCTTGATCCCGAGGATCTCAAGCTCTTTTTCGTTGAGGCCCACGCCGCGCAGCATCAGACGGTTGCCGCGCAGGGCCTCGATGGAGTTGATGCCCATGCCGCCCATCATCTCCATGATCTCGTGCTTCCACGCGGAGACGAGGTTCACTAGGCGCTTCGAGCCGATGTCCGGGTTCAGGCGCTTCACCAGGTCGGGCCGCTGCGTGGCGATGC